>Ga0075017_100000399_pt1 | contig 23788 bp, 34 predicted proteins | sample AleBraG_ABR_2012_FD_71475 | JGI IMG/M metagenome (GOLD analysis project Ga0075017, IMG submission 71475) | Freshwater sediment microbial communities in response to fracking from Pennsylvania, USA - Alex Branch Run_MetaG_ABR_2012 | ecosystem: Environmental > Aquatic > Freshwater > Creek >... | reverse complement strand
CAGAACGCCCATAACCCCAATGGTGGCAAAGATGGCCAATAATCGGCTTGGCATAGGTCGCGCTTAGCCGCGAAGCAGAGTCCGCACTTCGTGCAGAACGAAAGTGACCAGGCCAATGCCCAACGATAACCCGCCGACGATGGCCACGATTGGCATCAACGAACCAAACAGAGAACTGGCGATTGTGATAAGGGAACTCAGATCGAAAGAAAACATAATGCTCTCACCCCCTTTACTGTGGATTTAAAATGGCTAACCGCGAAGCAGGCTTCGAACCTGTGTCAGCACGAACGTGACCAGCCCAATACCCAGCGATAACCCGCCCACAATGGCCACGATGGGCATCAACGAACCAAACAACGAACTGGCAATCGTGATCATGGAACTCAGATCAAATGAAAACATGAGGCTTACTCCCTTCTAAGAACTCGACCGATCAATAAACGAAGCGATTCCGGCCAGCACACTGAGGGCCATCAATGACCCCGTCACTACGGCTAGAACGATTGGCGCTACCTGACCCAGGACCGTACCGATAAAAAACGTTAGGTCAGTTCCCGACATTGAGCGCCTCGATCACAATCCGTATTAACTGCCCGGCCAGCCATCCGATCACGGCGAACATCGACGCTATCACCGTCGCGACCAACACCACAAACAGCGGATCATTGACCATTGCGCCGCACCATCATCAAAAAGGCCATAAAAAACAGCACACAAAGCATCGCCAGGTTGATCGCCATGATCCCGATCTCGCCTGCCGTTGCGGAGTAGATCACAGCGACCTGCTGCCCAGAAGCAGCCAGCGTGCTGTACGCATAAAGCGCATGCACGTCGATCGAGGGGGTCGGTGTGATGGTCAACGTCCCGGCGGGCGTATCGGTAATCGTGGGCGTCAGGGTGGGAGCACTTATAGTCATAAGCTCACAATACAGTAGTCAGTGCCCAAAGTCCGGTAAAATAGTCCGGACTTAGAATTTTATTTCTAGTAAAATGCAGATATGGAACTTACTTTTACAGCACTTCTCATTCTAAAAACCATTGATCAGAGTCAACGTGGAAGATCGTTAATTCGTCTGAATGAAATCGCTGACTGTGTCGCTGTCTGCGAGCGCACGGCCCGCCGCCGCGTAAAGGAATTGCAGCGTGAGGGATTGATTACCACATTCCGTGAGGGGCCGGGCCGGGCCTATGAAATAAAAATCAATCCGGAAGGAAAAAAGGTGCTGCAAGAATGGTTGCAGTAAACATCCCGGCAGCCTTCCCCCATCAACGCGAATCGAAAGTAATCAAAGCGCCCGCCGAACCCCGTGCGCTCAGCGTGCTTGAGATGTTGGCCCTCCCGTTGCTGCGAATCAGGCCAGGCAGCCGGGCCGAATTAGACCTGAGTGCCGAACTTACCCGCCGGGCGGCCACCCAACGGGCCAACGAACGCGAACTGAAAAAGGAACTGCTTAAAGAGGCCAAGCTTTATGAGCAGATTTTGGTTACCCGTTGGGCGGCGTTGGGCGCATACCACCGGCCCCGCACGGTTTTCGATGGTCCTGAAACGCGCCACAAAGAAAAGAAAGTGCAGCGCGTACAGTTCGAATATGTGGGCGTTACCCCTGAGTCAATATTTTTCAAGCTGCTTACCCGTCGGCGCGCTGGATTGATGGGACTCTTTGGCGCTCAGAATGCGCTGCCTGCCGATGTGCGCGTGCTCGATCTGATTAGTGAAGAAACGCTGGAAGAGCTGAGTTTTGCCTGTCACCGTCGGGTAAGGTCGATCAATGAAGACCCGCGTTTCGGCGTGTGGGTGGTTGTGGACAGGTTGGCGGGCATGGATGGCCTGCCAAACAAAGTGCCGTTTACCGGGATGTTGGAACACTATCCCATCGAAGACGTTGAGAAAGCCCCCATCATTTTGGGCGTGGGAAAGCATCGCCAGATCCAAACGGTTTACCTGTCCGACCATCCGCACGTCCTGATTGCCGGGAGCAGCGGCGGCGGCAAATCCAACATGGTGAACAATATCATCTCACAGTTGATGTGGTTCATTGAGCCAGACGCGATTAAGTTCACGTTGATCGACCTCAAGCGGATGGAGTTCGGCATGTACGCCGGTTCGCCGCATTTGAGTGGACCGGTGATCTTCACCGCCGAAGATGCCATCAAGGCCCTGACCGATCTGATTACCGAGGTTCTGCGCCGGGCTGATTTGTTATCCGGCAAGGCCAAAGAACTATCGGTCTGGAATAAGCGCTTTCCAGATCAACGTATGCCGCGCCTGGTCGTGGTGATTGATGAATTCGCGGAACTGATGTTGGCCAGTGGTCGGGATACGTCCAAATTAATCGAAGACCTGGTAACACGATTGGTGAACCTGGGGCGGGCCGTGGGTGTGCACGCCATGATCTGTACGCAACGGCCTGCCGTTTCCGTATTGCCGAACAGCATCAAAATCAATATGCCTCTGATTATTTCGGGGCGTGTTCAAAGTGATGCACAGAGTAAGGTAATTGTGGACGATGGCGACGCCGCAAAACTGCCACTTGATCCCCGTGGTCGGATGATCTATCTATCAGGCAGCCACCGGCAGGAAATTCAAACGCCATTCATCGACGATGATGATGTGCGGATGGCCGTAAGGATTGCCAACGGGCGCGCCGCAAAAGTGATCCGGCTGTCGGGCTATGACCCGGTGATCGTCCCGGAAAAACTCACTGAATGGATCAACGCCAACGCTGAAGGATGGCTGAATGGCAAAACAGCTTACCGGTTGCGCGATTTTGCCATCACGGATGCCATGTTCAAAATCTACGGCGACGAACTGACCGCGGCGGGCCAGACCGAAAAGATACTTAAACTGTGGCATATCAAACAACCCAAAGTGCGGCCCGTGCCCCCACCGGTGATTGTTCAGACCGAGCCAAACAGCGCGCCAATGATCGGACCGGCCACGACATTAGAAGCTGCTGAAATAGTTCCACCGGTGATCGCGGAATCCGATCAATTAGAACGAGTTGAGTTAACCCCAAACCAGTTAGCGGTTTTAGGTGCATTGCGCATCGATGCTAATCAGGCTGGATTGACATTTACTCAAATTATGGCGGTTGTGGAACTCCAGAAAACATCGGTTCAAAAGGTCACAAAAAGCCTTACGGCAAAAGGGCTGATTACAAAAATAGATGATAAACACTTTGTTTTAACTGACAAAGGGAAAAAACTGTATACCGAACTATTCCCTGACAGGGTGCAAAAACAGTCTACAACCACCCTTTTAGAAACAAGCGGTATACCTGGTATACAGGGTATACAAGCCGATGAAATGCGAGAAGTTGATCCCGTATACCGGGAAAATGATCCAGGCGTGTTAATTGAAGAAGAAAGGGAATTGATTCTTGAATAGTTCCGCGTTTTTGCTCAGCACGGGCTTCTTTTGTTTGTGGCCCCTATTCGTCGGTTTTCTCGGTTTCCAGATTGGCCGCCGGCGGTTGAAGTTCCGATCGCCTATCCAGGTTCGGTTGCGCCCGGTTGAAGACGACGATGACATCCCAGAGCCAACCTTCCGCCCCAGTGTGTTGTCACGCCTGAAAAACAAGAGCGATATTGGATTTGGAAAATAGGAGGCCCATTGGACAAGTACCCTGGTTACGCGGCCTGGCTAGCTGAGCTTCATAATCGTGATGTGGCGTTCACGTTCCTGGCGCTCATTGCCGGTGTGGCGCTGTTGTGGTTGCTATACACCCGCCGGATATTCAAACGGTTCGAAGCCACAAGCCGTGTGGCGATCATCGCTGGCCTGTATGGCAGTATTGCGCTGCTTCAAATCATTTTAGGGAGTACCGCTCATTGAACGTTATGTCATTTGGAGTTAACACCGTGCCTGGCACAACTATTCGTGCTCGATTGGCAGCGATTCCGGCATGGTCCTGGCTGCTGCTAATCGCTGGCTCACTACGCCTGATTAACTTAGGCGGCCAGTCATTGTGGTATGACGAAACATTCACGGCCTGGGTTGTCAAATTGCCGTTCAAACAAATGATGCAAGCGATCCAGGGCGATGTGCACCCACCGCTGTTTTACTGGATCGAGTGGGTCGTGTCGGGCCTGCTCGGTAACAGTGAGGCCGCGTTACGTTTACCGTCGGCAATCTTTGGCACGATTGCGGTGATACTTTTGTGGCGCGTGGCATTGGCCGTTAAGTTTGAAGCGCGCACCGCATTTGTTGCTGGCCTCATTGCAGCGGTTCTCCCTGGTTCCTTATATTACAGCCAGGAAGCGCGGATGTACGCACTGCTCTTGTGTGCACTGTTGGGCGCGCTGCTATGTGCGATTGAGGGGCGCTGGGTGCTTTATGCTGTGTGCACAGCGGTAGCCGTTTACAGCCAGAATTTAGGATTGATCTCAGTCGCTGTGCTCAATGTAGCGGTGTTAATCGTCCTGGCATGGAGTGAGCGCGGCAGGGGAATAAGTTCAATCATCAAAGTGTTCAGCCATCCGGTAATGGCCATGGCGGTGGTTGTGGCGCTGTGGATACCGTGGGCCTTTGTTGAAATCAAGCAGGCCAGCGCGATGGCTCAAGGATTTTGGTTGACCCCACTAACCCTGCCATCCACATTGGAGCCAATTCTTAAACTCACCATGGGGGAGCAAACCACTCCATCGCTCGCCTTTGGATCGTATGCCGTGGCGCTTGGCATGGTCGGAGTCGGGTTGTGGTTTAGCCGAACCTGGTTGCGATCACGGTCCGGCGCTCTGGTTCTGTCTGTGATGATTGGCGTGCCGGTGGTCATGGCGATTATCTCGTGGTTGTGGCGGTCAATCTATTTGCCACGGGCGATGATCGGATCGGTCTACCTGGTCGCGCTGCTGTGGGGCTATGTCCTGTGTCATTTGCCCAGGCCAGATCGCCGGGTGGCCCAGGCTGTGTTGATCCCGATGTTGGCGGTTACCCTGGTCGCTAATTACTTCCCGAATCAAACGACCCGCGTCGATTGGCGTGGACGTATGGCAGAAATCAACGCCCAGTGGACATCGGGCGATATTATCTACTATGGCAGTATCAACGCCGCGATCGCGGTTGGGTATTACGCCCAGGGCGATGATTACGCCATGCGCCATGAAGCGGGCGATCTGAATCAGTCCATGTCACCCGAAACCCAAGCAGCGTTTGGTTTTAGGGAAGTCGATTTCGATAAGTTGGCGCTCATGGGCTACAGCCGCGCCTGGTTAGTGGTTGGCATCAATCCTTTGAGCAATGTTGGTGAGATAAATGAGATTCACCGCATTCTTGCCAAGTACCCAAACAAATTGATAAAGACTTACTCCAAGAGCGCGCTTGCCGAGGAATCAATGTATCTGATAGATTTGGAGGTTTCCAATGTGGGGATTACCCGCTAACCCACCTACCACGGGCGATATTGTTTTGGCGATAGTGTTATTCCTGGCGCTCATTGCGCTGCCGTTCGTTATTGGTCGCACTGTTGATCGTATAAGGAGTCAGATCAGATGAAATCAATCCTCAGACCCGTAATAAAGCTAATGGTTGGAACTTGGGCGGACGTTTCTACACTCGTTTATCTTTTGCTGGTCAGCGCTGCAGCCGTCTTATATCTGAAACAGATTAACGTCTCATCAGGCCCATTTGTCGTTGTAGTGTTTGTCATTGCCGGTATAAGCGTTGCTGTGTACGCGTATGTGTCACACCGAATTCACAGAAATCATGGTCGTTGGAACAAAAAAACATGAACCAGCTTCAGCACCTTTGGAGCCAGATCTGGTATCAGGTAATCGGCGCTTTGGGACTAAGTGAGCATAACGCCCAACTGATCGTGATCGCATTCGTAGCCGGTGCGGTACTGTTCAGTGGGCGTCATCATGTCCGCTACCACGCCAATCGTTTCAGAAACTACTATCATCGGAGGTATCGCAGGCGCGGCGACTACGACGATTACTAGACGCGGCTACTCACAACCGGCTTCACCTGTCTCACAATCTGTCTTGCGGCGGCGGGAACGTGAACGCGCCGCGCCTGGTGCTCATACCACCGATGATATACAACGCCAGATAAATCGTCAGAAAGGCCGGTGCTATTGGTGCAGCGTTTGGCTTGGCAGCAACTATCACGTGGATCATGTGATTCCGCTGGCCAAGGGCGGGACTAACTCGCCAGACAATTTGGTGTGTGCGTGTCCAACGTGCAACACGTCGAAAGGAGCTAGGATGCCATACACGGAATGGCAACCAAAGAACCCGCTAAAGCTAATAAAGTGATTGCTAAATATCAGTTAAAAACTGTTAGTTTATTGATAAGACGTTTAGTTAACATGGAGTGGCTTTGTAAAATGCTATCAGCAACAAGAAATCTGTTTCCCGAACGCCTTGTAGCACGCCGCGAGACTCTAAAAATGACGCGAGCGGATCTTGCCCGTCGGTTGCACACAAGTGACGCACAAATATGGCGCTATGAAACAGGAAAAAACGATCCAACAACGAAAGTTTTATATTTGCTGCACGAAGAGCTAAATTGTTCTGTGGATTGGTTGTTGGGGATTTCTGAAGAAATGGAAGTACTTAACCCCAAACAATGGACACCCGTTGTAATGATCCCGTTACCAGGTGGGCGAAAAATAGACGTTGGCCATAAGATCGACAAAATAGATGACATTGAAATTGAAGCGATAGAGATTTTGAGATCAAAACGTCCAGATCGAAGACTGGAAGTTTTAGAAATTCTTAGGCGTCTGTAACGGTCAATCGTTACGATTAGCCTCCGGTGATCTGTCCGTGTCACAGATAACCGTTACATGCCCGCAAAGAGATTCTACAAACTACTTGACAATTATATAGTAGGTATGCTAAAGTTCTTTATAGCTTTACTGGAGGTTGTATGGCAAGAACAAGACGTAGACCTGTTTTAATTTCTCAACTCCCGCCAACTCCATGCACTGTGGAGATGCGTGCGGCCATCGAGAAAATATCTGAAGCAGAAAATTTGAGTTTGGCTGAGGTACAGAGGGCTGCCTACCGATTTTTTTTGCAGGCTAACTATAGCTTTGCTACAGAAAATAGTAGTATAGCGAATGGAACTCTTGTTAAGGACGCCCACCCATGAAGATCGACAAACAGACTGAAGCCGAGCACATGGCAGCGCTCGAACCCATGATGAAGGATGAACATCCCCTCGTGGTCAGTATCCTTGTGCGGGACGCGTGGATGTTGGTGGCCGCGATCCAGTTCGCTGCCACAGCGTCCGACGTGAGCGATGTGCAGCGGCAGTGGATGACTCATGTAGCGCGGCAATTCCAGAGTGCAATTGCTGCCACTCATCCTGAAGTTGCCCAGATCCTGGAAATAGGTTGGCATCGTGAATTTGATGTTGATGTGGAGCAGGGCAATGGCAAATCGTAAATTCAAGGTTTGGCAACGTGTACAGCTAACACAACCGATTGTGGTCAATACCGGATGGGACGGTAAAGAAAAGATTGTTTCTGCCGGTTCAATGGGTATGGTTCGCCGTCATGGTAATTCGGATGAAAAAGGCCCGGCATGGTTGTATGGGGTCGAGTTGGACGCGGTGCGGGACGATCCGTTTAACCGTGGGCTGACAGTCACGTCCCATCATGTTCGCACGCCCGACGGGAAGATTGTCAACATTATGGACATTATCGAATTGGTCCAGACCGTTGAAGCGGTGCGTGTGTGATGGCATCCACGATCCAAATCCCCACCAGCCCGGAAGCTGTTTGTATACCCCCCCTGTTTCCGGTTCGGTCCACCTTTGTTTCCGGGCTGGTCGGGGCGTGGATCGCCTCAGGGCGTCGGGGCGAGCCTGTGATCGCCCCAGGGAGTGTTGTAGGTATGCCGTTTAAGGTTCAAGATACGGATTTCGATTACAACCCCAATTTGGAGGAGAAACTTAATCAATTCGAAGTGGACGGGTTTAGCTTTTTGACGGTCATTCCAGGGTTACAAGCATGTTCAACTTCAGAAGGCTATTTCGATGGCCAACCGCCAAAAATCGTGATGCACAAATCACCATTCGCCGACCTGGTTGCGCAAGTGCTGGCCCTGATTGACCAGCTCGATAGTATTCAAATCGTTCAACTGATCGACGGCCTGCCGGATCGAGTCACCGACCCTATCTGTGAGCGGTGCGACCTGGAAGACGGGGTCGATAGCGTTGACCCCGACGATCTGCGAATCCCGGCGTTTATTCCGCCCCCGTCAGTTTTCACTATGAACGCCGCCGCCCTGGTTGCTAATTCGTCCGACCCCAATGCAGACGAGCTCCCCTTTTAATCATGACCAGCGCTGTTAATCCCATCGATGCCAATCCACCGGCTGCGGCTGATGTTTTCTATGACCAGGTCATGTTTGACGCTGCCAAAGGCGAGGCAGTTGCCGCCGTGGTGAGGGTCTGGCGTATGGCGCGGAAACGCAATCGCAACGCAGAGCTTGTCAGCAATGTGGTTGTGAACTTGCTGGCTCAAATGAAGCAGCAGCGCCCGGCCTGGTTCGACTCGTTGGGTGAACCGGGGCAAAAGCAATTGGCAGAAGAAATCATCGCCGGGGCCAAAGCGCAGCTATACGATTGGGTAGAGCCCAAGTAGGGCCGTGTGAGAATTATGATTATGATGATTTTTTCAATGATTTTTCACACTGCTTTTAGCCCGACCTGGGGCACTATCGAGGCATCGACCAGGGGAACTATGAACCGTGATCACAATCGAGGCTGCCGTGACTGAATACCTGCAGGCGCGTGAAGCTGATTCCGCTAAACCAATGACCATCAAATGGTATGCCAACAAGCTGAAGCCATTTGTTGAGCGCTTTGGTATGGAACGGATCGACAATTTCAAGGCTACCAATATGCGTAGTTACATCGTCGATCTGAAGAACAGCGACATGCGCTATGTGGGACGCCCGCAAGCACGCCGCGGCCAGTTGAGCAATGAAACATTGCGCGGTCACGATACAGCGTTACGGATGTTCTGGGGCTGGGCTGAACTTGAATACGGTTTTCCCAAAGCCGCGAACCCCATGCACAAAATCAAGCCGCCCAAGAAGCAGCAGCGCGAACCAAAATCAGCCAACGTGGAGGACGTGATGAAGCTGATTCAATGCGTTGCACAGAGCGATAAAGCCTCAGCGGTTCGTGATCTGGCGCTGATGATGTTCATGGCCGACACCGGGACCCGCGCCGGTGGAACGCTCAGTCTGACCGATGATCGACTCGACCTGGCCCACTGCCGGGCAATCGTACATGAGAAAGGGGATAAGTTAACCAAAGTCTATCTGAAAGAACCCACAGTAGCTGCTATCAAGCGTTGGCTAGCCGTGCGACCGGCCAAGGCCAAGACGGTGTTCTGCTCACTGGCGAGCAATGCCTCTGGCAACAAACTGACCAACAGCGGCTTAATCCTGATTATGAAGCGTTGGAGCAAGCTGGCAAAGGTGAGTGGCCGGGTTAATCCACACGCCTGGCGGCACATGTACGCCCGGTTGTTCATCATGAATGGCGGATCGTTGACCATCCTATCGAAGCTGATGGGCCACAGCACCATTCAAATCACGGTCGAATACTATGCCGTGTTCACTGATGACGAACAGCAAGACGCGCACACCAAATTTAGTCCGTTAAACAACCTGAAGGGGGTGATTGATATCGGAGGTGCTCGTGAATAAGGTAATCGTTGTTCGTGACCAGGCCCTGGATCGCCTGATTGAACTGGCTGAAAAAGAAAACCGGCCAGTGGTTATCACGGTTAAGGATGGCCGTGCACAGGTCGGGATACTCAGTTCGATTGATTTAGGGCCTAAAGACTACGCGGAAACACCTGTCTTACTCAGTTATTTCCGTGATTTCGTCGGATCGGTTTCATACGCTCTGACTCCGTTAGTCCTGGTTCGAACCCAGGCCTCCCAACCAGAAGTCATCAGTGAAAACCCACTAAAGCCACATCGGCCCCGTCGTAAGAAAGCGAAGGGGCTGAAGTGATTCCTAACACTCAGCGTGATTCTATACCGGCTGCCCCTGCAGCGCAAGGGATAGATCCGCACCGCTTTAACCGGCTGTCGGTTGAACTGAAGCGCGCTACAGCCTTCAGTTACGCTACCCAGCTCGGCATGAGCGCCTTCCCGGTTATCGATAAGAAGCCACCAACCGGTGTTGAGTGGTCGCGCTGGACCGGTACGCAGGGTGTCTTCGATAAGGATGATTCGCACTGGGCAGCGGCCACCGGTTACGCCCTGGCCGTGCCTGCCAACTCACTGGTCGCGGTCGTCGATGTCGATGACCCGACCGTTCTGCTTGAACTGTTAACCGCTGCGCCTCATCTGAAAGACACCTTCCAGGTCCGGCGTGGCGATCATATCCACTTCTATATCAAGCTCGCCAAGCCGCTGGGAAAGTCTTTCTTATCCCTCAAAGTTGGCGGCCGCGAGATGGTCAGTCTGCGCGCGCATGGCGCTTATGTGGTTGGGCCACGGTCCGATCACATGAGTGGCCAGGCGTACACTCCCAACAATGGCCGGGTGCAGCAGCTTTCAGGCTATGAACAAGATCAACTTGTGGCGCTGTTAGCGACAAAAGATGTCTCTATGCCGCCTGAACCAAAGCAGTACCCGCTGCCCACCCTCCAGACTGCCCCCCGCTCAGGGATCACCGCCATTCCCCAATGGACCATCAACAAAAACCACGATATCACCGCCAAAGTGGCCGACACTTTGCGCGCGCGTGGCTATAAGCAGCACAAAGAATGGCTGAACGGCCCCTGTATCCATCCCGAAAACCACGTGAATGGCGATCTGAACCCCTCATTTGGTGTGAATGTTCGCACCGGTGTGGGGCACTGCTTCTCCTGTGGTTCATTCAGCCCGCGCCACGTCGCTCAGGCCCTTGGCATTGAGCAGCGTACCAGCTTCAGCGCGCGGGCTGTAGCCTTCTCTGGCATTCAGCACGCGTCGAAAACTGCCCCGAATACGATCCAAATTGAACTGAACGTGGCGGTTGAATTCAATCGCCGCCGCCGGGCCGCAGCTGGTCGCCTGTGGGGCCTGCTGTTTGAGTATTCACGGGTAGCCGATGGCCAGCACACCTACCGCTTGGCTGAGATACTGCAGATTGGCGACGTTTGGCGCCTATCTCGCAACCAGGTGCTCAGCGCATTGGGCGCGCTGGTCGAACTGGGCATCATGGAACGGCGTGAAGCCGGCGTGTATGTTCGTGTCGGCCTGGAGCGCACACAACAGCTCCTGGGCATTGGCACGGATTACGCGCTCGTCAATATGCCTGTTGAAGCTTTCAAAGGCCGCATAAGTGGCTACAGCTCCGCTGTTACGGTCATTGCCGAGCAGCAGTTAGAAGGAACACCCAGCGTTGGGTTGATCGCCGGCGCTGCAGGGGTCTCCAAGTCCACCATCTATCGTCACGAGAATGATCGCAATGTAACCCGCAAGACCGTCGTGAGACGCATTGGCTTAGCTACCGCTACAGACAAAGCGTTTGCGAAGGTGTTCGATTACGCCGGGCGACCAGTCGTGACCATATCGATCAAGCGCAACGGTGAAGGCGCGCATGGTGCAGCGCGGATGGCAGATGCCTGTCAGGGTTCAGTCTGGACATGGGAACAATCACCCAGTCAAAGAGCTTTTGACAAGATTATTTTTGGGAGGGGTGTAAACATGCTGGGCACGGTTCTGGAAACTCCTACTCAAAAAAAGCTAAAAAGGGCCATCCAAAACAACAACAACAACAACCTGCGCGGAAATTTTCTTCCGCCCCAGCTCAGAGGATAGGAAATTATGCAACTTCCGACCCAAAAAGATTTGAAAACGCTCAGCGGTGGCGCCTGTAAAGTGCTCCTGGCGTTGAATATCGAACCGACAGCAAACATTGCGCGCCTGGCCACGTTGACCGGGTACAGCACCCGGCAGGTGCGGAACCTTCGCCGTGAAATCGAAGAATGTAACCTGGTCGCGCCGGCGCCTCAGACGACCGATCTTGATGACGACCAGGATCGATCATACCGGTCGCTCGTTGACTTCGGCTTTGACAACGCGACGGCTCGCAATGTCGCCCACACATATCAACCCGATGTCGTGGCCGCCGGTCTGCGCTATGTAAAGAAGTGCAGCGGACTGAACAACCCGCGCGGGCTGTTGGTCAACTGGCTCAAGGCCAACTGCCAGGAGAAGTATCCGACCACCGCGCACAGCGGTCATGCCATGTTCTGGGGTGAGTAAATATGACAAACGACCATTCACTCAAACTTCTTGTCTCCCGCGGTGGCCTGATCTACCGGCTGAGAGTGATTGAACAGAGCAGCGATCCCCGGATTGTCCAACTGCTCGAAACAAACCCGAACGATGGCCGCCACTTCATAGAAATAATGCGTGTGCCGCCGCCCACTGGCTTCGAAGAAGAATACGTGCACCCCGGTCTCGTTTCGATGTATTCCGACTCGGTGTGGAACCTGGACCAGATGAATGGTCCGCTTGACGCCTACGAGGAGTTGGTTCGCCTTATGGGGCAGAGCGATGATCATGCGCCAAACACCTAAATACAAGATGGCCGTGGCCCAGATGAAGCTGCTTGGTGGCATCAAGAAATCCACTGAGTTAAGCCCGGCGATACCACATGAAGAACTGTATACCCGTCTGGAAAAAGCGGGTTGGTGGTGGAATGCCAAGGGCGGTAAATGGCAGCAGGATGATGGTACCGACCGTGCCAGAGGTCGTTTCAGTGGTTCGATCTTCGAATACTCGGAGGGAATCCCATCGGGCGTGTTTCGGTTACGCGTGATGGCTCACCCAAACGAGATTGAAGCGGTGATCACCGAGGTCTGCGCACGGCTCAACGTGATTGAAGTGTCAAAACCCTACGATAACCGTAAAGGTGCTGGCCAGCGGGTGTACGTCCTATGCAAGCGCCGCCCGTTCAAAGAGGTTGCCCGCAAATGACAATCCCAACGCCTGACCCTGACATCTTCGGTGTGTACCTGGTCGATCCCTTTGGTGTGATCAGTGATAGCGAGTTCGGCCTGATGCATCCCAATCGTGCTGAAGCGGAACGAAGCGCCAACCGTTCGAGAAAGCATCCGTTTAAGTATCACACCCAGGTAGTGCTCAGTGAACGCGAACATGCCGAGCGCCTGGCCGCTCAGTTTCAAAACAACCAGACCATGAAAACGGATGCTGACATGCAGCGTGAAGAATTTCAGGTGTGGTGTACTGCCAACAAGTTGATTGACATTCAGACCGCGTTCAAGCAGCTCGGCTTGACCAACGAGCAGTTCCGCCTGGCGATAGCCGTTGGCCTGATTCGACCGCGTACCTTTCCCGGCCCACTGCTTTTAGAAGCGTTACCGGCGGATGTGTCGGTATCGATCCAGGAGTTGGATGCGCTGACCAACATCGGCGCGAACAAGGCCGCGGCAATGCTGGGCATCACCAAAGCTCAGTTCGAGAAGCTGCGCAAGAAGGCCGGGATAGAAGTGGTCTCACGATTCAATTTCAAGATGCCCAATGGGATAAAGACATCGGCGAATCTGTACCGCTATACCGATGTCAAAAGTTTGCAGGGCGTTGCTGATGAGTTGAAGGCCAAGGCAGCCGCCAAGGATAGTGATAAATGAGCATTGGTAATCATTCGTCGATAAGGAAAAACAGCAAATGACTTTAGAAACGTTCGCCGAAACAATCAAACGCAATGACTTTGTCGTTTTAGACACGGAAACCACAGGGTTGTTAAAGCCCGCCGAAATCGTGTCGATAGCCATCCTGGCCCCAGACGGCAAGATACTGTTGGACACGCTGGTTAAACCAGTCCTGCCAATCCCAGCCGATGCGACTCGTATTCATGGGATTACCAACAGCGAGGTGGCCAGCGCTCCCGGTTGGGCTGTCATTCAGCCCCTGGTTGTTAATCTGATAACCGGTAAAGACGTCATTGTTTATAACGCCGTCTACGACCGCTCAATGCTGCATCTGTCAGATGAAGCGGCCGGTCTGGCCCGGACGGATTACCGGTTGATCAGCCGCTGGTCGTGCGCTATGGAATGGTATGCCGAAATCCACGGCGATTGGAATAGCCGTCGCCATTCGTACCGCTGGCAGTCGCTGTCAGACGCAATGAAACAGCAGCGCCTGCCGGTGATCAACGCTCACCGCGCGCTCGGTGATGTACAGATGACACTCAGCTTGATCCGCAAACTGATCAACTGACCGATTTTCGCTCGTTACAGACTAAAACAGACCATAACAGACTATTACAGACTAGAAATAAGGAAAAACCAATCATGGGCCGTAAATCAACAACCACAAAGACCACCAATCAGACAATCACCCGCGCCGCTACCCAAATTGCAGCGCTCTCAGTTGACCTCGGTAATGCCTATTCGAACTTGCAAGCGGACGGCGCCATATCTGATGACTGGCGTTCTGTCCAAGGCGTGATTAGTGGCGCCTCCCGGATGGGCGAACTGCCATTTGACTCTGCAATTCATTATGATGGTGCCTGGCGCGTGTTCGGCGGTGCTGCTACCACACACACCGCCCATATTGAGGACTTCCCAACGACGGACCGGTATACATCGAAGTTTTACAAACGGTTGTTTGCGTTCGCGCTGCACCGTGCCTACGGTTTGCGCTTCGCCGAATCACCGTTCTATCCCAAAGTGATCGCTTCAATTCCGGCCCGTGAGTTCGCCATTGATGCCCGCGTACAACAAGTGCGCGCCAACCTGGTTGGCCCGTACATGATCAAAAACGTGCATGAGATGTGCTTACAGGTAGATGTGATGGCCGAAAATCTGACCATCATTCCTGAGGGGGCCGGGGCGTTCTACGCCGCCGTGAAATCGTTGCCCAACCATCCCGCCGAAAATGGCACCTGGTTGGTGTTGGACCTGGGGTATCTGACGGCTGACATGGTCTCTTTCCGTGATGGCGAGTACATGCCTGACATGGCCAGCAGCAGCGCCGAACTTGGGATCCGTTTTGTGGCCGACCGTGTGGCCCGGTTCGTTCGTGGCGAGGGCGGCCCAAGTCTCGATCCATCGTTCTATGATCCACAGCTCGGTTGTGACTCGATCCAGGTGAATGGCCGACTGTTCGATATTAAAGCGGCACGCACCCAGGCCGTAACCGATCTTGCCGAACGGATTGCCCGGTTTGTGGCCCGTGTGTCCAGTGACCAGGCCGTGACCGGTGTAATCCTTGCCGGCGGTGGGGCTGAATTGGTTCGCCCGTTTATTCAATTGAACGGTCTACCGGCGCCCGTGTTGGCCCCAAACCCGCGGCGGGCAAACGTTGAAGGCGCTTACCAGATGCTTGCCGACATGATCGCCGAATAGGACCAATCATCATGGCTATCAAGCGCTATTCAATCTATCTCGATTCAGAAGAGCCAGAAGATCAGGCGCTTGTGGCCTTCCTGGATCGGTTCGTCAAGTCCCGCCGAACCGGTGAAGCCATCCGGCGGGCGCTCGATCAACATCTGGCCAACCCCGCCGCGCCGGTTCAATCGGTGCGGCGGCCCGATCCAACGTTTCAGCCAGCGCTGCTAACTCCGAGTATGACCGCACCGCCAATCCCGATCGGGAAAACAGACGCGGCCAAAAAGGTGAGGGGCGCGTTTTTTAAGTAGTTCAAATATCGATGCTGGCCGCCCAACGACGGCCAGCAGAGGAGGAGTTTCAAGTGATACGAAGCACCGAAACATCGATTATCACCGGAGCCATTGATACGGTAAACCTCCGGATTGCCATGCAGGGACTATCTGTACAAACCCAACGTTGTTACAAGCGCTGGATTCGGACCTATCTTATGGACGTTATTGGTTGTGTTTACGATGGCGTGACCATCCCGATCAGCGATGCAATCCCGGCTCTCAACCCGGCGTTGTTGCGCTCATGGCTGGGTCTACTGCGCTCCAGAAATCTGGGATCCCAATCGATTTCCCAGGGTAAATCAGCCGTCGTCTGGCTGGCGCAGTTGATAGCTGATATGGGACGGCTTGACTACAACACACCATCTTCACTCACTCGAGTAAAAAATCCACGCGCTGAGGATGGCCAGCGACCAGGTACCTGGCTAAATGCGGAGCAGGTTCGTTCTCTCTTAAAGTGCGCCAAGACAGCCAGCAACACGCCTGCGGCTGGACGGCGAAACTTTGCAATGCTGTGTTTGTTATCGTTGTGCGGTCTGCGGCGTGATGAAATTACCAAACTGAAATGGAGTGAGGTCCTCAGACGCGGCGATTTCCCAGTGTTAGTGGTCCATGGAAAGGGGTCGAAACGACGTGAGGTGAAGCTACCAGACCGCGCGTTTAATGCTCTGCTCGCCTGGCGTGAGGACTGTCCGGAGGCCGCTAACAGCAGCACCCTGATCTTCTCACGCATCACAAAGACCGGACGCGTATCCACGTTATCAATCTCAACGAAAACGGTTCGGAATGTCGTCACACAAGCGGCGTACGCTACTGATATCCCCAATGTCGCGCCTCACGATCTGCGACGGTCGTTTGCCCGTGGTGCTTATGAAGCCGGTGCTTCATTCGAATTGATACGTCAAGGCCTGGGCCATTCAAATCTCGCCACTACTGAGAAATATGTGAACGCGACACTTGAATTAGAAAACGCTGCGGCTGACATCTGGAGCAAGGCGGTGGGGGATGATGATGACGACCTATGAAGTCAACATTGACGAGTTTATGGCTATGGCAGGGTATCCATCCGACCAGAAAAACAGTTGCGCCATAAGCATCGGCGCGCAGTTAGAGATAGCAGTCCGCGAAACCACATTGGCTGAAGCACAGGAACAAATGGCCAGTGTCCGCGAGTGGGCCACTTGGTGGTACACACAGCGTGAATCATGGGAAATAAGACACCTGTTTGAGTTCGATCCTGACAAAAAACAGAGTTTGCGCCAATTTATCGACAAACGGCAGCGTGAATGTGACATGCTTTGCTGGATGGCGGAAAACATATTGAAGGTCGTTGAGGCAGGCGACTACAAAATGCCCGCATACCTCAATATGGATCGCAAGGCGTTAGGGGCTTATTACACGCCGAAATCGTTGGTCGACGAACTGATTAAGAGTGCTCTAGATCCCGTGATAGCGCGAGCATTGGGCCGGGAGAAACTAGCCGATGCAAAGAACTAAAACCTGTAAAAAATGCGGCGGTACTCACCCGGCCACAAATGAATTCTGGTACAAGAAAATGCATTGTCTCTATGGATTAGACAACCTTTGCATTACTTGTCGAAAGGAAGACCAAAAACGATACACGAAACGCCATCCGTTGCCCAGGACGCCAGTGATCCAGCTTGACAATGTTTCCAAGCGCTGCACCGCGTGCAATTGCATGTATCCCATCACCAGTGAACATTGGTACGCCCGAAAAGGTGGCAAGTACGGCGTAGATTCGATGTGCATTAAATGTCGCTTGAACTATATGCACACGTGGCTAATTACAAAGGCTTTTGAAAGGTTGACTAGAGAAAGTGAAGTATCACAACCTAAATGATAACTTTTTCCACATTGAGCGATACCGCATGTTCGCAAGGGGTTTTGCTTCCGGTATTGGTGTGTCTTTCAGTTCTATTCATTGCAACATTGCAGGCTGCAAATAAAAGGAAATGAACCGCAGCGACTAACCAACGACCGTTTTTAAGCCGTGAATCACATACCTAAATAGGTGGTACCCATCATTTAGGTATGTGGAAAAAGGGTAAAACGAACTATGTCACAGAAAAACGTTACATGCCCGGAATATTACTGCTCGGCTTGTAGCAAAAAGATGCGGGTCGTCCGTTCGGATACCAAGTTCTGCAGCCGAGCGTGCAAACAAAAGGCTTGGCGCAGTGCCCATGACGCCCCGCTCAACTATATGCCGTGTCTTGAATGTGGAAACCCGTTTTATTCCGTGCGGGTGGATGCCCAATATTGTTCGGCAGCCTGCCGGAAACGGGTATCAAGGAAACGCCAGCAGCTTCTAATCACTGTGTAAAAAAGGATAACGTAATGTCAAAACTTAGCCGTGGCCCACTAGACCGAATCACCGCCGAAATCAACAAATTGACAGATAGAATAAACGACCTTCTTTCGGAAAACGCGAAACTTAAGCGCGAGATTGAACGCCTGAAAGCATCCACACCCTATCCACTCCGATCTGCTGCTGATTGGTTGGTGGCACGCGGCGACTCCGAGTGGCACAAAGAAAAAGGCTATGAGTGGCGGCACGCTATATCGTCAGGCGTTGGTGTGCGCCAATTCCGCCGAACAATTCCAACCAGTGAGCCGAATATTGTTGAAATACCAGACGAGATTATCGACCGGTTGGCGTATTTAGTCGGGACTCCCCTGAGCGACATTGTCCACCTTTGCCAGATGATCGATAACCCGGACTAATCGAAAGATTGGAATCAAGAATGAGAAACCCAACAGATAGAAGTGAATACGCTATCACATATAGTTCCTATCCCCAAAAACGAACCATTATCGTATGGCCGTGTTATATCTCATTTTTTCCTACTGAGTGCGAAAAAGTGGTGTGGCACATGTCTCTTATGTCAGACCAGATAGAAGATTGGATAAATAGAGGGATCATATGATCAATAAACCCGGTCACACTTTACCGCGACGGTCCGTGGCCGTAATGTGTGACTGACTTCAGCTTTGGAAAAATCGCAGGGATAGACGCTATACTGTTGTAGTTCACTGCGAAGAGCATGAATGAGGCCCAAGGGCGTACTGATTGACGCAGTACGCCTTTGTCTTGTCTGGATCGTGTCCGCGTTCTTTCTGGCCGCCTTTCGCGGCCAAGTGTTGCGCGCGACACGCGCACAACCCACGCCATGCGCGCATTGATTTAGGCCGTCAAAGTTGGCGCGCATGATGTGGACAGCTAAAAGGGCTGGTCACCTCAAACGCCGGTGAGGGCTGTAGCAGCGCGCCGTGGTCCGCTGCAATCGCTGCTGCACAGCGGCAAACGCAATGCTCGGCACGCTCAAGCGCACCGACAGAAGATGCAACACGCGATGCCAGCGATCGCTGCTAATGTTGGCCAGTCGCACACGTCCCGCTCGGCACGCTCCAACGCGTTCAGATGATTAGCAGCGCTGCAGCGCGCCACATTGATTCAGTGCTGCAAACACCACGTCCAAAAACTATCGAATTCGTGACCGCGCTATCGAATTCGTCACCACCTGATAAAAATACGGACCTCTGTTTTTATCAGGTCAATTTTAGTTGGAAGTGAAATGAGTTCACTTCCAAATCACTTCCCCAATTCCAAAAACTTTCGCCACGCCCGGCTAAAGCGATTTTCTCGCCGTCGCTGCCGCCGGGTCAAATGAGCCACGTGGCGTGCTGATTTGTTCGTGTGCTTATTCATCAATCGTTGTGCGTCTGCATCAGTACGCGCGGCGGACTTCCCTTTTATATAACGCAGTTCATTAGCATCGACTTCCCGACCGCCAGGCGCGTGAGTGCTGCTGTACTGTCTGGGCAGCAGTGGCAATTTATCTTGTGGCTTCAGCCGTGGAAAGAAATATCTAAAAATAGTTGAAAGCATGATTAGCGGCTGCCTCTTTCGTTGGTTGGATGGTTGAGGTCGGCACGGGGTGAGTCGTGGCCGCCGTGCACGTGGTTTTAATTCGTATCGAACTCCCATAGAAAATGCGATTTGCATTGGTGATCCCATTCCAGGATTGAATGGTAGCCATCGGTACACCAAAATGAGTGGCCAGGCTTAACAGCGTTTCGCCCTGGGTTACCCGATGCCAGTACCAGCACACTACCTCGGTTGGGGGTGGCATATTGGTTGGGGTAACAGCCATCGGTGTAGCGGTGATCAACTTGATCTGCTGAATATAAATGGGCGTCTGTGTCGGCATGAGGGTTGCAGACGGTGTAACGCCTGGTCTTAATGTTGGCGTGATCGTCGGCGTTGGCATTTCACTTGCTGCTTTGGTGGCCACCGGTGTGGCGTGCGCGCTGAATATTGTTGCCCCTAACGAAATGCCACCGCACAGGCCCACGAATAACGCGACCAACCAGATGTATTTCATGCACCCGGCAGGGGCGAGCGGGCGCTCGATCTGTGTCGGGTCAACGCCCGGCGGAAGGTAAACCGGTTTCGGCAATTATTTCCCTATCTTTTTGATCAGGGCGAACAAGATCGAGATAAAGCCAAAGACTAAAAATAGCCACAACAGCAAATTTACTGCATTGTGGGTATTGGCAGTCTTGTACATTGAGATTGCGACGTTTGCTAGATCAACCTCATTGCTCAGGCTAAATCCTAAGTTGTAGACTGTGTTGGTCAACCCCACTGCCGTTGGGGCTGCATACAGGTCGGCCTGACCGAATATGCCATTCAGGTTTGGTGTTGGAAAATGGACAGGTATCCATGTCATTGGTGCGGGACTTTGTACGATACCCGGCAGAGTTCCCGTTGGGGTTGCAGTCGGTACGCATGTTGGCGTTGGCGTTGAACCGCCGCAGCTTTGAGCCATAGTGGGACCAGGTAATCCCAACAGCCCAATTACAATTATTGTACTCACCAGAGCCAACGCTTTATTTTTCATATTAGAATGGGGTCAATATCCAGCGCAAAATGTAGAGCAGCAGCGGCAGTATGGTTGTGAACAATTCAACCGCTACAATGAATATCAGCAGCAGCAGTGCCATCGCGATCATGCCACCCGCATCGAACCCGGTCGCGGCGATACTACGCGCCAATACAATCACAGCGCCAATCCCGTTGCCAGCATCCTGAGCCATGCTTATTACGCCAACCGGCGTCCCGTTCATGGCCACCTGTAATTGGCCCAATGGCACAAGCGTTGCGAATTGCTGGCTAACACTGGTTCCCATGTTCGATAACCCACTGGTATCTATGCCAAAAGTCGGGTTGGCCGTTACGGTGAATGTTCCTGGCCCGGCGGTATCTGTACCCGCTGCCGTTAAACTGATCGCGATGGTCGCTGTGTTTGTCGGGTTAGGCGTGGCCGTGATTGGTATGGCCGTGGGCGTGTCGGCAATGATATACAGAGTCGGACTTGGCAGGTTGATCGCTGGCAGTACCAGCGTGGCCCATTGAATGAGATCACCGCACGGTGTACCCAAGTTATTGGCGCCCGTCTGGAATACGTAATTGTCCGCATTGCAGGGATAGTCCGTTGGGGTTATCAATGGCGCAATTGTACGCGGAGCCAGTGTTAAGGTTGGCCCGCCAGGCGTATACGTCAGTGACGCGGTAGGTGAAGATGTGCTTGTCATAGACGTCGTGTTCGTTGGGGTAGTAGTTTGTGTGGGTGAACTGGTACTGGTCAACGATGCGGTGCTTGTCAACGACGCGGTCATTGATGGCGATCCCGTTGTTGAAGCTGTCATTGACGGAGTGCTTGTCAATGTCTCGGTAGCTGTTGATGTCGGTGTGTCGGTACTGAGATCGCAGTAATTCGCATCGAGCGGTGTACCAGTGCCGGATAATGTGAAATACGTCATTCTAATTACCTGATGATCGACGTATGGCGGGCCATACCTCGAATCAGTGGCATCATTCCTTACCGTGTACACAAGGTGTTGCAAGTGAGCTGCCGCATCAACAACGGCGATTGATATTCCAGTCCCTGTAACAGTCCATGTCCCTGTTTCGTCGATGTGAGAAGAATCAGTAACATAGTACGTACCTGTTCCATCAAATGAAACAGCAGCCAAGCCGCTGTGAGATATAGGTGCTGCTAGCCATCCATATCCGATAGTAAATGTATTTACGGTAGTAGAGAGATCGCCGCCGTGCGGTATGAACGTTCCAATAATCGAATCATGAGTAGTGTCGGTATACATTCCCCCACTGTCATAACTTAGCCACGTGGGTAATGTTGAATCGTTGTACCCGGTCGCCATAATCGTACACGATGTATTGAGCGGAATATCCAGCGTCCAGGCATCACTCGGAGTTGCAGTCGCAGTCGCTGTCGGTGTGCCGGTTGGCGTTTCGGTTCCCGTGGGCGTTATGGTTGGCGTTGGCGTTTCGGTGATAATATCGGTCGCTGTTGGCGTTGGTGTTGGCCCATTGTAATTAATATCCACCTGGGCAATTTGTGGGCAATTGGGATAGATCAGATTGTTGCAACTGTGCGTTAGATACAGTTGAAGCATCCAAGGCAATGTTATAGTGCCGTTGATCGTGATTCGAGATTTGAAGAACGTGTGGCCACCGGGATTAGTATATCCACCGTCGTAATCGATTTGAGTATTGGTTAATGCGCCACTGGCAATCGTCGTGCCATAATCCGAACCCCCAATGATATTGACGTCGCCACTGTCATTAGACGTGGTGTAAATGTCGATATAGTTATAGTAAACGCCCAAAGGTACACCGCTTCCTGACGCGGTGTACATGTCGATGGCAGCGTTTCCAGACAGACTTGAGCAACTGGCGCCTAATGACGACGTGCTGTAAATTGCACCAGCGTAGCCGAAAAACGCGCCAGTGGTGTTATAGATACCACCGCACAAATCCGACGACATTATGAGGTTGCTATTATCATTCCAATCAGTAGAAAGCGCCGTGGCATAGCTGGAATAGGTCGTTGTGCTTTGCGCGCGTACTACTGATCTCGCCATGAGGATCAACGACGCGATTAGTACGAACGCCGATAAAATTCGAACCAGTTTATTTAGCAATAGATTTGCTCTTTCTCATAGCCCACATGATCCGCTCGAACCACACCGCGCCAATCAGGAAAAAGAACGCGGGCGTGGCCGGGCTTCCCATACTGAATATGGTGTTATCGAGAATGTACGCGCCAATGCACAGGTGAATCACTACGTTATTGCTGCATACCCCAGTAACTGAGCTAATGCTCGATCCAACGCTGCTGACACTCGATCCAACGCTGCTGGTGCTTGATAATCCACTGATTTGAGATAGCGGGTTGGTGACTGTCGCGTTAAACCCACCCAAAACGCCCTGGATTATCGACAGGGCAATAGCCCCAACGGTTTCAACAATAATGGCGAATAGAGAAATAAGGGCCATGATAATGACCCCGATGATTTGAATTATTGTCACGATGATGATCAGAATGGCGTTGATTAACGCAATGATCACACCCACAGTGTCGCTGAGTGCTGCCCTAATCGTTTCGCCCAACTGCACAATCAGGGTGGAAAGCACCCCGGCCAGGCTTGCGAATATTGAGCTGAGGCCAGTGGTCAGGGAGTTGATCGCGCTCGACAACCCGTTCACAATCGCGATCAATACATCCCAGAACGTGGTACCTGAGCCACTCACGATGGTTGTGGTTCTGCCACCAGAAAAATAGATCGCCTCGATTATCTGGTTACCCGTATTGCGGATAATGCCAGCGATGTAAAACAACGGGGCGTAAACCAGGCCATTGACAGCCCAGGATAACAGCGCGTCCATTTGGCGTATGAACCAGATCATCATGCTTTGCAGCAGCAGCACGATGTACAGGACGTACCGAAACATCAAGGCCAGTGTCTGGTTCAACCAGCAAAAATAAATGTTATTTATGAAGCCATCGAGGTATTCAACCAGAAGGGGTAAATCAGTCAGTAAATCCCCGGTCGGGTTGTAGTTGAGTGCCGCGCACGTGCCAAACGCATTGGCGGTGGTATATGCGGGCGCGTCCAGTGCTGAGGCCCGCGCAGGCATAATGCCAAAAGGGGCTATGAACGCCAGAACGCCCATAACCCCAATGGTGGCAAAGATGGCCAATAATCGGCTTGGCATAGGTCGCGCTTAGCCGCGAAGCAGAG
>Ga0075017_100000398_pt1 | contig 23793 bp, 16 predicted proteins | sample AleBraG_ABR_2012_FD_71475 | JGI IMG/M metagenome (GOLD analysis project Ga0075017, IMG submission 71475) | Freshwater sediment microbial communities in response to fracking from Pennsylvania, USA - Alex Branch Run_MetaG_ABR_2012 | ecosystem: Environmental > Aquatic > Freshwater > Creek >... | reverse complement strand
GGTCAGGTCGGGTCAGGTCGTGTCAGTCACTACCGACAGCTGGCGTGCTAGCCGTCGCCAGGCGACGCGCTCACGGCACGTCAACCCAGCAGCATCGCGCGGCGCGCAGTTGTCCGCACGGCGCAGGACCGCCCCAGTGACCGCACAGCCGGACGCGGAGAGCGCTCCGTAGACCTGATCGCGGATCCACTCCGCGCCGACGGCCACCAGGTCCATCACGTCGTGACCACCCAACATCGCACGGCTGAGCAAGAGGTGGCCCCAAGGACATTCCGGGGTCACCGCCAGACAGGGTAGACGGCGGTGATCTGGCGCATCAGCACAGCTTTCCGTTGGACGGAAGGCCAAGGAACGCAATCTCGGAGTCGTGCAGCGCGCCGCTACCCGCCCGGCAAGAAAGGGACCGGTCTCGGGCCGCTGCGTCGATGACCCGCTCGGGGCTCGCCGACCCAGGCTCCGACACCCGCGCCGAGGCACCGATCCAGGAATGACTCGATGCCGCGTCCGCGCCGAATCGTCTGATGACGGGGGGCGGTCTCACCTGCTCTGTGAGCAATCCATGAGCAGTTTCATTCGCACTCGAACATCTTCCTGGTGGCCCAAGGCAGCCGCCGAGCGACGACTCGTCGCGCGATTCGGTGGAACACGGACGGGTCGCCTGGCGCCGGCGGCTACTCGAATTGACCGGCTGCGAACAGACACATCTGCAAGGGTTCACAGAGCCCTCTCGATCGAAGCCTCGGCACCGTGGGCGGCACACGGCGGTCGCGGTCGACCTCCGCGTGAGCCCCAGAAAGTCCGCTCTCGGATGACGCGCTTTGAGACCTTCGGCGATGCGCACAGGCGCCCCGAACCGGTTCTTGAGCTCATGCTCGCAATCGGCATCCCTGTCGGTGGACAGTCTTCAGGGACAATGAAGACCTCGTTATCGCGCCGCCTTCCTTCCGGCTACGCGGAAGCGCTCGACGGCTTCACTGCCAGAACCGGGCAATCCGCGTTCAGCAGGATGGTCTGAGAGTTGCTACCGAGAATGAGCTTGCCGACAGGCGAGCGACGACGCACACCGATCACGATCAGATCCGCGCTCTCCGCGTTGGCGACGTCGAGGACGTCCTGGGAAGGGTCCTTGCCGCGAACCAGCTCGTGCACCTCGCACACAACGCCGCGGCCCTCGATCTCCGACTTGGCCACTTCCACCGCTGAGGAGGAGGCAATGAGTTCAGCACTGTCCTCGCGGCCAGCACCCCACGCCGAGCTCACAAGAATGAGCTTGGCCCGTCGGAGAACGGACTCCTCAATGGCGGCTGCCAAGGCAGCGCGCCCCTCGTTGGAGTCGATGAATCCAACGACAACGGTTCCAGGCACGGCGGTCTCCCCTTCGATTGGATACAGACAAGTCGAACGACAACAGCAGGTCTCATCGCTGCCGCACCGCAGTTCCCGCGAGCGGCGGTACACACCAGGACAGCGCCCTCCTACGCCCCCGCGGTGACGACGCCTGAGCGCATCGTCGCTATCAGGCCATCGGCGCAGCGAAGCGCCACCGCACCGATGGTGGAAGTGGGGTTGACGGCTCCGCCGGTCGTCATCGAACTGCCATCGCACACGACGAGGCCCGGCACGTTCCAAGCACGGTTCCAGGAGTCGACGACTGAGGTCTCGGGCGAGGACCCCATCCGGCAGGTCCCCATGAGATGCCAACCCGGCGGGTTGTAGCCCTCGTCGCAGGGCTGCAGATCGATGCTGCGTGCCCCACTCGCCATGGCGAACTCCCGCAGCCGATCGCTTCCGAACTCCAGGAGCCTTCTGTCGTTGTCGTGGAGGCGGTAATGACGTCTGGCGGCTGGGATCCCGGAGGAGTCGGTCACGTATGGGTCAAGCGTGATGCGGTTGTCGGCTTGCGGGAGATCCTCGATCTGGAGTGCTGCGAAGACGTTGTGGTTGAACCGGCGGTCGAACTCGGCATGATGGTCGCTGCCCCAAGGGGCCGGGTCCATCCCGGTCGTGCCACCAAGGGCCATCGCCGCCGGGCCGAAGCCCGCACCGAAAGTCAGCGTCATGCCGTTGACGGCGCCACGGGTCACGTCGGTCGCGTGGAACTCGTGCGAGAACGTCGAGGCCCCCCACGGACCCATGAAATGCTGGGTCGGTTCGTCGTACCAGAGGTCGGCGAGCACGTAACCGTGCAGCATTAGGTTCCGACCGACCTGGTCGTGCTCGTTTGCGAGGCCGTTCGGCGACTGCGGGTTCGCCGAGTTCAGCAGGATTCTCGGCGAACCGATTCCGTTGGCCGAGAGGACGACGACGTGCGAGTTGACCAGGTGCAAGCTCCCATCGGCCCGGTCGAGGTACTCGACGCCCGACGCGCGGCCCGATCGGTCAGTCACGATGCGCGTCACACGCGCTCCTGCGCGAAGGTCGAGACCTAAGCGCAGCGCCGGGTTGATGTAGGCCTCAGTCGCAGTGCCCAGCGAACCCCTCGGGCACCCTGGCGTACACATGCCGCAGTTGTTGCACGCTAGGCGGCCCCGGTACTCGGTGGACGCGATGGCGTTGTCGGCGGGCCACCAGTGCCAGCCCAACTCATCGAGCCCTCGGGCGGCGATGTCCGCGTAGGCACCGTGTCGAAGGGGCGGCGTCGGCCGCGGCTCGCGCGGCGGATGGCTGGGGTCACCGGCCAGTCCGGACACTCCGAATCGGCGGTCGTTCTCCTCATAGTAGGGAACGAGGTCTTCGTGGCTGATGGGCCAATCTTCGGTCGACTCGAGCCCATGCTCGGTGCCCTTGCGGAACTCGGCTGGTTTCATGCGGTGCCAGAAGCCGGCGTAGTGGTTCGTGCTTCCGCCGACTGCGTTAAACAGGAAGGGCCTAAACCCGTCGCCGGTCACCGGGTAGTCCTCGTCCAACGCCCGTACGTTGGGGTCGAACGCCCACTCCCGGGCCAACGAGAACTCCCAATCGGTGCGCAGCTGAGCGTGGTCGGTGGGCCGGATGAAGGGACCCTGTTCGAGCAGGACGACCTTCACGCCGGCTTCGAGGAGCCGCGCCGCGATGGCACCCCCGGCGGCCCCGGCTCCGATGACGACGACCTCAGTCTCCTCAGAACTGGACACGCTTCACCTCACTCGTGGGGATGAACGTTCCACGGGTCTCGGACGGGGTGGGTGCATCCCGATCGAGGGCGTAGCCCAACGGTTGCGGAGCCCCGTGGTACTCGGAGCCGCCAAGTTGCATGAGCCCAGCCACAATGGGCGACCCGTAGTACCCCTGGTAGGTCCAGAAGCGCAGCACGGAGAAGTCCTCAGGGAAACCGGCTTCGAGAGCACGCAGGGAGTCCGTGTCGATGCTCCCGAGTCCTCTGACGACACGGGACAGCAGCGTTGCTTCATCCGGGCTGACTCGCTTCTCCGTGAACTGCGCGACGATCTCGCCCGCCGGCGGAAGACTTCCATTCCCCGGGATCATCAGATCTGCGATGTCGCGGATGGCCGTTCTCACGTCCGCATCCAACACGCAGCGGTAGTAGCCCGGTCGTGACGGATGTTGCATCTCCAGACTGTCCACGTCGCTCCCTCGAAGTTGGTGATATTGCCATTCGCTCTGATGTAACCCGGTTCAGGTTCCCGACAGGGAGAAGGAACGGGTGAAGACGGACTCGAGCAACTCCCTGGTGACCTCAACGGGTGAGCACGCCAGAACTCTCTGCTGCGAGAGCGCCGTGTCAATCATGGCCGGGATAATCCGCGGCTCGAGCCCGAAGTGGTCGAGAGTGGTCGGCCCATCGGTCCTTGACACAAGGTGGCGAATCCAGTCGCCGACTGCCGTCGAAGGAGACCGGGCCACAACGTCGGCAGGCACGCCCAGCAGAGATGCCGCCCGAAGGTGCCGGCCGGGGTCGGAGGCGAAGCACGCGTCGAAGGCGGCCGGGGCCGTCGCGATGACCGACTGACCGTGCGGCACAAGCGGCCTGTCCACGATGAAGCCGGGCGGGACGTACTCGCTGGCCGCCGCCGCGACGGCGTAGGCATTGGCGTGCGGGATGTGAACGCCGGCGTTGCCGAGCCGTGAGAACAGCGCCGCGAGTGACATGCCGATGCGCGCGTCCACATCGAACCCGTCGTCGACCGCGCGCACGAGATGCGTCGACGCGAGGCGCACCGACTCCTCGCACCACAGCACGCTCACCGGGTTCGTGCCCACGTAGACCGGTCGTGTGGCGGGATTGGTCGCCGGTGGTCGATCTCCGAGAGCGCGGCAGGTCAGCGACTCGAGCGCCTGGACGACGGCGTCGTATCCGGCAGACGCAGTCACCTGAGGCGGGCAGCTCAGTGTGTTGAGGGGATCGATGATGGCCATGACCGGCCGCATGCCGAAGTGCGACACGGCTCCCTTCGTGTGCGAGTCGGTGAGGTCGACGACGGCCATAGCCGTGCATTCCGAGCCCGTCCCTGCCGTGGTCGGGATTCCGATCATGGGCGCCAAGGGGCCTGGTACCGGTCGACCTTCGCCATGCGGGATCGCGAGGTACGTCGTCAGCGGCGCCGGGTGGGACATGAGCAGGTTGATCAGCTTGCACGTGTCGATGCTGCTGCCGCCCCCGACGGCGACGTAGCCGTCGACCTCGATGTCCGCCAGTTCGGACATGGCTCGTTCGATTGAGCTATCTGTCGGCTCGGTCTGGGCGCCGGACCAGACTCGAACGGCGACCCCGGCAGCGACGAGACTGTCCTGGACAACCCGAACAGTGCCGGAATCGACGACATTGGCATCGGTCACGACGAGACAGCGGCGCACCCCCAGCCTTGCCATCTCATAGCCCACCTCGCCCGTAGCGCCGATGCCGAACTTGAAGTTCGGTCCGAGCCACGGGAAGACGGTCTCGCCGTGCCGGTTCGCGAGCGCACTGGCGCGGGCGGCGAGGATGGCGTCCTGGTCGATCATGAAGCCGTCACCACCTGTCAGGCGACAGCACTGCGAGCACCTCGCTGATCTCGGCTCCACGCTGCAGCAGGGCGATGACCTCGGACTCGGCCGCCTCACCACGCAGACAACGGTCCAGAACAGCCTGGATGTAGGGCGTCGGGATCACGCACACGCCGGTCTCGTCCGCGGTGATGAGGTCTCCGGGGTTCACCTGTACGCCGCCGAGGCGCACCGTGCCGTTGATCTCGACTGCCTCAAGCCTGTGCCGGCCTGTGATCGGCGTGCGGCCCCGGCTCCAGACTGGCTGTTGCAGCCGCCGGATCGTCCCGACGTCGCGCACTCCGCCGTCGACCACGCAGGCCGCGATCCCTACTCGCCTCGCCCAGGTCGCCGACAAGCCGCCCATGACAGACACACCGGGACCACCTCCGCTGTCGAACACGGCAATGTCGCCGGCCTCACCCACGCCGTACAGGTCACGGTCTGCGAGGAGCGCGCGTTCGTCCCGCGCGTAGCGAGAACCGACGGAGCCACCGACCGGCTCGTACCGCAAGGTGATCGCCGGGCCGACCGCCCGACCGTGACCGAGTACCGGGCTCAGGTCGCTTGCCGGAACGGCTCCGCCGACGCCCAGCTCATCGAGAGCGTCCGAGACCGTGGAACACAAGTCAGTGATCGAGAGGAAGCCCTCGATAACCTCGTGGCTGGGTCGGGCCACGGTCGTAGTCAGGATTCGCGACTCATCGATCATTCCCAGGAGGCGCGGCCTCACAACGTCCAACTCGTCTGCGGTCGCCATGCGCTGCCCTTCCCATGCCGGAGGCCGACTCGGGCCGCCGGACGTCTGCACCGGACCGCGCCGGTCCGTCCGCAGCAGCCCCGCTCTCGTCGTTCACCTGTTCTAGCCCCGCACGGACCAAATGACAAGCCATTCGAGGAAAAAGGCCTGTCAAATACTGCCCAATGTCGACTAGCGTGCCCGTGTGCGCTATTCCAGCTCCCAGGCCCTTGCCTCACAGCTGCGCTCCGCCGGGGTGAGCGACGTTCTGGACGACGACACGTCACGTGCCGCCTACTCATCCGACGCCTCGCTCTATCGACTGATCCCCCAGGCCGTGGTACGCCCCAGATCCTCCGACGAACTGCGCGCAACTCTCGAGGTGGCCCGGGGCACAGACACGAGCGTGACCTGCCGAGGAGCAGGAACGTCGGTAGCCGGCAACGCCGTAGGTGCCGGGATCGTGGTCGACTTCAGCCGCCATATGAACCGCGTGCTGGACATGGATGCAGAGCAACGAACTGCTCGGGTCGAGCCGGGAACCATCCATGCCACGTTGCAGCGACAGGCTCAACAGTTCGGACTCCGCTTTGGGCCGGACCCCTCGACACATACCCGTTGCACCATCGGCGGAATGATCGGGAACAACGCCTGCGGGTCACGGACCCTGGGCTACGGCCGGACGTCCGACAACATTGCCGCCCTCACGTTCCTGCTGGCCGACGGACGGGAGATGTCCACCGGATACGACGCGACTGGGCGGCCGACCGTCACCGGCAGTGACGACCTTCTGCTTGCGCTGAAGGCCACCATCGGACGCCATCTCCACAGCGCACGGACAGAGTTGGGGCAGTTCGGACGTCAGGTGTCGGGCTACGCAGCGCACGCCCTCCTGCCCGAGAACGGTTGCGACCTCCAGAGTCTCATGATCGGCAGCGAAGGAACGCTCGGAATCGTCACTGAGGCCACGGTTCGGCTGGTAGCCGAGCCCCGCCACAACCGCATGGTCGTCCTCGGCTTCCCCACCATTGCCGAGGCCGGAGACGCGGCTCCTTCAGTGTTGGCATTTCGCCCGACCGCGTGTGAAGGCATCGACTCCCGCATCGTCGATGTCCTCCGTCGCAGACGAGGACCCGGTAGCCATCCAGCTCTGATACCCGGCGCAGCATGGCTTCTGGTCGAAGTGGCCGGGGACGATGAGGCCGAGGTTCGCGAGCGTTCCGAACTACTCGCGGGGTCGACCGGAGCCGTGAGCTCGCTCGTCGTGTCGAACCCGACTGATGCGGCAGCGCTCTGGAGGATTCGGGAGGACGGCGCCGGCCTCGCCGGCCGCGCACCATCGGGCGACCCGGCGTATGGAGGTTGGGAGGACGCTGCCGTACCACCGCATGCGCTCGGTCGCTACCTGCGGGACTTCGATGCGCTGGTGTTGTCTTACGGGTTGACCTCAATGCCATACGGACATTTCGGCGACGGGTGTGTCCACGTGCGCCTCGACTTCCCGTTTCACAGGACCGACGGTCGGACCATCCTCCGACGGTTCCTCTTCGATGCCGCCGATCTCGTAGCAAGTTACGGAGGCTCCCTGTCGGGCGAGCACGGAGATGGTCGCGCCCGTAGCGAACTGCTCCCACGGATGTACTCGCCGGACGCGCTCGCCCTGTTCAGGGAAGTCAAAGACGCGTTCGACCCCGCTCGCACCCTGAACCCGGGCGTCCTGGTGGACGCCGCGCCCGTCGATGTCGACGTGCGAGCACTGGACCTGTCCCGCGTGGATCGGGGGCTCGCATTTGCGTATGCCGACGACTCGGGTGACTTCTCTATGGCCGTCCACCGGTGCTCCGGTGTGGGGAAGTGCCGATCGGACTCGAGCGCGATCGACGTCATGTGTCCTTCCTTCAAGGCCACTCGGAACGAGAAGGACTCGACCCGCGGCCGCGCCCGTGTCCTGCAGGAGATGGTGCGCGGAGACCGACCGGACTGGCGATCCCACGCCGTCTGGGACGCGCTTGACTTGTGCCTGTCGTGCAAGGGCTGTGCCTCCGACTGTCCCACCGGCATCGATATGGCCGCGTACAAAGCCGAAGTGACCCATCAACGGTACCGGCGCCGCCTCCGCCCCCTTTCCCACTACTCGGTGGGCTGGTTGCCACGATGGGCGAGATTCGCAAGCCCATTGAATCGCATTGCCAATGCGGTGACCGGGCGCAGCGTGGCGAGACGGACAGCGCTCTACCTCGGCGGCCTCGACACTCGGCGGTCCATCCCGCAGCTAGCCAACACGACCGCGCGACGCAGCCTGTCGGCCAGACCGCTCCTCGCCGAGCCTGAAGGCCGTCCGGTACTCCTCTTCCTCGACAGCCTGACCAACTACTTCTCCCCCCAGATCGCCCTGGCCGCCGTGTCAGTCCTGGAGAAGGCTGGCTACTTCGTTCAGATCGCTGAGCGTCAGACCTGCTGCGGTTTGACCTGGATCAGCACGGGCCAGCTGGACGCGGCACGACGGATGCTGGCTCAGACTGTGGAAGCCCTCGCACCCGTCGCACGGGCGGGGACTCCGATCGTGGGACTCGAACCGTCCTGCACGGCAGTGCTAAGACATGAAGCACTGAATCTTGTCGGCACGGATGCTGCGCGCGACGTGGCGGCCGTCACCGTGACGTTGGCCGAACTTCTCGCACGTGACAAAGCTTGGACGCCACCGGTCCTGACGGGGTCGACGATCATCGCGCAGCCTCACTGCCACCACCAGGCCGTGATGGGGTGGGCAGACGACGCCGCACTCCTTGCCTCGACCGGTGCTGAAGTGCGTCGACTCGGCGGGTGCTGTGGGCTCGCTGGGAACTTCGGAGTCGAACGGGGTCACTACGACGTGTCCGTTGCAGTGGCGAGCCAACAGCTGCTCCCAGCGATCGAGGGCGCCAAACCGACTGCGCTCATCCTGGCCGATGGGTTCTCATGCCGAAGCCAGGTCCAGGACCTGACCGATCGCGAAGCCGTCCATCTGGCAGAACTTCTCGCTATCAAGCTGAGCAACCCTTAGCGCCTGGCTTGTGACACATAGATCCGCACAGACCGCAGCACGTGCCCGTCACCTACCGGTGACGAAGGACGCGCAAGGGGCTCCCCTCGGCCCATGCCGCAACGTCTTCCACCACATCCCCGAACCAGTTGCCCAAACACTCTTGAGTGACATAGCCGACGTGAGGCGTGAGCACGACGTTGGGCAGCCCGCGGAGAGGATGATCCACAGGCAACGGTTCTTGGTCGTACACGTCGAGTGCGACTCCTGCGATCCAGTGCTCCGTGGATGCCTGGATCAGCGCCGCCTCATTGCAGATAGGCCCGCGGCTCGTATTCACCAACCAAGCGTCGCCCTTCATCAGCCGGAGCTCAGACGCCCCCACGAGGTCCCTCGTCCTGTCCGACAGCAGCAGATGGACGGAGACGACGTCGGCCGACCCGAAGAGCTCATCCTTGGAGACGTAGCGCGCCCCGTTCGCCGCGGCCACCTCAGGCGTAAGGTTCTCGCTCCACGAGGTCACGCGCATGTCGAACGCATTGGCGATCCGAGACATCCGCCGACCCGTCGTGCCTAGACCGAGGAGGCCCAGGGTCCGGCCCTCCAACGAGCGGCCCACACGGGGGTTCCATGAGCCAGCGTGCATCGCGGCATCGTGCTCAGGGATGCCGCGAATCGCTGCGAGGATAAGCGCCCAGGCGAGCTCGACTGATGGTGTTCCTGTGTTGGTCGTGCCGCAGACAGTGATTCCCAGTTCTTCTGCGGTCGCCAGGTCTATCGCAGCGTTGCGCTGGCCGGTGGTCACCAGCAGCCGAAGCCCAGGGAGTGCCCTGAGAGTGGCCTCGTCGAATCGGGTTCGCTCACGTTGAGCCACGACCACGTCGAAACCCTCAAGGAGTCGTGACAACTCGAGGCGGTCGTGCACATGACGGTCAATCGCGACGATCTCATCGGCTTCCAGGACCGACCAGTCGGCCGAGGTCAAGGCAGCCGCCTCGAGATCATCGAGAATGCAGATTCTCACGAACATCTCCGGTTCTGACTCCGGCCGCGAACTCCGCGACAGCTAGGCAGTACGGCTATCCCCATGGTTGCTGGAGAGCAGGACGGCTCGCCCCGCCTCCAGCCGCGCAACGGGAACGCGGAACGGCGAACAGGAGACGTAGTCCAGCCCCACATCGTGGAAGAAGTGCACGGACTCGGGGTCGCCGCCGTGCTCGCCGCAGACACCGAGCTTGAGGTCCGGGCGGGTCGCCCGACCCTCCTCGGCGGCGATCCGGACGAGGCGTCCTACACCATCGACGTCGAGGGACTCGAACGGCGACACGGTGAACACGCCCTTGTCGAGGTAGGCGGCGAAGAACGCGGCCTCGACGTCGTCGCGGCTGAAGCCCCACGTGGTCTGGGTCAGGTCGTTGGTCCCGAACGAGAAGAACTCCGCGACGTCGGCGATCCGGTGCGCGGTGAGCGCCGCGCGCGGCAGCTCGATCATCGTTCCAACCGGGATTCGCAGGTCAACTCCCTCCCGCTCGGCGATCTCCTTGACGATGCCGTCCGTCTCGTCGGCAATGAGGTGGAGCTCCATCACCGAGCCGACGAGCGGGACCATGATCTCGACGTGAGGGTCGCCGCCCGCCGTGATCCGCGCGAGCGCGGCTTCCGCGATCGCCCGCACTTGCAGTGCGAACAAACCAGGTACAACGAGTCCGAGACGCACGCCCCGAAGTCCGAGCATGGGGTTCGACTCGTGCAGCCGCTCAACAGCCGCGAGCAAGGCGAGGTCGCCAACGTCGGGTGTTCCACTCGCGTGCGCGAGAGCGACTCGCACAGAGAGCTCGGTGAAGTTGGGCAGGAACTCGTGCAGGGGCGGGTCGAGGAGCCGGATCGTGACGGGCAGGCCGTCCATCGCCTCGAGCAGCTCGGTGAAGTCCTGCGTCTGCAGCGGGAGCAGGGCGGCAAGTGCCTCGTCCCGCTCCTCGCCGGAGTCGGACAGGATGACGCGTTCGATGAGGACGCGCCGGTCGCCGAGGAACATGTGCTCGGTACGGGTCAGGCCGATGCCCTCCGCGCCGAGGTGGCGGGCACGGGCGGCGTCCTCGGCGGTGTCGGCGTTGGCCCGCACGCGTAGCCGGCGGACGGAGTCGGCGTGCGCGAGCAGGCGGTCGACCGAGTTGACCAACAGCGCTGTCTCCTGGTCGCCGTTCTCGATTGCACGCTCCGCGCCATGCTCGAGATAGGTCACGACCGGGGAAGGCTTGACCGGCACCTCGCCGAGGAACACCTCGCCTGTGGACCCGTCTATCGAGATGACGTCGCCCTCGATGATCGTCCGGTCACCGACCCGGATCAGCTTCGCAGCGACGTCGACGTCGAGCTCCTCCGCACCGCACACGCAGGTCTTGCCCATACCGCGCGCCACAACAGCCGCGTGGCTCGTCTTCCCCCCACGGGCCGTTAGGATGCCGGCCGCCGCGATCATGCCCTCGAGGTCGTCAGGGTTCGTCTCCCGCCGGACCAGGATCACGTCCTCGCCACGGTCCGCCCGGGCCACCGCGGTCGCGGAGTCGAAGACCACCCTGCCCACAGCCGCACCCGGGCTCGCCGCCATCGCCCGGGTGATCAGGGTGCGGGGCTCAGAGGAGTCGAACTGCGGGAACATCAGCTGCGCGAGCTGCGCGCCGGTGACGCGCTCGAGCGCCTCGTCCTCGGTGATGAGGTGCTCGTCGACGAGCTGCGTCGCGATGCGGAACGCCGCGGCCGCGGTGCGCTTGCCCACGCGGGTCTGCAGCATCCAGAGCTTGCCGCGCTCGATGGTGAACTCGATGTCGCACAGGTCGCGGTAGTGCGTCTCGAGCCGACGCATGACTTGCATCAGCTCGGTGTGCGCGGCCGGGTCGATCCCCGCCAGGTCGTCGAGGCTCAGCGTGTTGCGGATACCGGCGACGACGTCCTCGCCCTGAGCGTTGACGAGATAGTCGCCGTAGGCGCCCGGCGTGCCGGTGGACGGGTCGCGGGTGAACGCGACACCCGTGCCCGACGTGTCACCGAGGTTGCCGAACACCATGGTGCAGATGTTCACCGCGGTGCCGAGGTCGTTCGGGATCCGCTCGCGGCGGCGGTAGATCCGCGCACGGTCGGTGTTCCACGAGTCGAAGACCGCGCGGATCGCGAGGTCGAGCTGCTCGCGCGGGTGCTGCGGGAAGTCACGTCCCGAGGACTCGCGCACGATGTCCTTGAAACGCTGCACCAGCGCCATCAGGTCGGTCACGTCGAGATCGACGTCGCTCGTGACGCCCTTCGCGGCCTTGGCCTTGTCGAGCGCGTTGGCGAATTGGTCGCCGTCGATGTCCAGCACCGTCTTGCCGAACATCTGGATCAGGCGACGGTAGGAGTCCCACGCGAACCGGTCGCTGCCGCTCGCCTCGGCGAGGCCGATGACGCTCGCGTCGTTGAGGCCGATGTTGAGGACCGTCTCCATCATGCCGGGCATCGAGAACTTGGCACCCGACCGCACGCTCACCAGCAACGGGTCGTGCCGGTCACCAAGACGACGGTCGACCTCGTCCTCTAGCGATCGCAACGCCTTCGTCACCTGAACCCGCAGTTCTCCAGGCTCCTTCCCTGCGGCGAGGAAGGCCCGGCACGCCTCGGTCGTGATGGTGAAGCCGGGGGGTACGGGAAGGCCCAGACGGGTCATCTCGGCCAGGTTGGCGCCCTTGCCACCGAGCAGGTCCTTCATGTCCTTGGACCCCTGGGAGAAGTCAAAGACGAGCTGTGCGTGTGTCATGCGAACTCCGATCTAACGAATGCGCGAGTCAGCCGTCATGGGTAACTCAGTGTTGGCAAGCGCGCTCGGCTAGCGGAGCGGACCACCGTCGGTCATGGTCTTAGACACGATCTCCTTGGCCAGCGCGAGTGACGAGGTGGCCGCCGGCGACGGGGCGTTCCGCACGTGGGCGACTCGACCTGATAACTCGACGACGAAGTCGTCCACGAGTCGGCCGTCGCGCGAGACTGCTTGTGCGCGGATCCCAGACCAGCGAGATCCATCGAGGTCTGCTTCGGACAACGAGGGGACATAGCGAGCCGCGGACTCGACGAATCGCGTTGTGCTCACGGCCGTCGCCAACTCATCCAGCCCTGTTCGCCAGAAACGGCGGGCGACCTTCCAGGTACCGGGCCAGGAAAGTGCGTCCCACGTATCTCCGAGCCGGATGGACATCCGGTCGTATGCCACGCGCGACGGAACCCAGATGGCGGTCGGTCCGAGCACAACCTGACCATCCATCTGAGGAGTCACGTGGACCCCGAGGAACGGGAGGTCCGGATCCGGCACCGGATAGACCATCGACCTGATGATCCTGGGCTCCCGGCGCTTCAACCGGAGATACGCGCCTCGGAAGGGGACGATCTGGGGATCCCGCGACTGTCCCGATGCCTCGGCGAGACGGTCCGAGAACAGGCCAGCGCACGTGATGACCCGACGAGACCTGACCACGCCGTTGGCGTGCGCCGTGTGACACCACGACCCGGCCTGCCTGATCGAGGAGACCTCCGTCTTGAGGTCGATCCGGGCGCCAGCCGAGGTGACGTCGGCAGCCAACGCTTGCGCGACCAGCCGGTAGTCGACGATGCCGGTGTTGGGCGCGTGCAACGCGGCCACTCCGGTGGCGTTCGGCTCCACCTCCTGCACCTCAGGGCCGCGCAGATAGCGCAGACCGGGTACCTCGTTGGCGATACCCCGCCGATGGAGCTCGTCGAGACGGGATAGCTCGGACGTGTCCAGCGCGACGATCAGCTTGCCGCACCGCTCGTAGGCGATGTCGTGCTCGTCGAGGAAGTCATACATGAGGCGGGAACCCTCGACGCACATCCGTGCCTTCAGTGATCCCGGCTGGTAATAGATCCCGCCGTGGATCACACCTGAGTTGTGGCCCGTCTGGTGTGCCGCGACCCGGCTCTCGCGCTCGAGGATCCGCACGGACACTCCAGGGAACCGTGCCTGCAGCTCGCGCGTGACCGCGAGACCCACGATCCCTGCGCCAACAACGACAACGTCCGCCTCGTCGCTGGTCACGGCATCTCCCCACTCGTGTGCGCTGATCCACGCAGACCCACGATTCAGCCCGTCGCGATGGTGATCGACTTGAGTTGGGAGTAGTGGTGCAGGGCTTCCAGACCCTTCTCACGCCCGTAGCCGCTCTTCTTGTAGCCGCCGAACGGCGTCTGGACTGCGCCCGTCGTCCACGTGTTCACGAAGACCTGACCCGCCTCCATGGCGTCGGCGAGCCGCAGCGCGCGACCGACGTCGCGAGTCCAGACGCCGGCGACCAAGCCGTATTCAGTGTCGTTCGCGAGGCGGATAGCTTCCTCTTCCGTGTCGAACGGGATCACCACGAGGACCGGCCCGAACACCTCTTGCCGCGCGATGTCGGAGTCGGGTGCCACATCGACGTAGACCGTGGGCGGCACGAACCACCCCGAGGCGCCAGACGGATCGGGAACCTCGCCCCCGACCGCGGCAGTGACGCCAGCGGCACGCGCGGTCGCCAGAAGGCCGCTGACCTTGGCGAACTGACCGGGGGTAGTCAGTGGCCCGATGTCGGTTCCGCGAACCAGGAGCGCGGCCAACTGTGAGATCAGCTCGACCAGGGAATCGTGAATCTCGCGCTGCACCAGCAGGCGTGTGGACGCCGAGCAGACCTGTCCCGCGTTGGACGTGAAGCCCTTCAGCGTCCCCGCCGCTGCGGCAGCGAGATCCGCATCTGAGAACACGATCGACGCCGACTTGCCACCCAGCTCAAGGGTGAGAGGCATGACCTTTTCCGCAGCCACTCGGCCGATGATCTGGCCCGCCACGATGGAGCCGGTGAACGCCACCTTCCGAATCAGCGGGTGTTCCACGAGGGGTTGACCCGCTTCGGGACCGGTTCCGAGCACGACGTTGAAGACACCATCGGGCAGTCCAGCCTCCTTCGCGATCTCGGCCAGGGCGACCGTCGTTGCGGAGGTGAACTCCGAAGGCTTCATGACGACCGTATTCCCCGCTGCGAGAGCCGGAGCCCCCGCACGCGAAGCCTGGTTCAGCGGCACGTTCCAGGGAGTGATGACGCCGACGACGCCGAACGGTTCACGCTGCGTGTAGGAGTGATACCCGGGCCCAAGATCCAGAGTCTCGCCCTTGGGCATGTGCACCAGTCCGGCGTAGAACTCGAAGTAGTCCGCCGAACCGTTGATCTCCCCGAGCGCGGTCGCGCGCGGTTTAGCGGTCTCGGCGCACTCGAGGTCGGCGAGATGATCGGCGGACTCGCGCATGGCCAAGGCGATCCGGCTCAGGATGCGTCCGCGCTCGAACGGTCCGAGTGCGCGCCAGGCAGGGGCCGCCTTCGCTGCGGCGTCCACAGCCCGATCGATGTCCGCGGACGAGCCACGTGCCACGTGCCCGACGACGTCGAGCGACTGCGGATTCACGCTGTCGAAGTACTCTCCGCCAGCCGGCTCGACTGGTTTGCCGTCGATCCAATGGTTGAGTCTCATGTTCTCTCCTGAGTCGTCATGTGCAGGTGTGGTCGCTGGAGAGGCCGGTCTCGAGGCGCAGCCTCTCCAGCGAGATCGTGTGCAGCGCCGTCAGCTATCGCGAAGCACTGCGGGCTCATGGCTCGATGCCCAAGTCCGACAACAGGAACCGACGGCGCACTTTGCCTGTTGCGTTCCGTGGGATGGAGGGCACGAAGATGTAGTCCTTAGGACGCCGTGGCGGGCTGAGCTCGCTGGCGGCCCACGCTCGGAGCTGGTCCTCGGTGGCCGCACCGACCACGACCGCGGCGACTCGCTCCCCCCAGTGCTCGTCCGGTCGCGCCACCACTGCCACGTCGTCAACGCCAGGCAGTTGCTCGAGCACGATCTCCACCTCGCGCGGGTAGACGTTGACTCCACCGCTGAGGATCAGATCGTCGCGGCGACCGTCCAGATAGAGATAGCCGTCGTCGTCCATGCGTCCCAGATCGCCGACCGTGAACCAGTCGTCCCGCCACGCCTCTGAAGTCTTGGCCGTGTCACGCCAGTACTCGAACCGCGCATAGGTCGGTACACGACACCAGATGGTGCCGTCGCTATCAACCGCGAGGTCACGACGAGCTCGAGCTCGACCGACGGAACCCGGATGAGTTCTCCAGTCCTGCGGAGAGCAGGCTGTGAACTGGCCTTCCGTAGAGCCGTAGAACTCCCACACCGCACCCGGTGGGAACACGGAGTGGGTCCACTCCTGCAACGGGCGAGGGCACGGCGCACCTGCGTAAGCCAGGAGCCGGACGCTCGACAGGTCGGGCAGTTCGAGACCCGTGCCGAGCGCTTCGACGACTCTCTGCAGGTGGGCGGGAGCGAGGAAGAGTGTCGTGGGGGTCAGTGTCGAGACCGCCGCAGCCCAGTCCGCGGCGTCGAACTTCGGAAGCACAGCCACGCTCCCGCCAGCGAGGAGGGTGGAACAGGCGAACCGCAAGGGGGCGGAGTGGTGGAGCGGTGAAGATGCCAGATGGAGATCCGTGAGTTCGAAACCCCACTGTTCGCGCTCCTCGGCGACCAGCGCGAGGGCGTCGTCCTCCGACAGCACGCCTGACCACACGCCCTTTCGCTTTCCTGAGGTGCCTGACGTGTAGTGCATCGGCCGTCCGAGCGGAGCCGAGCTCAGGGCTACGGCCGGCCCGAGGAACAGGGAGGACAGCTGCTCGGTCGAGTCGACGATCAACATCGGCGCGGCGTCCTCCAGGACGACTGTGCGCTCGTGCGGGGTGAGTGCCGGGTCGAGCATCACCGGGATGATCCCGATGCGCAGCGCTCCGAGGACGGCACTAAGGAGGTCAGTCGATCCACAGACGAGGAAAGCAACACGATCGCCGCGCCCGAGCCCCATCGATCGCAGCTGGCCAGCAACACGCTGCTGCTGCGCGAAGCTGACTTCCGCCGTAAGCGGGCCGAATACCGTCATCGCCTGCCTCCCACTCTGGATAACGGCAGCCCCGACGTGACCCCGAGCAGCGCGCCATCGAGCCCGTACACCAGGGCGAGCCTCCTCCTGCTCCGGCCTGACGGGTGGGACAACCCCCGCTCCCAGCGATGCACTGTTCCCGGTGTCACTCCGACCATGCGCCCGACCTCGGCGGCCTTGTACCCATGGTGCGTGCGCTCGGCAAGAAGAAGCGCACCCATTGGCAGCCGATGCCAGTCGCTCGTCCCTGGGCGCGCAGTCCTCGCCCACCTCATCTCGTGCGCCAGGTCGACAGGAGAGCAACGCAGCAGCCGTGCAACGGATGCCACGTGACCGGGTCGGGGCTGTCGTCGCGACCGCTCCCACTCCGAGATCGTGGACTGACACACGCCGACAGCCGTAGCAAGCTCACGTTGCGTCAGTCCGAGCTGCCGGCGTCGAGAGCACAACGGCGAGGGGGTTCCGATCCGACGCACACGCAGCGCAGGTTCCATCTCAAGAAGGTCAACACCAAGGACCGCGCTCAATGCGCGAAGTGATCGGACTGGAACCGATGTCCGACCCGAACACCAGGCCTTCGCGATTGACCGACTCACACCCGTGATGGAGGCCACTTCGTCCGTCCCGATGCCGCGATGGCGCAGGTAGGGTCCGAGCGCGGGGAGCCGTCCAACCCGCTGGTTTCGAGTCTCCGGATACCTGGCGAACAGCCGACGAGTCATCACAGGAGTCAGGCCCACCAGTGCTGCTAGCGGCGGGATGAGGTCCGGCTCGGGCGCCCGCACGCCGCTCTCCCACCGCGACACGGTGGCGGTGCTGACATGCAGCCCCGTTGCGATCGCTGACTGCGTGAGCCCGGCCGCAAGCCGCGCGCGGAACAGGGGCGTCCCGTCCGTCGCCCGAGGCGCAGCCTGAGTCTCCGGGCCGTTGACAGCGAGACGGCTTCCCGATCGGCTCAGTCCTAGGGCGGGGACGATGCGCACAAGAGCAATCGGGCGAGGCGCCACACCGCTCTCCCAGTTGCGCAGCGCGGAGGCGGAGGAGTCCAGGCGGCGAGCGGCAGCCCGGAGGGAGAGGCCCTCCGATTGCCGCCACGTCCGGATGACATGGGGCAGGTGACCGAGGTCGATGTGGTCGTAGCGGGCGGCCGACGCCAAGGTCGTCATGACGGCAGCTGGACGTCGTTGATCGCGGCCTCGCGGGCTACCTGAGCCCTGGTGAGGCGACGAGTCTCGAGCGCCGGGGGATTCCCTCGATGCGCTCGACCTAGAAGAGATCCCACCAATGCTCCCGCGCGGCGGAAACCTCTGCGGGCTCCTCAAGGATGATCTCGCCGTGGCGGAGGTAGTACACCCGGTCGGCGATGCGAAGCGACGCCCGGACGTTCTGCTCGACCAGCAGGACTGCCAGCTTCTCCTCCTGCGCGAGCTCCCGGATCTGCCCGAAGATCTGCTGCACGACCGACGGGGCGATGCCGAGGGACGGCTCGTCGAGCAGCATGAGCTTCGGCTTGATCATGAGCGCCATCGCGATGGACAGGATGCGCTGCTGGCCACCCGAGAGGGTGCCAGCAAGTTGACCGCTTCGCTCGCCCAGGAGCGAGAACAGGGTCTGCATCTTCTCGACCTGTTCGCGGCGCTCCTGACGACTTCGGAGGCTGATGCCGCCGAGGTCGAGGTTCTCCTGAACCGTGAGATCCCGGAAGACCGGCAGCGTCGCGGGCGTGAACGACATGCCATGGCCGACCGCCGCCGTGTACGACTGCGACCTGAGTTCTCGGCCGTCGAACTCGACGTTGCCGGACCGTGAGATCGCGCCGAAGACGGCCTTCAAGAGCGTCGTCTTGCCCGCCCCGTTGTGCCCGAGCACCGTCACGATCTCACCAGGTGCGACGGTCAGGGAGACATTGTCGAGGACTTGCCGAGCGCCGTAGGCGGCGCTGACCGAGGAGACTCGGAGGATCGGGTCGGTGGCAGGCGTCGGGGAGTGGCTGCTCTCGGTCAGTAGCTCAGACATGTCAGGTCCCGAAGTAGAGGGTCACGAGGTCAGGGCGACTGGTCAGCTCTTCCAGGGAGCCCTCCGCCGTCAGCCGACCCTGGTCCAGGAAGATGACGTGCTCGGCGAGCTTGTCCACGAAGTGCAGCGAGTGCTCGACGAGGCAGACCGTCTTGCCGATGTCCCTGAGGCTCTGGATGACCTCGATCACGCCCTCCACCGAGCCAGGGTCAACACCTGACGTCGGCTCGTCCAGAAGGAGGAGTTCGCCGTCAGTTGCGATGAGCCGCGCGATCGCGACCAGTTTCTGGTCGCCGAACGACAGACTCCCCACGGGTTGCTGAGCGACCTTGGACAGTCCGACCAGCGACAAGCAGTCGAGGGCTCGGTCACGTACTTCGCGCTCGCGCCGGCGCGAGGACACGGGACGGAGCAACAGCGGCCAGGCCCATTCGCCCGGCTGCTGCGGCACGGCTACCGCGACGTTGTCCAGAGCCGACATCTTCTGGAAGACGCGGACATCCTGGAACGATCTGACCATTCCCTGGATGGCGATCTCGCGAGGGTCCATCGCACTGATGTCGGCGCCACGGAGCGTGACCGAGCCGGCGTCGGGAGTGATCGCCCTCGTGATCAGGTTGAAGATGGTCGTCTTGCCAGCACCGTTGGGTCCAATGAGGGCGGTGATCGTGCGCTCCGGAAGGGAAAAGCTCACGTCGTTGACCGCCTGGAGGCCACCGAACCTCTTGCTCAGGCCCTTGACCACGAGGATCGGCTCTGCGTCCACGGCCAAGGCCACGGGCCGACTCTCCGAGGTCACCTCAATGCGGCTGTGGGCAGTGTCAGGGGTCGGAGTCGCCTCGGATAGCTCGGGCTGAGGGCGCCGACCTCGACGAAGGCGGCTGCCCTCGGGGATCAACCCGTTGGGCCGGAAGGCGATGATCACGAAGAGTGCGACTCCGAAGATGATCGCCTGCCACTGTGATGCGTGCGCGTCCGCGGTGAAGTTGCGGATCACCGGCGTGAGTCCACCCAAGATCACGGAGCCGAGCAGCGCACCCCAGATGTTCCCTGCGCCGCCGAGCACGACCGCGGCCACAACAAGGATGGACACGTTGACGTCGAACGACGCGGGCGCGACGCTCTGGAGGTAGTTCGACTGCAGGACGCCAACAGTGCCGGCGATACCGCAGGCCACCGAGAAGACCAGGAGCTTGGGGACGATGACGGGCTTCCCCACGGACAGGACGGCACTCTCGCTCTCGCGCATGCCACGGAGCAGGCGCCCGTACGGCGAGGAGCCAAGGAGCATGCCCAACGCGACGACGGCGATGAGCAGCACGACGTAGAACCAGATGGCTTGGCGGGCTTGCGTGAACTCATGGCCGAAGATGGCCAACGGCTTCAGGCCGCTGATCCCCTGATCGCCGCCGGTCACCGACTGCATCGACGTCAGCAGCTGTGAGAAGACCAGCTGGAACGAGAACGTGAGCAGGATCAGCGACTCACCACGTACGCGCGCCACTGCCGGCACCGAGATGATCAAGGCGGCCACTGCAGCGAGGACGACGCCGACTACCCCCGCGACCCATGGGTTCAAGTCGTACCCCGAGACCCCGCTAGACAGCGTCAGGCCGGCGATGGACTGTGCCGGAGGCATCGACAGGATGGCAGCGGTGTAAGCACCGATGCCGAAGAACGCAGCTGTTGCCATCGACAACTCGCCGATGTACCCGAACAGCAGGTTGAGCGAGACCGAGAGAACGGCGTAGGTCAGGATCGCGATCCCGATGGTGGCCCAGTACTCCATGGCTCTGGGCCTCCTAGACCGCGGCGCGGCCGAAGAGGCCGTGCGGCTTGATGATGAGCATGACGATGACGACCCCGAACGCGATTGCCGTCCCATAGTCGAGGCTGACCCACAGTCCGGTCAGCATGGTGATGAGCCCGAGGGCGAGGCCGCCCACAGCGGCGCCCTTGATCGAACCGATGCCGCCGAGGAACACTGCCATGAAGGCGATCAGCACGTAGCGCAGACCCATGGATGGTGTGGCCGCCCCGTTGAGCGTGACGAACTGGGCCATGAGGCCGGCGATAGCCGAGCCGATCGCGAAGACGAGCAGATAGACGCGCTTCTTGCTGATGCCGACCGCCTCGGCCATGCCCGCGTTGGTTCGTACCGCGGTGATGGCCCTGCCACGGTTGGTACGTGTCATGAACAGGCCGACAGCCAGGATCGACAACCAGGCCACGACCATGGAGACGACATCCACGAGGGTCACGGTGACGGAGCCGACGACGAAGGTGTGCTCCGGGAACCCTGTGAGCGGTCGGTTCGACGCTGTGAACAACAGCTCCAGGAGCGCCGTCCCCGCGATTCCCACGGCCAGAGCTGCAATGAAGACGTTGATCGGGTCCTTACTCCGCCGCTGGACGATCGTGTACGGGCCGGCCTGGATGCCGAGTCCGATGAGGATCGATGCAGCGACGCCGACGATCATGGCGACCCAGACGGGGGTGCCGAAAGTGCTGGCGGTCAGGACCGCCGCGTAGGCACCGCAGGTGAAGACGAGAGCATGCGCGAGGTGAAACACACGTGTCGTCGAGTAGATGATCCCGAAGCTCACGGCCAGGGCCGCGTAGAGCGAACCGAGAACGATGCCAGACACGAGCAGTTGTTCCAACAGTTCCATGTTCATGCGCAATGACTCACTTCTCTGCGGTGCCTACGACGGTCTCTGCTAGCCGAGAGGTGAACCGACGAGGGCCGTGGACGGGTCGTCCTTCGTGTAGTCGATCCGCTTGATCTCCTGCAGCTTCTTCTGGCTTCCGTCCGCGTTCAGCTGCACGACGTACATCGGCTTCGACACCGTGTGGGAGGTCGTATCGAAGGTCATGGTGCCAGTCTTCGTCGCGTCGCCGCCGTAGAGCGACGGGAAGGTCGGATTCGCAACGAGGGCCTTCTGCAGCTGTGCCGGGTCGTTCGGGTCACCGCCGCTGGCGATCACCTCACGGACCAGGTTCCACCACATGAACAGCATCTCGTAGTAGTTGGCTCCGTAGATGTCGTGCGGAGCGGAGCCGTACTTCTGCGTCCAGCCGTCGACGAAGATCTTGTTCCACGGCGTGAGGTTGGTCGGGTCGTACTGCTCCGCTGCCGCGAACACGTTCGTCACGGACTTGCCGGCGACCTTGAAGAAGTTGTCGGACACGTCGATACCCATGACCGGGATGTCGATCTTCGCATCGCGCAGGGCCTTGACGAAGTACCCCATGTCGTCGCTGTAGGTCGTGGTGAACACGGCCTGGGCACCACTCGCCTTGATCTTGGCCACGATGCTGTCGAAGTTCGTGGTTCCGATCGGCGCGTACTCGTTGACGACGATGGAGCCCTTGCCTCCGGTCAGTTGCGGCCAGATCTTCGGGACGATCTGCTCCTGCACCTCAGAGCCGTTCTCCTTCTGGCCCACGACGGCCAGCTTCAGTGCGTCGGGGTTGTTCTTCGCCAGGTAGGCGAGGCCGCCCGGAGTGGGGTCAAGAACGAAGATCATGCGGGTAAGCCACAGGTTCGGCTTGCCGATCTGGCCCGGGCTCGCGCCGCCGCCGTTGAAGCCCAGCACGTTGTCGCCGACGAGCTTCGGCGCGATGGCCTCCGACGGTGCGCCGTAGGACGTCTGCAGCATCTGGATCTTGAAGTTGGAGACCAGTCGCTGGTACTCGGACAGTCCCTTGGCCGGGTCTCCGTTGTTGTGGTCGCCGGTGTTGATCACGAACGTGGGTCCGCCTGCAGCCTTGATCTGCTCAGCGGCGAGGTTCGCCGCCTTCTGCATCGCGTCGCCGTACACCAGACCGGGGCCGGAAAGCGCCAGGACCATTCCGTCCTGGACGGTGACGTTCTGGCCGCCGGCGGCACCCCCGGGGCCAAAGATGGCGTTGAGAGGCGTCGCGGCGGTCGTACCCGTCGCGCTCGATGCGGGGCTGGACGATGTGCTCGATCCTGAGCTGGATCCGCATGCCGCGAGGAGCAGCGCCGCGGATGCGACAGCCGCACCCATGGCGATGCGCCGTCGGCCGGCCGAGTGGCCGATGGTGAGGTCCGACACCTGTGTGCTCCTTACGAGAGGTTGGGCGTGACGGTGGGGCGGAAGCCCCGACGTCCTGCTTGAGGTCTACCGGTGGGGCCTTGGCGGCGGCTGCGCCGATGCCCCAGTGGTACCGCAATGTTTCAGCCGCGTGACTTCTGTAGTGCGCCTAGTGGAGTGAAACATCAGGCCATTGTCAAGGGTTGTTGCGGACATTGTTATCGGACCGCCATGGATCCTTGCTCTTGCTTGACTAGACCGACTGCGTCTGACCGCTTCAAATGGCATATAGAACAGGCTATTTGGGCACTTCCCTTGTCGTGTCCGATTTGTACGGCCATACTGGCCAAGCGACCTTTGAACTCTCATCGACCCGCAGCGAGGCGCCAGCATGTTCGAGCCCGCCGTCACCCCTGGTTCCGCGTGGCTGCGCGACCTTGAGCAGCGCGCCGAGAAGACCCTCGACGGGGCCGTGTTCGACTGGCTGGTGGGCGGATCAGGTCGAGAGGAGTCACTGGCGAGCGCGCGTCAAGCCTGGACCGACGTGCTCCTGTCTCCGGATGCGGGCGTGGACGTCTCGGTGGTCGATACCTCCACCACGTTGCTCGGGACGCCTGTGTCCGCTCCGGTCGGTGTCGCCCCCACGGGATTCCACGGTCTGGTCCATGAACAGGCCGAGGCAGCCACATCGCGAGCGTGCGACGCCGCCGACCTACTGTTCGTCCTGTCGTCTCGGGCTTCCCTGCCGTTCGCCGATGCCGTGCAGCCGGAATCGGCGTGGTGGTTCCAGCCGTATGTCATGCGCGACCGGAAGATCACGGAGGACCAGGTGCGCGCGGCAGCGGCGCTCGGCGCCTCAGCTCTCGTGCTCACCGTCGACGCACCCGTTCTGGCATCCCGTCGGCAGTCTCGTGATGCCTCGCTCGTCAGCCCGCAGATGCTGGCCGTCAACGCAGCGGATGTTGCCGACGCTGCCGAGCTCGAGCAGTCATCGACGGTCACGGCCAGG
>Ga0075017_100000397_pt1 | contig 23796 bp, 16 predicted proteins | sample AleBraG_ABR_2012_FD_71475 | JGI IMG/M metagenome (GOLD analysis project Ga0075017, IMG submission 71475) | Freshwater sediment microbial communities in response to fracking from Pennsylvania, USA - Alex Branch Run_MetaG_ABR_2012 | ecosystem: Environmental > Aquatic > Freshwater > Creek >... | reverse complement strand
TACAACGGCAATGGCTCGCCGTTCGTCACGGTGAGTCTCGCGGTAAATGCTGTGGTGGCGGCGCCGGCCACGCCGGTTGCGAGCCCGAGCGCTTTGACATTCTCAGCGTTTACGGGCCGATCGAATCCGGCATCGCAGGCCGTTTCCATTACCACCAGCGATGGATCGACGCAAGGCTTCACGGTGACGGCGATGCCGTCGTTTGCGTCGGTGTCTCCGGGGTCGGGTGCAGCTTCCGGAAATCCGACGACGATTACGGTCTCGGTGAATACCAGCGCGCTACGGACGGGCGCCAATACCGGCACGATCACGATCACCCTGGTTGACGGCGCCACGACGAACATCAGTGTGAGCGCCACACTGGGGCAGTTCTCGATCAACGTGAATCCCAATCCGCCTTCGCCAGTAACACTCACACAAACCAAGAGCCAAGCGATCCCGTTCCAGGTCCTCACAGCGGATGGTGCGCCGACGCCAGTGTCCATCACCACGCAGACCAACAACGGAAGCGGTTGGCTGACTGCGCCGGCTTCGATTAATGCACCCCAACAGGTGCTGGCTACAGTGGCTGCGGGGTCCATGGCGGCGGGAAACTACACCGGCTCGGTCACGTTTGCCTGCAGCAGTAGCTCGATCTGCTCGTCCGTCACCGTACCGGTGATGTTGACCGTGACGACACTGGCAACGCTCAACGCTAGCCCGGCCAGCTTGAGTTTTCAGGCTTCCGGAGGTTCGCTGCCGGCTGCCCAAACCGTGAATGTGACGTCGTCCGATCAGACGCAACAGGGGTTCAGCTTCACCTTTGCGCCGCAAGGGAGTTGGCTGAAGGTGACCGCAAATCAAACCACCACGCCGGCCACGCTCACCGCTAGCATCGTATCGCTGCCTACGCAGAACAGCTCGGGATCGATCACCATCACGCCGGTAGATGGCGCTCCGGTGGTCAACGTGCCTGTAACATTTCTGACCGCGGCGAATCAACCGGTGATCCCGACAGGCGGCGTGATCTTCGCCAGCAGCTATGGCGCTTATCCGGTGATTACCTCGGGCGGATTCGTGGAGATCTACGGCTCCAATCTGGCGACCACTATGGCCGACTGGGGCTCCAGTTTCGTCAACGGCGTGGCGCCCACGTCTTTGGCCGGCGTCCGAGTGCAAATCGACGGGAAGCCGGCTTTCGTCAACTTCGTCAGTCCAGGCCAGGTGAACGTGTTGGCGCCGGACGGGATTGCTGTTGGCGGAACTGTGCAATTGGTGCTCTCGAATGCGAACGGGACATCGGCGCCCGTTGCAGTGAGGTCCGCCACGCTGCAGCCAGGCTTGCTGGCGCCGGCTAATTTCAGCATCAACGGAAAGCAGTATGTCGCTGCGTTTCACGTGCAGGACAACAGCAATAGCTTCGTGCTGCCCACCGGCGCGATTGGCAATTCCCGCCCGGCCAAGCCGGGGGAAGTGATCGTGATGTACGGGCTCGGGTTCGGGCCGGTGACGCCGGCGATCGCGACGGGAACGTTGGAGACGCAAGGCAATATGTTGCAGAATCCGCTGCAGATGTCATTCGGTGGCGTCGGCACGACTTTGCAATACTTCGGGCTAGCGCCTGGCTTCGCGGGCTTGTACCAGTTCAATGTCGTGGTGCCTGCAGTGCCGGACAACGACGCAGTGCCGCTTACGTTTAACCTGGGTGGCGCGGCCGGCACGCAAACGTTGTTTATCGCTGTACACCAGTAGACGGATCAAAACTCCAGGCGCAGCAAAACCTTCACTTGCCGAGCTATCTCGCTGAACGGCGCCGACAGCCGGAATCCATCAATTTATCTCGCCGCGTCCGAAGAGCGCCATCACAAACTGGGGCGAGCCAAGAAAAGAACTGGCCATTGAGGTTCGCACGGCTCAGGCGTCGTAGAGATCGGCTTGGTGTCGGACTTTGTCTTCGCTCCTGGGAGTGTCGCGACCGGCGCGTCGTCAAATCGGCGCGGTGACGAACAGATCGAGCTCTAAAACCGGACCACTCTAGTTTTGTTGACGATAAGCTTCTCACCGCGGCGAGAACGCGGTGTGGCGGAATTTTCGCGTGAAACACGCTTGTAAGAGAAGCGACAGGACACCAAGAGCGAAACTCTTGGGACTGGCAGATCTCGAAGGAGGTCCCTATGGCTTGCAGATTATCAGCGATATTGAACTTCGGCATGCTCGCTTGCCTCATTCTTCCCCATCCACAACACGCCAACGCTCAGCGGGCGAAGCCGTGGCTCGTTACCACCAGTGGCGTGGCCCTCGCGCTTTCTCCTAACTCCGTGTCGGTCACACTAACCACCGGAACCAAGGCAAGCCAGACTATCCGCCTGGTGAACCCCAACGGTAATTCCGGGCTGAGCAACATCGGCGCCAACATCCAGTCCAATCAGAACTGGTGCGGCATTTCCGGCTTCGATGGGAGCAGTTTCAAAGTCACCATCGACGCAACCTCGCTTCCGCCCGGCACAGCCAACGCCAGCGTTACGGTCCAATACAACGGCAATGGCTCGCCGTTCGTCACGGTGAGTCTCGCAGTTAGGGCTAGGGTGGCAACGCCGGCCACGCCGGTTGCCAGCCCGAGCACCCCGACCAGTAGCTTGGATCAAAACTCCAGGCGCAGCAAAATCTGAATCTGGCGGGCGGACTCGCTTAACGGAGCGGACAGAGGGAATCCGTTGTTCATTTCGCTGCGGCCGTAGAGAGCTATGCCGAACTGGTTCGACCCGAAGAATGAAGCTGGGTTATTGAGGTTGGCGTGATTCAACGCGTCATAGAAATCGGCCCGCGCGGTCAAATGGAGCCGCTCGCGAATTGCAAACGTCCGGGCCACGGATGCATCGACATTGAAGACGCCCGGGCCCCGAAACGCATTACGACCGCTGTTGCCAATCTGGTTTTGACCGGGATTGCTGAATGCCGCTGGATTCAGCAGCACCTGGCCGCCTTGCGTGGATTGGGAAATATAGACTTGCGAGGGGTTCACCAAATTGGCCCGCTGGTTGACGAAAATCTCCGGCACCGCAGAGGTGTTGTTGGAAATGGCATACACGCTGAATGGCAGCCCGGAGCGCGCTGCGCCCAAGGCGGAAAGTGTCCAGTTGCGGAACACAGGTCCTTTGAAAACGGGCGGCGGTAAATAGGTGATAAAGAACACCAGATTATGCCGTTGGTCGAAATCGGAATTGCCTTTATCGAGACTGCTGGCGAACTGCCTGGTAAAGGATGAGAAAGATGGAGTCGGCCCAACCCGCGTCGCAGCAAAGGTGTTGAAATCGAAATATGTGCCGTTCAACGACTCGCTTTGATTGTCGATCGAATGGCTCCAGGTGTACGAGACCTGTCCGTGAAAGCGCGTCTTGCGAAAACGAATCGCGGCCGCCAGCGCCGCATAGCTGGCGCTACCTTGATTGGCGCGATAGTTCACGTAACCGTCCAGCGCGGGATTCAGGTACCCGAATATGTTGTTTGCTTGGAACGGCGCGACCGAGTCCGCGCGGTTTACTTCATCCGTTGTGATTAACTGCGTGCTTCTCGATCCCAGCGCGTCAATCTCCAGTTGGATTTCGGCGCTGATTTTCTGTTGAATTCCCAGGAAAGCGCTTTGGGTCCTTGGAGCCTTCAGCTTCGGCTGAAAGGCGAGAAACGGAATCAATTCGCTGGAAGGCTGGAAAGTCCCCAGCGCTTCCAGTTGGCTCAACGATGAATAGGCCGGCACCGGCTGAGTGATCCTGAAAAAGCCGGTCTGGTAGCGGTTCTGCTGCACGTTCTCCCACAGGTTATCGAACGGGCGGTCGTAGAACATTCCGTAAGAGCCGCGCAGGAGAGTCCCACCGTTGCCGGTGAGATCAAAACCAAATGCGGCACGGGCGGCCCAGTTGGAAGGCCGCGAGTTGTACACCGCTTGATCGCCGCGTCCGGACGCAAGCACCAACGTCGCGCCGGTAAGAGAGGCTGCAATGTTTGTTCCAGCCGCGAGTTGGACCTCCAGATCTTTTTGCGCCCCGGTGTTTACGGGCGAACCGAAGAACTCGTAGCGCAGACCGTAGTCGAGCGTCAGGCGATTGCTCACATGAAAACTGTCTTGTGCAAAGGCGTAGGATTGGCGATAGCGGTAGGAGCGCTGAGGCAAAACTGGATCGTGGGTGGTTGAAAGCCGGTCAAACTCGATGGTCAGAAAGCCCGGCTGGTTGGCGACGAAATCGCCGAGGTTGTTGAACTCGATAAACCCACGAGGGAAAACGGAAGTCGACAGATCGATGTTGCGCTGCAGGATGCCGCCTCCGAATTTCAGCGCGTGGCGGCCGTGAATCCACGACACGTTGTCGAGCAACTCCCAATTTCTTCCGCGGTTGCCGTAATCATTTGAGCCCCCGCCGGCAGGCAGGATGACATTGTATGTCTGGTTGCCTTGCGTGAATTGCTCATCGTCGGCGAGCGAGGGGATCTCGGCGTGCGGCGTCTCCAGGCGAATGGAATCGCCGGTGCGCGCCAGGCGAAGCTCATTTTCCACAGCCAGCCCGAAGCGCGAGATTGCACCTGCGCCCAGCGCGATTGATCGCTGTAGAAACCCGCTGCTGAACGCGCGATACGGACTGAACAGCAGGTCCGGTTGATCAAGCCGATCGATGGCCAGCCGCGCAAACAACTGTGTTGAGGACGAAAGAACGTAATCCAGGCGCGCCAATCCGTCTACGCGATTTACGCCAGTGACGGGGGCGATGGAAACCAGCCCGATCGGGCCGAGGCCGGTGGGCGAGGCTTCCGGACGATAGGTACGCAGCAAATTGCCGCCGTACGTAGCCGGGCTCAGCGAGTTGATGTAGTCCGTGGTCGGTAGCGCGTACACCTGCGGATCACCGCGCCCATGCGAGCGGACCGCTTGAAATCCACCCGAAACAAATAGCCGCTTGGCGATCAACGGACCCGAGACAAACACGCCCGGCTGGATTTGCGTAAACGGCGGACGGGCGATGTTCGAAGCGTTTTCTTGAAAGCCGTTGGCGTTCAGGCGAGCGTCTTCAAAATAGAAGTAGCCTTTGGCGTGCCATTGATTGCCGCCGCTGCGCGTGATGGCGTTGGCTAGAAAGCCAGACGTGCGGCCATACTCGGCAGAATAGTTGGTGGTGGAAACACGATACTCCTGAATGAACTCGGGCACGGCGGCGCTCAGCGGGCCGGTGACCAGAAGGTTGTTGTTTTCGGTTCCGTCGAGAAGATAGTTCGACGAGGAAGGCCGCTGGCCATTGACGGAAAAGCCCAGCCCGCGGGCGGTTGCGGCGTCCGAGGTGACGCCGGGCAGGAGCAGCAGCATGGTGTAGACGTCGCGGCCCAGCAGCGGCAGGTTCTCAATATCCACTGTGGTTACGACGTCCGACCGGGAATTCTCCAAAGGCGTGATCAGTCCGCGGTTGGCATTAAACACCACACTTCTGCTGGTGTCGACATCCGGCCCGTAGAATCCCAATGCCTGTTGCGAACCCGGCAGCACCAGGCTGCGAAACTGACCGGCCTCCCATACGTCGTACAGCGGGCGCAGGCGAAAATTCAGCTCCACACGCGCCGCCACCGGCAACTCCAGCGCTCGGGCCTGCTGCGATTGATAGGCCGGCGCCTCCACGCTCACTCGATAGCGGCCGGGCGAGAGCGATCCGATGGTGTATTGCCCTGCCCCTTCGGAACGGACCGAGGAAGTCTGCCCTGTGGCTTCGTTGGTGCAGGTGACCGAAGCGGACAAGGGCAGCCCGGTCACCGAATCGGAGATCCCGCCGAGAAGCAATCCTTGGGTGGTCTGAGCCGCCAATGGACCGAGTGCGCAGGCCAGCCAAATGGTAAATAGACGGCTCAAGAGGCTTTCAATCTAACATGTCCCGGTATAATCTTAGAGCCGTGTCTTCCGTTCCAGAAAAGTCGCCCGCCGCCGAACCCGTGATGGTGCATGTCCTGTTTATGGACATTGTCGGCGCGTCCAAGCGCTTCACGGACGACCAACCGCGCATGGTGAAGGACCTGCAAGACAAGGTCAGCCAGACCTCGGAATACCAGCGGGCTCACGGGTGCAATCATTTGATCGCCATCCCCACCGGCGACGGCATGGCGCTGGTTTTTCTCGACAGGATCGAGTCGCCCGTGCGCTGTTCGCTCGAACTGTCGCGCGCGCTGCGTGCCGAAGAGTCCTACAAGGTCCGGATGGGGATTCATTCCGGACCCGTTTATATTGTGGAGGACATCAACGGCCAGCGGAATGTCAGCGGCGCCGGCATCAATCGGGCTCAGCGGGTGATGGACTGCGGCGACGGCGACCATATTTTGCTCTCGGACACGATTGCGGAATCGTTGCGCCAGTTTCGCGAGTGGAGCCTCGCCATCAAGGACATTGGAGACTGCAAGGTCAAAGACGGCTGGCAGCACGTCTGGAGCTACGACGACGGTACTTATGGCAACCACGCGCTGCCAAAGAAGGCCAAGCGCTATCTGGCCCAGCGCCGGCGGATTTTTCTGGCCGGCTTGGCGGCTGGGTTGTTCGTGGTAGTGGCAGCTTTGGGCGCCTGGTACTTTATGGGGCGCGCACCGGCGGCGAAGACTTCGCTTAGCTATTCGATCATCGTGAGAAAACCCAATAAGGAGCGAATCGTGATGGCGAAGGAGATGGCGTTTCCTCAGGGCTACGCGATCAAGATCCAGTTTCAATCGGTAGAGCATGGCTATCTATATCTGATCAACGAGGGGCCGAATCAGAACTGGAGCTGGATGTTCTCGGGTGAGATTGCGCCGGGCCAGACCGTAGCCGTGCCTCCGGCCGAAAAAGACTTTTTCGAATTTGACGAGAAATCCGGAAAAGAGACCGTGTTTGTGGTATGGTCCGTGAAGCCCTTGCCGAGCTTGGACGAACTACGCGCCAAGAATCAGGCTCGGGAGGCGCAGGCGTTTCTTGAATCCAAAACACCCCCGGTCACCGTAACTAGTGAGCAGGGGGCGACCACACTGAGCGCGCCGGCAACTTATTTGGTCAAGAAGATTGTTCTGGAGCATATGTGAGATATCTATTGCCTGCCTTCACCGTTGCGTTGCTGGCTGCGCAAACCGGGACCCGCGATCTGGTTCTGAAGACGTTTCAGGATGCCAGGCCCGATCCGAAACCACCCGCGGCCAGACCGCGTCCCACGCCGCCGAAACGCCAGGAATCCATCGTCGGACTGACTCTTTGGCGCATGCGGCCGGCGCAGAGTTCCGACCAGGTGAAGTTTCGAGGACTGGTACATGAGGCGGACAAGCCCGATGACGAAGCCGTTTGGACGGCCGAGCGCGCCAGCATGGAAACGCCCTTGGCCGTGGCCGAATATCTTCGCCTCAGCATCGAATCCGCCCGCAAGGGCTATCTCTACGTGATTGACCGCGACGTCTATGCCGACGGCACCATGAGCGCGCCCTCACTGGTCTTTCCCACGAAACGATTGCTGGGCGGCGACAATCGCGTGGAGCCGGGCGTGCCCATCGAAATTCCGGGCGGGGACGATCACCCACCGGTTTTCCGTGTGAAGAAAACGCGCGACGATCAGGTCTCGGTGCGTTTGACACTGATCGTGGCTGCGGAACCGATTCGCGAAATCGATCCCAAACAAAGTGCGCGCAAGCTGAGCGCGGAACAGGTGGCCGCATGGGAGAAGCAGTGGGGTTCCAAGACACAGACTTTTGACAACCCAACCTCGATCGGCAAGGCGTACACATCCGCCGAGCAGGAAGCCGCCAAGGCGGGCGCGCGGCCTCTGGGGCCGAACGATCCCGCGCCTGCAATGCTGATGAAATCGACGGCGCCGCCGCAGGAGCCAATCCTGGGGTCAGTGATGCTCAAGGTGCAGTAGCGGCGTGCCCGCCGCGCATTCTCCGTTCTCGCGGCTTGATGCGTTTCCCACGGTATCATCAGAAGAATTCCTATGTCGTTGCCCATAACCTGGAAAGACAAATTGACTGTGCCGGCCATCGCCGCGCCGATGTTTTTGGTCTCCGGCCCCGATCTGGTGGTGGAGGCGTGCCGGGCTGGCGTGGCCGGCACGTTCCCTGCCTTGAATCAGCGCACCAGCGAAGGCTATGAGGCCTGGCTGATGGAAATCGAAGACCGCCTCGCCGGCGGAAAAGCGGCTCCGTACGGAGTCAACCTGATCGTGCACAAGACCAACCCGCGTCTTCAGCACGATCTAGAGATTACTGTCAAGCATAGGGTGCCGCTGGTGATCACTTCGCTCGGCGCGGTGAAAGACGTGGTGGACGCAATCCATAGCTATGGCGGATTGGTCTTCCACGACGTGATTCATCTGCACCACGCGCGCAAGGCGGCCGACGCCGGCGTCGATGGTTTGATTCCGGTCTCCGCGGGCGCCGGCGGCCATGCGGGCACGTTGAATCCGTTTGCGTTTCTGGCCGAGATGCGCGCGTTTTTCGACAAGACGATCGTGCTCTCCGGTTGCATCAGCAACGGCCGGCAGATTGCCGCGGCACGCCTGCTGGGGGCCGATCTGGCCTACCTGGGTACGCGCTTCATCGCCACCCGCGAGAGCCTGGCGCCGCCGGAATATAAGCAGATGCTGGTTGACTCGGCCGCCAAAGACATTCTCTACACGGCGGCCGTCAGCGGCGTGGCCGCGAATTTCCTTCGGCCCAGCCTGGTGGCCGCGGGCGCGGATCCGGACAACCTTCCGGCGCACGCCAAAATGGATTTCGGCACCGACCGCGAGGCCAGAGCGTGGAAAGACGTGTGGTCGGCCGGTCAGGGCGTCGGCGACATTCGCGACATTCCCACAACCGCTGAGCTGTGCAAGCGGCTGATTCGCGAATATAACGAGGCGCGGCGCATGCTGGTGGATGCCGATGTTCTCGCCGCGGTTAACTGATCGATTGCTCTTTTGCAGACCTTTCGCTTGCGCAGTTCGCTGGAGCACTTAAGTCGCCGTGCGGAAGGAGCTGTCTCTGGGCGGCTGGATCGGCTCAGCCGTTGAAGCCTCGGCGATCATGGCTCGCGCTTGAGATCCAGATCCCACGTTTGGTTCACTACATCGTGCCCCCAACTGTGCTCCGGCGTCTCCTGGACCAATTGAAAGCCGGCGGCCTGATAGATGCGGCGGGCGGACACTAGTTGGCTCACGGTAAACAGCGTCATCTTGCGGTAACCGGCGTCGCGCGCGAAGCGGATGCATTCGCTCACGAGCCGCCGGCCGAGGCCCAGGCCGCGCGCTTTGGGATCCACAATCAGCATGCGAAGCTTGGCCACAGCGTTTGACTCCTTCACGACAAAAACGCAGCCGATGTTTTCGGCATCGCGCTCCGCGATCCAGCAGCGTTCTCGTTTGGAGTCAAAGTTCTGGATGAAATTCACAACAATACCCGCCACCATTGCTTCAAACGTTTCGTCCCAGTTGTACTCGGAGGCGTACAGGCGTCCGTGTGCTGAAATGACCCAGCCGAAGTCACCCGGCCGGGGAGGGCGCAGGATAAAGGGCTCGGCATTCGCCGCCGGCGGGTTTCCGAGCAGCGTCTCGATGGTTTGCATGGCGGCGGCCAGACGGTGACACTCCGCCGCGGAAAGAGGCTTCAGCAACTGGCGCACATCCTGAACGGTCCGGCGATCGAGAAGGGCGAACGCCCGCTTTCCCGCGGTGGTCAGCGTGAGCAAAGTCTGGCGCCGGTCTTGCACCGCCGGTTTCCGGGAGAGCAGTTTTTTGCGTTCAAAGCTGCGCACGATCCGGCTCAGATAACCCGAGTCGAGCGCCAACACCTGGCTCAGCTCACTCGCGGTGGAACGATCGCGGTGAGCGAGCTCATACAACACTCGCGCCTCAGTGAGAGACCACGACGTATCCGCCAATCCTTCGCGGAGGACCCCGATCTTCTGCGTATAGAAGCGATTGAACCGGCGCACGGCGGCGATCAGTTCGGCGTTACTCATGGGTGCCATTGTCATCGATTTACTTGCTCCTGTCAACTAACCTTAGCCGGATTCCCATTGCTATGATGAAATCTTGTCGAGACGGCCACAAGCGAGTGAAAGCAGAGCCATCGACGGCGTGATCGCGGCCGCCGTCTCACCCCGCCGCGCCCAGGAGGGTTCGATCGACCTGGGGGCCACGCTGGAACTGGTGGACTTTCTGGCGGAGCGGGGTTGTAACGGCATCGCGTTGCTGGGCTCGACGGGCGAGTTCGTGCATTTCGCGGCGGACGACCGCCGTCACATGGTGCGCTTTGCGGCCAAACGCAGCCGGGTTCCGCTGCTGGTAAATGTGTCCCATTCCACTCTGGATGGAGCGGTCGACCTGGCGCGCGATGCCGCCGAGGATGGCGTCGCCGGTGTGATGATCATGCCGCCGTATTACTTTCGCTACGAGCAACCCGAGATCCGGGCTTTTCTGCTGCAATTCGCGGAGGAAGTGGACAACGCGGTCCCCATCTATCTTTACAACATTCCGGTTTTTACGAACCCGCTGGCAGTGGAAACCGCGGTTGAATTGCTGCAAACCGGTTTGTTTGCGGGCATCAAGGACTCGAGCGGAGACCCAGCCTACCTGGCCGCATTGCCGCGCCGGGCCGGCGAGCGGCCGATTCGCACCTTTGTCGGCAGCGAGGCGATGTATACCGAAGCGAGGATCGGCGGCGCCAGCGGCGCCATATCCGGCATTGCCAGCGCGCTTCCCGAATTACTGGCGGCAATCGATCGAGCCATCTGCGGTGGCGATCACGACCGGGCGTGGGAGCTGGATCGGCATCTCCGCGAGTTGCTGGAGCACGTCCGGAGCTTCCCGCTTCCGGTTGCGATTATCGAAGCCCTGCGCGTGCGCAAGCAGAAGATGGGCGCGTTTGCCGTTCCGATGAGTGAAGAAACCAACCGGCGTTTGGCCGAATTCCGCGAGTGGTTTGCGGGTTGGCTGCCGGAGGTGCTGCGGCAGTGCGCTGGGTGAAGAGGAAATCTTTGGGACAAGCCTACTTTGGTTGAAGGAGCGGGACCGCGGACAGTCGCCCGGAATGTCCCAAAACTTTTTGGCGGAAATTCGAAGCCGGTTGGACAAGGAGAAAAAAGAGGACAGGCAACAGATTTCCGCCCGAAGGGGTTTTGTAGGGAGAGGATTGCGAGGCGGAAATTCGAAGCCTATCCCCATTTTTTCATCGTTTTCTTCCTCGCCAGAAGCCCAGGACCAAAGCCATTACCAGGTCGTCGTGTTCGCTCTCGCCGGAGAAGGTTTCCAGCGGAGATTCTGGAGTTCGCGGCGGAGGGCTGGGGCTTTCGGGAGTCTTGGCTCGACCAGGAGGTTGCCGGATTCGAGGCCGTCCTGGAGGTGAGGCCTTGGTTGACGGCGTTTAGCAAAGAACGCTGCTTGCCTTCCGATGTGACCGGACCGTTCGATTGGCGCCATTGCGGCGCGAAGCTTCGATTTGGGCTTGAGTTCTCATGAGACGTAACTAGCCTCCTACGACCAAAGTACACCGAGGGTGTGAGCGGCGGGAGGGTTTGATTCTTGTAAATTGTTTGCGAAGTGGTGTGACTGAAAAAGGTTTGCTCAGTTTCGCGGCGGCGATTTGCCGGGTAGCAAGCAGCGGTGCCAAGAGGGCCTGGTAGCTCTCCGAACTGGACATGAGATCCGTCACGGGCTCTCAAGTCCAACTATTTCACTTCGGCTGGCGCCACCTTCTCCAGCCCTTTGCGCTGGAGCTGCTCGTTCAGGGGCGCCAAAGTGCGGAGCGCTTCCTCGATCTTCGCCTTTTGCGCGTCCAGCCGATCGCTCAATTCCTTAAAGACCGCGTAGCTCTGATCGGTAGGGCGCGCGTCCCCGGTCCCGATGCTGCGGGCGAGCGCTCCGAGCATATTGTTCAGCTTGATGGGGAAATTGAGCGGGTCTTGATCGCTCCGGTTGCGGACCTGATAGACCTCTTCCTCCACGGCGGAAAGTTTCGTCTCCAGGCGCTCGGCGGCGGCGTTCAGTTCCGGGTCCTTGGCTTTTTCCACGCGATCTTTGAGTTGCTTCTTGATGGCGCGGATGTCGATCACCATCTGATCGGCTTCGCTCAGCCGATCGCGCACTTGAGAGGCGAGCTGGAATTGCTTTTGCAGATCTTCGTCGGTTACCGTGGTGAGGCGCGGATCGCGCATGACGCGAAATTTAGCGGTCTGCGTGACGCCGCCGGCCGTCAAACGTACTGCATAGTCGCCGGGAGGCGCAACCGGCCCCACTTCGGCGCGGGCGCTCCAGAGGACCATGCCTTCAAACGTCTTAGCGCCCGAATAGCGCAGGTCCCAGGTAAAGCGGTTGACTCCGGCCTTTCTCGGCGGCGGCTTGGGCCCGCGCGGACCGAAGAATTCGGACTCCACATCGTTGTTGTCTTCTTTCTTCTTGTCGTCTTCCGGCGTGCCTACAAACGAGCGAACCAGCTCGCCTTTTCCGTCGAGAAGATCGATCGTGACCTTGTCCGAGGGTGTTTTCAGAAAATAGTCAATGGATGCCTGGTTGAGAGCTCGCCAGACATCCCGCGGCTGAAATAGATGCACGGCTTCGGAATCGATACCGGGCCGCAACTGCCGCAGAACACCGATGTCGTTCAGCACGTAAAACGACCGCCCGTGAGTGGCGATCACCAGGTCGTGGTCTTCCACAACCAGATCCGGCACCTGCGTATCTTGGAGACCCAGCAACAGCGACTGCCAGTGCGCCCCATTGTCAAAAGAAACGTAAATGCCATGTTCTGTTCCGGCGTACAACAACCCGGCGCGCTTGGGATCTTCCCGCACGGCATGTACGTAATCATTGGCGGGGATGCCGGTGACGATCTTCATCCAGGTGCGGCCGTAGTCGTCAGTTCGGAAAATGTAAGGCGCGCGGTCATCCATTTGATAGCGCTTGGCCGCAAGGTAAGCGGTGGCGGCGTTGTGCGGCGAAGCTTCAATGAGGCTGATGCGGGCGAACTCCGGCAAGTCCTTGGGCGTGATGTTCTGCCAGTTTTTGCCGGCATCGCGAGTAATGTAAGCTACGCCATCATCGGAACCAGTCCAGATGGTGTCCTTCTCCTGGAGCGAAGGAGCGATGGTGAAAATGGTCCCATAGATCTCCGGTCCGTTCTGATCCTTGGTGATCGGGCCGCCGGAATCGCCGAGCGTCTTCGGGTCACCCCTGGTCAAGTCCGGACTGATCTGTTGCCAACTCTGGCCATCGTTAATGGTTTTCCAAAGATGCTGTGAGGACGTATAGAGCACCCCGGGATCCTGGGGTGAGAACACGATGGGGAACGTCCATTGCCAGCGCTCTTTCAAACTGCCGGCGGATTGGCCGGAGAAGAACAGCGGATAGACCTGAATGTCGCGCGTGTAGCCTGTCCGCCGGTCGTACTTGGTCAGCAAAGCGCCCTGGCTGCCTGCATAGAAGATGTTTGGATCCTGGGGCGACGGGGCAATGTAGCCGCTTTCGCCGCCGCCCACGGCGTACATCCAACTGCCCCGGGGCGAGCGCGGATCGCGCAGCCAATTTTCGTTCTCGCTGGGAACGCAAACCGTCGAGTTGTCCTGTTGCGCGCCGCAAACGTGGTATGGAATGTCTTTGGTAGTGGCGACGTGATACAACTGCGCCGTGGGAAAATTCTGCGCGGTCCAGGTCTCGCCAGCATTGAAGGAGACGTTGGCGCCTCCGTCGTTGCTGTTGATCATGCGCCGGTCGTCGTTGGAGGCGATCCACAGGTCGTGGTTGTCGCCATGCGGCTCGCGCAGATTTTTGAACGTCTTGCCACCGTCTTCGGAACGGAACAGGTTAGTGTTGAGAACGTAAACGGTGTCGCGCTTCTGTGGGTCGGCATAGACGCGTGTGTAATAAAAAGCGCGCTGGCGAATCTTCCTCTCGTCGTTGATCTCCTTCCAGGTCTTGCCGGCGTCGTCGGAAACGAAAAGCCCGCCGTCTTCGGCTTCCACCATCGCGTAGACGCGCTTATTGTCCGCGCCGGAGACGCTCACGCCAATTTTGCCGATAATGCCGGTGGGTAAACCGGGATTACGGGTGATTTCGGTCCAGTGATCGCCTCCATCGGTGGATTTATAGAAGCCACTGAGCGGGCCGCCGCTCGAAAGAGACCAAGGTGTGCGATAAGCATCCCAGATGGCCGCGAAGATTACGTTGGGATTCTTGGGATCGAGGCAAATATCCACCGCGCCCGCGCGGTCGTTCTTGAAGAGAACCTTTTGCCAGGTCTTTCCCCCATCGCGTGTACGGAACACGCCGCGCTCGGGATTCGGACCGTAGGGATGGCCCAACGCGGCGACATACACGATATCCGGATTCTTGGGATGAACGCGTACCCGTGCGATAGCTTGCGTATCGTCGAGACCGGCGCGCACCCACGTCTTGCCGGCGTCGGTAGACTTGTAGACGCCGTCGCCTTGCATGATGTTGCCGCGCAGCTCGGTCTCGCCCATGCCGATGTAGACGATGTCGGGATTCGATGGGGCCACGGCAACCGCGCCCACCGAACTGCTCTTGATCTGGCCGTCGGTGACGGGCTTCCAGGTCTGGCCGGCGTCGGAAGTTTTCCATAGACCGCCCCCGACTGCGCCAAAATAGTATTCCAGCGGGCGCGCATCGCTTCCAGCGGAGGCGATGGAGCGGCCACCGCGATTGGGGCCGATGTTCTTCCACTTCAACGAAGAGAAGAGCGCGGCGTCGTACGACTGCCCAAAAAGCGAACCAGCGGCCAGGACCGCGGCAAACTGCAATAGCTTCGACATAGTTTAACTGTAAGGTGGCGTTCAAAAACCTGCTCCCGGTTACAGGAGGAAAGGATTCTCTGGCAGCAGGTTGTTGAAAAGTCAGCCCGGGCTAATGAATCCAACTTGGGCACGAGCCGAACCGGATTGACTTGCAAGGCGTCTACCGGGCCGGGCCAAGAATCGAAATTGACCTTGTTTCAAGCCGCGATCAGTGGTTTAGCGGGTCCCAAACCGGCAGCAAGTCCAATACGAAGCCTTCAATCGGTCCCTCGCCCTCCAGCGCCTCCGGGTTGGTCAGGATTTCGACGTCGCCATTCGGGCGATAAATCTCGACGGTGCGGCTCTCAGGATCGATCAGCCAAGCCAACCGAGCGCCGTTGCCGATCCATTCGCGCATTTTTTCGCGGAGTGTCCGCCAGCGGTCGGTCTGCGAGCGCACCTCGATGACGAAGTCGGGGCAGAGGTGCCAGTACCGTTCCAGCATTTTCGGATCGAGAGCGCGCACGCGGGAGGTCAGGGTCCAGGCAGCGTCGGGCGCGCGCCTGGCGCCGTTGGGAAGGACAAATCCGCCGGCGGCGTCGGCAACTCCGCCTCGTCCATCGTGCTGCGCCCACCGGTCCAGTTGCGTCAAGATGGCGCGGTGGCGATACGCAGTGAGCGTATAATTTGGCGGCATTACGATCAGTTCCCCTTCGCCTGACATCTCGAAAAACAGATCGGGATGCTCGGAACACAATTCAGCGAACTGATCATCCGTCATCGGCGGCGCAGTAAGGATCGCGGGCAGAAATGCTTCGTCGATAGTAAACACCGCCATGCTTCGATTCTAATCTACATCGCCTACGACACGCAGATGCCGCCGTCAACCGGAATGATCACCCCGTTGACGTACGAGCCGGCGCGCGAAGCCAGATAGAGCGCGACTCCGGCCATGTCGCCGGGCCGGCCGATCCGGTGCAGCGGGCAGGATTCCTCAATCTTTTTCTTAAAACTCCCCAGCATCCATTCGGTCATGTGGCTTTCAAATGGGCCGGGAGCGATGGCGTTCACGGTAATGTTCTTGTGGCCGAGCTTGTTGGCCAGGTCGCGCGTCATTTGATGAACGGCGGCTTTGCTGGGGGGATAAGCATACGTTTCCAGAAATGGCGGCTTAATCCCATCGATGGAGCCGACATTGATCACGCGCGCCGGATCGTCGGCGGTAGCCGATTTTTCCAGCAACGGCATCAGTTCGCGAGTCAGGAAGAAGATGGCTTTGACATTGGTGTCCATCACCTTGTCCCAACCTTTTTCGGAATACTCGGCCATGGTCCCGCCCCAGGCGGCGCCGGCGTTGTTGACCAGAATGTCGAGCTTGGTTTCCCGCGCTTTCAACTCGCCGGCCAAGTGCTGGCAGCCGGCGAGCGTGGAAAGATCGGCGGGAATCGAGTGACATTCTCCAACAGTAGAAAGCTCCTTCGCTACCGCGTCGCACACGTCTTTTTTGCGCGACGAGATATACACTTTGGCGCCGGATTCAACAAAGCCGCGGGCAATCATCAAACCGATGCCGCGGGAACCGCCGGTCACCAGAGCGATCTTGCCCTTCACCGAAAACAGCGAATCGACGTGGACCGATTCATTTGGCTGCATGTTGGGCCTTTTCTTCGCCGGGTTCCGGTCCGATCTTCACCAGCAGTTTTCCGTTGTTGGATCCGTCATACAATTTGCGTAGAGCGGTGGGAGCCTGTTCCAAACCTTCCACCACATCCACGCGGTATTTCAGCTTACCTTGGTTCATCCACTGCACCAATTCCAGCGTCGCCTCTCCCGCCCGGTTCATAAAATCGGTAACAATAAACCCCTCCATGCGGACGCGCTTCATGATCATCACGGCGAGATTGCGAGGTCCGGGCGCCGGTTGATCGGCATTATATTGAGCGATCGCGCCGCACATCACGATCCGGGCATGCACGTTCACCAGGTTCAGCGCCGCTTCCAGAATCTCGCCGCCTACGTTGTCGAAGTAGACGTCAATCCCCTTGGGGCAATGCTGTTTCAAGGCAGTGTGGATATTCTCTTTCTTGTAGTTAATGGCGGCGTCGTAACCGAGCTCTTCCTTAATCCACTTGCATTTTTCGTCGGAGCCGGTAAGCCCGACAACATGCATGCCTTTGATCTTGCCGATCTGGCCGGTCAGCGAACCGACCGCGCCCGCAGCGGTGGAAACCACCAGCGTTTCGCCGGCTTTCGGTTGACCCACATCGAGCAAGCCAAAGTAGGCGGTCAATCCGATGTGCCCAAGCAACCCCATGAAGGCGGTCAAAGGAACGCCAGGCAACTTGGGAAGTTTCGTTAGATCGGAGCCGCTGCCAACCACGAACTCCTGCCAGTTCAGCAGACCCTGGACGATGTCGCCAACGGCGAATTTCGGGTTCTTCGACTCTTCCACCACGCCGATGCCTCCTCCGCGCATCACGGCGTCAAGCGGCAGTTTCGGCATGTAGGAGTCGGCGTCGTTCATCCAAACACGGTTTGCTGGATCGAGCGACAAGTAAATGTTGCGAACCAGAACCTGGCCGTCAGCGAGCGCGGGTACAGCTTCTTCGCGCCACTGGAAGTCGGAGTTCCGGACGATACCTTGCGGACGGGCGGCAAGACGCCATTGACGATTGGTTTTCATAAATGTTCAATCCACGATTTCTATCCGGTAATCTTCGATCACCGGGTTGGCGAGTACATCCTGGGCGATGAGTCCGATCTCGGCTTCCGCTTCTTTGCGGTCTGTACCGGGCTCCAGCCCAATCTCAAAATATTTGCCTTGCCGCACCGACGCGATGCACGCGTGACCAAGCCCGGCCAAGGCAGCGCGGATGGTCTTGCCCTGCGGATCAAGCACGGTGGGTTTCAAGGTGACGTAAACCAAGGCTTTCATGGAATACCTATTTTGTCACGGCCGGGGAGCTTGGGAACGGCTACTTTGAAATAGCCGCTCGATAGGCAGCGAAACCCAAGACGATCAGGAAATAGAGAGTGAGACCGTTCAGCGGAACGGCCAACCAGTAGTACCCTCCCAAGATGCCACTCCAGATCCATGGTGCGCCGATGAGAAGCCACAAATACGTTGCACCCTCTCCGTCAGTATTGCGGGTCAGCCAAACGAGCAGCCATGTGGCAACGACAGTATAGATCGTGGCTACAACCAGGGCAGGCAACAAAACCGGGCGCATCGTATCGAGCTTACCTGAAAGACTCTACTCCGAGGCAGCAGCGCAGTATTGAGGTTTTGCAACCCAATGCCACGATGTGATGGAATAGTTTGCTATGAACCGAGTCGTTTTCACCCTCGCAACCTTGTCTGCGCTCGCGGCCTCTGCCGATCCGGTCAAACTAGACAGTGGCCTCATTTCCGGCGCCGATGGCAACGCTGGAGGCGTGCGTGTCTATAAAGGGATTCCGTATGCGGCGCCGCCAGTGGGGGAAATGCGCTGGAAGCCCCCGGCCGCGCCGGCTCCCTGGCAAGGCGTAAGGGCCGCCACTGAATTTTCGCCCGTTTGCATGCAACTTCCCTATCCGGAGACTTCTCCTTATTACAGCCCCATTCCGAACCGGAGCGAGGACTGCCTGTACCTCAACGTGTGGACAGCGGCCAAGACCGCCAGCGACCGGCGGCCAGTGATGGTCTGGGTACACGGTGGCGCGTTCACTCGAGGGTCGGGAAGCACGCCCACATACGATGGCGAGAACTTCGCGCAAAGGGGCGTGGTCCTGGTCACCATCAATTACCGCCTGGGCGTGTTCGGCTTCTTAGCGCATCCGGATTTGACAGCCCAATCGCCCCATCATTCCTCGGGCAACTACGGCTTGCTGGATCAGATCGCGGCGCTCGAATGGGTCAGGAAGAACATTGCGGCCTTCGGCGGCGATCCGAAGCGGGTGACGATCTTCGGCGAATCCGCCGGTTCTTCAGCGGTGAACTTTCTGCAGGCTTCCCCACTGGCGAGAGGCCTGTTTCATCGCTTGATCGGCGAGAGCGGCGCAAACTTCTCACGCGGCGGAACGCTCGCCGATTTGGAGCGCGGCGGCGCGAAATACTCGCTCTCTGAGTTGCGCGCCAAGTCCGCCGAGGACCTGCTCAAGATGGAAATTGCGGCACGGCCGGGTGTGGATGGATGGGTGGTGCCCAGCAGCGTCTCTAGCATCTTTGCGCAAGGCAAGCAAAGCGACGTGCCGGTGATCGCCGGCTCCAACGCCGATGAATCGCGCACGCTTCAACCGTGGTCGTCCAATCAAAGCGCATTTCTAGAGTCGGTACACAAGCGGTTCGGGCCGGCCAGTGACGAGTTTTTGAAACTCTATCCCGTGGACTCTGAAGCCACGGCCGCGGATGCGCACTACGCCAGCACCCGCGATCAGGGCATGGGGTGGAACATGCGGACTTGGGTTCGGGAGCAAACGAAGACCGGCAAATCACCGGCTTTCCTCTACTACTTCACGCGCATTCCTCCCGGGCCGCTCGGAGAGAAATACCGCGCCTATCACGCCGCCGAAATCGCCTATGTGTTTGGCAACCTCTCACCCAAGCGAACCTGGGAAGACGTGGACCGGAAGCTTTCGGACACGATGCTCCAGTATTGGGTGAATTTCGCGTCGAAGGGCGACCCCAACGGCGCCGGGCTTCCCGCATGGCCGCGCTATGACTCCACCGTCGACGCGGGAATCGAGTTCGGGAACTTCACCGCTGTGAAGCGCAACATCAACAAAGCGGCACTGGATTTCTTCGACCGGTTAGCTGGAGGCGAGGGATCGCGGTAGCTTTAGCGCCGCGAAATCTTCGGGAACAACGCCCGGTTCCTTCACGTATCGAAGGCTATGGGCTCGTTTGTCAACCAGTTGAGACAGGTTGTGCGCAGGCTCACGCATGCGCCGCTCTTCACGGGTATGACGCTATTAACGCTGGCCATCGGAATCGGCGCAAACACGGCGATCTTCAGCGTCATTGAAGGCGTTCTGCTCAAACCGCTACCGTATCCCCATCCGGAGGAACTGGTGGGCGTGTGGCATAGCGCCGCGGGTTTGAACATTAAAGAGCTGAATATCGCGCCGTCGCTCTACTTCATCTATCGCGAAGAGAATCGAACGTTTCAGGACGTCGGAGTGTGGCGGGGTGAGACGGCGAGCGTCACCGGCTTGGCGGAACCGCAGCAGGTACAAAGCCTCGCGGTCACCGAGGGGACCCTGCCGTTGCTGGGCGTTCAGCCCATCTTAGGCCGCGGGTTCTCTCACCTCGACGATTCTCCCAAGTCCCCGGAGACCGTGTTGCTCACCTATGGCTATTGGCAATCCCGCTTTGGCGGCGATCAATCGGTCATCGGACGCAGAATCCTGGTGGACGGAACGGCGCGGGAAGTGATCGGCGTGTTGCCGCAAGACTTCCGGTTCCTGAACCTGAAGCCGTCGCTCATCACACCATTTCAGTTCGATCGCGCCAAACTGTTCTTGGGAAACTTCAGCTATCAAGGCGTGGCGCGGCTCAAACCGGGAGTGACCCTCGCGCAGGCCAACGCGGACGTGGCGCGCATGCTCCCGATGAACGCTCAGCGTTTCCCACCACCTCCCGGATTCAGCGTGAAAATGTTCGATGATGCACGCATCGCGCCCAATGTACGGCCTTTCCAGCAGGATCTGGTGGGCGACACCGGCAACGTGTTGTGGGTGCTGATGGGGACGATTGGTATGGTGCTGCTGATCGCCTGCGCCAACGTAGCCAATCTGCTGCTGGTACGCGCGGAAGGACGGCAGCAGGAGTTGGCCATTCGTGCCGCGCTGGGAGCTGGTTCCCGCCGCATCGCACAGGAACTCTTGTTCGAAAGCGTGTCTCTCGGTCTGGCCGGCGGCGCTCTCGGGCTGGGATTGGCCTACGCCGCGGTAAGAGTGCTGGTCTGGTCCGCTCCGGCCAACCTTCCGCGCATCGAGGATATTTCGATCGATCCCGCGGTACTGTTGTTCACGCTGGCCATTTCTTCGATGGCGGGTTTACTGTTTGGGTTGATTCCTGTGTTTAAGTACGTGGGACCGAACCTGGCAACCGCTCTGAGAAGCGGCGGCCGCTCCGCCAGCCAAAGCCGGGAACGGCATCGGGCCAGAAGCACCCTGGTGGTGGTGCAGGTGGCATTAGCGCTGGTGTTGCTGATCGGTTCCGGCTTGATGATCCGCACCTTTGAAGCCATGAAAAACGTGCAGCCCGGCTTCACCAAGCCGGAGGAGTTGCAGACCCTGCGCATTTCCATTCCGGAAACACAGGTGAAAGGGGCCGCGGCTGTGTTAAGGATGCAGCAGAACATGCTCGAGAAAATCGGCAACGTGCCGGGGGTCTCTTCAGCCGGTCTGGTCAGCACGCTGCCGATGGACGGCCAAGGGTGGAACGATCCGATCTTCGCGAAGGACCGCACGTATACTGAGGGACAAATTCCTCCACTGAGGCGATTCAAGTTTGTTTCGCCGGGATTGTTCCGCACCATGGGCGCGCGGCTCCTGGCCGGACGTGATTTTGCGTGGGAGGATAGCTATGACAAAAGAGACGTGGCGATCGTCTCCGAGAACATGGCGCGGGAGCTCTGGGGCAATCCCAGCGCCGCGCTCGGTAAGCAGATCCGCGAGAACCTCAACGGTCCCTGGCGTGAGGTTGTGGGGGTGGCCGGGGACGAGCGCGAGGATGGGCTGAGTCAAAAAGCGCCGGCGATCGTCTACTGGCCTACGCTCATGAAAGATTTTGAAGGCGATGCCATCAATCTTCGGCGCGGCTTGGTTTTTGTGATTCGCAGCAGCCGAACCGGTTCGGAAGCATTCTTGCGGGAGATCCGCCAAGCCGTCTGGTCAGTAAACCCCAATGTCCCAGTTGCCGACGTCCGCACGCTGGACATGCTCTACAAAAAATCCCTGGCGCGAACTTCACTCACCGTGGTGATGCTGCTGATCGCCGGTTTGATGGCCTTGCTGCTGGGCGTCGTCGGTATCTACGGCGTCATCTCTTATTCAGTTTCGCAGCGTACCCGCGAGATCGGGATTCGTATGGCGATCGGCGCCAGCCAACAGGAACTGACTGGAATGTTTGTGCGCCATGGACTGGTGCTGGCATCGATCGGCGTCGCCTGCGGTCTGTCGGCAGCGGTTGTGCTGACGCGATTGTTGTCCAAGTTGCTGTTCGAGGTCAGCCCGGTCGATCCGCTGACGTATGGCACGGTGGCCCTCGGCCTGGGGGCAGCCGCCGTGCTGGCAAGCTATCTACCGGCTCGCCGCGCAACGGCAGTCGACCCGGTTGAGGCGTTGCGGGCCGAATACTAACCGAAGCGGCTGGCGCACTCCGGGACGAGATGACCAGAGAGCGGCCCCGATTCCCCACCGGTTCGAAATCCGGTTTATAGTGGAAAAACCATGAAACGCTGGCTTCTGCGCGGGTTCTATCTGCTGGCAATCCTGCTTCTCATCGCGATCGCCGCGGGGACGACCTGGGAAGCCGCGAAGCATTCACAGGAGGCCAAACGGTTTCCGCCTCGCGGCCGTTTGGTCGATGCGGGTGGTTACAGGCTGGACCTGAATTGTACCGGCGAAGGCAGTCCGGCGGTGATTCTGGAGACCGGCCTGGGCGTGCCGTCCATCAGTTGGGATCAGGTCCAACGGCAAGTGGACAAGTTCACTCGCGTCTGTTCGTACGATCGGGCCGGGTATGGGTACAGCGACCCTGGACCGCTACCGAGGACCAGCCTGCGCATCGCTACCGAATTGCATGCGCTTCTCACGAACGCGGGAGTGCCGGCGCCGTACATCTTGGTTGGGCATTCGTTTGGCGGCTTCAACGTTCGAGTGTTCGCGGGCCAGTATCCAAAAGAGGTTGCCGGAATGGTCCTGGTGGATTCGTCCCAGGAAGACCAAACCGCGCGTATTCCGGCGAAACTAGCGGCGCAAGCCCAGGCCCAAACCCGCTGGGGACCGCTGCTACCGCTGCTGCGGCCCATTGGAGTGATCCGGTATATCTTGCAAAAACAGCCCGGTGTTTCGGAAGAGATGATCGCCTTAGAGACGCGGCCGGATTTCATTGCAACCAGCTATCGGGAATTGGCCGTGTTTGAGGAAAGCGCGAAGCAGGTGCGCGCCGCCGGCAACCTGGGGGACCTTCCATTGATCGTGCTCACCGCCGGAAAGACGAGCCCAGTGCCTCCCGGGATCCAAGCCGAGATAACCGCCTACCGGAAGGTCTGGGTAGACGAACTACAGCCGAGCCTGGCCCGCCTCTCTACCCGAGGCAAGCGCGTGATGGTGATGGACAGCGATCACATGATCCCGTTCGAGGATCCGCAGGCGATCGTGAATGCCGTTCACGAAGTGATGCTTACCCCAGCGATGCCCGCGCCTCATTGAGGGCCAGCAGCGGAAAATAATTGCGATACAGCGTATACCGCAAATAGAACACATTGGGGAAGCCGGTGCCGGTAGCCAGATCTTCCGCCCACTCCCCGTCGCTGGTCTGCGTGTCCAACAAATACCGCACGCCGCGCTCAAAGGCGGCTGAGTTGCGTTCTCCAGCCGCCAGCAGCCCGAGAATGGCCCAGGCCGTCTGCGAAGGCGTGCTCTTGGCGGGAACGTAGTGGTTGTAAACGTAACTGGCGCAGCTCTCGCCCCATCCACCATCGGGATTCTGGACCGACGGAATCCACCGGCCGGCGCGAGTCATAGCCTCCTGGGCCGCTGCCCGGCCCGCGGCGCGCAAACCACGCAGGGCTAGAAATGTTCCGTAGATGTAGTTCACTCCCCAACGCCCGTACCAACTGCCATCGGGTTCCTGAGTCGAGATCAGATACTGTACGCCCCGGTCGATGGCTTCCCGCGCCGGTGCATAGGAACGCCGGCAGAGCGCTTCCATCACTCGCCCCGTGATGTCCGGACACGTAGGATCCAGCATGGCGTTGTGGTCGGCAAACGGCACTTTGTTCAGCAGCGCCCAGTTGTTGTCGACATCGAAGGCCGCCCAGCCACCGTCCTGCGACTGCATGTTGACCAGCCAATTGAGTGCTCGG
>Ga0075017_100000396_pt1 | contig 23796 bp, 23 predicted proteins | sample AleBraG_ABR_2012_FD_71475 | JGI IMG/M metagenome (GOLD analysis project Ga0075017, IMG submission 71475) | Freshwater sediment microbial communities in response to fracking from Pennsylvania, USA - Alex Branch Run_MetaG_ABR_2012 | ecosystem: Environmental > Aquatic > Freshwater > Creek >... | reverse complement strand
CTGACGATCCTCGGCATGACGATCGGCGTCGCCTCGGTGATCGTGCTGATCGCCGTCGGCAACGGCTCCTCGAAGGCGGTCGAGTCGCGCATCCAGAGCCTCGGCACCAACGTCCTGATCGTCCAGGCCAGCGGCGGATTCCGCGGCGGGGCCCGGGCGAGCACGGCCGCGAGCCTATCGCTCACCAAGGCCGACGCGACAGCCCTGCAGACCCCGGGCCTCGCGCCGGACGTCAAGAGCGCCTCCCCGGTCGTCAACGCCACGTCCGTGAAGCTCGTCGCCGGCAGCTCGAGCTACGAACCGTCGTCCTTCATCGGCACGACGCCGTCCTATCTGAGCGCGCACAGCTACACCCTCCAGGAGGGCACCGGGCTGAGCGCCGAAGATGTCTCGCAGCACAGGAGGGTGGCGGTGATCGGGCAGAGCGTCCTCGAAGAACTGTTCGCCGGTCAGGACCCGGTCGGCCAGAACATGAAGGTCGGCGGCGGCAACTACGAAGTCGTCGGGGTCCTCGCGAAAAAGGGCTCGAACGGCGCGACCAACGAGGACGACGTCGTGATGGCGCCGATCACCACCGTCCAGGACTCGCTGACGGGACCCGGGCCGATCAACTCGATAACCGTCCAGGCGACATCGGAATCGACCCTCAACGCCGCCGAATCGCAGGTCACCCAGGTGCTCGAGGAACGTCACCGGATCAAGAACACCGCCGAACCGGGCTTCAGCGTGCTCAACCAGGGGTCGCTGCTCGAAACCTCGAGCTCGACCAGCAGCGTGTTCACGACCCTGCTCGGCGAGGTCGCCGCGATCTCGCTGCTCGTCGGCGGAATCGGCGTGATGAACATCATGCTCGTCAGCGTCACCGAGCGCACGCGCGAGATCGGCATCCGCAAGGCGATCGGCGCACGCCGGGGCGACATCCTCACCCAGTTCCTCACCGAGGCCGTGCTGGTGTCGCTCGTCGGAGGCCTCACGGGAGTCGCCGTCGGCGTGACCGGCAGCCAGTTCGAAATCGCCGGCGTGCATCCGGAAGTCGCCACCTACTCGATCTTCCTCGCCTTCGGCGCGGCGCTCGCTTCGGGTCTCTTCTTCGGCACCTACCCCGCCGCCCGCGCCGCAACGCTCAGACCGATCGAAGCTCTGCGCTTCGAGTGACCCGCCCGAGGAGCCAGCCATGACCGATCAGCCCACCCAGAGCCACGAGGCGCCCGTCGCGGCCCCACATGAGCCCCACGAGCCGAGCGAGGATCCTGACGGGTGGTACGAGGATCCCGAGATGCTTCCCCCCCGCCCTCGCCGGCGGCTGCTGACGCCGCTGCCGGTTGGGCTGCTCTGCGTCCTGTTGACGGCCTGCGGCTTCATCGGCGGTGTCCTGGTCGAGAAGGGACAGGAAGGCTCGAGCGGCTCCGCCGCGGCGGGCGGCTCCGGGCTGGCCTCGCGCTTCGCGGCGCTGCGCGGGGCCGGCGGGGCGGCGTCGTCCTCGGCCTCGGGGGCATCCGGCGCCGGATCGGCGTTCGGCGGCGGCGCGGGCGGCGCGACGATCGGCCAGGTCGCCTTCATCGAAGGATCGACGCTCTACGTGACCGACTCGACCGGCAACACGGTCAGGGTCAGGACCTCGGCCGCCTCGGCCGTGACCAGGACGGTCAGCAGGACCGTCCACTCGATCCACCCCGGTGAACAGGTCATCATCAGCGGCACCGCGGCAGCGGACGGAACCGTCACCGCTGCCACCATCCGTGTCGGCGCCACCTCCTCCGGAGGGCTCGCAGGACTGTTCGGCGGCGGCACCGGCACGAGGTCGGGCACCGGCACGGGCACGACGGCCGCCCCGTCGCTGTTCGGCAGCGGCTGAGGCGCCCGCCCCCCATCCATCTGGACACACGACCAAGGGAAGACGAATGCACCCGAATCACCGCACCATCCGCAGAGGGCCGCTGACGGCCGTCGCGGCGCTACTCCTCGCAAGCCTCCTGCTTGCGGCCTGCGGCAGCTCATCGAGCACGACGACCAGCAACGCCGCCGCCAGGACGGCCACCACAGGGTCCGGCCGCTTCACGGCGCTACGCGACTGCCTGGCGAAGGCCGGCATCACGCTCCCCCGGCGCACCGGAACGCCGGGCACGGGGCGTCCGCCGGGCGCCGGCCCCGGCTTCGGCGGCGGTCGGACGCTGCCCAAGGGCGTGACCCGCGAACAGTTCGAGAAGGCCCTGGCCAAGTGCGGCGGCGGGTTCGCCCGCGGCAGCTTCGCCGGGGCGCGGCTGAACGGCCCGGCCTACCGTGCAGCGCTGGCGAAGTTCGCGGCCTGCATGAGTGAAGACGGCGTCAAGCTGCCGGCCCCCAACACGACCGGCAACGGCCCGGTCTTCAACACCAAGGGCCTCAACGCGAACACCCCCAAGTTCATCGCCGCGCGCCGGAAGTGCTCGCCGCTGCTGCGCTTCGGCCCCGGGGCCGACCGGCCGCCGGGCACACCGGGCACACCGGGCGCAGCCGGTCCGCCCACCGCCGGCACGACGCCGCCGGCCTGAAAACGGGGTAGCCGGGATGTGGACCGCGGCCCGCCGGGTCGCGGTCCACCGCCGCCGAGTGGCGGGGAACGTCAGTTCTGCTTCGGGTCCGGCACCGCGGCCGATGTCGGCCTGGCGGCGACCCTGGGCGCCGGGATCGCCCCGATCCGGGTGATCAGCTGCGACCACTGCGTCGCGCTCAGCGGGCTCGTCGTGACGATCGGAGCGGGGGCCGTCGCGCCCCTGCCCGCCGAGTGGGCCGCCGAGCTGCTCGCCCGCAGGGCGCCGGTGGCGGGCGCGGGCGCGAATTCGAGCTCGAGCCGGTTCCAGTTGGCGGCGTCGGAGTGGGTCCGCGACTGGCCCGGGTAGCGCATCAGGCTCGAGATCCTCTGCGGCACGAATTCGGCGGGGAGCGTCAGCAGCGCCCGGATCGCCAGGTCGGTGATCGTCCCCGGACCCTGGTGGTGGGCCAGCTGGATGCCGTTGATCGCCGTGATCTCGACGCCGTCACCGCGCGCCGAGACCGAGGGCCCGCCGGTGGGCGAGTAGCGGCTCTGCCCGCAGCGCAGCCCGCTTACCGTCGGGGCAAGGCCGCTGCGCGAGAGGAAGGCCAGGACGGCCAGCACGCGGCGGTCGACCGAGCCGGCCGCGATGTCCTGGCGCCCGCAGGCGTAGACCGTGATGTTGGGGTCCGACAGGACGGCCCGCTCGAGCTGCTGCTTGGAGAGCAGGAAGACATCGCCGGCCGTGGCTCCGAGCAGCGCATCGGTGGCCTTTGCGCCGGCCGGGTGCAGCGCCTTCTGCAGCTGTGCCCAGTTGGCGAGGATCGGGCCCGGGTCGACGTAGGCGGCGTCGCCGGCCGGGCGGATCGCGAACCGCAGATGGCCTGAGGTGGCACCGTGGGGCACCGAGACCCTGCCGAGGACCGTGCCGCTGGAGACGACGGCGCCCCTGCGCAGCGGCAGCCGCTGCCCGGCGCTGTCGCGCCTGGCCCGGCCGGCCGCCTGGACCGCCAGGGCGGCGCGGGCATCGAGGTTGCCGGGGTGGGCGAACAGGCGGGTCCGGCCCATGCCGGCAGGGATCGCTTCGTCGGGCGTGACCGGCACGTAGGCCTGGCCGCCGAGCGAGCCGGGGCTCTGCGGCGCGGGCGTCCTGACCTGGAGCGTCAGCGGCACCTGGGTGCCGGCGCTGGCCGGCTGGGAGGGCGTCGGGTCCTGCTTGCCCGCCGCCTTGACGCCGGGCGCCGGCGACCTGGTCGGCCTGCCGAGCGTGTAGGTCGGGGCGATGGCGCCCAGCCCTGCGTAGGTGAAGGTGTCCCCGTAGACGTCGCGCAGGACGATGAACTTGCCCAGCTTGCGGGACTCGCCGATCTGCATGATCCGCCCGTCCTGCACGGCGACGACGTTGGCGTGGCCGGAGGCCGTCAGTTCGACGGTCCGCACCGGCGCGGCCGTCGCAGCATGGGCGGCCGCCGCCGCCGGTGAGGGCGCGGTCGCCGAGCCGGGGGTCGGCTTGACGCTCGCGGCACTGGCCCCGGCGGTGGCGGTGGAGCTCGGCGGCGGGGCTTCGGCTGCGAGGGCGCCCCACTGCAGCTGCTTGCCGGTGACCGGCAGCTTGCCGTCGATCAAACCGGTCAGCGTGGCGATCACGGGCGTGGGGTAGGTCGAGATCAGCTTGGCCCGGAGCATCACCGAGTTGACATATTCTTCGGAGTGGTTGTAGGCGAGGATCGCCGCGCGCATGTCCTTCTCGGCACCCGCGGCCCGCAGGTAGCGCGCCGCCGCGAAGATCGCGTCGACGGGGTTGTAGGGGTCGGCGTAGCCGGCATTCACCGCGTCGACGCCGTAGAGCAGCCAGGTCGCGGGCATGAACTGCATCCAGCCGACCGCGCCGGCGCTCGAGACGGACTGGTCGTTGCCGTAGTCGGTCTCGATTTCGTTGATCGCGGCCAGGATCTGCCAGGGCACCCCGTACTGGACGGCCGCGGCCTTGTAGATGGGCAGCAGGAACAGCGGCACGCGGTAGAAGGCCAGCGCCTGGGCCGAGGCCTGCGATGAGGCCAGCACCGCCGCCAGCGCGCCGGCCTGGATCGCCTGCGGCGAGCCGGCGACGTTGTTGGGCCCGGTCGGCGTCTTTTCGGCGCCGTTGCCCCTGGTGGCGCTGGCGTGGGGGTTGGCCTGGCCGGCCGAGGTCCTCTGGCGCCTCTGCAGGACGACCGCGGGGGCTTCCTTGGCGGGAGCCGGAGCGGCCTGGGGCGTCGTCGTGCTCGTCGTCGGAGCCGTCGTGGCGGGCGGCGGCGTGGCCGTCGTGGTCGTGGTCGTGCTCGCCGGCGTTTCGGCCGGCGTTTCGGCGCCGCCTCCACCCGTCGTGCCTTCGGGCACGACCGGAACCGAGCCGAAGGACGCCGCGTCCACGGCGCTCGCTAGCGGCCCGCCGAGCGCAGCGGCCGTCAGGCCGCCGCCGGCTAGCGCGGACAGCACCGTACGAAGCGCGCGGCGGCGCGCCCCGGACGGGGGCATCAGGCGGGGTTGTGGATCATCTGTGGGTCGTCCCATGGGTTCGGCCGGCGCAGATAATCCGTCGCGGCCCGGATACGCCTGCCGGGATTCATATCGGCAGCCAACCAGGAATCCGTAAAGGATTCGTAATCGTTCTCGCAATATTCCGTTCGCGATCCGCAGCCGAGATCTCATGTTCTGCGCCCGTCCGGAGCCGTTTCGCGCCCGGCGAGGACACTCCTGCGCGTGGTTTCCCGTCCGTGAGGACGGTCGTTCGATACTCTTCGGGGCGTGGAAACGCTCGATTCGATCATCCAGGTCGCCCTCGCGGTAATCGTCATATTCCTCGTCCTTATGCACTCCGGTAAGGACTCCGGCCTCTCCGGCGCATTCGGCGTCGGCAGTGGCACCGGCCCCCTCGGCGGTGGCTCGATGGTCGAGCGCAACCTGAACCGCTGGACGGTCTTCTTCGCCGTCCTGTTTTTCCTCAACGCGATAGTACTGCTCAAGCGTCCCTGGGCCTGAGCCCGGCGCGTCGCCCGGGCGCACCGTCTCAGCCCTCGGGTACCGCGCCACCGAGCGCTTCGATCTCGTCGAGGATCGTCAGCGCCTCGGATCGCAGCTGGGCGTCGAGGACGCCGTAGTCCGTGCTCGTGAGCTTGCCGGTGCGGTAGTCGAGCTCGGCATCGCGGATCTCGCGGTACTTGGCCTCGCGGGCGGCCTCGAGCTCGGCGCGGCGCTCCGCGCTGGCCGTGTCGGGCGCCCGTGCTCCGTCCTCGCCCGCCGGGGCCGCGCTCCCGGGCCGCGAGGCGGCTCGCAGCGGTGCGCTGATCAGCATCACGACCAGTGCCGCGAGGAGCAGCGAGCAGATGACGATCACGACGGCCATCGTGCGCTCGGCGGCTGCCGCGGTGGCCTCAGGCGCGAGCCAGGCCGCGCAGCGCGCGGGCGCGCGAGCGGGCCGCGACCCGGCTGCGGACGGCACTGGGAGCCGGCCAGGCCGCGATCAGGCCGCCGCCGAAGACGATCAAGCCGCCGAGCCAGATCCACATGACCAGCGGCGAGACGAGGAAGTGGAACTGCGTCGGGGGTGGCCTGCGCAGGTAGGCGCGGGCCAGGTATACGAGCGCGATCCCGGCCTCTTCGGGCGGCAGCGTGGCGTTTCCGGCCGTGACTATCCGCTTGAGGCCGGGCGCTTCGATGTTCGGTGCGATCGCGCTCCAGACATCCCGCGTGATGCCCCCGTCCATCCCGATGTGGCTGACGGCCTGTCCGCCGATCAGGCTCGAGACGGAGCCTTCGGCGGGGTTGCCCGACGCGTAGAAGCCCTCGCTGGGACGCAGCGTGGCGACGTGGCGGCCGTTCTTCGTGACGTCCAGGACCGCGCCCAGGCTGAGTGTCGAGCCGGTGTGGGCGCGGTCGTTCTTCGGCGTCACGGAGGCCGTCGGTTCGACGTAGCGGATCCGGTAGGCGCCGACCTTCGTCGACTGCCCCGGCCCGAGCTGCAGTTCGCTCGCGTGCTGGAAGGACGACGAGGCCGCCACGCCTACGAACAGCACCGCGATGCCGAGGTGGACGATGTAGCCGCCGTAGCGGCGCCGGTTGCGTCGCACCAGCGCCAGCAGGGCGCGCGCGGGCGCCTCGCCGGCCATCGCCCGCCGGGCCCGGGTGCCGCGGACGAACTCCTGCCCGACGCTGCCGAAGACGAACGCCGCGCAGCAGAACATCGTGATCGCGAACGTCTTGTGCGCGACCCCCGCGGCCAACAGGACGATCAGCGTCGCGGCCGCGCAGGCGAGCGGCGCCATGAAGTTCCGCCGCGCGTTGGCGAGGCTCGCCCGCCGCCAGGAGATCACCGGCCCGATCCCGCTGAGCAGCACGAGGATCAGCGCCAGCGGCACGGTGTAGCGGTCGAACCAGGGCGGCCCGACCGAGGCTTCCTGGCCGGTGAGGGCCGCCGAGATCAGCGGGAAGTAGGTGCCCCAGAAGATCACGAAGCACAGGCCGACGAGGACCAGGTTGTTGGCCAGGAAGATCGACTCGCGCGAGAGCAGCGAGTCCAGGCGGTTCTCCGAGCGGAGCAGCTCGCGGCGGGAGACGACCGTATAGATCGAGCCGCCGATCAGGACGGCGATCAGGCAGACGAAGGGCACGCCCAGTGTCGCCCCGCCGAAGGCGTGGATCGAGTTCAGGACCCCGCTGCGGACGAGGAAGGTGCCCATGATCGCCAGCGTCCCCGTCGCCAGGACGAGCGAGACGTTCCAGACCTTCAGCATGCCCCGTTTCTCCTGGATCATCAGCGAGTGCAGGAAGGCCGTCCCGGTCAGCCAGGGCATCAGCGAGGCGTTCTCGACCGCATCCCAGCCCCAGTAGCCGCCCCAGCCGAGCTCCGAGTAGGACCAGCGGGCTCCCAGCAGGATGCCCATGCCCAGGAACAGCCAGGCGGCGAAGGCGAAGCGCCTGATCACTTTCAGCCAGTCGGCCTCGAGGCGGCGCGCGATCAGGGCCCCCATGCCGAAGGCGAACGGGATCGTGCAGAGCGTGTAGCCGCTGTAGAGCATCGGCGGGTGGATCATCATCGTCGGGAAGCGCAGCAGGGGGTCCAGGCCGACCCCTTCGGCCGGCGCCGGGCTGCTCGTGGCGAAGGGGTTCGCGTAGAAGATCATCAGCGAGACGAAGAAGCCGCCGAAGCCGAGCAGGATCGCGGTCGCGTAGGCGGCCACGTCGCGCATCCGCTTGCGGGTCAGGAACAGGGCCAGGCTCGACCACAGCGACAGCAGCCAGGCCCACAGCAGCAGCGAGCCTTCCTGCGAGGACCAGACGGCGGCCGCCCGGTAGAAGGTCGGCGTCGTGCGACTCGAGGTGGCGGCGACGGTGTTGAAGGCGAAGTCGTTGCTCAGGAAGGCGACCTCCAGCACGCCCATCGCGACCGTCAGGATCACCGCCAGCGCGTAGATCGAGCGCCGCCCCGAGGCGCAGTACTCGGGCCGGTTGCGCCGGACCCCGTAGAGCGACGCGCCGATCCCGTAGGCGCAGACGGCCAGGGCCAGCAGCAGGCATGCGTAACCGAGTCCGGCCATCAGCGACTAGCGCTCCCGGGGTTCGCGGCGCACGGCGGCACTCACGCGTTCTGGTTCTCGCCGGCGGGGGCCGTCTTGTACTTCGAGGGGCACTTGGTGATCAGCGAGTTGCGTTCGCCGACGTAGCTCGAACCGTGCTTTTCGACCGTCACGACGATCTCCCGGCCTTCGCGGAAGGGGTCGGGCACGGTGCCCGTATAGGCCACGGGGACGGCCGTGGCGCCGGCACGGTCGCGAACGTCGAAGGTGAGGACCGAGCCGGCCCGGTGGACGCTGCCGGCGGCGACCGTGCCCGTGACGATGTAGCTGCGCCCGGGCTGGGCGACATGGAGCAGCTGGCTCGGCGTCAGCGCCGGGCTCGCGGCGCTGAAGCTCGTGTAGATCAGCGCACTGGCCAGGAGCACGGCCGCGCTCAGGGCCACCACCAGGCGCACCGTTCGCTTGCGCGCGGGATTCATCGCCCCAAGTATCTCAAACCTCCGCCCCCGGGCCGGAGATCGGCCGCCGGGAGGCCGGGCAGCGAGGCCGATCTCGGCCGGTGGACAGGAAACAAAGGTTGCACGACGAAACCTTTTGCCGTGAATGACGTCATATCGGTCAGAAGAACGATGCGTCAGAGGCTCCTGAAACCAGCGCGCGAGCGCGACCGCGACCGCGGCGGCGCCCACGACGTCCCCCGCAAGGGTCGCCCGGCCGAATCCCCGTGCAAGAACTGGGACCTCGAGGCCGAGCGCGTCCGCGAGGCCGGAGGGCCCGTCGACCGGGCCTCCTACAGCTGCGGCTGCGGCTACGTCTTCAGCGCCCCCGTCTCGACGACGGTGGCCTGCCCGCACTGCGGCTCAGAGCAGGCCTGGTAGGGGCCCGGACCCACGGCCCCGGCGGATTCGCCTCGACGGCGCGGTCCGCAGGTTCAACTGCGGATCCCACGCTGTGGCCGATGGCGTACGGCTGCCCCGTAACGCGCTCATCCGGAGGAAGTACACGGCTCGCCGGCGGTCGGGCGTGGAACCCCGCGTACGTTCGGGGTCGGCACCCGATCCTCCCGTCTGCGGTGCCGTGCGGGCCCTGCGTGCTCATCCCCCGGCGTCCCGGGAGCTACGGTGATGGCTGTGCTCCGAACGAAAGCTGCCACCGGGATGGCCTCGTGTGTCACCGTCGTACTGGTCGCGCTGGCGGCCGCGAGTATCGCCGGCGCCCGCCGCAACCCGACGAGAGGAGAGTCTGCGGCGATCTCGGCAGCACTCCACAAGCCGAACTCGGGAATCCGTCGTGGCCTCTGATTTCACGTCCGTGACGTCGTGATCTCGACCGCCGGACCGTGGGCGAGCGCGAAACTCACCCGGTGCAACGGGCAGCGGGCCGACACGGCGCTCGCGGTGTTGCAGCGAAGCCACGACAAGTGGCGGGTGCGCGACGTTGGCACGTCGGGTGTTGGCTGCACCGTCGCGCCGGCACGCGTGCGACACGATCTGCACCTCGCCTGCCCTTAGAACCGCTTCCCTCATGCCGCCTCGCTTCCCCGCGGCTGTTTCAGTCCTCCATCGCGGCCGCACGTGGCATTGGGCGCACCCAAAGGTCGGGAGATGGTCCGCGCGGCTCTACTTGATGTGCATGCCTGAGATGGCGCGGGCGATTACGAGCTGCTGGATCTCGGCGGTGCCCTCGAAGATGTCGTAGATCGATCAGAATCGGCTTCGCAGAGCCGTTTCCGCTTATCCATGCGGAATCGACCCCGGCCGAATCCGGCTGAATCAGGCCCATTCAAGACACGACTGGCGCGAGACTGGCGCGCACCTGTGGCGCGGTTCGATCCGGCCTGCCCCGGGTTCCGAAACCGGCTGGGTCGAACGCACGTCAGACATTACAATCGAGCTATGACGACCAAGGAGCGCCTACACAAGCTCGTAGACGAGCTCTCCGAGCAGGAGGCGGACGAGGCCCTTCGACTCATGGCCGCCACACGTAAGGGCGCGAACGTCGACTGTTGGGGCGACCTGGACGCCACGACGGACAGGACCACCGCCCAGATCACGCGAGACCTCGCCGATGAGGAGCGCAAGGCCGGGTTCACGCCCTGGCGGCCGTGAACCCAACACGGGGGGACGTCTGGTGGCACGAACCGCCCGACGACGAGCCCCGACCCTTCGTGATCCTCACTCGCAACGAGGCGATTGCGGGACTCGAGAAGCTGGTTGCCGTCCCGACCACGCAAACCATCCGCGGCATCCCCTCCGAGGTCGAACTGGGTAGCGAGGACGGAATGCCCGGCGACTGCGTCGTGAGCAACGACAACATCACCGTGGTGCGCAAGTCGCTGCTGACCCGGCAGATCACGACGCTCAGCCCCCAACGGATGGATGAAGTCTGCCGCGCACTTGCCTACGCGACCGGCTGCTGAGGCACGGTCAGGCAGCGCCCCAGGGCGCCCTCATAGCGTGAGCTGCGCCGCCGGGCCCGTTCGCTCCAGGTAGGCGTCGAGCTGAGCGGCCGCCTCGGTCTCGTTGCCGGGCATCAGGTCGCCGTAGAGGTCGAGCGTGATCTGGATGCCCGCGTGACCCATGTATGTCGAATGGCGACAGTTCGCGTGGGCCTCAATCCTCGCGCTGTCCGGACGGTATCCCGACGAGCTGAAATGGCTCAAAGACGGTTGGTGGACAGACGAATCACAGGTCGAGACGCTGTGCGCCTTCGCTCTCTGGCGTCAGATGCTCGACGACGGTGGCCGCGATCCCCGCGAAGAACTGGACTTCCAGCTCAACATCGTTGAGTTCGGACGACGGCTCAGGCAGGCCAGCGGCGGCGTGACCAAGGAGTGGACGCCAGGCGCACCCCCGGACGAGTGGTGCTGAGAACGTCCACAGCGGGATAAACGGGCAGCGAGGGCACGCCCGTATAGCGGGTGCAGGGCGCGCAATGCAAAGGGGCAACGCCGACGTCGGGAGCCGTCGCGGCCGGGTGGCCGCAGTTACCGGCGCCGGAGGCGTCGGCTTCGCCTCCTAGTCGGAGAGCCCTACGGGACGTATTGCGAGCGCTGACCGCTCTGGGATGATCCCGCCCGTGGCTCGGGCCGTGATTATCGCGTTGGCCGCCTCCGTCGGGGCATTGTTAGCGACAGGGTGCGGCGGCAGTGCGAAGGTCACATCCGACCACCTGCTGGCGCCGACTGCGGCCCAGGTTGAGTATGCGAACGCCGTCAACCTCCGGGAAGCCGATGTTCGCGGTCTTCCCGGCCTTCAGCACAGGATTCGCAAACGCGACTTCGGTCGGCTCGGTCCCGTCGAATGGAGACGGTGCGGGGGCATCAAGATCACTGCGGCGGCCGGTTCTGGGACGTTTTCCGGCCACGTAAGCACCCCGGCGCGACGGCCTCCCGGCCCGGCTCGACCCGAAGCACGCGCAAACATTCTCGGCACCCTAAGCCTGCTGCCAATCGAGAGCGTCAAGTCCTTCGTTTACTTCACACCGAACCCAGCAGCAGCCCTCACGGCGCTCAACGCAGGCGTTAGTGAGCGCATCCGCAGGTGCGTCTTTGACGCCGATGCCCACGACTCTCTCTTGGCGCGTTTCAACAACTACGGCCGAGTCTCGAGCCTCCCGTCCCCTCTCGCCGGCGTCCCGATGGTCGGCCAGCAGGTGATCACGCCGGGCCTATTTGGCGACGAAGCCACCTTCAAGGAACGATGGTTCGGCTTCACCGTCGGCAGCGTCGTAGTCGTCCTCGAAGACTATGGCGAGCCGACGCCACTTCCCAGCACGACAGAGCGCCGCCTTCTCTCGATCCTCTACAACCGCGCGAAGGCGCACGCCCTCGCCTAGCCATAATCCGCGGTGCTACGAGCCATTCGGCTTGGAGCTGATCGCCCGTTGAGTTCGGCGAGTCGCCTACGGGGCGACTTCGCACACGATGGCTGGCCCACCGCCTAGGGTCTGTTTTCGATGGGGCGAAACCGACGGAATAGGTCGACCGAAACCGGAAGACGTTCGCGCAACCTGACCGCAGGCGGCGGCGCGGCGTTGACGATCCTTCTGGCGACCATTGGCTGCGGCGGATCGGGCACCCGCCAAGCGGATCAGGGAGCAGGGTCCGCGCCTGATCTACAGACGCTCGTCGCGAGGATGCGGGCTCTGCATGTCACGAGCGAGCGATATACGCGGAGAATGACTGCGAGCGTCAAGGGACCCAAAGGAACCAAACGCTTCGACGACGCTCTGATCGGGGAAGTCGGCCTATCGCCTGATCGCGGCGAGACGTTCAAACCCGCCCCGGTTTCGGTACCGCTCGAAGCCGTCGTCCAGGGAGGGACGTACTCGTACTCGTCAGCACTCGGTAGTTGCGACGGAGGCCGTCCCTGGGTGCTCAGCCGGCCGCGCAGCGGAGCAGTGCTTGTCATCGACGGGCACGAATCGGTCAACCCATCCAGGCCCGAACGCCCGGCTCGGGCCCTACTGCCCTTTCAGACATTCCCGGGCGAGCGCACCCGAGGCGGAAAGGGCCCGTTCGCAGGACTCATCAACCTCCTGGAGACCGCCACCGGCCCGGTACGATCGATAGGCGTTGCGACCGTTGACGGAGAGCGCACCACCGAGTTCTTCGCCCTGGTAGACCCTGCGTCGCTCCTGGTCGGCGCCTCCGAAACGGAGCTTCCCGGTCTGCGACCCCCCAACGAGGACATTCTCATCCTGCAGCAGAAGCTCCGAACCCTCCCGACGCAGCTCCATCTCTACCTGTCCGACACGGGGCTTCCCGTACGCATATCGACCTCGGCGTTGTTCGGAACCGACTATCTGACCGCGGAACAGGTCGACCTAATCTCGGTCAACAGTCCGATCTCAGTCGCAGCGCCGCCCGCGAAGCTGGTGATCCCCGCAAGACAAGCCGCCGAATACGACGGCTTGGCGCTGTTCAATCACCTCAAGCCGTGCCCCGCCCTGGAACGCGAGCGGCGCGCACCGATCGGCGAATGAGATTGCTCGGCGCACCCAGGAGGATCGGCACCGCGTTGCTCACCGAGGCCCGCGCGACCCAGGACGAGGAGTCAAGACGCGTCGGTCCGCCGCGACTGGCGCGAGAACTGGCGCGAGCTGCCTTTTCGAGAGCGGCCTCCCCGGGCCTCAACCGAGGCGCAAGCCCCACCCGTTAGCCCGAAACCCCAGTCCCAGAGCTACTTGATGTGCATCCCCGAGATCGCCCTGGCGATCACGAGCTGCTGGATCTCGGCGGTGCCCTCGAAGATGTCGTAGATCTTGGCGTCGCGGTGCCAGCGCTCGACGGGGAACTCGCGGGTGTAGCCGTTCCCGCCGAGGATCTGGATCGCCCGCTCGGTCGCCCAGACCGCGACCTCGCCCGCCTTCAGCTTCGACATCGAGCCCTCGGCGTTCTCGAACGGGACCTGGTTGCGGCCCATCCACGACGCCCGCCACACCAGCAGCCTGGCCGCGTCGATCTCGAGCTTCATCCGCGCCAGCGTGAACGCGATCGACTGGTTCTCGATGATCTTGCGACCGAACTGCTCACGCTCCTTGGCGTACTCGAGCGCATACTCATAGGCCGCCCGCGCGATCCCGAGGGCCTGCGCCCCGACCGTCGGACGCGATGACTCAAACGTCTGCATGGCCGCCTGCGAACCAGACTTCTTGCCCTCCCGCACCCGTGCCAGACGCTCATCGAGCTTCTCCTTGCCGCCCAGCACATACCCCGCCGGGACACGACAGTCATCCAGGAACACGTCCGCCGTGTGCGACGCGCGCAGCCCGTGCTTCGAGACCTTGCTCCCCTGCGAGATGCCCTTCGCTTCGCTCATCGGGATCACGAACGCCGCGTGACCTTTGGAGCCCAGCTCCCGGTCCACCGACGCGATCACCACATGCACATCGGAGATCCCGCCGTTCGTCGCCCACGCCTTCTGGCCGTTGATCACCCACTCGTTCGTGGCCTCGTCGAACCTCGCCGTCGTCCTCACACCCGAAACATCAGAGCCCGCATTCGGCTCCGACGCACAGAACGCCGCGACCTTCACCTCATCGACCGTCCCATAACAGCGCGGGATCCACTCACCGATCTGCTCACCCGAACCCTGCCCGAAGATCGCAGCAACCGCCAGCCCCGTCCCCATGATGGACATCCCGATCCCCGCATCCCCCCAGAACAACTCCTCGTTCACTACCGGCAGACCCAGACCGCTCGGGTCCGAGAAGAACTGCGCCATCCCTTCAAACCCATACAGCCCGATCTTCGCCGCCTCCTGAATGATCGGCCACGGCGTCTCCTCACGCTCGTCCCAATCATGAGCCGCCGGACGCATCACATCCGCCGCAAAGCCGTGAACCCAATCACGAATATCCCGCTGATCCTGCGTCAACGCCAACGAAAACACGGGCTCGTGCTCGGCGGCGGCCTCGGCGAGCGTCTCGGCGGAAACGGCGGACGTGGGGGCTGACATCGAGGTGTTCTCCTTTGGCGGTGGTGCGCCCGGGGACGCGGAGGCTTGGCGTGCGAGACGGCCGGGCCGGCCGATCGCGGGCTTCCCACAGGGTAGCTGACAGATGCCCGCGCTTTGTCAACGAGACGTCCGACCTCGAGCCCGTGTGTCCAACGCCGGGCGGCGGACTCAGCGGGTCTGCCAGGCCTCCTCGGCGCGGGTCAGCGCGAGGACGGCCTTCGGCAGGTCGCCGCCGGCGACATCGGCCACCGTCACCTGCTCGAGCACCGCGCGCAGGTTCGCCCGCACGGCGACCCAGACCTGCTGGAGCGCCGCGGCCGAGCCGGAGTACTCGATCTCCTCGGGCCGCTGGCCGCGGATGCCCACCAGCGGGCCCTCGACGGCCCGGATCACCTGGGCCAGGTTCACCTCCTGGGCGGGGTGGGCGAGCCAGTAGCCGCCCTCGGGGCCGCGCTGGCTGCGGACGACCCCGGCCGAGCGCAGCTGAGTCAGGATGTTCTCCAGGAAGGAGACCGGGATCGACTGCGCATTGGCGATGTCTTCCACCTTTCGCGGCGCACGCTGGCTGCTGTCCGCCAGCTCGACGACGGCACGGACTGCGTAGTCGGCCTTGGCGGTGACATGCATGGCCAGGATTCTCGCCTATCGGGCGGCAATCGGTCGCGGCCAGGGCGCATTAGGCAACCCTAAGACCTGTGCTACGTTTCCGAACGTCATTCCGACCGGAAAGCTCGGATTTAGCCGGATGAGCCGCAGCGCCTCAATCCCCCTCGCCCCACTCCTGATCTCGGTCTCGCTGCTGCTGGGCGCCTGCGGCGGCTCGAGTGCCGGCCTGACCCTCTACAGCGGCCAGCACGAACAGACGACGGCCCTGCTGGTCAAGGCCTTCGAACGCCGGACGGGGATCACGGTCCAGGTGCGCTCGGCCGACGAGGCGACGCTCGGCAACCAGCTCGACCAGGAGGGCTCGAACTCCCCCGCCGACGTCTTCTACGCCGAGAACACCCCGGTCCTCGAAGCCCTCGCCGCCAAAGGGATGTTCGCCCCGGTCGCCCCCGCGACCCTCGCGGCGGTCCCCTCGCGCGATGCCTCCTCCAGGGGCCTGTGGGTCGGCGTCTCGGCGCGGGTCTCGGCGCTGGTCTACAACACAGCGAAGCTGACGGGAGCCTCGCTGCCCTCCTCGGTACTCGAACTGGCCTCGCCGAGGTGGAGCGTCAAGGTCGGCTTCGCCCCCTCGGAGACCGACTTCCAGCCGGTTCTCACGGCGATCATCAGGCTCGACGGCGCACAGGCCGCCGAACGGTGGCTGAAGGGGCTGGCGGCCAACGCGCGGATCTACCCCGACAACGAGGCCGTCGTCACCGAGGTCAACAACGGCGAGAGCCAGCTCGGCCCGATCGACCACTACTACTGGTACCGGCTGCGCCAGGAGCAGGGGGCCGGTGCAACGACCTCGGCGCTCCACTACTACGCGGCCGGGGACCCCGGGAACCTGATCGACATCTCCGGCGCGGCGATCCTCCGCTCGAGCTCGCACAGGCCCGCGGCCCAGGAGTTCCTCGCCTTCCTCGTCAGCGCCGCAGGCCAGCGGGTGATCGAGGGCAGCGGCAGCTGGGAGTACCCGCTGCGTCCGGGTGTCAGCCCCGCGGCCGGCCTGCCTCCGCTGGCGCAGCTCGGGGCCAACTCGCTGACGCCCGCCGAGCTCGGTGACGGCAGCGAAGCGCTCGCCATGGAGCAGCGCCTGGGGCTCCTGTGAGCACGCTCGCCCCCGCCGAGCACCTCGGCTCGCGACTCTCGCACACCTGGTCCGAACGGCGCCGCTGGCCGCTGGTGAGCGTCGCCGGCGGAGCCCTCGCAGCCGGCGCCGTCCTGCTGCCGCTGGCCTTCCTCGTCGTCCAGGCCCAGCGCTCGGGCTGGGGTGAAGTCCAGCGGCTGCTGCTGCGCCACTCGGTCGCCGTCCTGCTGTGGAACAGCGTCCGCCTGGCCGCCGCCTGCACGGCCCTCTGCGCGGTGCTGGGGGTCGGCGCGGCCTGGCTCGTCGAGCGGACCGACGTGCCCGCGCGGCGGCTGTGGGCCGTCCTGCTCGTGCTGCCGCTGGGGATCCCCGACTTCGTCGTCGCCTTCGGCTGGATCTCGATCGACCCCGGCTTCCATGGCTATCTGGCGGCCGTCATGGTCATGACGCTGTCGCTCTACCCGCTCGTCTATCTGCCCGTCGCCGCGGCGCTCGCGAACCTCGACCCCGGCCTCGAAGAGGCGGCCCGGAGCCTCGGTGCGGGGCCCTGGAAGGCCTTCGCGAAGCTCACCATGCGCCAGATCTGGCCGGCCCTTCTCGGCGGCTGCCTGCTCGTCACGCTCGGCCTGCTGGCCGAGTACGGGGCCTTCGAGATCCTCCAGTACCAGACCTTCACGGTCGCGATCTTCACCGAGTTCAAGCTCGGCTTCGACACGGTCGCGGCCTGCACCCTGTCGCTGGTCCTCGTCATGGTGAGCGTCGCCGTGCTCGGCGGCGAGCTCACCCTGTCCGGTCGCGGCCGGACCTTCCGCCCGGGCCCCGGTGCCCGGCGGGGCGCTCCGCGGATCGCCCTCGGCCGCCGTCGCATCGGGGCCGTGGGAGCCCTCGCCCTGCTCGCGGCGCTGGCCCTCGGCGTGCCCGTCGGCACGCTGGGCTACTGGATCCTTCATGGCGGCTCGAGCACGCTGCCCTCGACCTCGATCCTCGCCGCAGCCGGGCACACGGCCCTGTTCAGCGCCGCCGCCGCGATCCTCTCGACGCTGCTGGCGATCCCCGTCGCCACGCTCGCGATCCGCCACCGCAACCGCCTGACGCTGCTGATCGAGCGGATCTCCTACCTGCCGATGGCCCTGCCCGGGCTCGTGATCGCGCTCGGCCTGGTCTCGTTCTCGGTCCGCTACGCGTTCTCGCTCTACCAGAGCTCGGCCGAGCTGATCATCGCCTACGCGATCCTGTTCCTGCCACTGGCGATCGTCGGCGTGCGCTCGGCGATGGCCCAGGCCTCGCCCCGCCTCGAGGAGGTCGGCCGCTCGCTGGGCGCCAACCGCAGCTCGGTCTTCCTGCGGATCACGCTGCCGCTGATCGCCCCCGGCCTCGGCGCCGCCTTCGCGCTGGTCTTCATCTCGAGCGCGACCGAGCTGACGGCGACGCTGCTGCTGCGCCCGACCGGCGTCAACACCCTGGCGACGCAGTTCTGGGTGTACACGACGAACTTCTCCTACGGCGCCGCTGCGCCCTATGCGGCCCTGATGGTCGCGATCTCCGCCGTCCCTGCCTATCTGCTGAGCCGGCGCATGCGCACCATCTCGCGGACCGGAGGCCCGCGGTGAGCGCGCTGTCGGTCCACGGCCTGTGGAAGGGCTATGGCGGGCAGTCCGTCCTGCGCGGCGTGGAGCTCGAGGTCCCGGCCGGCTCGCTGTCGGCCGTCCTCGGCCTCTCCGGCTGCGGCAAGACGACGCTGCTGCGACTGATCGCCGGCTTCGAGCGGGCCGAACGCGGCGAGATCTCGCTCGGTGCGATCACGCTGGACGACGGCCGCACCTATGTGGCGCCCGAGCGGCGCAACGTCGGCTACGTGCCCCAGGAGGGCGCCCTGTTCCCGCACCTGGACGTAGCCGGCAACGTCGGCTTCGGCCTCTCGCGGGCCGAGCGCCGCGGCGGCACCGTCAAGGAGCTGCTCGAGATGGTCGGCATCGGCTCGCTGGGCAGCCGGCTCGTGCACGAGCTCTCCGGCGGCGAGCAGCAAAGGGTGGCCCTCGCCCGGGCGCTCGCCCTGCGGCCCCGGGCACTGCTGCTCGACGAGCCCTTCTCCTCGCTCGACGCCTCGCTGCGGACCCACGTGCGCGAGGAGGTCCACGGCCTGCTGCGCCAGCAGGGCGTGACCACGGTCCTGGTCACCCACGATCAGGAGGAGGCGCTCTCGATGGCCGACCACGTCGCCGTCCTGCGCGACGGGCGGATCGTCCAGCAGGGCGCCCCGGCCGACCTCTACGAGCGCCCCGCCGATGCCCGCCTGGCCGGCTTCCTCGGCGAGGTCAACCTCGTCGAGGCCCGCTTCAGCGAAGGGACGGCGGCGACGGCGCTGGGTGTCCTGGCGCTGCGGGGCGCGCCGGGCGATGCCCCCGACGGTCACGGGCTCGTGATGGTTCGCCCGGAGCAGCTCGCGGTGACCGTCGCCGAGGAGGCCTCGCCGGCGGGTCCGCCCGAAGGGCTCCGCGGCCGCATCGAGCAGTGCCGCTACTACGGCCACGACGCCCTGCTCGAGATCCGCGCCGAGCCGCCGGGGCCGAGCAGGGCCCTGCTCGCCCGCGTCCACGGGGAACAGGCGCTGCCGGTGGGGACGGCGGTCAGGATCCTGGCCCACGGGCCCGTCACCGCGCTGGAGTGAGCGGGCCCCGGCCGCCGGGCCCAGGCCCGAGCCACCGCGGGCGGGCCCTCTAGCATCTGCCCATGACCCCGCACTGGAGCTGGGATTTCGAGGAGGAGAAGAAGCCCCGCGCCGGCGGCTCGCGGGCGGGCGGGGGAACCCCACCCCCTCCCGCATCGGCCGACGCCGGGAACCCGGCCCGTGCGGTCCAGGTCCGCCGCCGCCGCCTCGCGGCCGGGGCGCTCCTGCTGGCCGGCGTCGTGGTCGCGATCGCCGCCGCCTCGGGCTCCCCGCACGGACACGCGGCCGCCGGCGACGGGCACCGGGGCCCGATCGCGCACCCCTCCGCCCCGGGCGCGCTCGAGCGCAACGGCCTGGCGGCCGTCAGGTCGGTCCTCGCCTATACGTCCTTCGTCCGGGAGGGAGGCACGAAGGGTCGGGACATCGCGCTGACCTTCGACGACGGGCCCGGCCCCTACACGCCCGCGCTGCTCAGCGTGCTCGAGCGCTACCGCGTGAGGGCCACCTTCTTCGCGATCGGCAGGATGCTGCGGTACTTCGGCGCCTCGACGGTGCGCGAGATCGAAGACGGGGACGCGATCGGCGACCACACCGAGAACCACCCGTTCCTGGCCAGGCTCTCGGCGCATGACCAATACGAAGAACTGTTCGAACAGATCGCCCGCATCGAACTGGCAGGCGGCCGTCGGCCGGTGCTGTTCCGGCCCCCCTACGGCTCGTTCGACGCGACCACGCTCCGCCAGCTGGCGAAGCTCCACCTGCTGATGGTGCTCTGGTCGGTCGACACCAACGACTACCTCGCCCCCGGCGTCGAAGTGATCGTCGAACGTGCCCTGGCCGGCGCCAAACCGGGGGCGATCATCCTGATGCACGACGGCGGCGGCGACCGCACCCAGACAATCGCGGCCCTGCCGCTGATCATCACGAAGCTACGCGCCAAAGGCTTCCACCTGGTGACCGTCCCCCGCCTGCTGGCCGACGACCCGCCGCCGGCCGGCCAGCCGCTGCCGAGCAACCTCAGCGGCGCCTGAGCCCGCGGGCCGTCGCCCGTTCCAGGGCCCGCAGCAGCGCCTCGAGCTGGCTCCCCTGCCAGGACTCGAAGCTCGCCTTCGCCGGGGCCAGCGTCTCGCTGATCGGGACGAGCGGGATCCCGACGCGGGCGACGATCTGGTTGACCCGCTGCACGTCCGGCGTGAGATTCTGGCTGTTGAAGATCCAGACGGCGATCCGCCGGCCTTCGGCCTGCCGGTCGACCGACCGCTTGTCCGGGGCCGTGACGTCGGTGCCCTCGGCGACCGCCCTGGCAAAGCTCGCCGGCGTCAGCAGGCGCAGACCGAGGTATTCGCCGAGGCCCTGGAAGATGCTCTCGCTGTAGCCGACCGGGACCCCGGCGTAGCGGCTGCGGATCTCGGCCGCCAGCCTGTCATAGGTCGCGAAGGAGCGGTTCAGCATCTCCCGGCGGGCCGCGAAGTAGGCCGCGCCGGGGGGGTCGAGCCGGTCATAGCCGGCGACGATCGCATCGATCACCCGGCGGACGTCCGCCGGGAAGTACCAGCGATGCGGGTTGGCCCCTTCGCCCAGGCCCAGCTGCCGGCCGACGTCGAGCACGACCCTCCCGGCGCCCGGACTGGCCCGCAGCAGCTGCCCGGCCCAGTCGTCGTAGCCGAGCCCGTTGACGATCGCCATGTTGGCCCCCGCCAGCAGCCGGGCGTCCCCCGCGGAGGGCTGGTAGCTGTGCGGGTCGGTCGCCGGGTTGACGATGATGCTCCGCACCAGCGCCCTGTCGCCCGCCAGCTGGGCCGCCAGGCTGCCCCAGAAGTTCTCGGCCGCGACGACCAGAAAGCGTTCCCCGGGCCGCAGGGGGGCCGGACCCGAGCGCCCGCAGCCGCCCGCCAGCAGCGCCGCAAGCAGGCCCACGAGCCCCAGCCCGACCGAGGGGGCCCTTCGCAGCTTCGTCCCCATCGCCGGGACCCTATCAATGATGAGACTCAATCTCATAAACGGGGGCGGGGCCCCCGGCGAACGGGGTATGCTGGCGTCAGTGGATCAACAGGCCCGTCGCGCCAGGCGCGAGCAGCGCCGCAGCGAGCTGCGACGGCGCAGGCTGATCGCCCTCTCAGCCATCACCGCCGTCCTCGCGGCGCTGATCGCGATCCTCGCCCTCGGCTCCGGCGGCCGGGACGCCGGCACGAGGTCCGCGGCCCCGGCGAGCAGCCATCCGGACGGCTCCCCTGCACACTCCGCCGCGGCCGGCACGGCGGCCACCGGGCCCGCCGGACCGCCCGGCCGGCGAGCCGTGCCGATCCTCATGTACCACGTCATCGCCCCACCGCCCGCCGGGGCGCCCTTCCCCGGCCTCTATGTCCCGCCCGCCGAGTTCTCCGAACAGATGCAGGCCCTCAAGAGCGCCGGCTGGCACGCCGTCACCCCCGACCAGGTCGAGGCCTACTGGCGCCGGGGGGTCCCGCTCGGAGCGGGCAAACCGATCGTCCTCAGCTTCGACAACGGCTACGAGTCCCAGTACACGCAGGCCCTGCCGGTGCTGCGCCGCTTGGGCTGGGTCGGGGAGGAGAACATCCAGCTGACGGGGTTGCCCCCCTCGCAGGGGGGAATCGGGCAGCGGGAGATCGGCGAGCTGATCAGGGCCGGCTGGGAGCTGGACACACAGGGCTTCAGCCACGCCGACCTGGTGACCCTCGACGCCGCCCAGCTTCACTACCAGGTGGCCGTCGCCCGGAGCGTCATCCAGCGCCGCTTCCACGTCCCCGTCAACTGGTTCTGCTACCCCTCGGGCCACTATGACGCGACCGTCATCACCGCTGTCCGGGAAGCCGGCTACACGGGCTCGACGACGGTCGTCCCCGGCTGGGCGCACCCCGGGGAGGACCCCTACAGGCTCCCCCGTCTCAGGGTCCTCGGCGGGACCAGCGGCGGCGAACTGCTGAATCTGCTGGCCGCCGTCCGGACCGATCCGCCGGCGCCCGCCGCCTACACCGGCGCCTGAGCCTCCCCAACCGGAGGTCGAGGGCCGCACCGGAGGAAGCGGCGATAGAGACGGGGGGCCCCGGCGGAGCACCGGCACGAGGCGCGGCGCTGCGCCGGCGGAGCCGAGGTGTCGGGATGCGCCTGCGTGTCGACAGCCTGCTCCCTCCGGTTCGCCGGGCCCGCGGAGCAGGCGAGGCTCAGACCGGCTGCGCAAGGGGTCGGGACCCGCGTCTCCGGCGCCGACGCCTGATTCCGGTGGTTGGTCTTTGCTCTATCCTCGTCGGCGACGGAATGGCATTTCACCGAGATCATCTCCGCTATTTCGTCGCCGTCGCCGAGGAGGGCCAGATCACCCAGGCGGCCCGGCGGCTGTTCATCGCCCAGCCGGCCCTCTCACACGCGATCTCGCAGCTGGAGGCCGAGCTGGGTCTGCGGCTGCTGGACCGCCACGCCCGCGGGGTCACGCTGACGGATGCCGGCGAGGCGTTCCTGGAGAAGGCCAGGGCGGCCGTCGAGAGCGAAATCGAGGTCACGCGGACGGCCGAATCGCTCGCCCGGGCCGAACGGGGGGTCCTCGAGGTCGGCTTCATCGGTCCGCCGCCCTCCTTGAGCGCGACCGAGCTGATCGATGCCTTCACCGAGGCCAATCCGGATGCGGACCTCTCCTTCCGCGACCTTCCCTTCCCGCACGGCACGACCCGCTCCTGGCTCGAGCCGGTCGATGTCGTGCTCTGCCAGGCGCCCGACCTCACCCCGGACATTCGGATGCACCCCGTCAGGCACGAACCACGCGCAGCGATCATCCCCGCCCGCCACCGACTGGCCGAGCGGGAGATGATCGAGGTGGCCGACCTGCTCGACGAGACCTTCATCGGCCTGCACGCCGACGTACAGCCCGGCTGGGCCGCCCGCCACAGCCTCGACGAGGAGCGCGGCGGCCCGCCCCGGTCGGTGACCGACGATCATGTCGCGACGGCCCTGCAGATCCTCGGCGTCTTCGCGACGACCACGGCCGTCACAACGCTGCCGATGGCCAACGGGCGGCTGGTCGAACAGGTCGTGTCACCGGTCAGGGCGATCCCCCTGAGCGACGCCGAGCCCGCCGTCCTCTCGCTGGTCTGGCGCGTCGAGGACGAGCATCCGCTGGTCTCCTCACTGGTCGAGCTCGCGGGGGCCGGCCCGGACCCGGCCGGCTCGCCTGACCTCACCGGGCAGGCCCCGCCTCCCGGGGATTAGACTCCGCGGCGCCTGTACTCGAGCCAAGAACCGGGGGTATCAAGCATGAATCAGGATCTCGCAGGCCGGCTGCTGAAGGCCGGGCTGCTGACAGCCGCGGCGCTCGTCGCAAGCGCGACCGTGGCCCTCGCCTCAAACGCCGTCCGAGGCGCCTCCTACCTCGGCCACTTCACCGGCGGTGCCACCGCCGCGATCTCCTTCAAGGTCTCCGCCAACGGGAGCAGGCTGACCGAACTCTCCGTCGACACGCCGATCAAGTGTGGCGGCGGCTGCGGCGGCATCCCGAGCGGCCGCGCAGCCTCGGTGAGGATCCGGAACGGGAAGTTCAAGGTCATCGTCAAGCTGCTGGCGCTGGGGAGCAGCTCGAAGGTCATCGGCACCGACACGGTGACGGGGACCTTCCTCAAGCACGGCGGGGCCAGGGGAACGATCACCTCGCACTTCAACAGCGGCGGAGGCGGCAGGAGCGAGAGCTGGACCGCAACCGGCTGAGTGGCCGCCGCGGTGGGCAAGGTGGCGCGGGGGATTCCGGCCAATTGGGGCGCCCTCCGAGCCGCCTTCGGTGTTCGTGAATTCCGGGCGATTTCAGTGAGTTACGGCCAACGGTTGGTCTAAATCCCTCCTGCCCCGGTACTGGCTGCACC
>Ga0075017_100000395_pt1 | contig 23810 bp, 18 predicted proteins | sample AleBraG_ABR_2012_FD_71475 | JGI IMG/M metagenome (GOLD analysis project Ga0075017, IMG submission 71475) | Freshwater sediment microbial communities in response to fracking from Pennsylvania, USA - Alex Branch Run_MetaG_ABR_2012 | ecosystem: Environmental > Aquatic > Freshwater > Creek >... | reverse complement strand
TGATGCCGCGGTCGCTGTCGTTGTGTTGGACAAAAAGATAGCGGCCATCACCGCTCCAGCGAATCACCGGATCGGCCGAATCCGCCACACCGATTAAAGTGTCTGTGCCGCTCTCGATCGCATGCAGAAAGAGTTTGCCCGCTTTGGCGATGATGACCGCGTGGCCGTCCGGAGAAATTCTGGAGGCCCGCACGCCGGCCGGCGTTACCGGAATGGCCTTGCCGCCGGCCAAATCTAGAATGTAGGTTCTTGGGGTGCGGTCTGCTTCGATGGAAGTGATCAGGAGCCGCTTGCCATCGGGGAACCATTCGACGGATTCCAGCCGGACTCCAGGGGTGGACAGAGTTCTGGCTTCGCCTGCGCCGGTTGGTAAGACCAGCAACTGCGAGTTGAGTCCTTCCTGCCGCACACAGGCGATACTTTTGCCGTCACGGGCCAGAGCGCCTCGATTACCATAGCCCAACTTGATGGCGGGTGCGCCATCGGTTCGGCGGAGGTACAGCGCCGGGTTGCGGCCTTCTCCCGAAGACAGTTCGCCGAAGAGAATCCATTTGCCGTCATCGGACATGTCATACAGTAGGGAGGCGTCGAGCCAGGCCAAATCGCGTTCGTCCTTCATTCCGGGGGGCAGGCATTGCACTCCGATGCGTGAGTCGACATTGGCCAGCAGCAGTTGGCCGTCCCGGGCGATATCGTGCAAGACTCCCCAGCCGGGGATCTGAGTGAGCAAGCGCTCGCGGCCGGAAAGGTCCACGGCGTGTAAAGCGGGAGCGTCGCCAGGCCGGCTGCCGGAGAACCAAACCTCTTTTCCTCCGGGGGACCATCCCATGCCCGCCGCGGTACGCCAGCCTCGGGACAAAACCTGTCGCGGACGCGGTGGAGCGATCACGTTGAGCGAATAATCGCCAACTTCGGAATAGTCGAAGAAGGCCACCGCATCGCCTTGCGGCGACACGTGTACATACAGCGGCGGACGCAGCGAGTCGGTTTGATAGAGAACAGTTCCGATCGGGTACTCCACGCGATGGTGTCCTTCTACAGAGCGCACCACTGCCAGCGATTTGCCGTCCGGACGCCAATCGCCAAAGGCGACGTTCTCCAGAATCTCTCGCGGCGCGCCCCCGCTCAAGGGAACGCTGGCCAACGTACCGTAGGTGTTCGGTTCTCCTGAGCCGAGCAGTAGGGCCATCTCCGACTGGGGCGAGACGGACAGGATGTTGGCGGGCGGAAGACCCAAATCACGCGCCTCCCGGGTACCCGGTTGAGCAAAAAACAGCGTCAGCGGGCCGCCGTCCCATTGGGCGGCGTAGACCACCGAACCACCTGGCGTGAACCGGGCGGTGATCACGTCGCCGCGCCGGAACGTCAGTCTCTGAAAAGTAATTGGTTGCTGATGGAAGAACCGGCTTCCCCACCACGCGGCGGCAGCCAGCGCCGCCGCTGCCAGGACGATACCGGCAGCGGCCAGCCACCAGGGGCGGCGGGGCGCTGGTTTAACGGGCGCGTCAGAAGGCGACTCGATATGATCCAGAATCTCCTGCAGCGCCAGCTTTACTTCGACCATGTGCTGAATACGTCGCTCCGGATCTTTCTTTAAGCAGCGGGAGGCGATCCATTCGAGTTCGGAGGGCGCACCAGGGGCAACCGTGCGGAGAGCTGGCGGGCTGGAGTGAAGGACGGCCGCCAGAATGGTGATCACATCCTCGCCTGCGAAGGCGCGCCGGCCCGTGACCATCTCGTAGAGCACGGCGCCGAAGGCGAAGACATCGGAGCGCGCGTCGGCCCGCTTGCCCTGGGCTTGTTCCGGCGACATATAGGAAGCGGTGCCAAACATGAGCCCGGTCTTGGTTTCGGCGGGATTGGCCGTGGACGACGGGGCCAACTTGGCCAGCCCGAAGTCCAGCACTTTTACGCGGCCCTCCGCGCTGATCATGATGTTGGAAGGCTTGACATCCCGATGCAGGACTCCGGCGGCGTGCGCCGCCGCCAGCGCATCGGCAATCTCGATGGCGTACTTCAGCGCCGTCTTTACGGGAAGTCCTTTGGCCGGTATCACCCGATCGAGCGTCTGGCCCGGGAGGTACTCCATCACGAGGAAGTCCGTGCCGTCTTCCTCCAGGATGGTGTGGACGGTGACGATATTGGGGTGGTTCAGCGCCGAGGTGGTCTTGGCCTCCTGAACAAAGCGGCGCCTGCTTTCGGGCTCGGTGTGGCGATCCAGGGGGAGCGCTTTGATGGCGACGATGCGATTCAGTTGGGTGTCTTGCGCTTTGAAGACCATGCCCATGCCGCCTTTGCCAATGAGTTCTGTAATGTGGAAAGGCCCGATGCTTTTGCCAACCAAATGGCCGCTTTCGGCATCAGGCAGTTGTTCCACCGCTTGATTGACGGCGGCTTCCAGGACGTTGTCGCCGCCTTCGTCGTTGGCCAATAAGGTTTCCACTTCGTGACGAAGCTGGTCGTCACCGGCGCAGGCGCGGGAGAGGAAGGCCGCGCGCTGGGACGGCGGCAGTTCGCTGGCCTCATGAAAAATCTCCTCTATGCGTTGCCAGGCTGGTTGGCTCATGCCGGGCTCTCGCCGCGAAGAAATCGGCGCAACCAGGCTTCCCCCAATCGCAGGTCGCGCTTGACGGTGGCCAGCGTAAGCGACAGCGCGGTGGCGATTTCCTCCCGCTCCATTCCTCCGAAATAGCGAAGCTCAATCACTTTCGCCTTGCGCTCATCGATCTTGGCCAGTGCATCCAACGCTTCGTTGATTTCCAGCACGCCGGGAACCTGATGCGGACACAAGAGCTGGGCTTCCTGGAGTGTAACGGCTTCCACTGCGCCGCCGCGTTTGGCGGCCAGCCGGGCGCGGGATTGGTCCACTAGAACCAGCCGCATCAGCCGAGCGGCGATGCCGAAGAAATGGGCGCGGTTCTCCCACTGCACCGGCTCGGTTTGGCCTAGCAGGCGGAGGCACGCCTCATTAATCAGCGCGGTGGGCTGCAGGGTCTGGTTGGGGCGGCCCCGTCTTAGATAGTTCCTGGCCAGCAAATGCAGTTCCCGGTAGACGTGGGGCGTAAGTTCTTCCAGCGCCGCCGGATTGCCGCGGCTCCAATCGGCAAGCAATTGCGTGATCGGCGGGGCTTCTGCCATTAGAGGTATTTTTTCACATTCTTTCCGCTAGCCGTTTTGGCGCGGATTTACGAAGGTGTTTAGTGAAGGGAGAATGGCCATGAAAACCAAGACGAATGTGAAAGCCGGTTTTGCCGTGTGGGGCGGCTAAGGGTTTGAGCGAGTGAACATTCACCGGACCCGCGGACCAGCCTCTACCACCACGCGGTTCCTTATTTAGACCGAGGGAATCCAGACAAAAAGGGAGAAGAGCGATGAAAACCAAGACGAATGTAAAAGCAGGTTTCGCCGTGTGGGGCGGGTAAGGCTTGAGCGAGTGAACATTCACCGGACCCGCGGACCAGCGTCCGCGGCGACGGGGTACGGGAATCTTTTGCACGTCAAGTGTGTCTCCGGCGGCAAGTCACAATTCAAGGTTCGCGGATTGGACGTGGCCGCCGGAATTGCTATCATGCCCTCGACGGTGGAATACTCCAAGTTTGGTTGGATCGGGCGTTCGCGCTCCGATTCCGCCTCTCTGGGGTTACCCCTGGGAATCGTGGATAGCTGACATTTCGTCGCGTGAGCAACGCCACGATGACTCGTGGAAAGACTCACGCAAGGTTAGACTGGTTGGAGTATTCTCACCGTTTTCGCAAACCCAATCGTACGCTTTTGAGCGTGCTTGCGCGGTCTTTTCTGGCCGGCGAGCCCTCGGTAGAGCAGACGTTCCAGCGTGCCAGCTTGGCGTTGGGCCGGCGCTGGCGCTGGCTACGGGGTGTCGCGCGCCGGTACCTGGCCATGGTGCACGGCCGGACGCGCCCGCGGCAGCGTGAAGTCATCGAGTTTCTCCGGAATGACGAAGAGTTTCAGAGCGCTTGGTCGGAACATTCTTCTGAAATCCGGATCCAGCACTGGCTGACCGAGCCGCCGCAAATGCAGCCCGTTGCGGCTGCGGCGACTTGGCCGTTACCGGTGATCGAGACAGCGGGCGCCTTAGCGGCCTGGCTGGAACTCGAGCCGGACGAACTGGATTGGTTCGCCGATCTGAAAGGCCTCTGCCGTACGAGCACGCGCCAACACTTGGGGCACTATCACTACCGCGTTCTGACGAAGCCATCGGGCAACGTTCGTTTGATTGAAGCCCCCAAGCCGAGGCTCAAGGAACTGCAGCGGCGGATTCTGGCCGGAATTCTCGAAAAGATACCACCGCATACCGCCGTTCATGGTTTTTTGAAGGGGCATTCCATTAAAACATTTGCCGCTCCTCACGTAGGCCAAAGCGTAGTCCTGCGAATGGACCTGGAGGATTTCTTTCCGAGCTTCGCCGCCGCGCGAATTCAGACTCTTTTCCGCACGCTCGGCTATCCGGAATTGGTGGCTGACCTTCTGGGCGGGATTTGCACTAACGCCGTGCCGCGTGCGATCTTGAAGGACCCGCTTTATGTTCGCCCGCATCTTCCGCAAGGTGCGCCTAGTTCACCGGCGCTGGCCAACCTGTGCACGTACCGTGGGGATTGCCGCTTGCTGGGCCTGGCGCAGGCCGCCGGCGCGCGGTACACCCGCTATGCGGACGACCTGGCGTTCTCCGGCGGCAAGGAGTTCGAACGTTCCATGGAAGCGTTTTCCACGCGCGCGGCCGCCATTCTGATCGAGGAAGGCTTCACGGTCAATTTTCGCAAGACCCTCGTGATGCGCCAGGGCGTGCGGCAACACTTGGCAGGACTGGTGGCGAATGAGCGGCTGAATGTCCGGCGAAGCGATTTCGATCAACTCAAGGCGATCCTCACCAACTGCGTTCGCCTCGGCCCGGAGAGCCAGAACCGCGACGGCCACGCCGATTTTCGCGCGCACCTGAATGGCCGAGTGGGATTCATCGAACACATCAATCCGGATAAGGGCAGACGGCTTCGCGCCATCTTCGAGCGGATCCAGTGGCCTCGCCCGCTAGAATAGTAGTTCTCTCATGAAGGTCGCTCTCGCGCAGACCAACTCCACCATCGGCGATCTGCCGGGCAATGCCGCGCGCATGTTGTCTTACGCGCGCCAAGCCGCGGCGGGAGGCGCGCACCTGGTGGTGTTTCCCGAGCTTTCGCTCACCGGGTATCCGCCGCGCGACCTGCTCGAAAAGCAGTCATTCCTGGATCGCACGGAAGAACACCTGCAGCAATTGGCGCACGATACCGCCCAACTCGGCCTCACCTTGATCTGCGGCACCGTAACCCGCACCGGCCTCTCCGGCGGCAATCCGATTTATAACAGTGCAGCGGTCCTGCGCGGTGGCTCCGTCGTGTTCAGGCAGAACAAGATGCTCCTGCCGAGCTATGACGTGTTCGATGAAACCCGCTATTTTCAGCCGGCACCGAAGCAGGATCCCCTGCTGTTTGACGGCCAGACGGCGGCCTTGACCATCTGCGAGGATGCTTGGAACGACAAGCAATTTTGGGAACGGCGGTTATATAGCCGCGATCCGGTGGAAGAACTGGCGCAGAAGGGCGCGCATGTTCTCATCAGCATCAATGCGTCGCCGTATCACATGAACAAGCGCGCTTTGCGCCGCGACGTCTTCCGCACCAGCGCCCGCCACTTCGGCATTCCTTTGATCTACGTCAATCAGGTGGGCGGCAATGACCAGCTTGTTTTCGATGGCAGTAGTTTTGCCTTGAACGCAGCCGGAGAAGTGATCGCCGCGGCGGCTTCGTTTGAAGAAGATCTGGTGTTTGTGGATACTGAAACCGGAATGGGCGACCAGCACGGCAATTTGCCAGTGGAATGCGAGGCCGTCTATCAGGCGCTGGTTCTCGGCACGCGCGATTATATTCGCAAGTGCGGTTTTGAGCGCGTGATTATTGGGCTGAGCGGCGGAATCGATTCCTCGCTGACGGCGGCCATCGCGGTGGATGCGGTGGGACGCGAAAACGTTCTGGGCGTGGGCATGCCCGGCCCGTATTCCTCTGAAGGCAGCGTTACGGATGCGCGGGAAATGGCCGTGCGCCTGGGGATTCGGTTCGAGATTATTCCGATTCAAAAGCAGTATGAGAGTTTTCAGGAAGTGCTGCACCCTCTTTTCGGGGATGGCCCTGGGGGCGTGACGGAAGAGAATCTGCAATCCCGGCTGCGCGGTGTAACGCTGATGGCGCTTTCCAACAAATGGGGCGCGCTGGTGCTGACCACCGGCAACAAAAGCGAGCTTGCCGTAGGCTATTGCACGCTCTACGGTGACATGTGCGGAGGGTTGGCGGTGATCAGCGACGTTCCCAAAACGCTGGTCTACGACCTTTCCCGCGTAGCGAACGTCCGTCATCCCGATGCCATTCCGGAGAGCGTGTTTACCAAGCCGCCCTCGGCCGAGCTTCGCCCCGATCAAAAGGACACCGATTCCCTGCCCGAATACGATGTACTGGACCGAATTCTCAAGTCGTACATCGAGCACTATGCATCCCCGCAGTCGATCGCGGATGAGCTTCAGCTTCCAGTAACCCTGGTTCGCGATATCATCAACAAAGTCGATCGCAACGAGTATAAACGCCAACAGGCCGCGCCGGGGCTGAAGGTCACCACCAAGGCCTTTGGCATGGGGCGGCGCTTTCCGATCGCACAGAGGTTTTACGAATGAAACGCATAGCTCTTTTTGGTATAGTGCTGGCCTCGATCCTGATGTCGCAGTCGGCGCCGCCGCAGCGCGTCGGGCCTTTGCCGGACGGATCGTTCCTGCTGAACTCTGGCTGGCGTTTGAAGCCCGCTGGCTTGCAGATTGCGCTCGATACTCTGCCCATGTCCGCCACGTTGTCACGCGATGGGCGGTTTATGTTTGTGCTGAACGGAGGTTATAAACCGCCGTCGGTAAGCGTAATCGAGTTGAGCGAGAACAGAGTTGTGTCGAGCGTGCCAGTCCCTCAGGATGGTTGGCTCGGCTTGGCTCTCTCGCCGGATGGGAAAACTCTTTGGGTGGGCGGCGGTTCCTCGGCCAGTGTCCACGAATTCAAGTTTGACGGAGCGGGCGGTCTCGCGCTCGGGCGAACTTTCCCCCTGGTGACACCGGACCAGAAGACGCCGCAGGATTTCATCGGCGACGTGGCGGCCAGCCCCGATGGGCGGCTCTTGTACGCGGCCGATATTTTCCACGATTCGATTACCGTGGTAAATCCTCAATCGGGCGCGGTGATCGGGCATTTCAAGACCGGCCGGCGGCCTTACCGCATTCTGTTCCATCCGGACGGCAAATCGTTTTTTGTGACCAGTTGGGCCGACGGCACCTTGCACCATCACCTGACCAGCGATGGCTCCGCACTCCAAACTGTTCGCGTAGGCGCGCATGCCACCGACATGGTGTGGCGCGAGGGCGCGGTCTCCGATGAAGATGGCTTCGCGGCCCGGCTTTTTGTCGCCGCCGCCAACACGAATAACGTGTACTCCATTGGCGTGAGCGAGAGCAAAGACCTGAAGCCGGCGGAAACGATCAATATTGCCACCACGCCGCTCCATCCCTTGGGCATGACTCCGAGCGCGCTCGCATTGAGCCCGGACGCCAAGAGGCTCTACGTGGTCTGTTCGGACGCCAATGTGGTAGCGGTTGCCGACGTCACCGAAGCCCGCACGCGCGTGAACGGCTTCATCCCCACCGGCTGGTACCCGACTGCGGCAAAGTCGCTGGCCGATGGGCGTCTCATTGTGCTGAACGGCAAGGGACTCCGCAGTTTTCCCAATCCGCATGGGCCACAGCCGATGACGACCGCGGAGATCCGCCACAACGGTGGGCGCGAAGGTTACGTAGGGAATCTGCAAACCGGCACGGCCTCGGTCATCGCTCCGGTCACGGAAGAACAGCTCGCCGATTTCACGCGCCAGGCCTTACGCGATTCGGCGTATCACGATACTCAACTGGATGTGACGCGCGGCACTTTGCCGGAAGCCATTCAGCACGTCATCTACATCATCAAGGAAAACCGCAGCTACGATCAGGTGCTGGGCGACCTGGGCAAGGGCGAAGGCGATCCCTCTTTGACGCTGTTCAATCAAACCGCGGGACCCAACCACCACAAACTGGCGCGCGAATTTATGCTGATGGACAATTTTTATGTCAGCGCCGACGTCAGCGCGGACGGGCACAACTGGTCCACCTCGGCGATCGCGAACGACTACGTGGCGAAGTTGTGGCCCAACAGTTACGGCAGCCGCCGCAAGACCTACGATTACGAAGGCGGCGAACCTGCCGCACTGCCGCCGGCGGGCTACATCTGGACCAACGCCGCCGCCAAGGGCATCAGCATGCGCAGTTACGGCTACTGGAGCAGCAACAAGGAGCCCGCACCTGCCGACGGGGTGCAGATTGAGCAAGTCAAAGATGCAACTCTGGCGCCAGTCACCAATATGGAGTATCGCGGCTTCGATCTCGACTATCCGGACGTCAAGCGCGCCCAGGTCTTTCTCAAGGAACTGGCCCAGTTCGAGAGCAGCGGGAAGATGCCGCAGTTCATGATTCTCCGCCTGGGCAACGACCATACATTTGGAGCGCGCGTGGGTAAGCCGACTCCGCTGGCGTCCTTTGCCGACAACGATTACGCTCTCGGCTTGCTGGTTGAGGGGTTATCGAAGAGCAAGTTCTGGGGCAACACAGCCGTATTTGTGCTGGAGGACGACGCTCAGAACGGGCCGGATCATATCGATTCGCACCGTTCTCCGGTATTTGTGCTTTCGCCGTACACGCGCCGCGGCGGCATCGATAGCACGATGTATAACACGGCGTCGGTTCTGCGCACCATGGAATTGCTCCTCGGCATGCGGCCCATGACGCAATTCGATGCGGCCGCGCATCCGATGTTCAACGTGTTTGGAAAAGAAGCGGTGATGACGCCGTACTTGGCCGAAAAGCCGCGTATCAATCTCGAGGAACGCAACGTGCGCCACGCCGCCGCACTTGACGACCGCTCGGAGAAACTCGATTTTAAGCAAGCCGATCTGAACGACGACGACGAAATGAACGACATTCTCTGGCGCGCCATTCGCGGCACGGAGCCGCCACCGCCCACGCGCAGCTTCTTCTCGCGATAATGCAATCACGCGCGCTGGTGCTGGGCGGCGGTGGCCCGGTCGGAATCGCTTGGGAGTCCGGAGTTCTGGCCGGATTGGCGGAGTGCGGCGTAGACCTCTCGCAGGCCGATTTCATCTGCGGCACCTCCGCGGGCTCGTTTGTCGGCGCTCGGCTCGCTTTGGGCCACTCACCGGCCTCCCTGGTCGCGCCATATCTCACCGAAGAGCCGACGGCCGCGAGCGCTCCGCAGCCCAGTCTCACCAAACTGGTGCTGAAGATGATGGCGGGCGCATTTGCGAGCCGCCCGCCCGAGACCGTGCGCGCCGAGTTAGGCGCTTGGGCGCTGCAAGCCAAAACCATCAGCGAAGAAACGTTTCTGGAGCGCTTTGTCTCGGTTGACGCTCCCTGGCCGGAACGTGATTATGTCTGCACCGCCGTGGACGCCGCCAACGGAAACTTTGTGTTGTGGAACCGCGAATCGGGCATCGGCCTGGCGCGCGCCGTGGCCTCCAGTTGCAGCGTGCCCAGTATCTATCCACCCATCACGTTTCAAGGCCGGCGCTACATGGACGGTGGCATGCGAACCGCCACCAACGCCGATGTCGCCAAGGGTCACGGTGTCGTGTTTGTGCTGGCGCTGGCTCTCGGCGGAGTTCCTACATTTATCGCCAAAGCGTTTCAGAAGCGATTGGATACAGAACTACAGACACTGCGGGATAGCGGCAGCCGCGTGGAGCTCATCACGCCGGACTCCGGCAGCAAACGCGCGTTCGGGTTCAATTTGATGGACGCCCGCCGCCGCCCCGCTGCCGCCAAGGCCGGTTTGCAGCAAGGCCGGAACGAAGCGGAGCGGCTGCGCGTGGCCTGGCCAGAAGTTGCGCGCCCAGGCTTGCCTTGAGCTTGACGCGCCCGGCACGCCCCAATGCGTGGGCATCCCTTTTGTGTTGCAACCATCGTTTGACTCGGTCTTGGGCGGACAGCCCACGACAGCTACCGGCGGGCTGCGTCATCTTGTTTTGGAGAGGCTCCTCTCCGGCATGTCATGCTTAAGGAATGCAGCTTCATCGCATCAAGGCGCCGTTATGAAAGTTCTATTAGCGTTCTGCGACGTTCATCCCGATAGCAGCTTGGCGCAAGGAACAATGGAACTGGGTTGGAAGTACAGTCCGCCCGAGCAGAAGACACTGCGTTGTCTGGAGCCGAAGTGCGGCCGGCACTTCCATTACGATTTTGGGTACTTTAGCCCTCACAATGGCGATTCCCGCGAACTTGGCCAGACGCCGAAATGCAAAGAGAAGCACGACGAGTTGTATATGCTTTTGACCCGGATCGACGGCGCTTTGGTGTACGCCTGTTTTCACCCCGACTGCACCCGCACCGTGCCGTATCCATGACGGTGGTCGAACCCGGGCTGCTAGAATCCATCTGGGAGCCAATCTTGCCCGGTGGTAGGCACGGTCTTCAAAACCGCTGAACGCCCGTCAACGGTGTTGGTCGGTTCGACTCCGACTGGTTCCCGCCAGCTCTCATGATTCGTTTTCTACCTGAGGACGCCGCGGCGCTGCTTGATTTGTCCGCCAGCGTCGGCTGGACGCACTCGCTTGAGGACTGGCAAACGGCTCTCGCCGCCGGAATCATTTTCGGGCATCGCGACGGCGCGCGCATTCAGTCCAGCGCAGCAATCTACAAATATGGCAGCGAGCTGGCGTCCATCGGTCAAGTGATCGTGCGCGCCGAGGCCCGCCGGCAGGGCTTGGCGCGCGCGTTGATGCTGCGGTGCCTGGCACAGGCTCCGGCTCAACCAATCATGCTGGTGGCGACGCCTGCCGGGCAACCGCTCTATGAAAGTCTGGGCTTTCGCATCGTAGAACCGACCTTTCGACTGATCAGCGAAGGGCCGATCTCCTTACCGCAGCCCGTCGATTGTCGTCCGATGACCGCTGCCGATCTATCGCTTGCCTTTACCTTGGACGCCATAGCTTATGGCGCCGACCGCAGCCATCTCTTGCGGGAGCGTTGGAAGCAGTCGGGTCACGCCGCCATTCTTACCGATGGCTCCGGTTTTGCCTGCGCCACGCCACACGGTCTTGGTCCCATCATCGCCGCAAGCGCCGCGGGCGCCGCGCAACTGATCGCGTTTCTTGCCGTCCGTCAACGAGTCGTTGTCGATGTGCCAGAGCGGCAAGCGGAGTTTCTTCGGCTATTGACGCAAGCGGGCTTGCGCTTCATCGGAACGCGGCCGCTGATGTTGCTCAATGCCTCTGAGCTACCGGGAAAGCGCGAGTCGGTGTTTGCTCTCGCCTCGCTGGCGTATGGTTAGGATATGCGGCGCCAGCACAACGAAACCATCATCGATCAGTTCACGCGCCAGGCAGTTCCGTTTGCCATGGCGCCGGCCATCCGTAATGCAGACGCTCTCAATCGCATTGTCCAACTGGCCCAGGCCGGCCAGGATGATACCGTGCTCGACGTGGCCTGCGGTCCCGGGCTGCTGGTATGCGCCTTTGCCAAAATTGTTCATCACGCCACCGGAATCGACCTCACACCGGCCATGTTGGAACAAGCGCGTAAGCTGCAAGCTGAGTCGGGTTTGTCAAACATCACCTGGCAGCAGGGCAACGTGGAGTCGCTGCCTTATTCGGAGGGTGCGTTCTCCATCGTTGCGTCACGTTTCGCTCTGCATCATTTGCAAAACCCTTTGGCAGTGCTCAAGGAAATGCGGCGTGTGTGCGCGGCGGGCGGCCGTATCGTGGTGGCCGATAGCGCCCCGGCGCCGGCCAAAGCGGATGCATTCAATCGAGTGGAGAGGCTGCGTGATCCTTCGCATGTCCGGGCGTTTCCAGCAGAGGAGCTGCGGAAGCTTTTTACCGAGGCAGGACTCGCCGAACCGGCGATCGAATTCTATCGGTTGGAAGGCGAATTGGAAGACTTGCTGCGCCGGTCGTTTCCGAATGCAGGAGATGCCGATCTCATTCGTGCCATCCTCGCGGATTCGTTCGACACAGACGCGCTGGACCTGGCAACCCGCCGGCAGGACGGAAAGATTTACTACGGGTTTCCGGTGGCGGTGCTGGCTACGCGTTGCTGAATTGGTGCGCCGTGCGCGTGCGGCTCAACCAGGCATGCAATCCGAAAATCGCTCCTGCAAAAAACAGGTCGCCGAACACCGTGTAGGCGAAGAACGGAATGGCCACCACGTAGCAAGCTCCCAATCCCGCGGCGGTGTGCGCAAATTGCGTCGACCCCACCCACACGCCGAAATTGGTAATCAGGAAAAACTGCGTGCTATTGATGAGCGAAGCCAGCGCGATGCGCGGCATATTCTCGCTAGACCAAAGACGCCGGCCAATCACCACGCTCAGTACAAAGCTGAAGTAGATGAAGAATTGCATGTAAGAAAACAGCGGCACGTGATTCACCGCGTTCAGGATCGGGTCCGTAATCGCCATGATCGCCAGCGGAATCAGGTACGCCTGCCAGCCGGAGACCCGCGCTCCCGAAAACAAGCTCGCCGATCCCACCGGAGTGAAATTCCAGGGGTGCGGAACCAGACGCGAGACGACACCGATCACCGTCAAGGCCAAGGCCGCCGGTCGCCAGTTGTGTTCTTTTTCCATCAGCCCTTATTATAAGCAAAGTTGAATCCTGACATGTTCCTCTCCCCCGGACTTCGCAGACGCAACTTTCTCTTGAGTGGACTGGCTTGGCCATTTCTGCGCCGGCTAGACGCCCAAAACGCACCTCTCGTGGATGCAAGTTTTCATCTGCACCCAAAATATCGCTCACGAACGCCGCTTGACGCCGCCATCCTCAAGGTCAGTGCGGACTCAGACGATTTCCCAAGCGAGAAATTTCATGACCGTATAGCGGTCGTCCTGAGAGGGTGGAGCGAAGGTCTTCTGGGATCGCCGCGCAACACGGAGCCGGTCGAGAAGGTGCTGAGCACGGGTTTTCTGGGCTGTTCGCTACAGCCGGTTGAATCGCGCGTGGTGCGGCCAGGCCCTGCGCTGGAGGTTCGGCGTGTCAGTTACGAAACCAAACTTGCCTTGGACCGCGGCGGCTTTCTGGCCGATTTTCGTTCCGCCCTCGCTGGCTTTTCCAAATTGACCACGGCTGACTTTCAGGTGACCCGGATCGACGGCCAACGCACTCGCGTGCGCTATGAACTGGTGGGCTCCGGCGTGGGCTTTCACCGCGAACAGCGCGTGGGAACGTGGGAGTTGGAGTGGGAAGCGGGTTACTTGCGGCGCTGGCTGGCCCACGGCGAGACGCGCAGCCGTTCCGCTTATCCCTGGTACGCCGACGTTGCCGGACACGCGTTTGGTCCTTCCGAACAGATGCGCCATGGCGTCGACTACTGGCGTACGGTTCTCGACGGGGCGTCGGGTATCGACATTTACGGCCACAACGGCGTCTCGGTGGGAGACATCGACGGCGATGGGTTTGACGACGTCTACATCTGCCAGCCTGCCGGCCTTCCCAACCGGCTGTATCGAAACCGGGGCGATGGAACGTTGGAAGATCTAACGGAGTCCTCGGGTGTCGGACTGCTCGACAACACCGCCTGCGCGCTTTTTGCCGACATCGACAATGATGGACGCCAGGATCTGGTTGTGGTGCGCGCCACTGGTCCGCTGCTGTTTCTGAATCAGGGCGGAGGCAAATTTCGCCAGCAACCGGACGCGTTTCATTTCGCCACTCCCCCGCAAGGAACATTCACCGGCGCGGCCGCGGCCGATTACGACCGCGACGGATATCTGGATATCTACTTCTGCCTCTACACTTACTATCAAGGCACCGATCAGTACAAATACCCCGTCCCTTACTACGCCGCCGAGAACGGACCGCCGAATTTCCTGATGCGCAACAACGGCGACGGAACCTTTCGCGACGTCACTGCCGAATCGGGTCTGAAACAAAACAACACGCGCTACAGTTTTTGTTGCGGCTGGGGCGACTACAACCGCGACGGCTGGCCCGATCTCTACGTCGTCAACGATTTCGGCCGCAAGAACCTCTATCGCAACAACGGCGACGGAACGTTTACCGATGTCGCGCCGGAGGCTGGCGTGGATGATGCCGGCGCAGGCATGAGCGTCTGCTGGCTGGATTACGGCAACGACGGCGCGGAGGACCTTTACGTCGCCAACATGTGGACCGCCGCCGGCGAGCGCATTTCGGCGCAAGAGGGGTTTCAACGGGGCGCGCCCGAAGGGACTCGCGCGCTGTATCGCAAACATGCCATGGGCAACTCGCTTTTCCGCAATCGGGGCGACGGCTCATTTCAAGACACGACCACTTTTGATGGCGGCGGCATGGGCCGATGGTCGTGGTCCAGCGACGCGTGGGATTTCGACCATGACGGTTTTCCCGATCTCTACATTGCCAACGGCATGCTATCCGGCCCGGCGCGCGAAGACCTGAACAGCTTCTTCTGGCGGCAGGTGGTGGCCAACTCTCCCAATGATTCCCGATCAGTGCCGGAGTACGAACAGGGTTGGGGCGCCATCAATGAACTGATCCGCGCCGACTACACCTGGAGCGGATTTGAGCGCAACGTTTTCTACGCCAACAATCGGGATGGCGCGTTCTCCGATGTTTCGGGCGCGGTGGGACTCGATTTTCTCGAGGATGGCCGGGCCTTCGCGCTGGCGGATTTCGATCATGACGGGCGGCAGGAAGTGCTCCTGAAGAACCGCAACGCCCCTCAATTGCGACTGCTCAAGAACATTGTCGAAGAGTTGCCGCCGTCCCTTGCCTTCCATCTGCGCGGCACCAAATCGAATCGCGACGCCATCGGTGCGGCTATCACGGTAGGAAACCAGACCCGGCGGCTGCAGGCTGGCTCGGGCTTTCTTTCGCAGCACAGCAAAGAGGTGTTCTTCGGCTTGGGGCAGGGCAGTGCTCGCACGGTGAACGCCTCCATTCAATGGCCCAGCGGATTGGTGCAGCAGCTTCGCGATGTTCCCATCAATCACCGGATCTGGGTGGAAGAAGGCGCGGCGCCCACTCGCCTCGAACCGTTTCAAGCCCGGCCGCCTGCCATCGTAAACCAGCAACCAGCGGAGGAGCTTCCCTCTCTGGTAGAAACCTGGCTTCTGGTTCCTGTGCCGGCGCCGGAGTTTCCCGCCCTCTCCGCACTTCGCGGTAAGCCCGTACTGCTGAGCTTTCAGGCGACCGCGTCCCCGGTGCTTGTGAAGAGAGTTCAGGTGCTGACCTTGACATTCGAAGATTCAAAAAACGATGACCTGGCTGGCGTCTATAGCATTCTCTATCGGTACCTGTTTGACCGCCGGCGCGACCTCGCTCTGCCTACATCCTTTCTCATCAATCAGCAGGGCGAAATTGTCAAAGTCTATCAGGGCCGCGTACAGGCGGAGCAAGTGGAGCGCGACGTCCGGCTGATTCCCGCAACTGCAGAACAGCGTCTCGCCCTGGCCTTGCCCTTTCGCGGCAATGCCAAACATTACCTCTTCGGACGAAACCACCTGGCGCTCGGTTCAGTGTTCTTTCAGCGCAGTTGCTTCGATCAGGCCGAGCAATTCTTCCGGGTTGCGCTCCGCGACGATCCGTCGAGCGCCGAGGCGCACTACGGCTTGGGTAGTGTTTACCTCAAGCTGGGCAAAAACACAGAAGCGCGATCGAGCTTTGAGCAGGCGGTCAAACTCAACGGGAACTATCCGGACACCGCGCCAAACGCCTGGAACAATCTAGGCCTTTTGGCCGCGGGCGAGGGCCACACGGACCAGGCTATCGCCTGCTTTGAGGAGGCGCTCCGCCGCAGCCCCGGCTATTGGATCGCGCTGGAAAACCTCGGCAACGCCTACCGTCAAATGAGGCGATGGGAGGAGGCGCGCGCCACTTTGGAGCGCGCGGTTGCCGCCCGGCCGCAAGACCCAGAAGCCAACTACAGTCTGGCCATGGTCTTTGCGCAAACGGACAACACCGAACGCGCCTACGAATATTTGCAGAACGCTTTGCGCCTGCGCCCCGGGTATCCGGAGGCGTTGAACAATCTGGGCATCCTCTTTCTGCGCACGCGCCAACGCGATCAGGCAGTGGCTACATTTGAAGAATGCATTCACGCCGCGCCGACCTTCGATCAGTCCTATCTGAACCTGGCCCGCGTTTACAGCCTGGAGAAGAAGGCGGAGCAGGCCCGGGCGGTTCTCCTCGATCTGCTCAAACAACATCCCGATCACCCGCAGGCCAAGCAGGCGCTCGATCAGTTGCGCTGACGCGAGAGTCAAATCGGTCAAATCGAGGTCTGACCCCAGGTCTGACCCCTCTGCCTCCGCATGCTACTGTTATCCATGCCTCGCACCGTAGGTTTGCTGCTTGTGGTCGTTTCTATGTTGAGCGCTGCCGACATGCCAGGCTCCCATGACCCGCCCGGCATGAAGCGCTACGAAGGAAGTCAGATTATCGGCTATCGCGCTCCGAAATTTGACGAGTATCTGCTCCCCCGGGGCGTTCCCACCCAGCAGGATCCACCCAAATACGCCAAGAGCCTTGCCGTGGACGGACTGGTGACCCGAGCCACTTACCTCGCACCCGCGGGCCGCACTTCTACCGAACTGCTCCGCAACTACAAACTCGAATTCCAGCGCCTCGGTCTGGACACCCTCTATGAAAAGAAGGCCGGCGACAGTGGCTGGTTCGGCCCCACGTTCGGAAAGATCGAGGAAGAAGACGGGCTAAAGCAAATCCTCACGTACAACGAGGCGGACGAACGAATGCTGGTCGGCAAGAGTCGAGACCCCAAGCCAACCTACTACATGGTCTTCGTCACGTCCTACAGCGACGGCCTGATCCCCGAACACTACCAAACCGCCATACAAAAGGGCAGCGCCCTGGCCCAAGTGGTCGTCATCGCTCCGGAAGCTTTGGAGCAGAAGATGAGCTTCGTCAATGCCGACGCCATGAAGCGCGAGATTCAGCAGACTGGCAAGGTCGCACTCTACGGAATTTACTTCGACACCGGCAAGGATGTCCTGAAGCCCGAGTCACAGCCAACCCTGACCGAGATCGCCAAGCTTATGAAGAACGATCCATCACTCCACGCCCATGTCGTGGGACACACCGACAATCAGGGCAAGCTCGACGCCAACCTCGATCTTAGCCGGCGCCGTGCTGCGAGTGTGGTTCGCGCCCTCAACTCGCAAGGCGTCTCCGCCGATCGCCTCGACTCGTTTGGCTGCGGAGTCTATGCCCCGGTCGCCTCCAACGAAACCGAAGAGGGCCGCGCCAAGAACCGCCGCGTCGAACTCACTCGCTGGTAAGCCTGGGGACATTGCCGCCACCCGAGAAAGCCGCCGTGAGCCTGGCGCATCCGTATAATTTAAATTAGGTCATGCGCAAGCGACTCTGGTTAGGCTCGGGCGCGGTGTTGTTTGTTGTCTTGGTGTCGCTCCTCGTCTGGCAGGGCTCGTTTACCTTCGGCGCGTTCGGGCCGTCCACCGCCCGCGAGACTTATCTCTTCTGGGCGCTCTCCACCGTGATGTTCATCCTTACGGTGGTGCTCGGCTTCATGCTGTTTCGGACCGCCGTCAAACTTTACATTGAGCGCCAGGTAAACCGCCCCGGTTCGCATATCAAGACCAAGCTGATCGGCGGCGCGCTCGCCCTCAGCTTTCTGCCGGTTTTGTTTCTGGTCATCTTCAGCGTTGGCGTTCTGAATCGCAATCTGGAGACCTGGTTCAGCCGGCCCGCGCGCAATATGAACATGAACCTCATCCAGGTCGCCACCATTCTGGATCATGAGATGGGAGAAAAGCTGCGAGCCCAGGCGCAGTGGCTTTCCACTTTTCCTCAGCAGAGCGCCGATGTCTACCAGAAGTTTTGCGCCGCCAACGGAATCGAACATGCCGAAATCCTCGATCCCGGCGGCCAGGCCCGGATCCTCTGCTCGCTCCCGGCACTGCACACCGGCGAGCTCTATACCGCAACAGCGCAGACCGACAAAGGCGCCATTCGATTGTCCTCGCGCTTGCCAGTGAATCTCGCCGCCAAACAAGCGGAAATCGAAGGCTGGATCGCCGAGTACCAGGAATTATCAGCGAAAAAGAAGGAAGTGCGCCGGCAATATTTGCTGTTGCTTTCCACTATCGCGCTGTTCATTCTATTCTTTGCGATGTGGCTGGCACGCTATATGGCTACGCAGATCAGTACGCCGCTAACGGCGCTGGCCAATGCCGCCGAGCAGGTTCGCCGTGGCAATTTGAGTTATCGCGTAAAAGTGGCCGCGATTGATGAAATGGCCACCTTGGTAAAGGCCTTCAATGAGATGACGGAAACGCTGGAAACCAGCAGCCGTGAACTCGAAGCCCGCCGCCGCTTCACCGAGGCGATCCTCGAAAGCATTCCCACCGGCGTAATCTCGCTCACGGCCGACGGAGGCATTCAGCGCGTCAACCGGGCGCTGATGAGCATCTTCCCCGAAGAGCAGGTCACCAAGGCCGAGCATTTGTCCGACTTGTTCTCGCCCGAGGACATCGCCGGAATTCGGTATGTGATGAACCGCGCCCGCCGCACCGGTGTCGCCGGCATGCAAATGGAATACAAGGCCGAGCGCAACTTGCTCCACCTGTCGCTCACCATCGCCGCCGTCGATGAGCGGCGCAGTTCCGGCTTTGTGCTGGTCGTGGAAGACACCAGCGAATTGTTGCGCGCCCAGAAGACCGCGGCCTGGCATGAAGTGGCGCGCCGCGTGGCGCATGAGATCAAGAACCCGCTTACGCCCATCGCGCTCTGCGCTGACCGCATCGTGCTGCATTTGGACCGCCCTCCTTCGGACAGTACCGATCGCGTTCTGCGTGAGTGCGCCACCACCATCGCCCGCGAAGTTGAGTCCGTTCGCCAATTGGTGGACGAGTTCTCCCAATTCACGCGCTTCCCCGCCGCTCAGCCCGTGGCAGCCGACCTGAACGAAGTCGTCGAGAATGCCCTGGCGGTTTTTGAAGGCCGTCTGGACGGGGTGGAGGTCGACAAAGATCTGGCGCCAGGCTTGCCGCTGGTCCAACTCGACTGCGAGCAGTTCAAACGCGTGGTCGTCAATCTGGTGGACAATGCCGCTGAAGCCATGCAGCATTCCTTTGTCAAGCGGTTGCTGATTTCCACTCGCTTGACAGATGCGGACTCGGTGGAGCTGGCGGTCGCCGACACCGGCAGCGGCGTTACTCGAGAGGACAAAGAGAAATTGTTTCTTCCCTACTTTTCCACCAAGGGCCGCGGCACCGGCCTGGGACTCGCCATCGTCGCCCGCATCCTGATCGATCACGATGCCACCATCCGCGTCGAAGACAATGTTCCCTCCGGAGCCCGTTTCCTGGTCGACCTCCCCGTTTCCACGCCAGAGGCCGAGTCCCAAACCGTGATCGACAGGACCCTCACAACTGCCTCAGGGCTGACCGCAGCGCCGATGGTGGCAACGCCAGCCGCCGCAACACCGAATGCCGCAACACCGGTCGCAGCAACCGCTACCGCCTCAGCCCCGACCGTCAGGGAGGGGACCCTCGCTCCCACTGCGGAGACCCGCGCGTGAAGAAGCCGCGCATTCTCATCGTCGACGACGAGCCGCTCATTCGCACGTCGCTCATTGGCGTCCTCCAGGATGAAGGCTATGAAACTGTGGCTGTCGAAACCGGCGAGGCATGCTGCACCGAGCTGGCGCGCGTCACCTTCGATATGGTTCTGCTGGATGTCTGGCTGCCCGGTATGGATGGCCTCGAAACTCTCTCCCGCATTCAGGAAATCCCGTTTGCCGCCCGGCCGGCCGTGGTCATCATTTCCGGCCACGGCAACATTGAAACCGCCGTGCGCGCAACCAAACTGGGCGCGTTTGATTTTCTGGAGAAGCCTCTCACCATCCAGAAAGTCACCGTGGTGATCAAAAATGCATTGCAACAGCGCAAGCTGGAGCTGGAACTGGAGCGCTTCAAAGAAACGGACCACGCTCATCCCCAGATCATCGGCGATAGCGTTCCCATCCGCGCTCTTCGCCAACAGCTTTCCCTGATGGCCGCCACCAACGGGCGCGTGCTCATCTACGGCGAAAGCGGAACCGGCAAGGAATTGGTGGCCCACGCAATTCACAACATCAGCTCGCGCGCCACTGAACCCTTTGTCGAGGTGAACTGCGCCGCCATTCCGGAAGACCTCATCGAAAGCGAGCTGTTTGGCCACCGCAAGAGCACGTTCCTGGGTACGGTGGAAGACAAAATTGGCAAGCTGCAGAAAGCCGATGGCGGCACGCTGTTTCTGGATGAAGTCGGCGATATGAGCCTCCGGACGCAGGCCAAGCTGCTGCGCTCCTTGGACGAGCAGCGCTTTGAGCCGCTCGGCGCCGACACTTCGCTCCAGGTGGACGTCCGCGTGGTCGCCGCCACCAACAAGAATCTGGAAGAGGAAATCGAGCGCGGCAACTTCCGCGAAGATCTCTTTTACCGTTTGAACGTCATACCGTTCCACGTCCCGCCCTTGCGCGACCGTTTGGAAGATATTCCGCCGCTGGCCGACCATTTTCTGAAAGAGTTTTCCACCGCCTACGGCCGCAAGCCGAAGGAACTCACGCCGGAGGCCTATCAGGTTTTGAGCGAATACGCCTGGCCTGGCAATGTTCGCGAACTGCGAAACCTGATGGAGCGCATCGTCATCATGAATCCGCAGATTCGCATTGACGCGCGCCACGTCCCGCTCAACCCGGCGCGCCGGGCCGTCTTTGAGCGTCCGCCCGAGCGCGCCGGCAGCCTGCAAGAAGTTCGTTCCGCCGCCGAGCGTGAATACATCCTCAAGAAGCTGGATGAAGCCAAAGGCAACGTCAGCAAAACGGCCGAACTGCTAGGCCTGGAGCGAAGCAATTTATACCGCAAGATGAAAACGCTGGGCATCGTCCCCAAAGAGTGAGGCCAGGTGATCCATTCCGTGTGCGTATTTTGCGGCTCGAATGCCGGCCGCCGGCCGGAGTACCAACGTGCCGCGCAAGAAATGGGTACTTTGCTCGCCCGCCGCAACATCCGCCTGATCTACGGCGGAGGCAACGTCGGGCTGATGGGCGCACTGGCCGACGCCTGTCTGGCCGCCGGTGGCGCGGTGACGGGCGTCATCCCGCAGGCGCTGGGCGATAAGGAACTGGCCCACTGGGGATTGACCGAACTCCACATCGTCAAATCCATGCACGAGCGCAAAGCCATGATGGCGGAACTCGCCGGCGCATTCATCGCTTTGCCCGGTGGCTTCGGCACCTTTGAGGAATTCTTCGAGGTGCTCACCTGGACGCAACTCGGCCTGCAACGTAAAGCCTGCGGTCTGGTCAACGTGTTGGGTTACTACGACAGCTTGTTGGCCCTGGCGGACCGTGCAGCCGAAGATGGTTTTCTGCAACCGCAGCATCGAGAGATGGTGGTGGCGGCCGAAAGCCCGGCGGCCGTCCTGGAGATGGTGCTTCACTTCCAGCCGCCCAGCGTACCGAAATGGGGAGATTATGACACGACTTAAGCCCCGAATGTCAATGAAGGAAACTGCGCGCTATCAACTGGCGCGCGTCACCGGCAGCATATCGTAATGGGACTCGACGCCTGGGTGTGCTGCAACTGCATTAAGGAAGGTCTCGCTCCACCGCATCCCTTTCCAGGTCTCCTTGCTTTTGACGAGACTGCGGAACCCATTTTGAAGAGCGAGAGTGAAATCGAACTTGACCAATGGCTCAAACATGATTCTTGGTACCGCAACTCGTGTCCGCATTCGGGTTGTCTGATACACAAGCGACTTGGAAACATCGCCTTGATCGGCCATTTCCGCCAGGTCCTCGAATCCCTCGGGGTCACGGGTTTCCCAATGCTCTGGCAAAGCGTGGTCTACGATGGTAACCATGGAGGCGACTGGATCGCCGCAGCGGATTCAGTACGTCTGCTGGAAGAAGTTCAACGCTTGCGCCAAGTTTGCCAGGACAGCGCGACCCAACAATTTGCATCTGATTTAGCCGAGCTCGCCAATGCGAGCATAACGACTGGAAATCCAATCGTTTTCTAACGCTTCGCGGGCTCGTAAGCGGTCGGATGCTTCGGCTGGTACAACCCCACCTTGCTGCCCCCAGGCAGGGGGATTCTGGTGATGGAACCCCAGCGAGCCTCCGTCACTTCTGAACAGACAACGCCCTTCTTCGCCAGAGCTGCGATCTCCGCATGCAAGTCGTCGCACATCAGATAGAGTTCGTGCGGGCCGTTCTCGGGTGAAGGATGAAAGGCTGCTTCGGCGGGCGGCAGCGCGAAGATCAGCCAACCATCGCCGGCGTCCACCGAGGCGAATCCGAGCACCTCGCGAAAGAAGGCTCGATCCGACTCCGCATTTTTGGTGTACACGATGACGTGCGCGCCGACGATCATGCTGTGGCTTATTGTGCCACAGATTCTAGCGGGTGCCGCTGGCGCGCCGGTTGCGGTTGGGTTGGTAGACAGCCGTCTTCAATGGCAAGATCACAACCTTTTCCGCTGCGGCGGCCGGGACGGAGCGGCGCTCCATCCGCACTTTGAGAGTTTTCTCGATCCGGTTTATGTCGCCCCGTTCGGAGCGGGTGGCGAAAGTGGACGCGATTCCGGACGCGCCCGCGCGCCCGGTGCGGCCTACGCGATGGATAAAGTCCTCGGGAACTTGCGGCAGGTCGTAGTTGATCACATGCGCGATGGCGTCCACGTGAATGCCGCGCGCGGCGACATCGGTGGCCACCAAAACGCGAAAATCGCCATTCTGAAAGCCGGCCAGCGCCTGATTGCGTTGACCCTGTGTCCGGTTTCCGTGAATCCGGGCCGCATGCAGGCCAATCGCGGACAGGTTCTTGGCCAACCGGTCTGCGCCGTGTTTGGTTCGGACGAACACCAGGGCCGAGCCGGATTCGCCGTTCAGGATCGTGCGCAGGAGCCCAAGTTTGCTGTCCTGTTCCACTTCGTAAACGTTGAGGTCAACCTTCGCAACCGGCGCCGAGCGGACATCGATTCCGATCCGAACGGGGTTGTTCAGATGGCCATCAATCAGGTGAGCTACGGACTTCTCAATGGTGGCGGAGAAGCACAAGGTTTGGCGGGCTGCCGGAATTTCCGACAGGATTCGCCGGATGCTGGGCAGAAAGCCCATATCGAGCATGCGATCGGCTTCGTCCAGGATGAGCATGCCCACGCCGCTCAGCTTCACCAGTTTGCGGTCAAGAAAATCGCACAGACGGCCCGGCGTGGCGATGACAACGCTAGCGCCGCCGCGAACGGCGCGCAGTTGCGTCTGCTCATTCATGCCGCCGACGACCACAGCGGCGCGCAGGCCCGTGCCGGCCGCCAACTTCTCAAAAGTCTCGTGAATTTGAATCGCAAGTTCGCGCGTAGGACTGAGAATCAGCCCGTAAATCCCGGTTCGGCGCGTCGCCAACAAGGATTCGAGCAACGGCAGCACAAAGGCCAGCGTCTTGCCGGTGCCCGTCTGCGCGGTGGCTAGGACATCGCGGCCCGCGAGCGCGGGCGGAATCGCTTCAGCCTGGACCGCGGTCGGTTGTACGAATCCGTGGCGGGTAAGATTGCCCTTTACGGCAATCGAAAGGGGTAGTTCAGAAAAATCGTTCATTCAGTTTTGTAAGGGAAGGGGATATCAGCGAGCCGGCAAAAACAAGGCGGGTGTTGCGAATGTCTAACTTCCTTAATTA
>Ga0075017_100000394_pt1 | contig 23837 bp, 23 predicted proteins | sample AleBraG_ABR_2012_FD_71475 | JGI IMG/M metagenome (GOLD analysis project Ga0075017, IMG submission 71475) | Freshwater sediment microbial communities in response to fracking from Pennsylvania, USA - Alex Branch Run_MetaG_ABR_2012 | ecosystem: Environmental > Aquatic > Freshwater > Creek >... | reverse complement strand
GATCTCGCCGGCGCGACTGGTCATCCGACGCGCCTCGTCACCGTGGTCGACGCGGCCGACGCCGGGGGCCGCACCCGCGCGCAGGCCGCCGCGCAGCTCTCCCGCGCCGCGCGCGGCGCGACCGCCGACCTGGTCGACGCCTTCGCCGTGAGCGTCGAAGACGCCTCGGCCACCGGCCGGACCAACGCCGCGCAGCTCGCCGCGCACCTCGCCTGCTCCCCCGATGCCGGCGCGCTCTCGGGCGCGGAGCTCGCGGTCACGGAGCGTTGGCTCGGCCTGCGGAGCCATCCCCACCCGGCGTGGACGATCTCGTTCGCGGGCCCCGACGTGCCCGACTGGGTCGACGGCGCGCTCGCCAGGATGATCGACTGAGCCGAGCGGCACGGGCCGTGATGGCGCCCCGAGATCCGGACCGACACTCATCGGGCGAGCCGATCGATCCCGCAGGATTGCATCTCGACACGGCGGCTCCGCACCGTCACCATTCGTGGATGACCGTCGCCTGCACCGTCGACGACGACGGCATCGCCGTCGTCACCATGCACAACCCGCCTGTGAACGCGATCACGGTGGCCGACACGTGGGCCATCCGCGACGCCTTCGAGTCACTCGGCCGCGACCCCGACACGCGGGTGGTGATCCTCACCGCCGAGGGCAAGGGGTTCAACGCCGGCATCGACATCAAGGAGATGCAGGCGACCGAGGGATTCGGTCACCTCCTCGGATCGGGGGCGGCTTGCTACGCGGCCTTCGAGCAGATCTACCGCACGCCGGTACCGGTGATCGCCGCGGTGAACGACTTCTGCATGGGCCTCGGCGTGGGCCTCGTCGGTAGCTGCGACATTCTGATCGCTTCCACGAAGGCCCGCTTCGGGCTGCCCGAAGTCGACAACGGCGCTCTCGGTTGCGCGTCACACCTGGCCAAGCTGGTGCCGCCGTTCAAGCTGCGCCAGATGGTGCTCACGTGCGAGCCGGTGAGCGCACAGCAGTTGCACGCGTGGGGGACCGTCTACAAGCTCACCGAGCCCGCCGAGCTGATGGACGTCGCGCGCGACACCGCCCGCAGCCTGGTGAAGAAGCAGCCCCGCGTCGTCGCCGCGGCAAAGCAGGCACTCAACGCCATCGATCCCTTCGATCTCGCCGACAGCTACCGGCTCGAACAGGGCTTCACGTACGAGCTCAACCTCTACGGCGACGGTGACGAGGCCCGCGACGCGTTCGTGCGCGGCGATCGTCACGTCACCCGGTAGGGGGCGGCGGCATGGGATCCCTCACCGGCAAGGTCGCGATCGTGACCGGCGCGGCCCGCGGCATCGGCGCGGCGACCGCGTATCGCCTCGCGTCCGACGGCGCGCACGTGGTCGTCGCGGACCGGCGGACCGAACTCGGCGAAGCAGCCGCGGCAGCGATCGACGGCGAGACGCCGGGCAGTGCCCGGTTCGAGGAGCTCGACGTCACCAGCGAAGCGGCCTGGCGCGAAGTGGTGGAGGTCGCGACCGGATGGGCCGGCGGCGTCGATGCGCTGGTGAACTGCGCGGGCATCATCCGCGTTGCACCGATCGCGGCGCTCGACCTCGACACCTTCCGCAAGGTGCTGGACGCGAATCTGGTGGGGACCTTCCTCGGCATCCAGGCCGTGATCCCGTCGATGCGCGCTCGCGGCGGCGGATCGATCGTCACGCTGTCGTCGCCGCAGGGCATCGAGGGACGCGACGGCTTCGCCGCGTACGCATCGTCGAAGTTCGCGGTTCGGGGCCTCACGAAGTGTGCCGCGATCGAACTCGGGCCCTTCGGCATCCGGGTGAATGCAGTGGTGCCCGGCCCGACCCGCACCGCGATGACGGAACGGAAGGGCTGGACCGATGACGACTACGACCTGGCGTACGGGCTCTATCCGCTCGGGCGGATGGCACAGGCCGACGAGATCGCGGCGATGTGCCGGTTCCTGGTGAGCGACGAATCGTCGTTCTGCACCGGAGCCGACTTCATCGTCGACGGCGGCGTCACCGCCGGCAAGCCACGCGAAGCACCTCGCGAGGCGGGCGACGCGGAGTGAGCGCGCGGAGAGCCGCTGACCGCTTCGACCTCCACGGTCGGGTGGCGCTCGTCACCGGCGGGGGTCGCGGCATCGGGCGCGCCCTCTCGGAGGGACTCGCCGCGGCCGGCGCCAAGGTGGTGGTCACCAGCCGTTCGGTCGACGCCTGCCACCGCACGGTCGCGGACATCGAGCGGGCGGGCGGCACCGCGATCGCCGTCTCCGGCGACATCGGCGTGGCCGAGGACCGCGCTCGCGTCGTCGACGCGACCGTCCGGGAGTTCGGACGGCTCGACGTGCTGGTGAACAACGCGGGGATCCTGAAGCCGCACACGACGGAGCGCCTCGGCGAGGAAGAGGTCGACGAGATCTTCCGCGTGAACGTGAAGGGACCGGTGTTCCTCTCCCAGTGCGCGCTCCCGCACCTCGCCGACGACGGCGGGGGTTCGATCGTGAACATCGGCGCGCTCGGCGCGTATCAGCCGATGGTCGGGATCGGCGCGTACTGCGCGGCGAAGGCGGCGATGGTGAACTGGACCTCCACGATGGCGAAGGAGTGGGCACCTCGCCAGGTGCGCGTCAACCTCGTGGTGCCCGGCCCGGTCGCGACCGACATGATCCTCCCCACCGACGCCGAGCAGCGTGCTGCCTTCGTCGAGCAGATCGCTTCCCAGACACTCGTGGGGCGGCTCGCCGAGCCCGAAGACCTCGTGGGCGCGGTGCTGTTCGTCGCGAGTGACGCGTCGGCGTTCATGACCGGCCGGTCGGTGTTCCTCGACGGCGGGATGCTCGTGTGACCGACACCCCCTACGAGTTCGCGTTCCCGGTCGAAGCCGGCATGATCCTGCAGTTCGCGCAGGCGATCGGTGACCCGAATCCCGTCTACCGGGACCGCGCCTGGGCGCAGAGCCAGGGATTCGGCGACGTGATCGCGCCACCGACCTTCTTGGTCGTGGCCGACGTGTTCGACCCGCACTACTCGCGGCGGCCGGCGATCGGCGCGGAAGGCATGGGTGCACCCGAGGAGCTCCACGAAGCCTGGCTCCACGTCGGCCAGCACTTCGCGTACGAGCGACCGATCGTCGCCGGCGAGGTGCTCACCGTGCGGAAGCTCCCCGCCAGGGAATGGACGAAGCGCGGGCGTCGCGGCGGCGCACTGCAATTCGTGGAGTACGCCACCGACTACGTCGACTCGGTCGGCCGCGCGGTTGCCCACGCAACCTGGACCGACGTACGGCCGGAACGGGGCCATCGGGAGATCAGCGTGGAGGGTCGCTCCACGCCCGGGTCCGACCGGGCGACACCGTGCGACCCGTCGGGCAGGGTCGTGGTGCGCGACCTCACCCGCACGCAGATCGTCATGTACGTCGGGGCGGCGGGAGACTTCCACCCACTGCACCACGACGACGAGTACGCACGCACGCTCGGATATCCGAGTGTGTTCGCGCCCGGCATGCTCACCATGGCGCTCACCGCGCGTGCCCTCACCGACGAACTCGGCGACGGGATCCTCCGGCAACTCGACGGGCGGTTCACGGGGCAGGTCTGGCCGGGGACGACGTTGCGCGTGCACCTCGAACCCGCCCGGGACGACGTCGTCGCGTTCGCGACCGTCGACGAACGTGGCCGAGCCGTGTTCACCGGGGAGGTCCGCACATGACCACACTGTCATCCGACGCGCGGGCCCTCCTCGACGGGGAGTGCTTCGGTCATCTGGCCACCCTGATGCCCGACGGGGCGCCGAAGGTCGACCCCGTGTGGGTCCTGCGCGAAGGCGACCGCATCCTCGTGACCAGCGACGCCAAGTCGATCAAGATCGCGAACGCGGAGCGCGACGCTCGGGTGGCCCTCTCGGTCGTGAAGCGCGACGACCCCTACGAGCAGCTGCTCGTCCGCGGGACCGTCGTGGAGCATCGTGCCGATCCGGACCTCGCGGCCCTCGACGCGTTCTCCCACAAGTACCTCGGCCGGCCGTTTCCCCGTCGGCGTTGGTCGGCGCGGGTCGTGCTGGTCATCGAGCCGAGCATCGCCCGGCACTACCGCTCCGGTCTCGGCGACCTCGCCACCTAGGAGGGCAGCGTGCATTACCACCGTCTCGGCGCCACCGGCGTGCAGGTGAGCCGCTTCGCACTCGGCGCAATGAGCTTCGGTGCGCTCGGCAACACCGATCACGACGACTGCGTCCGCATCGTGCACGCGGCGCTGGACGCGGGCGTGAACTTCGTCGACACCGCGGACGTGTACTCCTCGGGCGAGTCCGAAGCGATCGTGGGCAAGGCACTTGCGGGCCGGCGCGACGACGTGGTGCTCGTGTCGAAGTGCTTCTGGCCGATGGGACCTGATCGCAACCACCAAGGCGGGTCGCGCCGGTGGATCGTGCGCGCGGTCGAGGCCAGCCTCACCCGTCTGGGCACCGATCGCCTCGATGTGTACTTCCTGCACAAGCCCGACCCGGGTACCGCGCTCGAAGAGTCGCTCGGTGCAATGAGCGATCTCGTGCACCAGGGCAAGGTGGTGAACGTCGGCATCTCCACCTTCCCCGGATCGTGGATCACCGAGACGCAGTGGGTCACCGAGCGGGCGCAACTCGTGCGCCCACGTGTCGAACAGCCGCCGTATTCGATCTTCTCGCGGTCCGTGGAGCGCGACGTGCTGCCGGCGGTCGAGCGCTTCGGGATGGGCGCAATGGTGTGGGGGCCGCTCGACAACGGCTGGCTCACCGGCAAGTACCGCGACACCGGCGCACCCGGCGGAGCGGCCGTGCCCGGAGATTCGCGGGCGGAGCGTTGGGCCCGGACTGCCGTGCAGTTCGACGCCGCGCGCGCACCGGTACAGCGGAAGTACGCGCTGGTCGAGGCGCTGGAGGAGGTCGCTCGCTCAGCGGGCATCTCGCTCACCCATCTCGCGCTCGCGTTCTGTGCGGAACACCCCGCGGTCAGCTCGGTCATCCTCGGGCCGCGCACGATGGAACAGCTCGACGACCTGCTGGGCGCCGCCGAGCTCCGCCTCGACCCCGAGACGCTCGACGCGATCGACGCCCTGGTGCCCCCGGGCGAGGACGTGGATCCCACCTACGCGCAGGGCTGGACGCCGCCGTGGCTCGTCGACCCGTCACTCCGGCGGCGCCGCTGACGCTCGCGCAGTACCGTCCACGGGGTGGACCTGCGACAGCTGGAGTGCTTCCTCGCGGTGGCGCGCCATCTCCACTTCGGGCGCGCCGCCGAGGAGTTGCACCTCGCCCAGCCGACGGTGAGCGAGAGCATTCGCCGGCTCGAGCGCGAGCTCGGCGGCACCCTGTTCGACCGCACCACGCGCAGCGTCAAGCTCACCCCGCTCGGGGACATGTTCCGTACCGAGGCGCTGGTCGCGGTCGAGGCGGTCACCTCCGCGTACGACCGCGGGCGCGCCTACGCCACCTCGCAGGTGGTCGAGCTGCAACTCGGCTGTGCGTTCGGACTCGACGACCAGCTCGTGGGGGCGATCGCGGAGCTGCAACGGCGACGGCCGGACGTGGTCGTCAGCCTTCGGGCGCGCTCGACGGCCCGGCAACTCCAGATGCTGCGCGAGCGGCGCCTGGACGCGGCGTTCTGCGTGATGCCGGCATCGGACCCCGCGTTCGCGTCACTGGTGGTCGGCCGGTCGAGGCTCGTGGCCGTGGTGCCCGACGACCACCCATTCGCCGCGATGGGCGCGGTCGCCCTGGTCGATCTCGCCCATGAGCCGTTGCTCGCGTGGCCTCGCAGCGCGAATCCGGTGTTGTACGACACGTTCGCAGCCGCGATGGACGCCACCGGCGCGCCGTGGACCCTGGTCGGCACCGCATCGGGGGTCGAGAACGTGTCCGCGCGCGTGCTCGCGGGCTTTGGCGTGGGGATCGTGTTCGACGCGGTGGCCGCCGCTCGCCCCATCCCCGGGCTGACCGCGGTCGGCCTGGGCCTCGGCGCGCCGCTCGTCGAACAACACCTCGTCTGGCGGGCAGCAGATCGCAACGACGCGATGACCTTGCTCGTGGAGCTCGTCGGCGAGGCGGTCGCCGCCCACGATCCGGCGGGATCAGCTCCCGAGGAGGTCCAACTGGCGGTGGATGACGTACCTGGGTGAGCAGTCGAACGTGCCCGGCTTCTTGGGGTTCACCCGCACGAACGTCCCGTTGCGCACCTGCACCGTGACGTGACACTCAGTGGTCTTGCGCCCGGCAAGATCGACCGAACCGATCAGCCCACCTGCATCGAAGTCGTGGATCTGGTTCAGCGCGGTGAAGAGGTTCTGACGGGTGACCCCGTTCACGCCGTGTTGCTTCACGGCTGCGTCCACCGCCTGGCGGAAGGCGAGACCGGCCGCCCACGCGAACGCGCCGTAACTTGCCACCTTGGAGCTGCCCGTGTACTTCACGTAGTTGGCGAGCATGGGGTTCGCCTTCTGCTCGGCCTTCGAGAAGAAGGGCAGCACCGACATGTCGACGTACTCACCGTCGACGTCGCTGCCACCAGCCGCGAGGAACTGCGAGTCGTAACACGACACGCCGCAGTCCCACACCTTCACCCCGGTGAGTCCCTGGAGCGCGGCTTCCTTGCGCAGGTTCACCGTGCAGGTGAACGCGCCAGTGCACTGGCCGTAGTTCGAACCCTTGTTCTTCATGGCCTGGACGACGTCCGAGAACTCGCTCTGGGTCGCTCGTTGCGACTTCAGGAAGTCGCCGTCGGACGCGATTCCCACGTCGCGCAATGCACCGCGGGTGGAGAAACCCACGACATAGGCCGACCGCGTGTCGTTCGTGAACACGTACGCGCCGTGGAGGTTCTTGCCGTACTGCTTCTGGTACCAGTACCCCACGCCCACGTTCGTCTGGAACGTCTGCGGATGTTCGGCGACCGTCGAGCACACCACGAACGGCGCGGTGATCGGAAACGCCTGATCGGAGCATTGCTGTGGGACCGCGGTGGCGAGGAACGGTATGTCGGGCAGGCCCGTCGGCTTGCCCTGCGCATCCTTGCAGCTCCGCGTGTCGTCGACGGTGGTGAGGAAGAACGCGGCGGTGCCGACCATCGCGAGGTCATTGGAACAGGCGTCGATCTGCGACTGACGGGTGGCACTGGCATTGAGCTTCGAGTCGTAGAAGTCGACCACCAGCTTGCGGCCCGCGATGCCACCGGTCTGGTTCACGTACTTCGCGAAGCCGTTCAGGGAGTCGACCACGGGCTCGAAGACGCCGGGAGCGAAGGGGTTGTCGACGTCGGCGATGACCGCAATGTGGATCTCGGTTGCGGTGACCCCGACCTCCGTGGCGGTGGGCTTCGCGTCCGCGGCCCCGGCCCCGGTGCCGAGGAGCGCAGCCGCGCCGAGCACGAGTGCGGTCAGTCCCGCCGCGGCCCGCCGCGAACGACGCGCCCTCATGCGGGAACCTCACCCTGGACCATGACGCGCTTGATGGTACGGGCCAGGCCGCGATGGTCGGCCGCGCCGAAGTGCTGCGTGGATCGCTCGTCCCAGATCACGACATCGCCGGCCTGCCAGTGCCAGCGACACTGACGGTTCGGATCCGCCGGAAGTTGCACGAGCAGCGAACGCAGCGCGGCACCTTCGTCGGCGTGCAGACCATCGAAGGACCCCGCGAAACCTTCCGCGTAGTACACCGCCCGGCGGCCGGTCACCGGATGCGTACGGATCACCGGGTGCAGGCCGCCGGCCCCGGTGATCTCGCGGGTCTTCTCGGCCACGTCCTCGCCCAGGTGCTCCGCGACGTAGGTGAACAGCCCCTCTTGCGGTGGATAGTGGACGCGCAGCCCGTCGAGCAGGTGCCGCATCAGGGGCGAGAGTGCGTCGTAGGCAAGCTCCATGTTCGCCCAGAGGGTGTCGCCACCCGCGTCCGGTACCGTCACGGCTCGCAACACCGCCACACCCGGCGGTCGTTCGAGGAAGGGCGCGTCGGTGTGCCAGCCGTCGCGGTCGGGGAGCTTCTCGACGGAGTCGCTGATCTCCTCCATCGGCTCGTCGCCCCCGAGCGCGCGCATGATCGGGTGCACCATCGGTTCACCGAAGACGGCGGCCACCGCCTTGTGGATCTCGTCGTCGAGGTGCTGCGCCCGGAACGTCAGCACGAGGTGCTCGGCCAGCGCGGCGCGGAGCTCGCTCGCGAGTTCTGCGTCGGCGGGCACGTCGGCGAGGTGCAGGCCGACGATCTCGGCGCCGATCGCGGCCGTGAGTGCACGCAGCGCGAGCGTGCTCATACGCCATCCCCCTTGGCCGTCCGACATGTAGCTCGTGAGTTAGCTAAGTAACTAGTAATATCATGAGCGGATGCGATGGTCAACAGCGGTACGGTCGAAGCCGAGATGACGCCCTCGGCCCCCGCGCCCGATCCCCGCCCGAATGCCCACCACATCGAGGAGCTCTTGGGCGAGCTTCCCGAGGCGGAGCGCGGGCCGCTGCGGTTGGGCATGACCCTCACCCGGCTGAGCCGGATCAGCGAGGCGCTCCACGAACAGTCGGCCGGTGCGTTCGGTCTCAACGGGTCCGAGGCCACGACCCTCGTCGCCCTCCTGGCGTCCGGACCGGAGCACCGGATGCTGCCCACCGAGATCCGCACGCGCGTCGCCCACACCTCGGCGGGCGTCACCGGCATCCTGCGCCGACTGGAGGTCAAGGGCCTCGTGAGCCGGGCCGCCGACCCGGACGACGGGCGGCGGGTGCTCGTCACCCTGACCCCCGAGGGCGAGGAGACGGTGCTCACGTTCCTGCGTGAGCGCGCTCACGCGTTTGCCGCGCACTTCGACGGCATCGACGGTGTGGCGCTCGGCGCGATCACCGACACGATCGATGACGTGCTGCTCCGCCTCGAGCGCGCCGCCGGCTACAGCCCCGCCTTCCGCCGCCGCGCGTCCAGCTGACCCGAGTCGCCCCGGGTGCCACTCACCGCGCGGTCCAGCCGCCGTCGATCACGATCGTCTGACCGGTCACGTAGCGACCGGCGTCGCTCACCAGCCACAACACCGCGCCGACGACGTCGTCGACGGTGCCGTCGATGGGGAGCGGGGTGTTGCGTCGCAGCCACTCGAGCCCGCGCTCGCCGTCGTACATGTCGGCGGTGATCTCGCTGCGGAAGAAGCCCGGCGCGATGGTGTTCACCCGGATCGAGTGGCGCGCCCACTGCACCGCGAGCTCGCGGGTGAGTCCCGACAACCCGGCCTTGCTCGCCGCGTACGACGCCTGCGGGATGCTCGGGATCCCCACCTGCCCACTGATCGACGACACGTGGACGATCGCGCCGCCGCCCTGGTCGCGGAGGTGAGGGAACACCGCCTGCGACAGGCGCAGGGGTGCCACCAGGTTGACCGCGAGCGTGCACTCGATGGCGTCGAGGGACTCGTCCTCCGCCGCGACGACCGCCTCGATCGCGCCTGCCGCGTTCACGAGGATCGACGGCCGCCCGAGGTGCTCGACCACTGCGGGCACCACCCGATCCACCTGGGTCGCGTCGGCGAGGTCGCACTCGAGCGCGACCCCACCGATCTCCGCGACGAGATCGTCGAGTCGCTCACGACGCCGCGCGACGACCGCGACGCGCGCGCCGGCGTCGGCGAGCACGCGGGCCACCCCCGCGCCCAGCCCGGACGACGCGCCGGTGACGATCGCGATCTGGTCGGTCACGAGGAATCGGTCCACGACCGTGAATGTACAGTTGCCGCGCCGCATGCCGAGGGGGACGACGTGGCGATCGACTTCGACCTGGGCGCCGATGTGGCCGCCCTGCGCACCGAGTTGCGGGCGCTGGTCGACGCGCACGTCCCCGCCGACTTCCTCGGCGCCTGCACCGACGACCCCGCGGATCTCGCCACCGCGCAGGCGTTCTGCCGCACCCTTGCGGCCGACGGGCAGCTCTGCCCGGCCTGGCCGGGCGAGTACGGCGGGCGCGACGCGTCGCCCTGGGAGCAGACCGCGGTGCGGGAGGAGATGTGGGCGGCGCACGAGCCCCGCGGCGCGCAGTACATGGGGGTGAACTGGGTCGGCCCCACGATCATGCGGCACGGCACGCCCGGGCAACGGGCCCGGCACCTCCCGCCGATCGCGCACGGGGAGGTGATCTGGTGCCAGGGGTTCAGCGAGCCCGACGCCGGCTCCGACCTCGCGTCGCTCACCACCAGCGCGCGGCGGGTGCTGGACGGCGACGGGCACGGCGACGGCGACACGTGGGTGATCAACGGTCAGAAGATCTGGACGTCGTACGCCACGATGGCGCAGTGGTGCTTCCTGTTGGCGCGCACCTCGAAGGAGGAACGGCGTCAGCAGGGGCTCACCGTGTTCCTCGTGCCGATGGACGATCCCGCGATCGAGGTGCGCCCGATCGCGTCGATGCTCGGACCCCACCACCTCAACGAGGTGTTCTTCGACGAGCTGCGCGTGGGCGACGACGCGGTGCTCGGTGAGGTCGGGAGCGGCTGGCAGGTCGTGCAGGAGGTGCTCGCGTTCGAACGGGTGGGCATCGCCCGCTACGCGCGCTGCGAGCGCCTGCTGCAGTGGGCACCGGTCGCGCTCGGCGACGCGTGGGAACAGCTGCCCGCCGAGCTGCACACCCGCTGGACACGCATGCTCGTGCACTGCAGACGCGCCCGGTTGCTGGCCTACCGCGTCGTGGCGCAGCAGAGCGCGGGCACGGTGCAGCCCGGCTACGCCGCCACCTACCGGATCGCGGTCACCACCCTCGACCAGGAGAGCGCGGATCTCCTCGTGGAGCTCGCGGCCGCCGCACCCGCGGGCGCCGAGGCTGAGCGCTTCCGTGGCGCCGTCGACGACCACTGGACCTATTCGCGCGCGGCGACGGTGTCGTCGGGGGCGATCGAGATCCAGCGGGTGCTCCTCGCACGCGCGCTGTTGTCGCACCAGGTCACGGGATGAACCGCGAGCTGTCACCCGAGGCGGTCGAGCTCGGCCTGCACGCGCGTCGCGCGCTCGCTGGTGCCGGGTCGGACCCGGACGCGATCGCCGCCGCGCTCCACACGCTGGGCGCCGGCGAGATCGACGTGCTCGCCGGCGTCGACGAGCTCGAGGCCGCGGCCGCGCTGTGCCACGCCGCCGGCTGGTGCGCGACGCCGTATCCCGTGGCCCAGCGCCTCGCCCCGGGCGAGGACGCCGCGGCGATCGTGCTCACCGGCTGGACCCTGCTCGGCATGCTCGACCGCGCCGTCGTCCTGGCCTGCGGGCACGCCGCCCAGCGCCGGCAATTCGGCCGCCCCCTCGCCGACCTTCAGGGCGTGCAGTTCATGCTCACCGAGGCGGAGGTCGAACGCGCGGGCGTGGACGAGCTCGCCCGCTACGCGCTGTGGAGCATCCGGACCGCGCAGCCCGGTGCCCTCGCCGACGCCCTTGCGCTGCGCGTCGCCGCGATCGACGCCGCCCGCGTGGTGTTCCGCGTCGCCCACCAGGTGCACGGCGCGTCGGGCTTCTGCGACGACACGGAGATCTCGTGGTTGTCGCGGCGCAGCGAACCCCTGCGGCGTGAACCCCTCGGTGGTGCGGCGACGCTCGCGGCGTTGACCGACCTCGTGGCACGCGACGGGTTCGCCGGACTGTTCACTCCCGAGTCGGCGCGTCGAGCCTGAGCTGAACGGCAAGTCGCTCGGTCGCCAGCGCGACGAGCTCGTCGTCGCGGATCTTCGTGTCGCTCCCGGTGCTCGGGAGCTCGCCGGGCTCGAAGAGCAACACGTGGCGCGGCACCTTGTACGCCGCCACGCGCTCGCGCAGGAACGCCCGGAGCTGCGCCTCGGTCGGGTCCGCCCCTGCCGACCGCTCCGCGCACAGCACCACGATCTGGCCCATTCGCTCGTCGGGGAGGCCGATCACCTTCGTGCGCCGCACGTCGAGACAGGCCCGGAGCGCGAACTCGAGCTCGGCCGGCGACACGTTGGCGCCACCCGTCTTGATCATCTCGGTGCGGCGCCCGGTCCAGTGCACCTCGCCGTCGTCGTCGACGTACCCCATGTCGCCGGTGTGCAGGAACCCGTCCGCGTCGAGGGACTCCTCGTGCGTCCTGCCCAGGTAGTGATCGAGCAGCGTCACGCCCGCGAGCGCGAGCTCGCCGTCGACGTTCGCGCCGAGTGACTCCCCGGTGTCGGGATCCACCACCCGCAGCCGTGCACCCGGCATGAGCCGGCCGGTGCTCGCCTTCATCTCGTCACGCGTCGCGCTCGAGAGATGGGTGACGACGATCGCGCACGTCTCCGACATGCCGTACCCGATCGGCATCGTCCACGTGGGATCGCCCTGCACCGACGGGTGACGGGTGAACACCGACTTGCCGTACACCTCGCGCAGCGACGACAGATCGGTCGTCGCCCAGTCGGGATGCTCGGCCAGCGCCGACGCCTGGTGCGGCAACGTGTACGGCTCGGTGACCTGCTCGCGCGCGAGCAGTCGCAGCGCCTCGCCCGGCTCGAACACCTCCTGCAGCACGAAGCAGCCGCCACCCGCGAGCGTCGGGCCCAATGCGCTGGTGAGCCCGGCGGTCCAGAACAACGGCAGTGGCGCCCACACCCGCGACGTCGTGGTGCGGCGGAAGACCTCCGCGATCGCCCAGCACTGGAACACCGGCGCACGGTGCCGGTGGACCATGCCCTTCGGTTCGCTAGTGGTGCCCGAGCTGAAGAGCACGAGCCCTTCGTCGTCGGGCGTCACGAGCCGGCGCCGACGCTCGACTTCGGCGAGCAGACCCTCGGCGACCGGCTCGGTCCACGCGGGATCGTCGACCGCGGTCGACCACGAGAGGCGCGGCAACGCGTCGCTGCCGACGAGCGCGGCGATCTCGGCGCCGAGCTCGCGGTCGAGCAGTCGCGACTGCGTCACCACGCCGACCACCTCCGACCGGGCCAGCATGTCGACGAGCTCGGAGCGGGTCGAGAACGTGGAGACCGGCACCACCACCGCGCCGGCCATCGCCGTCCCGAAGATCCCCGCGACCAGCTCCGGACGGTTGCCCATCACCAGTCCCACGCGATCACCGGGCATCACCCCGTGCGCCACCAACCGCGCCGCCACGGCACGCGCCTCACGTTCGAGGTCGCCATACGTCCAGCGCACGGTTTCGCCGCCCCGCAACGGATCGTCGAACACCAACGCCTCGCGTTCGCCGTGGGCGGCGCAGACCTCCACGAGGAAGCCACCGAGCGTGAGCGCGTGCGCGTCCGCGATCGCGCTCGCGGGCGGCCCCTCCCACGTGGTCATCGATCCGTTCCCCCGTGTCCCGGCACGGAGGCGACGTTAGAGTCAGGGCCCGCACCGGTCCACCCAGGGGGAGGCGACGATCGTGAGTGCGAGCGACGCTCGAGCCGAAGCGCAGAACAGTCTCGACACCTCGGACCTCGACCAGTACATGGGGGTGCCGATCGAGCCGGGTGAGCTGAAGGATCCGGTCGCGATCAACGACATCCGCCGGTGGGTGCAGGCGATGCACTACCCGAACCCGCTGCACTACGACGAGCGGTGGGCGGCCGAGAGCCACTTCGGGGAGATCGTCGCGCCGCAGTCGTTCACCGTGGCCACCGACACCAGCCACGGGTGCTCACCCGCGCAGGTCGGGCGCATCCCCGACAGCCACCTGATCTTCGGCGGCGACGACTGGTGGTTCTTCGGCCCCCGCATCCACGCGGGCGACCACTTCGTGTGCCACCGGATGCCCTACGACTACAAGGTCACCGAGACCAAGTTCGCGGGGCCCACATGTTTCCAGCGCGGCGACACGCTCTACATCAACCAGCGCGGCGAGCGCGTCGCGCTGCAGCGGTCCACGTCGATCCGCTACCGCGTGCGCGAGGCCAAGGAGAAGAAGATGTTCTCCGAGCCCCGGGAACCGCAGTGGACCGACGCGCAGATCGCCGAGCTCGACGAGCAGAAGCAGGGCTTCATCGACCAGATCCAGCAGCTGCGCCACGACGCGCGACCGTGGGAGTCGGTCGTGGTGGGCGACGAGCTCGCGCCGAACGTGCTCGGTCCGCACAGCCTCGCCAGCTTCGCCACCGAGTGGCGCGCCTACCCGATGACGGTGTGGGGCGCGACGGCCAAGGGCCCCACCACGGTGCGGGCCGAGGCGCTCGGGTACACCAAGGAGATGGCGGGCTTCGAGGGTGACCGCCGCGTGGAGCGCACCAACCCCGAGCTCACCGACGGCGCCTACTACGGGCCGTCGCGCGGGCACCTGCAACCGCGCTGGGCGCAGCACGTGGGCATGCCGCGCGGCTACGGGTACGGCGCGTCGATGGGCGCATGGATCATCGACTTCGTCGCCGGCTGGGCCGGAGAACGGGGGCTGATCACCCACTCGAGCGCGCAGTACCGCAACCCCGCGTTCACCGGCGACGCCACGTTCCTCAGCGGCCAGGTGATCGACAAGGCGGTGCACCGGCGCCGGAGTCACCGTGTCACCGTGGCGGTGGAGCTGCGCAACCAGGACGACGCGGTGATGGCCAAGGCCAAGGTCGAGGTGCAACTGCCGAACGAGACGGACTCTGCCTGACATGACGCCACCTGGCACGCAGGTGGTGCGGGTCGCCGACTGCTTCTCGGCGGTGCTCGAGCGCGACCCCGCGCACGAGGCACTGGTCACACGCGGCGGGCGGTGGACGTACGCGCAGCTCGACGAACTGTGCGCGCGTGCAGCGCGGGTCTGGCTCGATCTCGGGGTGCGCGCCGGCGACCGCGTCGCCGTCGGCCTGCCCAACGAGGTCGACATCATCGCGGCGTTCCACGGCGCGATGCGCGTCGGCGCGGTGTGGGTCGGCATCAACCAGGCGCTGGCCGCGCCGGAGCGGGCCTACCTGCTCGACGACTCCGGCGCCTCGTGGTTCCTGGCCGACGGAGCCGACGACGCCGACGGTGCCCCCGCCACCGTCACGCTGGACGAGTGGCGGGCGCGCGTCGACGCGGCTGCACCGGCCCGCGATCTCGCGCCCGTCGACCCACACGCACCCGCCGCGCTCGCGTACACGAGCGGCACGACCGGACGGCCGAAGGGTGCGGTGCACTCGCAGCACAACCTGCTGTTGCCGGCCGCGGTGATCGCGTCGTCGCGCGACTACGGCGCCGACCTGCGCAAGGGCGACAACCTGCCCTGCACCATCCTCAACCTGATGGTGCTCACCACGTTGCTCGGCGCCGCCGCGGGCGGCACCTCGGTGTTGATGGACCAGTCGTACGCGCAGGGTGTCGCCGAGTGGATCGCGCGCGAGCAGGTGACCGTGTGGAACGGGCCGCCCGCGCTGCTGCACAGCCTCGTCCACGCCGACGACGTCGCACCCGGCGCGCTGCGCAGCCTGCACGAGGTCTGGTCGGGGGGTGCCGCGCTCCCCGAAGCGCTGCGCCGCGCATTCACCCAGAAGTTCGGCGTGCCCGTCGTCGGCACCTACGGACTGACCGAGGCCCCCACCATCGTGAGCATCGACCCGGTCGACGGCACCTTCGCCGCGGGCGCGAGCGGGCGGGTGCTGCCCCACCTCGACGTGCAGGTCGCGCCGAATCGTGAGCTGTGCCTCGCGCCGGCCGCGTCCGGGCCGTTCGCCGATCGCTACCGGCCGCCGCTCGGGTACTGGGGGCAACCCGAGGCCGGCGCCGAGCTGTTGGCCGGGGGGGTGCTGCACACCGGCGACCTCGGCTTCGTCGACGACGGCTGGCTCCACGTGGTCGACCGACTCAACCTGGTGATCCTGCGCGGCGGCGCCAACGTGTACCCCGCCGAGGTGGAGCGGGTGCTGCTCGCGATCGAGGGCGTCGCCGGGTGCGCGGTGCTCGGGATCGCCGACGAGCGCCTCGGCGAACGCGTCGTCGCCGCGGTGGAGCTCGACCCCGGCGCCACGCTCACCGCCGACGAGCTCACGGAGCAGTGCTCGCGCGAACTCGCGCGGTACAAGGTGCCGGAGCAATTCCGGTGCGCCGCGGCGTTGCCGCGCAATTCGATGGCCAAGGTCGACCGCGCCGCGGTGCGCGCGTGGTTCGCCGAGGAAGGGTGACGCCGGTGACCGACCACTCCCGCGCGCCGGGGCCCGTCGCCGGGCCGGCGGCCGGGGCGGCGTGGTCCGGCTCCGGGCACCCGGTGTTCCCCGAGCACGAGGCGACCGTGCCCGCGCTCCTGCACCACGCGTGCACCCATCACCCGCAGAACGTCGCCGTGGTCACCCCCACCGTCCGCCTCACCTACGCAGAGCTCGAGCACCGTTCGGCTGCCTTGGCGCGTTTCCTCGTCACCCGCGGCGTGGGCAAGGGCACGCACGTGGGCATCCTGTTCCCCAACGACGAGCGGTGGGTGCTCACCTGGGCGGCGGTGACGCGCCTCGGCGCGGTCGCGGTGCCGGTGAACACGTTCTCGAAGACGCCCGAGCTCGCGACGATGCTGCGCCACGCCGACGTGCAACTGCTCGTGACCTGCCGCGAATTCACCCCCCACGACTATGCCGCGCGCCTCGTCGAGATCGCACCCGCGCTCGCGGCGGCGACGGCACCGGATCCGCTGTGGTTGGCCGAGCTGCCGCAGCTCCGCCATGTGCTCGTGTGGGACGAGTGCGACGATCTCGCGTGGGCCGAGGACGTCCGCGAGTTGCCACCGGTGCCCGACGCGGTCGTCGCGGTCGCGCGCGCCATGGAAGACGACGTCGTGCCCGCGGATCCGATGCTCGTCACCTACACGTCGGGTTCGACCGGCGAACCCAAGGGCGTCGTGCACGCCCAGGGCCCGCTGTTGCGCCATGCCCGAAACCTGGCGGCGCTGGCCGGGCTCGGTCCCCACGACCGCATCTGGACCCCGATGCCGTTGTGCTGGGTGGGCGGGTTCGCGTTCACGCTGCTGCGCGCGCTGTCGGTGGGCGCGGCGTTCGTCACCCAGGAACGCATGGACGCCGGCGTCGCCCTCGAGCTGCTCGGGCGTGAGCGGGTCACGTGCGTGAGCGCGTGGCCGGCCACCGGTGCGCAGCTGCTCGCGCACCCCGACTACGCGCGCACCGATCTGTCGGCGCTGCGCCTGGGCACGCTCTACGAGGCCCGTCCGCCCGCGCACCGCCCCGCGGATCCCGGGCTCGCGGTCACGTCGCTCGGCATGTCGGAGACGATCGGGCCGCACACGTTCTGGACCGCGGAGGAGGACCGCGCCGGCGCACCGGAGGAGTTCCGCGGCACCTTCGGTCACGAGGTGCCGGGCGTGGCGCACCGCATCGTCGACGAGGACGGCAACGACGTCCCCGAAGGCGCAGAGGGTGAGGTGCTGGTGCGCGGCTACTCGCTGATGCTCGGGCTGTACCGGCGCGAGCGCGACGAGGTGTTCGACGCCGACGGCTGGTACCACACCGGCGACCGCGGCTCTTTCGACCGGGGCTGGTTCTTCTTCACCGGCCGCAGCAGCGATCTCATCAAGACCAGTGGCGCCAACGTCGCCCCCGCCGAGGTGGAGGGCGCGCTCGCCTCCCTCGACGGCGTGCGGGCCGCGTTCGTGTTCGGCATCGCGCACGAGCAGCGCGGCCAGGACGTCGTCGCCCTGGTCGTGCCCGACGCCGGTGGCCCGACGCCCACGCCCGAGGGGCTGCTCGCCCAACTGCGCGACCAGCTCTCGTCGTACAAGATCCCGCGCGCGGTGTTCTTCATCGCAGCCGAGGACGTGCCCTACCTCACCAGCCAGAAGCCCGACCGCCGCGCCCTCGCCGCGCTGGCCGACGAACTGACTCGGCACCGGCGCTGAGGCGCTACTCCGGCGCGGGTTGCGCGCCGCGCACGAGTCGGCCCGGGAGCTCCTCGGTCGCCTCACCCGACGCGTACACCTCGATCCCACTGACGAACGTGTGCACGTAGCCGTCGGCCGACTGCATCACCCGCTTGCCGCCGGCAGGCAGGTCGGCGACGATGCGCGGGCGGTGCACCGCGAGGTTGTCGAAGTCGATCACGTTGACGTCGGCCTTGTGCCCGGGCACCAGCAGGCCACGGTCGAGGAGCCCGACCGTCTCTGCGGTGGCGCGCGTGTGGCGCGACACGAGCCAGGCGACGTCGAGGAGGTCGCCGCGTCGCCGGTCGCGCCCCCAGTGCGCGAGCAAGGTCGTGGGGAAGCTCGCGTCGCTGATGATCGACACGTGCGCGCCGCCGTCGCCCAGGCCGGGCACCGAGTGGGGGCTCGTGATCATCTCCTCGACCGCGTCGAGGTTGCCCTCGAAGTAGTTCATCACCGGCCAGTAGGCGGGCCCGTCGATCAGCACGTCGTAGAGCACCTCCTCCGGGCTGCGCTGCTCGCGCGCGGCCCGCGCGGCGACGGACTGCTCGGCCGCGGGCTCGTAGTCGGGCACCTCGTCGAGCGCGAACACCTTGTCGAGCGGGTAGCGCACACCTCCCGCACCCTCGACCTCCGCCAGGATGCGCCGCTTCACCTCCGGGTCGCGCAGGTTCGCGCCGGTCTGGAAGGTGGGCGACGCCGCCCACGGGTTGGCCGAACCGTCGAGCGAGAGGGTGACGCCGACGGCGCGTGGTGCGACCACGCCCACCATGTGCATGCCGTCCTCGTTGGCCCGTTCGATGGCCTCGAGTCGCCGCGTGTGGCTGTCGCCGGGACCGGTCTGCAACACCGACAGCACGAGGGGCCGTCCCGACGCGCCCATCATCTCGCGGAAGGTCGTGAGCTCGCCGTCGAAGTCGTCCATGTCGGCGACGACCTGCAGCATGCCCTTGCCGGTCGCGCCGACCGCCTCCGCGATGCCGACGAGCTCCTCGCGCGCGGCGTCGAGCGACGCGGTGAACGCGCCCTTGCTGGTCTTGTGGTTCTTGGTGCGCGAGGTGCTGAACCCCAGCGCGCCCGCCTCGATCGCCGCCGCGGCCAGCTCCCCCATGGCTGCGATCTCCGTGGGCGTGGCGCGCTCGCGGTCGGCGCCGCGCTGCCCCATCACCCACAGGCGGATCGGCACGTGGCACGCCTGCGTCGCGAAGTCGAGGTCGTGCTGCACGCTCTCGAGCGCGTCGAGGTACTCGTCGAACGTCTCCCACGACCACGGCAGGCCTTCGTGCAGCACCGCACCGGGGATGTCCTCGACGCCCTCCATGAGCTCGATGAGCGCGTCGTGGTCCGCGGGCTTGCACGGCGCGAAGCCCACGCCGCAGTTGCCCATCACCACGGTCGTCACGCCGTGCGCCGACGACGGCTGGAAGCGCGAGCCCCAGGTGGCCTGGCCGTCGTAGTGCGTGTGGATGTCGACGAAGCCGGGCGTGACGAGCGCGCCGTCGGCGTCGACCTCGCGCTTCCCCCGGCCGACACGGCCGATCTCCACGACGATGCCGTCGTCGATCGCGACGTCGGCGGTGCGGGTGGGCTCACCGGTGCCGTCGGCGACGGTCCCGGCGCGGATCACGAGGTCATGGGGCATCGCGCGACCGTACTGCCACCGGCGGGACCGCGTGCGGTGACGGCTCGGGGCGCCCTACACCGGGAGACGCGAGGTCAAGCGACCGAGGGTCGTCGGTACCGGTCCGAGGAGCACGTACGCGCCATCCGGGACCGAGTGCAGGACGAGCGGTGTGCCGAGCGCCCGCCAGTCTCGGAGCAACCCCACGGTGTCGGCGCTCGGGAACGTTCCCGGCTCCGTCGCGAGCACTTCCCGGCGCGCCGCCACGGCCGCGCCCCGCACCGCCAGCACGAGCACGTCGTCGACCCGATCGACCGCGTCGATGCGCACCTCGCGCAGGTCGGGAAGCCACGCGCCCAACGGGTCGACGACCATCGCGTTCGCCGCCATGCACCAGCGCACCTGCATCGCCCACGAGAGCCGGCTGGGCAGGACGAACGAGACCACGACGACCAGCAGCATCGCACCCACGAGCATCGTCGCGACGATCCACGAAGGCATCGCGTCGCCTCCCCGCCGACCAGACTTCCCGGCACTCCGTCGTGGCGCTCCGGCGTCGGTGTCGCCGCCGGCACATCCCACGTCGATCGTACGGAGGTTGCCGACGCGCGTCCGTCGGGAACGCGTCAAGAAACGCGCCGGCGCGTAGAGATTCCGTCAAGACGCTCGTACCACCCCCTCCGCGGACGTAAGACGGTACGCATGAATGCAGTGAAGCGCGCCGCCATCGTCCCCATCGGCTCCCCCGACGAACGGGCCATCGCAGCCATTCGTCGCGCCGACCATCTCCTGGTCGAGCGCCGCACCGCGGTGCACGTGGCTCGAGACCAGCGCGCCGCCGCCGAGATCCGCCGCTGGTGGTCGCACCTGGCGGCGTCCGACTGGGACCTCCACGTGACCGTCGGCGCGAGCGTGCCCTCGACGGTCATAGCCGAGGTGCGCACCGCGATCTCCGCCGGCTACGAGGAGGTCGTGGTCGTCGTCGGCTTCATGGCGCACGGGTCCGTGACGCGCCGTCTGGCACACGACCACACCGCGGAGACGATCTGCACTGCGGTGAGCCACCTTCCCGGCGCGGCGGCGGTGTTGGTTCCCGTCTCCGACGTCGGGCGCCGCGCCCGGTGCGCCGAGCGCACGACCCGCTAGCGGCGTCACCAGCTCGGGGGGCACGACCCCGCCTGCCGGGGATCGATAGTGTGCGCGGCCATGAGCTCGCGCAGCCTCTACCTCTACGAGGTCGTCGACATCGTCGGCCAGGGTCAGTACGACTACATGGAGCATCTCTGGAAGGACCCGGTCCTCGTGATGCCCGACATGTACAACCTGCAGGGCAGCTTCTACGTGAACAGCGCGGGCGGTGGACGCTGGCCGCAGGTGATCAACATCTGGGACGTCGGCGCGCGCGGGTGGGACGCGTGGGCGCTGAACGCGGATCGGCAGAACCTGAAGCGCCGCAAGGCGTTCTACGGCGACTGGTGGGACAAGGCCGCGAAGTGGCGCACGGGCGGCTTCGACCGCCTCTGCGGCGGCGTGCCCGGTTCGCCCACCACCCCCGAGATCAGGGAAGCGGGGATCACGGGCACGTTGTTCGTGAACGAGATCCTCACCGTGCGCCCGGGCACCGCGCTCGACTTCCTCGCCGCGGTGAACGAGCAGCGCAAGCCGCTCATGGCCGAGTACGGCCAGCAGGCGACGGGCCTCTACGAGGTGCTCAACAACCAGCACGAGGTCGTGATGGTGTGGGCCACCGACATCCCGTCGTACCTCACCTACCGCAAGAACCGCGACACCACGCGCGGCCTCACCGACGACGGCACGGTCGACGATCGCATCGTCGCGTGGGAACGTGTGTCCGCCGACTTCGTCACCGGAGGGGACCACCACATCATGACGCCACTGCCCCGTACCGTGTACGGCCCCGACGACTGGGAGGACGCCACCCTCGAGGAGTGGCTCAAGGGCAACCAGCCGGTCAGCCTGGAGGACCAGTGAGCGCGGCCGACAGCCCGGGAGCCAGGGTCGCGCTGGTCACCGGCGCGAGCCGCGGCCTCGGCAAGGCCACGGCGCTGCACCTCGCGCGCGCCGGCTTCGACGTCGCGATCAGCGCGCGCACCGAGCGCGAGGGCGAGGGCCGCACCGACCAGAACTCCGTGCGCGCCATCGACCCGGTGGCGGTACCGGGGAGCCTCGAGACCACCGCGGCCGAGATCGAGGCGCTCGGCCGGCGGGCACTCCCCGTCCGCATGGACCTGGGCGACCGCGACAGCGTGCTCGCCACGCCGCGCGCCGTGCTCGACACGTGGGGGCGCATCGACGTGCTGGTCAACAACGCGATCATCGGCGGCGGCGCGTCGATGGACCGCGTGCTCGACCTCACCGCGGAGTCGATGACGAAGCTGTTCACGGGCAACGTCGTGCACCAGGTGCTGCTCACGCAGCAGGTGATCCCGGCGATGCTCGAGCAGGGCGACGGAGTGATCGTCGACATGGTCTCGGCCTCCGCACGCATCGACCCGATCGCGCCCGCAGGTGAGGGCGGCTGGGGCGTCTGCTACTCGGCGTCGAAGGCGGCGTTCGGACGCTTCGCCGGTGGCATCAACGCGGAGTTCGGCCCGGTCATCCGCGCGTACAACGTCGACCCGGGCAGCGTCGTCACCGAGGCGCGCAAGGCGCGGTCCCTCGGATCGGGCAAGGCCGACGAGTTCCAGGACAACTACGGCTCCGACTCACCCGACGCCACCGCGGCCACCATCGCCTGGTTGGCCACGAGCCCCGACGCGACACGCCTGCTCGGCAAGTGGATCTACGCGCCCAAGCTCGCCGAGGACCGCGGGTTCCTGGAGTAGGGCACGGCCCGGCTCACACGACCGACCAGAGCCACCGCTCGAGACGCTCCCACAGCTCGTGGCGCGTCGTGGCCATGTTGTGGCAGTGCGCGCTGCCGCGCAGCACGAACAGCGTGACGTCGTCGCTCCCCGTGAAGTACGCCGGCTCCTCGCCGGGCGCGAGCGACACGTCGACCTCGCCGTACGAGAGGAACACCGGCACGTCGACCGCGGCCGCGGCCTCCGCTGCGAACCAGGGCACGGTCGACTGTGCGGCCGCGAGGCGCGGCACGACGGTGGTGGTCTGCTCCACGTCGGCAGTGAGCACCGCCTCGGACACGTCGGGCAGGTGGAAGGCATCGCGCAGGTCGGTGCGATCGCCGGGCGCGTAGGGCTCGGTGAAGCTCTCGACCACGGCGTCGACGATCGCGGCGCGCGCCTCGGGCCCGCCGCGGGCCGCCTCGATCAGCTCGTCGGGCAGCGGGATGATCCCGACGACCCCGAAGGTGGTGCCGAGCACTGCGAGCGCGTCGTAGCTCTGCGCCGCGGCCTGCTGGACGACCGCGTGGTAGCCGCCCATCGAGTGGCCGACCGCGATGATCGGCGTGCCCTCGGGCACCTGCTCGCGGAGCACCTCGACCGCCGCCGCGGTCGCGCACGCCTGCTCGGGGAAGCCGGTCTCGTGCTCCGGGCGCGTGCTCGCGCCCGTGCCCAGGCTGTCGAACGCGACCACCACGTAGCCGCGCTCGGCCATCCACCGGGCGAAGCTGTACTCCTCGCCGGGCACGTCGAGGTCCCAGTAGGCGTGGTCGTACGTGCCACCGGGCAGGCACACGAGCACGGCCGCCGGGCCCGCGATCTCGTCGACCGCGGCAGGGTGCTCGTACCATCGCCCGAAGAGGACGGTCGGTTCGTCGTCCCACACCTCGACCTCGATCTCCAGGTCGTGGACGACCACACCGCTCGGTTCGACAGGTGTCATGCGTGGGAGTCTCGCGTGTCAACTCGGCGCGAGCACGTCCACCGCGTCCTCGCCCGGCACCGCGCGGACCCGCCAGCCCTGCCAGCGGAACCCGGCGAGACCCTCGATCCCCGCGTCGAGCACGCACCGGGCGACCTCGCCCTTCACCGCCTTCGCGTCGTGGCCCGCCGCGCCGGTGCCGTCGGCGGTGCGGAAGCGCACATGCACCACCGGCACCGTGGCTTCCAGCACCGCCCAGTCGAGTACCCCGGCGTGCTCGCCGGGGAGCAGGTCGACGATCGTGCGCCGCCGAGCGTGCGCGACCAGCGCGTCGGTCACTGCGGCGCGCCAGAAGCGCGCGAGGTTGCCCAGCGGTGGGAGCGCCACCGAGAACTTGAGCCGGTAGTCGGCCACGGGGTCGGCGGCAGTCGTGATGCCGTACAGCGCGGACGGCACCAGCACGCGTCGCGCCTCGGGCGCGCGCAGCTGGCCGAGGTGGGCCCACACGATGCCGGAGTACCGCTTCGACGCCGGCAACAACCGTGCCTCACCGCGCACGTACGCATCGGTGGCCGCACGCGCGCGGTCGAGCAACTCACCGCGCACGCCGAGGAGCTTCGCCGCCGTCGCGTCGTCGGAACTTCGCAACGCGTCACGCAGTGCGCGAC
>Ga0075017_100000393_pt1 | contig 23870 bp, 21 predicted proteins | sample AleBraG_ABR_2012_FD_71475 | JGI IMG/M metagenome (GOLD analysis project Ga0075017, IMG submission 71475) | Freshwater sediment microbial communities in response to fracking from Pennsylvania, USA - Alex Branch Run_MetaG_ABR_2012 | ecosystem: Environmental > Aquatic > Freshwater > Creek >... | reverse complement strand
CCCGAGGTCTGCAAGGGACTCACCATGAACTGGATCACCGGGTCGGTCTACGGCCTGCTGATCTTGGCGCAGGTCTACACCTTCCCCTCCTACTTCGCCGCGTTCACCGGCGGCATGGAGGCGGTGGCGGAGCTCGAGGACTGGCAAGAGGCACAGGCGCGCAACTCGAAGAACCGCGACGTGATCCTGAGCCAGGACCGCGACGAGTTCTTGGCCACCATGGAGCGATGGATGCGGGTCTACTACTCGCTGCCTGGTGAGCTCATCCCTGGCGCCACTGACGACGAGCTGCGAGCGTTCACCAGGCCGACGCTGGTCTTCAACTCAGGTCACTCGGATCCGCACCACCCTCGAGCCACCACCGAAGCGGTAGCAGAGCTCCTCGCGAACGCGCGGCTCGTCGACCCGCCTTGGGGTGATCGAGAGTGGCTCGATCGGGGCGAGGACAACCAGGCGAACAACACCGGGCTCTTTCGACGCTGGCCCCTTCTCGTGCCCCAGCTGCTGGACTTCGAGGCCTCGATCAGCTGAGCGAGCCTTGCGTGGCGCTCACCAGATCAGCCACGCCGGGGTCACCAGAGGTCCAAGTAGGATCAGAGGGTTCAGGACGGCCCCCGAAGGAGAGCGCAACGTGCCGGCAACCGTGGTGGTCGGAACCCAGTGGGGCGACGAAGGCAAGGGCAAGCTCACCGACCTGCTGGCCTCCGAGATGGACGTGGTGGTGCGGTACCAGGGCGGGCACAACGCCGGTCACCGCATCGTGGTCGATGGCGAGGCCTTCGCGCTCCAGCTGATCCCGAGCGGCATCTTGTACCCATCCGTCACCCCTGTCATCGGCAACGGGGTGGTGGTCGACCCCTCCGTGCTGCTCCAAGAGATCGACAACCTCGAAGCCAAGGGCGTCGACACCTCGGCCCTGCTGGTCTCGGGCAACGCCCACCTGATCATGCCCTTCCACGTGGAGATCGACCGGGTGACCGAGCGCTACCTGGGCAAGAGCGCGCTGGGCACGACCAAGCGGGGGATCGGCCCGACCTACGCCGACAAGGCGGCACGGGTCGGGCTCCGGGTCCAGGATCTGCTCGACGAGAAGATCTTCCGCCAGAAGCTCGACCTCGTGCTCCGAGAGAAGAACGCCTTGCTGGCCAAGGTCTACAACCGGCTGCCCTTCAACGCGAATGAGATCACCGAGTTCTACGTGGGGACCTTGGCACCGCGCATCGCCCCGATGATCGCCGACACCGTGGGCTATCTCCACGAGGCGCTCCGGGCGAACAAGAGCATCCTGCTCGAGGGTGCCCAGGCCACCTTCTTGGACCTCGACCACGGGACCTATCCCTTCGTCACCTCGTCAAACCCTGTCGCCGGTGGTGCATGCGTCGGTGCGGGCATCGGGCCCTTGCACCTGAGCTCCATCGTCGGGATCGCCAAGGCCTACGTCACACGCGTCGGCGCGGGGCCGTTCCCAACCGAGCTCTTCGACGAGACAGGCGTCATGCTCGTCGAGCGAGGTCACGAGTTCGGCACCAACACGGGTCGGATGAGGCGCTGTGGCTGGTTCGATGCCGTCATGGCCCGTCAAGCCGTCCGGCTGAACTCGCTGACGGAGGTCGCCCTCACCAAGCTCGATGTGCTCGACACCCTCGAGACCATCAAGGTGTGCGTGGCCTACGAGGCCGACGGGGAGCGCTTCGAGCACCCGCCGTATCACCAGTCGGTGCTCCACCGGGTCACCCCGGTCTTCGCTGAGCTCCCCGGCTGGCAGCAAGACCTGACGGCGTGCACCACCTATGACGAGCTGCCCGGCGCGGCGCGCGACTACATCGCCTTCTTGTCGGATCAGATCGGCGTGCCGATCCGCACCGTGGGGGTGGGTCCCGGGCGAGAGCAGTTCGTGTCGGTCCCCGACTCGTGAGCGACGCACGACGAGCGGTCGTCGTGGGAGCAGGGGGTCGGGAGCACGCACTTGCCCGCACGCTCGCCGAGGCCGGTGTGGACGTGGTCGTGACACCTGGGGGCCCTGGGATGTGCGGAGAGCTCGGAGCCGGATCGATCACGATCGACCACCGCTCTGCCCTCGAGCTCGATGCCGATCTCTTCGTCATCGGACCCGAGGTGCCGTTGGTCGATGGCTTGGCCGATGACCTTCGTGCCGCGGGTCGAGCAGTCGTGGGTCCCGGCAAGGACGGCGCGCAGCTCGAGGGCTCCAAGGCCTTCATGAAGGAGCTCCTCGATGCGGCTGGCGTGCCGACGGCCCGGCACTGGACCGTCACCCGCCTCGAGGATGCTCGTCGGATCCTCTCTGAGCTCGACGCTCCCTACGTGATCAAGACCGACGGCCTGGCCGCAGGCAAGGGCGTGCTGGTCACCGCCAGCGTGGTCGAGGCGCTCGCGGACGTCGAGGCGAAGCTGGCTGGCGTCTCCTTCGGCTCGGCGGGCACGACTGTGGTCATCGAAGAGGGGCTTGAGGGCCCTGAGTGCTCGCTGCTGGCCCTCTGTGACGGCCAGCGAGCGGTGGCACTGTCTCCCGCGCAGGACTTCAAGCGGGCGTTCGACGGCGACGAGGGTCCGAACACGGGAGGCATGGGTGCGTACTCGCCGATGCCGAGTGTCGATGAGGACCTGGTCCAAGAGCTCATGGACCTCTGCGTCTCGCCTACGCTCGACGAGCTGCGCCGCCGCGGCGTTGACTACCGAGGCGTCCTCTATGCCGGGCTCATGCTGACAGCGTCCGGCCCCAAGGTGATCGAGTTCAACGTCCGCTTCGGCGACCCCGAGGCCCAGGTGGTCCTCCCGCGCGTGAGCAGCGACTTGTTCACGCACCTCGCCGAAGCAGCGGCGGGCTCGCTTCGAACGCCGCTCTCCTTCAGCCAGCGCCGAGCGGTGACCGTGGTGCTGGCCGCGCCCGGCTATCCCGTGAGCCCCACGCTCGGCGGCGAGATCTCGGGGCTCGGAGACGATGGTCAGCTCCAAGAGGGGATCGAGGGCGTCATGGTCTTCCACGCCGGGACCGCTCGACCCGACCCTGCCGGCCCCTTTCTGGTCGCCGGCGGCAGGGTGCTGGCCGTGACCGGCATGGGCGGCACCTTGGGAGAAGCCCGAGCTCGCGCCTATGAGGGCGTGATGCGGATCTCGTTCGACGGCGTCCAGCGCCGAGGTGACATAGCGGCTCTCGCCGCAGCACAGGAGGCAGCGTCATGATCCCCCGCTACGCGCCCAAGGACATGGCTGCACTCTTCAGCGACGAGGCACGCTTCGACGCCATGTTGGAGGTCGAGCTCCTCGCTGCCGAGGCGTTGGCGATCTTGGGTGTGATCCCCGCCGCCGACGCCGAAGCATGCCGTGCACGTCGACCGGTGATCGACGCCTCGTTCGTGAGCCGGGTCGATGAGCGAGAGCAGATCACCAACCATGACACCGCCGCGTTCGTCGACGTGGTCCAAGAGGCCATCGGCGCCCCAGAGGGAGCCTGGATCCACTACGGCCTGACGTCGTCGGACGTGGTCGACACGGCGCTGTGCTGGCAGCTGACGAAGGCAGCCGACGTCCTCATCGACGCGTCGGCGGCGCTGGTCGCCGTCCTCGCTCGACGCGCTCGAGAGCTGATCGATGTCCCTGTGACCGGACGCACGCACGGCATGCACGCCGAGCCCACCACCTTTGGAGCGAAGTTCGCCCTCTTCGCTCTGGCGGCCGAGCGCGATCGCGTGCGGCTCGTGCGGGCGCGAGAAGCCATCGCGGTGGGCAAGCTCTCAGGCGCCGTCGGGACGTACTCGAACATCGATCCCTTCGTCGAAGAGCACGTCTGCGGCGCGCTGGGCCTTCTGCCGGTGCCCGCCACCCAGGTCATCGCCCGCGACCGGCACGCCGAGCTCCTCTGGGCCTGTGCGGCAGCCGGCGCGACGATCGAGCACCTGGCGACGGAGATCCGCCACCTTGCCCGCTCCGAGCTCGGTGAGGTCGAAGAGGCCTTCCGCCCGGGCCAGAAGGGCTCCTCGGCCATGCCGCACAAGCGGAACCCGATCCTCTCTGAGCGCCTCTGCGGCTTGGCGCGCGTCCTTCGGGGCTACCTCGGAGCAGGCCTCGAGGACGTCGCGCTCTGGCATGAGCGGGACATCTCGCACTCCTCGGTCGAGCGTGTGATCCTGCCCGACGCCACGATGCTCGCCTGCTATGTGCTGCGAAAGGCCACCGAGCTCGTCGATGGCCTCGTCATCAACGCCGAGCGAGCCCGGACGAACCTCGAGGAAGGCTCGCTCGGCTTGGTCTTCAGCCAGGCAGTCCTCCTCACGCTGATCGATCACGGCATGACCCGCGATGCGGCCTACCGGATCGTGCAGCGCGCTGCTCGACAAGCCGTCGAGACCCAGAGAGGCTTTCGGAGCATCGTCGAGGGTGACGACGAGGTCACCCTGAGCACCGAGGAGCTCGATCGGGCCTTTGACCTCGATCGGATGCTGGCTCATCGTCATCGCTTCGTCGATGCCCTCGACACCTTGGGCGGCTGACGGCCATGGCTCGCACGCCCGCGGCGCTCGGCCTCAAGGCCCTTCGGACCGGCAAGGTTCGAGAGCTCTTCGAGGTCGACCACGACCACCTCTTGATGGTGGCGTCCGACAGGATCAGCGCCTTTGACGTCGTGATGGCTGAGCCCATCCCCGGCAAGGGTCGTGTCCTGACGGCCATGACCGCCTTTTGGGACGCGCAGCTCGGGCCCGTGGCCCCTCGGAGCCTGGTGAGCTGCGACCCTTCGGTCATCGAGGCCATGGTCCCCGGCTTCAGCGAGCTCGACGAGCTCCACGGCCGCACGATGCTGGTGAAGACCGCAGAGATGCTCCCCCTCGAGTGCATCGTCCGAGCGCGGCTCGCCGGACAGGCCTTCGAGGAGTACGAGCAGCGGGGCACCATCCACGACATGGAGGCGCCGGCGGGGCTTCGCTTGGCCGAGGAGCTCCCCGAGCCGATGTTCACCCCCTCGACCAAGGCGGAGGAGGGCCACGACCTCAACATCTCGATCGACGCGGCCATCGACATCATCGGTCGCGATCGCTTGGAGGAGGCCCAAGCCCTCTGCCTCGGGATCTTCGCCGTGGCCCAGGCTCGCTGCCTCGAAGCAGGCTTCGTCCTCGCCGACACCAAGTTCGAGCTCGGTCTCATCGACGGCGACCTCGTCCTCTGCGATGAGATCGTCACACCCGACTCCTCCAGGCTCTGGCCAGTGGAGGAGATCGTGCTCGGTCAGACCCCGCCAGCGTTCGACAAGCAGCCCTTCCGCGACTGGCTGGCCGCACAGCCGTGGGACCGGACGCCGCCTCCGCCCGCGGTGCCCGCTGAGGTGGTGGCGATCACCGCACGGCGCTATCGCGATGCCTACGAACGGGTGACGGGAGCCTTGCTCGAGCAGTGGTACGGTCCCTCGTCGTGAGGTATCACGCGCGCGTCGAGGTCAGGCTCCGACCCGGCATCGCTGATCCCGAGGGCGCCACCATCGAGCGAGCGCTGCCCGCTCTGGGCTTCGATGGCGTGGCGTCAGTGCGCTCTGGACGGTGCTTCAACGTCGAGCTAGATGCCGCTGATCTCGAAGCCGCGAGGAGCCACGCGGCGGAGCTGGCTGATCGCCTGCTGGCCAACCCGGTCATCGAGGAGAGCATCATCGAGGTGCGCGAGGCCTGATGGCCACCACCGTCGGCGTCGTCGTCTTCCCCGGAACCAACTGTGAGCACGATGCCGTGCTCGCGCTGGAAGCTCTTGGCGCCGATGCTCGCTTGATCTTCCACGCTGATGTGTCCCTGACGGGCCTCGACGCGGTGATCCTTCCCGGCGGCTTCGCCCACGGTGACTATCTGCGTCCCGGAGCGATCGCCCGCTTCAGCCCGGTCATGGAGGCCGTGAGCGCCTTCGCTCGAGAGGGTGGAGCGGTGGTCGGGATCTGCAACGGGTTCCAGGTGCTGTGCGAGGCACATCTGCTTCCCGGAGCGCTCCAGAAGAACCGAGGGCTCACCTTCCTGTGCGAGCCGGCGCTGGTCCGCGTGGACTCGACTCGCTCCGTGCTGACGCAGAGCGCCACCTTGGGTCAGCTGCTCGACGTCCCCATCAACCACTTCTCGGGCAGCTACACCTGCGACCTCGAGACGCTGCGCCAGCTGCGAGACCAAGAGCGCATCGTGCTTCGCTACGTCGAGAACCCCAACGGCTCGGTCGACGACATCGCAGGGATCTGCAACGAGGCCGGCAACGTCGTGGGCCTCATGCCGCATCCGGAGCGGGCGAGCTCAGCCTTGCTCGGCTCGGCCGATGGGCTCGTGCTGCTGGGCTCGCTGCTGTCGGCCTCGGTCGCCTGAGCGGAGGGCGCTCTAGGCCCGTCGGGTCCGCTTGATCCCTGCTCGGGTCAACACCGCAGGGGCCACGCCGGCCTCGCGCCACGTCGAGTAGTCGATGCCCTTGCGCTCGCCGTAGGCCTTGGCCGAGCTCACGAAGGCGCGCTCGAGCTTCTTGATGTCGAGGTTCGACTGGAGTCTCTTGAGCTCTGCTTCGAGGTCTTTGCGCTCTTGGCGGAGCAAGAGCGCGTCAAGGGCGTCTGCGGCGTCCAGCTCAGTGTTGATCGCCGTGATGCGTCGCTCGACGGTCGCAGGGGTCCTCTTCCGGCCGCGCTTGCCTCGGGTCGATGCGATTGCCTCGAGGTACTTGCGGACTGCGGCACCTTCTCGGCGGCCCTGAGCGAGAGCGTCTTTGTGCTCCTTGGTCATGGTTGATTTGACGGCAGGACTCATCGTTGCTCCTCGGGAACTCGGGTGGTATCGGAGAGATTCCGATGCAACACCAGGGTTCACACTATGCGCAATTCCGACGATTGACTCATCGCCATCGCGTCGATGCCAGATGGCTGATTTCCCCTGAGGCTGCATATGGGACCTCTCACAAGGTAAATATGCCCGAAAGCTTCGTCTCGAACACCTCGGCACACATCGGTCGCTAGTGAGCGTGTGGTGCAACGTTGATGTCGTGAATTACTTAGAAGGGGATGTGACACGAACGCCCTTATGAGAGAGGCAGCATCCTTCTCCCCAAGCTTCCGACAGAACTCGCCGTTCGCCTCCAAGAGCGCCGTCTCAGCGTCGCTTCGATGTGGTCGGGCAAGGCCACTACCGTGGGGCCATGGCGACGACGGCGACGAACGAGCAGCCGCTTCACCGAGCGCTGGGTCTGACCGACCCTGAGCTCGCCGACATCATCGAGGTCTTAGGGCGCGAGCCGAACCCCCTCGAGACCGCGCTCTACAGCGTCATGTGGTCCGAGCACTGCTCGTACAAGTCGTCTCGTATGCACCTCAAGCGCCTGCCGACCGAGGGCCCCACCGTCCTCGTCGGTCCCGGAGAGAACGCGGGCGTGGTCGACGCGGGTGACGGGATCGCCGTGGCCATCAGGATCGAGAGTCACAACCACCCCTCCGCCATCGAGCCCCACCAAGGGGCGGCGACTGGTGTCGGAGGCATCCTGCGTGACATCTTCACCATGGGGGCGCGCCCGCTGGCGGTCATGGATCCGCTCTTCTTCGGGGTGCCCGATGACCCGCGCCAGCGCTGGCTCGTCGAGGGAGTGGTGGGAGGCATCTCGAGCTACGGCAACTCCGTGGGTGTCCCGACCATCGGTGGCGAGCTCACCTTCGACCGCTGCTACCAGACCAACCCCTTGGTCAACGTCCTGTGCGTCGGCGCGCTGCCGGTGGAGCGACTCGTGCTCAGCGCGGCGTCGGGCACGGGCAACCTGGCGGTGCTCTTGGGCTCGACGACGGGGCGTGACGGCATCGGCGGCGTCTCGGTCTTGGCCTCAGCGAGCTTCGAGGGCGACGACGGGGCAGCCAGCCTCGATGACGCCAAGCGACCAAGCGTCCAGGTAGGCGACCCCTATGAGGAGAAGCGTCTGATCGAAGCCTGTCTCGCGCTGCTCGATGAGGGCCTGGTCGTCGGGATCCAAGATCTCGGTGGCGCTGGCCTCGTGTGCGCCACCTCGGAGACCGCCGCTCGAGGACGGGTCGGCATGGACGTCGACGTCACTGCGGTGCCTCGTCGGGAGCCCGGCATGGAGCCATGGGAGGTCATGGTCTCCGAGAGCCAGGAGCGGATGCTCGCCATCGTCAGCCCCGCCTCGCTGCCCCAGGTCCAAGCGCTGTGCGATCGCTGGGAGGTGCTCTGCACGGTGGTCGGTCGTGTGACCGAGCCCGGCCGAGACGAGGCGGGTGAGCCTGTCGGGGTGCTCCGGATCCGTGACGGCTTCGACGGTGAGATCCTCGCTGACATCCCGGCCGCCTCGTTGGCCGATGATGCTCCGCTCTACGACCGACCGCGACGCGCCCCGGCGGACCAGGCGGCGAGGGCCGCTCATGACCCAGGTGAAGAGGCCCAAGGGGTCGACGTGGGCGAGGCGATCGCAGCGCTGCTGCTCGATCCCTCTCCCATCTTCCGTCAGTACGACCACCAGCTCTTCTTGAACACCGTGATCGCCCCCGGAGCGGACGCTGCGCTCCTCCGCCTGGCCGGGCCCGGGCTCCCGGCTTCGACCAAGGGCATGGCGCTCTCGACGGATTCCAACCCTCGCTGGTGCTCGCTCGATCCTCGAGTGGGCACCAAGGCCACGGTGGCCGAGTCGATGGCCAACGTGGCGGCTGCCGGCGCGACGGCGGTGGCCATCGTGAACTGCCTCAACTTCGGCAACCCCGAGCACCCAGAGGTCATGTGGCAGTTCTCCGAGGCGATCGACGGGATGAAGGAGGCCTGCGAAGGCCTCGGCCTGCCGGTGATCGGAGGGAACGTCTCGCTCTACAACGCCTCGGGGGGGACCGATATCGATCCCACGCCGGTGGTCGGCACGCTTGGCTTCGTCGAGCACCTGCTCAGCCCGCCTCCCTCGCTTGCCTGGGGTGAGGGCCAGTCGGTGGTGCTCCTCGGGGCGCGGTCGGGTCCTGGTCCCTCGGCGTTCCCCTTGGCCGGAGGACGACTCGCAGTCGACGTCCTGGGGAATCGAGACGGGCAGCTCTTTGACGTCGATCTCCCAGCCCACGCCGAGACCTGCCGGCTGGTCGCCTCGCTCGTCGCCACGCACGCGGCCGGCGAGGAGGGCCTGCTCGGCTCAGTGCACGACGTTGGCTCGGGCGGTCTGGCCGTGGCAGCTGCCGAGATGGCGGTGGCATCGGGGATCGGCGCCACGCTCACAGGGATCGAGGGGGTCGCTGAGGCGTTCTGTGAGCGGCCTGGGCGCTTCGTGGTCACGACCGGGGACGCCGAGTCGCTCTTGGCCGCCGCAGCGCACGCCGGGGTCCCCGCAGAGGTCGTGGGGAACGTAGGTGGGACGTCGCTCGTCCTCGAAGGGCTCTGCGACGTCTCCGTCGACGTGCTTCGCTCCCGTCACGCAGGAGCGCTGGCGGCTGCGCTCGACGCCGCCGGCTAGGGCTCTTCTCTCGGGGCGAGGGCTGAGCTAGCGGGGCAGACGGGCTCGCAGCTGCTCGAGGGCGTCATCCGGCACGCGGAGCTGCGCGGTGGTCCCGCGCCATGACTTCACGCCGATCCCGACAGCCAGGTCCGGCTTCTTGGCACCGTGATAGTCAGAGCCCCCGGTCGCCACGAGCCCGTGCTTCTCGCACAGCTCTGCGACCATGGACACCTCGTCGGGGGAGTGACGCGAGTAGTACGCCTCAGCACCAGAGACGCCCTGGGTCGCCGCTGCCGCAAAGGCGTCGTCGAGGATCTCTGCTTGGCGCTGAGGGGCGAGGGGCATGCCATCGACCCAGGGGCAGAAGGTCGTGAGCGGGTGCGCGAGCACCGTCACCGCGCCAGATGCCGTGGCCGTCGTGGTGGCGTCGGCGATCGAGACGCGCGCCTTGGGGACGTAGGCCGCCGCACCCTCTCCCAAGAGCGTGGAGAAGACGCCGTTGATCGAGGTGAACTCCTTCGGGTAGGCCTCGATGAGGGCTTCGGCGAAGTGGGGACGTCCCGCATCGATGAGCGGCTTGTGCCCGATCGCCTCGACGCGGGCGGGATCGAGCGGGTAGCCGACCTCAGTCAGCTTGTCGATCAGGCGCGTGTTGCGGGTGGCTCGATCGTCGCGCAGGGAATCGAGGGTCTCGTGGAGCTCGTCAGGGCCCTCGCCGATGAAGTAGCAGAGCAGGTGGGCACTTCGCTCGCCGTCGTCTTGGAGGCACGAGATCTCGCAACCCCGCACGGCCTCGATCCCGGCGTCGCTGAGCAGCCCGGCAAAGGTGTCGCTCCCCTCCACCGAATCGTGGTCGGTCAGCGCGGCCGCGCTGAGCCCCGCAGCGATGACTTTGCGGGCGAGCCCGGCTGGATCATCGGTGCCGTCCGATATGGTCGAGTGCATGTGGAGATCGATCATTGCCACCCACGGTATCGGGCGGATGCGTCGGTACCCTCGGTGTGCGATCCTGGAGTCAAGATGACTCCCGAGGTCGCCACCCCTCGCGTCCGTGCCCAAGGCATCGTGACGCCTCGCCACATGGTCGGCTGATGAAGGAAGCCTGCGGCGTCTTCGGCATCTATGCCCCCGGCGCGGACATCGCACACCTCACGTTCGATGGGATCTTCGCGCTCCAGCATCGGGGACAGGAATCTGCTGGGATGGCGGTCGCTGAAGGCGACACCGTCACGGTGGTCAAGGACAACGGCCTCGTCGCGTCGGTCTTCGACGACCGCACGCTCCAGAGCCTGAGCGGCAACCTGGCCATCGGCCACACTCGCTACTCCACAGCAGGCTCTGGCGACTGGCGAAGCGCGCAGCCGGTCTACCGGCCGGGCGACAGCGCCAGCGGCTTCGCGCTGTCGCACAACGGGAACCTGACGAACACCGAGGCGCTCGTCGATCGACTCGGTGCGCTGCCGGGCATGAACATGACCGACTCTGACGTCTTGGCGGACCTGATCGCGCGCTCCTATGACGCTCACCTGGGTCGTGGCCTGGGTCTAAGAGAGGCGCTCATCGAGACCCTGCCCATGGTCGAGGGAGCGTTCTCGCTGACCATCTTGGACGGCTCACACGTCTGGGGCGTGCGCGATCCCCATGGCTTCAGGCCGCTGTGCCTGGGACGGCTCGGCCCCGAGGATGCCCCGACGGGCTGGGCACTCGCTTCTGAGTCGCCGGCCTTTGACGTGATCGGTGCGACCTACCTGCGCGAGATCGAGCCTGGCGAGATGGTCCGGATCGGTCCTGAGGGTGTCGTCTCCGAGCGCTACGTGGATCCGAGCCAGACGAGCTCGCACCTGTGCATCTTCGAGTTCGTCTACTTCGCCCGACCTGACTCGCTCCTCCACGGTCGCGAGGTCCACGGGGCCCGGCGACGCATGGGCGAGCTCCTGGCCAAGCAGGATCCCGTCGAGGCCGACATGGTCATGGGCGTACCGGACTCGGGGGTGCCAGCTGCTGAGGGCTTCGCTCTCGCGTCAGGTATCCCCTACGGCCAGGGCCTGATCAAGAACCGCTACATCGGCCGCACCTTCATCAACCCGGATCAGACTGCCCGCGACCGCGGGGTCAGGCGCAAGCTCAACCCGCTCAAGGAGAACATCGCCGGCAAGCGCCTCGTGGTGGTCGATGACTCGATCGTGCGAGGCACGACGACCAGAGCGCTCGTGCGGATGCTCAAAGAGGCCGGAGCTGCCGAGGTGCACCTGAGGATCTCCTCGCCTCCGTTCAAGTGGCCGTGCTTCTACGGCATCGACACGCCGACTCGGAAAGAGCTCTTGGCCGCGAACCACACGATCAAGGAGATCACCGAGTACCTCGGGTGCGACACCTTGGCCTACATCTCGCTGGAGAACCTGGTCGACGCCATCGGCGAGCACAGCGGCTTCTGCAACGCCTGTCTGACCGGGGAGTACCCGACCAAGGTCTCCATCGACACCGAGCGAGCACGGGTGCGCAACGCCTCGATCGAGTCGCGGAGTCTGGCTCCCGCCAAGAGCGGCGTCTGAGCATGCACGCAGACGCAGGCGCCACCTACGCGGCGGCGGGTGTCGACATCCAAGCAGGCGACGAGGCGGTCGAGCGCATCAAGAGCGTCGTGGCGTCCACCATGCGTCCCGGGGTGCTCGGCGGCATCGGCGGGTTCGGTGGCCTCTTCGCTCTCGACATGGGTCGCTATGCGAACCCGGTCTTGGTCGCCGCCACGGACGGGGTGGGCACCAAGCTCGAGGTCGCTCGCCTGGCCGGTCGCTATGACACCGTCGGCATCGATCTGGTGGCGATGAGCGTGGACGATCTCGTCTGCGTCGGTGCGGAGCCGCTCTTCCTCCTCGACTACATCGCGGTGGGCGCGGTCGATCCCGCAAGGATCGAAGAGCTGGTCGGTGGCATTGCTGAGGGATGCCGGCAGAGCCGTTGTGCTCTGCTCGGAGGCGAGACCGCCGAGCACGGCGGCACGCCGTCAGACCTCGATCTCGCCGGCTTCGCGGTCGGTGTCCTCGAGCAGGGCCACGAGCTCGGTCCAGAGCGAGTCCGCAGCGGTGATCTCTTGGTGGGACTGGGCTCACCCGGCCTGCGATCCAACGGCTACACCCTGGCTCGCCACGTGCTGCTCGAGCGGGCTGGCCGCTCGCTCGAGGAACCTGCGTGGGCTGGTGCCTCCTCCAGCCTCGCTGAGGAGCTGCTCCGACCGTCGGTGATCTACTCCTCTGCAGTGCTCGACGCGATGGCGGCGTCACCCGGCTCGCTGCACGCCGCCGCCCACATCACAGGAGGCGGGATCGGAGGCAACCTGATCCGCTCGCTCCCCGCATCGCTCCGAGCGGTGGTCGATCGAAGCGAGCTTCGCGTCCCAGAGATCTTCGGCGAGATCCAGCGCCTGGGCAACGTCGCCGAGGACGAGATGGCTCGTGTCTTCAACCTCGGGGTCGGCATGATCCTCGTCGTTGATCCCTCGGGAGCATCGAGCATGCTCGACTCGCTGCGGGCCTCAGGGCTCGACGCGGCGCTGGTCGGGTCGATCGAAGAGGGCGACCGAGCAGAGAGCCGCTGGTGAGCGAGCTCAACCCGACCCAGCTCGCATTGGCGGCGCACCTGAGGGAGCACTCCGTCAAGACTGGCGACTTCGTCTTGAAGTCGGGCAAGCGATCGAGCTGGTTCATCGATTCGAAGCAGACCGTCTGTCGACCCGAGGCCATGGTGCTTGTGGCGCACGCCCTCTTGGATCTCGTTCCCCCGGAGGCCACCGCCATCGGTGGCCTCACCATGGGTGCCGATCCTGTCGCCTTCGTCACCGCCGGCATCGCGGCGACCGAGGGTCGGCTGCTCAAGGCGTTCAGCGTCCGCAAGGAGACGAAGGATCACGGGGCAGGCGGTCGGATCGCCGGGGCGCTCGAGCCGGGCGACAAGGTCGTCATCACGGAGGACACCGTGACCAGAGGCACCTCGCTCTTGGAGGCGGCGCACGTCGCACAGGAGTTCGGGTGCGAGGTGGTGCTGCTCACCGCCGTGGTCGACCGGGGCGGCACCGTGGCCGCCATGGCTGCAGCCGAGGGCTTGGCCTTCTCGGCCGTGCTCACCGCGCCGGACCTGGGCTTTGCCTACGAGGGCGGCTCCTGAGCCACTCGGCTCGTGCCGACGGAGCGCCCAACGCTCGTCGCACCACCAGCTGAGCGCCCACTGGCGCTCGTCGGCGACCGAGCGTCGAAACCTCCTGATCCTGCGCGTCTCGAACGGCGGTGCACGACGCGAGAAAGTTACTTGTAACATACAAATATGTCTGCCACGAAGATCGCTGCCTCTGCCAAGAAGGGATCAAAGGCTCAGGCTCGGCTCGGGACCGCAGAGATCTCCGATGCGCTCTTGGCCATCGGACGAACGATGACCCAGCCCAAGATGCACCAGAGCATCTGTCGGCGAGCCGGGGTGGACCTCGATCGAAGCAGCGTGGCTGTCCTCTACAAGCTGGCGATGGAGGGTGATGACATCCACCTCACCGTGCTGGCTGACCGCCTGGGAACCGACTCTCCCGCGGTCACCCGAAAGGTGCAGCACTTAGAGCGCTTAGGGCTGGTCTCTCGCCGACGCGACGAGATGGATGCTCGAGCCATGAGGATCTCGATCACTGCACAGGGCCGCGAGGACATTCAGCAGATCCTGGCGGCACGTCTTGAGACGTTCGACGAGCTGCTCGCCAGCTGGAGCATCGAGGATCGCCTCGAGTTCTCACGGCTCCTCGGCATGTTCGCGGCCACCGTCCAGATCGGAGGCTCGAGCGATGTCACTTGACGAGCGCGCTGACCTCCTCGTCGACGACGATCCCGAGATCTCGGGAGCCGAGCATCGGAAGATCCTGTGGATCCTGAGCGCCTTGATGCTGGGGATCATCCTCTCGTCGCTGGACCAGACGATCGTGGCCACCGCGCTGCCCACCATCGCCGGTGATCTCCATGGGCTCAACCACCTCTCTTGGGTGGTCACCGCCTATCTGCTCACCCTGACGGTCTCGACGCCGCTGTGGGGAAAGCTCGGTGACCTCTACGGCCGCAAGAAGCTCTATCAGGCCGCCATCATCATCTTCTTGGTGGGTTCGGTCTTTGCCGGTCTCTCCCAGACCATGGGCGAGCTCATCGGGTTCCGAGCCATCCAAGGTGTCGGTGCCGGTGGGCTGATGGTCGGCGCTCAGTCGATCATCGGCGACGTCGTCTCCCCCCGCCAGCGTGGCCGCTACATGGGCTACTTCGGTGCCTGCTTCGGTGTGACCAGCGTGATCGGTCCGCTCATCGGAGGCTTCTTGACCCAGCAGCTCTCGTGGCGCTGGATCTTCTACATCAACCTGCCCATTGGCTTGCTGGCCCTCTTCGTCGTCGCCACGCGGCTCACGATCCCGCGCAAGCGCACCGAGCACAAGATCGACTACCTGGGCACGGTTCTCTTGAGCACTGCGGTGACCTGCCTGATCCTGCTCACCACCTGGGGAGGCTCGGTCTACCAGTGGGGATCGACCACCATCGTGGTGCTCGGTGCCATCACGTTGGCCTTGGCGATCGCCTTCGTGGTCGTCGAGTCTCGAGTGGTCGAGCCCCTCATGCCGCTCAAGCTCTTCAAGAGCGGGGTCTACAGCGTGGGCGTCACCGTGGGGTTCTTGATCGGCTTCATCATGTTCGGCTCGGTGATCTACATCCCCCTCTTCCTTCAGGTGGTCTACCGAGCCACACCGACCCAGTCGGGGCTCGAGATGCTCCCGATGGTCTTAGCCCTCCTGTGCACCTACATCACGAGCGGTCGGCTCGTCGCCCGATGGGGTCGGTACAAGATCTTCCCCGTCATGGGCACGGGGATCATGGCACTCGCGCTGATCCTGCTCTCGACGATGGACACCTCGACGCCCATCGAGGTGGCGTGGCTGTTCATGGCCATCTTGGGCTTCGGGATGGGCATGGTCGTCCAGATCCTGGTCCTCGTCGTGCAGAACGCTGTGCCTCATGAGCAGCTGGGGACGGCGACCTCAGGGGCGACCTTCTTCCGATCGGTCGGCGGTGCGTTTGGGGTGGCGCTCTTCGGCTCGATCTTGATCTGGAGCTTGACCAGCGACCTGCACCGCTTTCTGACCTCGGCAGAGATCAAGCAGGTCAGCATCAAGGCGCTCACCACCAGCCCGGCGGTGATCGACAAGCTCCCTCCGGCGGTCCACGCAGGCGTCGTTCACGCCTACAGCGCCGCACTCAGCACCGTCTTCTCCGTCGCGGCACCGTTCGGAATCGCCGCCTTTATCCTGTCCTTGTTCCTCAAGGAGGTCCCGCTGCGGGACCGCACGATGTCCCTTGAGTCCGTCAGCACGGCCGACATCTTCTGATCCCGACTCGAGGGCAGGATGGTGTCATGAAAGGGCAACGATGAACGACGCAACCCAGGCACTCGGGGTCTTGCGAGCCTCACACGATCGGCTCTCGCAGCTTGTCGCCGACACACCTGACGATGGCTTAACCGTGCCGTCCGCCTGTGCGGACTGGAACGCCGCCGCGGTGCTCTCCCACCTCGGCAGCCAGGCGGAGATCTTCTCCGCCTTCTTCGACGCGGCGCTCACTGGTGAGCCTGTTCCCGGCCAGGAGAGCTTTGCGCCGATCTGGGCGGCATGGGATGCCAAGAGCCCTTATGACCAGGCCCATCACTCGGTGGCGGCGAACGAGGCGTTCTTGGCCCGCGTCGAGTCCCTCGACGCTTCAAAGCTCTCAGAGCTTCGCTTCGCCCTCTTCGGCATGGACCTCGACGCGGGAAGCCTGCTTCGCATGAAGCTCACCGAGCATGCCGTCCACAGCTGGGACGTCTTCGTCGCCTATGACCCTGATGCCGTGATCCCCGAGGACGCGGCGTCGGTGCTCGTCGATGGCTTGGGCGACATGGTGGTGCGAGTGGGCAAACCGTCGAGCCCCGGTCAAAAGATCGCTTTGGCCACGACGGCGCCTGCGCTACGTCTGGTGCTCGACACTGCGGGAGTGAGCTTGGTCCCCGGTGACACGACCTCGACCGACGCGCTGGTCAGGCTGAGCTCTGATCAGCTGATCCGGCTTGTCTATGGACGACTCTCAGATGAGCGTCTGGGTGGCCCTGCGCCTGAGACCCAGGGCGTCGAGCTCGACGATCTGCGCGCTGTGTTCCCCGGGGTCTAGCTGTAGGTCCCAAAGAGATCGTTGACGCGGCATCTCGGGGACCTCGCGTGCGGGGACGAGGCGGTGATGCCGCTGCTCCGCTCAGGATGGCGGATGAGGATCTCGCTGCCTTGGCGGTGACCGATGGCTGCGTCGATCGTGAGCGAGCCAACGTCGCCAAGCGATGAACCGGCATCGTTGCTCGATGGATCGTGCCGTTGCGTGATCTACGGGTAGGCAAACGTCCTCCTGAGGATCGCCACCCAGGCGACCGTGGCGAGATGGTTGCTGCCGTCGGCCTCAAGCCGATCTCTAGGACTTCTGCTCAGGCGGTGCCTGCCCTCGTGGCCAGCTCTCCGACGAGAGGTCCAGCACCCTCGCTACCGCCCCCCAGCGGAGATCCCACGCCTGGCGGCCGACCGACGAGTCAGGCGCCATCACATCGAAACCGTGGAAAGCCCCCCGATGGACGTGCAGCTCCGTCGATACCCCGGCTTCCATCAGCCGCTGCCCGTAGTCGATGCACTCGTCTCGGAAGGTCTCGATCTCCCCCACGTCGACGTACGCGGCAGGGAGTCCCCCGAGGTTGCTGGCACGAGCAGGCGCTGCGAAGCACGAGACGTCATCGCCTCCCCTGCGGTCTCCGAGCAGCGCATTCCATCCGTGGTCGTTGTCCACGCGAGTCCAGACGACCGATGCGTCGTAGGCGGTGGACGACGCGGTGCGCGCCCGGTCGTCGAGCATCGGCTCGAGCAACAGCTGGAACACGATCGCCGGCCCGCCTCGGTCACGAGCCAACAGCGCCAGACCAGCGGCGAGGCCGCCCCCGGCACTGATGCCGCCCACCGCGATCCGCTCCGGGTCGATGCCCCAGCTGGCGGCATTGGCTGCCAGCCACGTCAGACCGGCAAAGCAGTCTTCGATCGGCGCCGGGTCAGGATGCTCGGGAGCCAGCCTGTAGTCAACCGACACTGCGGCCAAGCCCAGGCGCTCGACTGCTCGCACCAGCAACGCGTCGTCCATAGCGTACGAACCGACGATCATCCCTCCGCCGTGCATCCAGTACAACGCAGGAACAGGCGAATCCATCGCACTCGGTCGGTAGATGCGGAGCACCACTCCGGGTGCACCAGCGGGGCCCGGCACGGTCACATCCTCAACGACCACCGAGGTGGGCCGATGCGGCGGAGTCGACGCCAGGAGGGCCGCCATGCCATCGCGCAGGAGGGGAAGTCGCTCGGGGCTGTAGTCGGGTCCCCGTGTGAGGAAGCCGTCCAACACGGGCTGTAGTTCGGGATCGACGTTGGCCACCGACATGGTCAGACCCCCTCTTTCGACGAATTCGGTTGCAGTGCTCTCAATCCCTCGACCCCCGTGACGACGACGCTGAAGGCACGGTGTCGAACCCCGCGCCGTACAACGACAACGCTGATCATCGGACTCTAGCGAGGTTCGGCACCGATGAGCCTCAGCGCCGCCCGAGCGAATGCCTTGAACGGTCGGGAGATCGGGTGGCTTGCATCCGTGAGGGGCATCGCTCGAACACAAGGGAACAACGCGGCCGGACCTAGAGTTGCCCGTCGTCGCTCGACGATCCCTTCGGCTAATCTCTGCTCGGCCAAAAGGTCCGCACGGGCAGGGGGGCCAGCTGGGCGCCGCTGCGGGTTGAAGGACATGAGCAAACCCATACGAAGCAGGGGACGGTCTTGAGCCAATGAAGGATGAACAGCAAGTTGATGCCCTGATTGTCGGAGCGGGGTTCGCCGGCATGTACCAGTTGCACAAGCTCCGAGAGCTCGGCCTTCGCTGCCGCGGCCTGGAGCGGGGATCCGGGGTCGGCGGGACCTGGCATTGGAACCGCTACCCGGGTGCCAAATGTGACATTCCTGCCCAGTTCTACACCGTTTCGTATCGGCCGGACCTCGACCAGGAATGGACCTGGACTCACCGGTTCGCACCTCAGGCCCAGATCCTCGAGTACATGGAGGAGATCGCCCGGCGAGAGGACATGAACGACGCCATCTCGTTCGAGACCAATCTCGTGGGGGCCACCTGGAGCGATGAGACCTCGACCTGGACCTCCACGACCGATACCGGCGAGACCATCACCTCGCGGTATCTGATCATGGCCACCGGAGCGTTGAGCGATGCCAGGGTGCCGAACCTCCCCGGACTTGACACCTTCGAGGGACGATGGTTCCACACCGGGCGTTGGCCCCACGAGCCAGTCGACTTCACCGGACGGCGAGTGGCCGTCATCGGGACCGGCTCCACCGGCGTCCAGACCATTCCCGTGGTGGCCGAGGTGGCCGAGTCGGTCCTGGTGTTGCAGAGGACGCCGAAGTTCGTGCTTCCGGCCATGGACCATCGGCTGTCCGAGGAAGACATCAGCGCGGTCAAGAGCAACTATCCAGCACTGCGCAAAGCAGCCAGGCGCGGCGACTTCGGCACGCCCTTCCCGATCTTGGAGTACGACCTGCGGACCATGTCGATCGCCGAGCGCGAAGAGCTCATGGAGCTGCTCTACAGCAAGGGGCAGATCGGGGGATTCGTCAATGCCTACGCCGACCACCTCGGCCTGAAAGACCAAGAGGTCAACGACATCGTCTCTGATTTCGTCCGCAAGAAGATTCGGGAGATCGTGGAGGACCCGAAGACGGCGGAGGACCTGATCCCTTACGGATATCCCATGGGCATCAACCGAATCATCATCGGCACGAACTTCTATGAGACCTTCAACCGCGACAACGTGACCCTCCACTCCGTCCTGGACGATCCCATCATGGCCATCGAGCCCGGCGGGTTGCGCACCGAGCAGAACCGGTTCGAGTTCGATGACCTCATCTTCGCCACCGGCTACGACGGCATGACCGGGAGCTTCACGTCGGTCGACATCCACAGCCGCAAGGGGGACACGATCAAGGAGCGTTGGGCCGAGGGGCCACGCGCCTATCTGGGCATGCAGATCTCAGATTTTCCGAACCTGTTCACCATCACCGGCCCAGGCGGTCCGTCGGTGCTGGCCAACGTCATCACCACCACCGAGCAGAGCATCGACTTCGTCACCGCGCTGATCGAACATGCCGAGCAGAACGACCTCGGCGTGATCGAGACCGACGCCGACGCCGAGAACGAATGGATGGACCACGTCGCCGACGTAGCTGAGGCCACGCTGTACCGCTACGCCTTCAAGGCGAACTCGTGGTACACCGGGGCAAACGTACCCGGGAAGAAGGTCGTCTTCATGCCCTATGCCGGTGGCGTGGGGACGTTCGAAGGAGTGCTCGAGGAGGTGGCTGAGGACAAGTTCCGAGGCTTCCGGTTCTCTCCGGCCGAGGAGTCGGTCACCCAGTAGCGCGAGTCCATCACCATGGTCACCGCCAGTGCTGGACGCCGATCACCTCGATGACGACCAGCGGGCCCGCTGTGGAACGACCAGTTGTCGGTGGTCGTACGAGCGCTGGACCATGATCGAGGCTCCACACAACGTCGTGAAGCTTCACGAGGGACTGAGCCGAGACGTGGTCAGTGCCTTCGGTCGCAGCGTCCATCAGTGTGCGATGGACGCTGCGGCGATTGGGCACACCTTTGAGCTGACGCTCAACGCTCCTGGACCAGGTGGCGACGACGGGGACAAGCAAGCGGCGGACTCTTCCGAAGGACTCGATGCCGAAGCTGAGCGACTGGTTGACCTTCTCGATGGAACGGCTGCGGAGGGTGAGGCGACAGGGAAGAGCCCACCCGACTGAGGGTCCGTCCAGCAGAGAAGAAAGGCCGAGCGGAGCTTCCGCTCGGCCTTCTCGCGTTCTTAGCGAGCGACCCAGGTGTCGAGGGACAGTCTTCGATGCTTGGATCTGTCGAGCAACAAGATGCTCCACAGATCCGCCCGATCTGCGGCGAGGTGGTGAACCAGACTGGCGAAGGGTCGGGACCCACCCTTGGTGGTCGAGACCGGCGTCGATCCGGTGACCTCGCGCTTTTCAGGCGCGCGCTCTTCCAACTGAGCTACTCGACCATCGGCTTGCTCGGCCGGAACCGAGACACCGAGCGGACCTGACGGGATTTGAACCCGCGACCTCCGCCTTGACAGGGCGGCGTGCACTCCAGACTGCACCACAGGTCCTCGACCGACTCAGGTAGCCCCTGAGGCGGAGTGCCATCCTACACAGGAAGGGGTCTTGGCTCCCAACGTCGAGGTGAAAGGCAGGCCGCGTTTGACGTTCAGCTCGAACGCACGGTCAGTCGAAGAGATCTGGATCTGACCGGACGATCTCATCCCAGAGGGGAGAGAACGAGAACCAGCCAGCGAGTGGCGTCCCGATCTGCTCTCGGGTGTAGCGAGCATCCTCATCCGGGATGAGTCGTGGCGTGCCCACTGCCTCGGCCAAGAGCTGGGCTTGAGCCGAGCGCTCCATGGTCACGAACCACCAGGCGGCCTCTTCGACGCTCTGTCCCACGGTGAAGAGGCCGTGGCTCTGGTGGATGACGGCCTTGTGGTCGCCGAGCTCCTTGGCCAGGGCTTCACCGGCATGGGCCTCGAGGACGATCCGGCCTCCGTAGGCGCTGCAGAGCACGTGGTCTTCGAAGAAGGCGCACGCATCCTGGGTGATGGGATCGAGCAGGCGGCCCAGCGACGAGAAGGCCTTGCCGTAGACCGAGTGGGCGTGGGCAGCGGCCATGACCTCGGGTCGTGCCTTGTGGATGGCGGAGTGGAGGACGAACGCGGCGCGGTTGAGCGCACCTGAGCCCTCGACGATCACGCCGTCGTGGTTCACCAAGATCAGGTCCGAGACCCTCACGTGACGAAAGCTCATCCCGAACGGGTTCACCCAGAAGTGATCAAGGCGCTCGGGGTCGCGAGCGGTGATGTGACCAGCGACGCCCTCGGAGAAACCGAAGCGCCCGAAGATCCTGAGCGCTCCGGCCAGGCGCTCCTTTCGGTAGCGACGCTCGTCTTCGAACGAGTCGAAGGAGGTGGGGATCCTCGGCTGGGTGCGCTTGGCTCCGATGTAGACGGCGTCATCCATGGCGTCTCCCTCCTCGTGGCTCTGTGCCGAGCGTAGATGCCTCGTGCGAGCACGTCGGCCGCAGGCTCACTGCTCGGTGAGCCACTCCTCGAAGCTGCCGAAGTGCGTCTCGGGGTCGCGATCGATCAGCACGGCGGTGCCAGTGGCGAGGAGCGCGCCTGACGAGGCGAGGACCAGCTCGGCGGAGACGAACCACTTGTCGCCGTCTCGCCGATCGACCCACGAGCGCGCCACCAAGGGACGCTCGAGCGGCACCGGCTTGACGTAGTGCGCGGTCAAGGTGGCGGTCACGCTGCGCGAGCCCAGGAGCTGAGGAAGGTGGCCGAGCACCTCGTCGAGGACCGCCGCCGTCCAGCCGCCGTGAGCAACCCCTGGGCCACCCTCATGCTCGGCGGGGCAGGTGAGCTCGAAGTGGGCTGTCTCCTCCGCATCAAGGCGCTCGGTGGTCAGGCCGTAGTGGCACTTCGCTGCCGAGAGGCACCCACCACAGAGGCCCACACCGTGCTCGGTGCCCCCCGCCGTCTGGAAATCGCCGCCAATCCATGCCTTCGTAGCTCGTGCCACGCTCCGTGCCCCCCTCGGCTTCTCAGCCCCCAGTCTCGCAGGCTTCGCGCCGCTCATGCCACGGGATGAACGAGAGGCCAGCGAGGTCCGGGTGGGCTGGTCTCGAGCGAGCGCTGGTGTGAGCCGCTATGGCTTCGGGCCAAGCGGGGGGAACGCTGCGGGGCGCTCTTCGAGGAACGAAGCGACACCCTCGGCGAAGTCTGCACCTTCGAGGAGGTGCTCGAGAAGGCCCTGAGCCTCGTCGACGGCCTCGTCAAGGCTTCGAGAGAGGTCGCCGTAGACCTGCTGGCGGATGGCCGCCATCGAGGCCGGCGAGCAGATCGACGCCAGCTCAGCCGCGTAGCGCTGCGCATGGGGGAGGACCTCGTCGGGCTCGAAGACCTGTGAGACAAGGCCCATGGCCTTGGCCTCGACGGCGTCGATGATGCGCGAGGACAAGAGGAGGTCGAGAGCGTTCTCTAAGCCGATGACCCGGGGCAAGATCCAAGACGAGCCGTACTCGGCGGGCAGGCCTCGCTTGGCGTAGGCCGTTGAGAACCGAGCCTTCGACGAGCAGAACCGGACGTCGGTGTTGAGGGCCTGCATGAGCCCCATCCCGGCCGCCGACCCGTTGATCGCTCCGATGATCGGCTTCCTGATGCCCAAGGGGTAGGTCTGCGGGCGCCGACCCGATCGGTCGAGCTTCGGGCCCTCGGTGGTCCCTGCGATCTCGGTGAGACGACCCGAGTCCAAGCCAGGGCAGAAGGTCCGGCCCGATGCGGTGAGCACGATGGCCCGCACGCCGTCGTCGGCATCGGCCTCGTCCAAGAGGTCGAAGTAGCGGTTCTCGAGCGGGACCGTCCAGGCGTTGCGGCGCTCGGGGTTGTTGAGGGTCAAGGTGCAGACGCCGTCGGCATCGCTGCGCAGGACCAGATCATCGTGCTCGCCCACCGCGCTCCCTCTCGTCATCGTGTGCCGTCCAACCGTATCGCCCTGCTCGCCGATCGCATCGGTGCCCAACGAGGGTCGTCCAAGCCCACGTTGGCGCCTTGTGAGCCCAGATGCTCGAATGGCAAGCGCTCATGACGACGAGGCGAGGGAGCGGCCAGTGAAGATCGACACAGGGATCGGCTTCGACTTCGACTTCGAGAAGGTGGGTTCGACGGCAGCGGCCATCGAGGCGGCGGGCTTCGACGGCATCTGGACGGGCGAGACGAGCCACGACCCCTTCTTGGCGCTGCTCTTGGCGGCCCAGGCGACCTCTCAGGTGTCGGTGGGGACGTCGATCGCCATCGCGCTCGCCCGCACGCCGATGGTCACGGCCGCAACGGCCTATGACCTCGCCCGCTACTCGCACGGTCGCTTCATCCTTGGCCTTGGCTCACAGGTCAAAGGCCACGTCGAACGCCGCTTCTCCATGCCCTGGTCGCACCCAGCGCCTCGGATGCGTGAGTACGTGCTGGCGATGAGGGCGATCTGGTCGGCCTGGCAGGACGGGACACCGCTCAGCTTCGAGGGCGACTTCTACACCCACACCCTGATGACGCCGTTCTTCACGCCCGAGAGTCACGAGTTCGGTCCCCCTCCGGTGTTCTTAGCTGGCGTCGGTGCCGGGATGGTCGAGGTGGTCGGCGAGGTAGCGGATGGCTACTTCGCCCATGCGTTCACCACCGAGCGCTACTTC
>Ga0075017_100000392_pt1 | contig 23923 bp, 19 predicted proteins | sample AleBraG_ABR_2012_FD_71475 | JGI IMG/M metagenome (GOLD analysis project Ga0075017, IMG submission 71475) | Freshwater sediment microbial communities in response to fracking from Pennsylvania, USA - Alex Branch Run_MetaG_ABR_2012 | ecosystem: Environmental > Aquatic > Freshwater > Creek >... | reverse complement strand
ACAACAGTGGACGTGTCCATTTGCGCTCCCAAGCGGACACCTACACTCTTGTCCGCTCTCTTGAGCGCATCCTCCGCTGATCAGGCGGCGTCAACCATGGGTGTTGCCCACACGCTTACAAATCCCGGAACCCGGCAAAGGCGTATTATCAACATCGAGGAAGGCAACTAGCATCGTCATCACCAACCGCCCAGCCCGATCCACTTATCCCAAGAAGAAATCTGTCTCAACAAGCGGAGCCACCCCTAACAGCCGACGCCGTCGTGCAGTATCTGACGCTCCCAAGCACTGCACAGTGTGCCCCGGACTGCTTCTTCACCACTCCCGCGTACAATAACGGAACGGTCTACCTCGGTATGGTGGGGTCCCCCGTGCTGGCGTTGACGCTGGCTGGCGGTCATGTCAATTCAACCCCACAGCAGGTGGTCGTTCCCAGCTCAACCAGCGCGGAAACCTACGGATACCCTGGGCCAACGCCTAACATTTCAGGATCACCCAATGGCGATATCATTGTTTGGGTGCTCGACAATGGCGGCTTTGCAACCTCCACTGGTGCGGGCAGGCCCGCAATATTGCGCGCCTACGACGCGACTAATCTCGCCAACACGCTCTACAGTAGTTCGACGCTTGCGGCTGATGCCCCGGGCAACGCAGTCAAATTCACCTGCCCGGTTATAGCCAACGGTCACGTCTACGTCGGTGGGAGCAGAGTGCTTACCGTCTTCGGCCTCTCGCCATAGCACTGATGCAAGTTACGATAATTCGAGAAAGCTGATACGCCGAACCGCGTACGAAGCTTTTTCTTGATTCCTTCGGCGGCAACTCGCAACATTAATCGGTCGGCGCCAAAGCGCCCAAATTGGGCACTCTGTCCAAGGCGCATCACTTGGGAGTAGACGTGGAGAGCCCAGCTCAGAATGAGCGCGAGCGCCGGTGGGCAAGCGAGTCAGGATTTTTCGACAACATTCGCTACGATTCGGAGCCGTTGCACACTAGCGTAGTGGAGCGATATCTGAAATGCGAACGCCCGAATTTCTCGGACGACTACGCTTTTCTGGCAATGGGCGATCTCTCCGGCAAGACAGTGCTCGAGATCGGGTGCGGAGACGGTTGGAGATCGATTGTAATGGCGCTGCGCGGAGCTCGCGTTGTCTCGCTCGACATTTCCTCAAAAGCAGTTGCAGCGGCACGAGCCCGCGCCGAACAACATGGCTTGCTCGATCGAATTCAGTTTCACGTTACGCCGATAGGCTTTTTACCACAAGCGAGAAATTTGATCATATCGTAGCTTTTGCATTCCTGCATCACATCCTTCCAGTACTCGAATCAACGCTCCGCCAAATGAAGACCTTCGGCAAACCCGAAACACGGTTTGAGTTTCTCGAACCTGTTAGCATTTTCAAGACGTTGCGCAGAATTCGACTCCTGCTGCCAATTCCAATCGATGGAACTCCGGATGAACGACCACTGGAACTGCAGGACCTAAGGACGATCCAGCGCGAATTCAGGACCGTCAGTAGCCGCTACTTTGGTGCGGCGACAAGAGTGGCCAGGTTTCTACTGACTAACGGCAACTTCGAGCTCTCCGCGCCCTGGCGCAGGACGTTATACGAGACCGCTGCAAACATTGACCACTTTCTTCTGCAACGCTTAAAACTTCGGCGTTTGGCGTCTAACGTCGTTATTGTGGCACAGGGATAGCAACCCACCAGGGTCCAGCGAGCCACTAGTACAACTAGGTCTTCCCAGGTATCAAGTCGACGGGAGCTTAGGCGCACTTTGCCGGGACTTGATTAATTTCGCAGGATTCCCGACATAGACGCCGTTGCTTTGACACGGTTTAACAACTACGGTTCCGGCACCTATCACGACGCCGTCCGCCAAATCGGCCATTACGATGGCGGCGTTCCCTATCCAGCAATCTTTGCCAATCATCACTTGCCGAATGTCCCCGCCCTGCTCAGCAATCGGCCTGTTGGCATCCTCAAAGTCATGTGCTCGCGCGCTGGCCACGTAAACGCCGGTACCGATTAGGGTCCGATCTCCAACGCGACAACGACCAAGATTGCACGCTGATCCGACATAGACGTCACGACCGAATTTTGTGTCACGTTGCGCAAGAGTGGTGGCAAATGAGATTCTGGGCCCCGGCCACGGAGCATCTATAACCATATAATAGAAGGCCTGACGCAACCAGACCCCGGATACGCCCGGCAACAACGAAAGGAACTGCGAAGCGCCCTGGAAGGCCGAGTCGCCGCCAGAAAGTGAGAGAACCTTGACCCAGATGACAACCGGCGATGTGATGGCTGCCGCTACCAGCCAGAGACAGCCCTTTACACACTTCTTGACGGTGGGCACCACAGCTCCACTAACCTGGCGCGGCCGGCAAATAGCCGCGAAACACCTTAGCCAGCTCCTGGGTGTTCTTGGTCAAATGGTACTTTGACAGAACCTTCACACGACCGGCAGCGCCGAGGCTAGCAGCCAAATCCGGATTATCCATCAGCTGCTCGACGGCATCTGCCAGGGCCGTCGGATCAGCCGGCGGCACCAGTAAACCATCAACACCCGCGTCAACAAGCTCCGGTATACCCGTGATCCAGGTAGCAATGCATGGCACTTCCATTGCCATGGCCTCCATCATAACCACTGGCACTCCTTCCGCGAAACTGGCTAGGGCAAATGCATCGCAATCCCGATAGAAATCAGCAATCCGGTCGTGATTGCACGCACCCACCAACTCGACATTCGCACTTAGGTGACGCTCTTGAACCAGCGCTTCCAAAGCCGCTCGACTTGGCCCTTCGCCAACCAGAGTAAGCGCGGCATTGCGGCCCCGATCCCTAAGTATAGCCAGTGCTTCAATCAGTATCTGCTGAGCCTTCACCGGTGCCAACCTGCCCACAAAGACCAACTTAAAAGCATCCGACGAGCTTCTGGAGCGTGGTGCGCGGGGTGGGAACGCCACAGTGTCCACACCGAGGCGCAAGGTGTGGATCTTTCTCCAGTATTTTGGGTCGCACGCTATCATCACCTGGCTGGAGCCGTAATGACTGATTGTAGCTACAAATGTTGCACCTGCGACCTTCTCGGACAGATGGAATCCGACGCCATCCGCGAATTCTCCTGGTCCGTGTACAGTAAGCGAATACTTGATTGGGTAGACGCGCGCCATGATTAGCGCCACCGTCGAGGAGAAGTGCGTGTGAACTGACAACACGCCATTCCGCTCGAAATAATCGCCGGCCACTACCGCCTCGGCAAAATATGCACTGTACGCTAGCAGCAGTCTGGGCGTACCGCGCGTAAGTTTCCACGCGTATCCTAGTCCTCGCAGATACCCCCACGGGCGGCGCAACAGTACACGTAAGTTCGTCGCAAAGATCTGTAAAGCGCCTGCGCCCAATACCGAATACACGCGACGAGACTCCGCAGCCTCGTCAGTACTCAATGATTCCGCTGGCCGATCACACTGCCTTATCGACACGACGGAAATATCAAACCCCAGTTCACGCAGTGCCAGCACCTCACGCAGCACGAAGGTATGATTAACCGCAGGGTACTGGCTGACAAGGTAACCCAGCTTCATGTGCGCTCCACGCGGATCGATGGTGACCGTCGGAGGCGCCTGGCCAGTGGCATTACCAGCATATGCCCTGGTAGCCGCTTCCGGAGAGGCGTCCGGAAATTGCTCTGGCGAGATCGACAACCATATGACCATCCAGTGCCAAACCCAGTTCACGATACTCGCGCGATCCATTGCCGATAACTATGGTTTCGCTGGACTTAATGACCTCGACGGGGGATCCCCGCATGAGGGACCACAAGTGTGGAATTTCACGCTCCACATATTCCCGGTTCGCACCAATGATGTTGGCCCTTGATACATCGCGATCATGTATGGCCACCTGGCAACCTTTCCCAAGTAGCATCTCAACCAACGAAACGGTGGGCGATTCACGCAAATCGTCGGTCCCCGCTTTGAAGGCCAGGCCGAGCACACCGACGCGCTTGGATCCGGCCGCCATCACCATATGGAACGCCCGCTCGATCTGCCGGCGATTACTGTCTAGAACCGCCTCGAGAATGGGCATCGGAACGTCCTCGACTCGACCACGGTGCACCAGCGCACGTAGATCTTTCGGAAGGCAGGAGCCGCCGAAGGCGAATCCCGGCCGCAAATAGGCCGTCGAGATGTTTAACTTTCGGTCCTCGCAGAACAGGCGCATAACCTCGTGACTATCCACACCCATGACCTTGCAAAGATTGCCAATTTCGTTGGCGAAACCCACCTTTAGCCCATGAAAGCAGTTGCACGCATACTTTATGGTCTCGGCAACTCGAAGCGCCACAACGTGACAAGGAGCAGCCACCTTAGCGTAGAGAGCCACGAGCGGATCGGCATGGGCTGGCACAGCGACTCCAACCAGGGTAAACGGCGGCTCTCGAAAATCCTTAATCGAGGTTCCTTCACGAAGAAACTCGGGGTTCGAACAAACGGCAAACCCCTCACCGTGCTTGAGACCGGAGGCTGCCTCAATGGCAGGAATCACGTGCGTATCGATGGTACCGGGCATAACCGTGCTGCGAATAACCACCGTGTGCCACCGGCCCTTTTGGCGCAGCGCCTCGCCAATCTGTTGTGAAACCCGCACCACAAAGGCGAGATCGATACTGCCGTTAGGCCTACTGGGTGTTCCCACACACACCATGGAGATCTCTGAGCCGACCACTGCCTCGCGTACGTCAGTGGTCGCTGTCAATCTACCCTCCCGAACGACCTGCGCCACCATTTCCGCAATCCCGTCCTCCACGATTGTGCTCAGACCCGCATTGATCTGATCAACTTTGGCATGCGATACGTCTACGCCAATTACACGATGCCCTTCGCTGGCAAAGCACGCCGCCGACACACAACCGACGTAACCAAGACCAAATACGCTAACCGATGTACTCATGCGAGCAATTCCTTGTTTGAAATATTGGGAGTACTTGCTCCCGTCGAGGGCAACGAATTGCATTGATTAAGGAAATCCAGCGCGACGGCATCCCAACTGCAGTGCTGCATGACGAACTTACGAGCACTTGCTGCCAGACTTTCGGCGCGGGCAGGATTCAACAACAAGTCGGCAATCGCAGCGGCCTGCGTCGCCGGGCTGTCCGCGATCAAGAGCTGTTCGTTATGGTGGATGGGCAGACCCTCTGCGCCGATACTAGTTGATACCAACGGGATTCCCATTGCCATAGCCTCGTAAATCTTGAGGCGAGTGCCCCCGCCAACTCGCAACGGCACTATGCAAACAGCGCCGCGCGCAAGATAGGGTCGGACATCGGGCACTGTTCCTGTGACTTCAATTCCGCTCGAGGAACTGGCCAATTGGCGCACGCCCTGGGAAGGCGAGCGGCCGACTATGGTCAGCCGCACATCCGGCACAAGTTCCCGCAGGCGACCGAGCACCTCAGTGACGAACCATCGAATGCCATCCTCATTCGGCATCCAGTCCATGGAGCCGATAAATATCAGCTCTCGCGTACCCGGCGTGCGGTGCTCCAGCGCCACAAAGTATTCGACGTCCACGCCGGTGTGCACGCTGGATACACTGCTCACCCCGTAATTCCGTCGAAATTGATCAGCATCTGTGTCTGATACAGCCACTACGTGGTCGAAGCGGCGGCATTCGGACCTCTCAAAGCGTTTCATTCGCCGCCACTGCTCCCGCATGTAAATACGTAGCAGTAAATTCTGGGGCACACTTGCGCGGCGCTGCCAAATAGTAGCCTCCACGTTGTGCTGGAACAGTACTACCGGGCTCCTTAAGCCGGGCGGTACGTTCTGCGATGGGAATAGGAAGTCACAGACCACCAAGTCCGCCTTGGCCGCCTCGCTGGCCACCCGACCGCGCATAGCCCGCGACCGATATCGCGATACGGCAAAGGGCAGCCGTGAGCACAGGTTGGCCAGTAACTCCAGTTTGTAGCTGAAACTTGTCTTAGCATTAGTACGAAACGGAATCCTGATTAGCTCGTTGCAGTACTCGCTAGCAAGACGCACGGCGTCACTAGATGAATCGCCATCGTCGAGACACAGGTAGGTGACGTGGTGGTGTCGAACCAGCGATCGCAACATCTGGTAAGTACGTATACGCCCGCCCTTATCAACCGGGTGCAGCAGCTCGGTCTTGATCCACAATATGCGCATGAACTAGGCGGCCTTCGGAACCGAGAGCTGCATAGGCTGGGGAGTTTCGCCATCTAAGTAGATCCGTGCCCACATTTCGAAAGTCAGCAGGGACCACAACCGCTCTGAGTGATTAACCCCCGCCTGATGCTCCCCGGCAAGCTTCGTCACCGCGCCCACATCGAACAGACCGCGCTCACGTGCGCGACCTCCCAATATGTACTCCTCGACCAGGGGCCGCCAACGCCCTCGCAACCAGGCACCCACCGGCACCGGAAATCCCATCTTCTTACGCTGCAGAATCTGCTTGGGGAGTTTATCCTTCATCGCCGCGCGCAGGATCCACTTGGTGGTTGTTCCCCGCAATTTCATATTCTGCGGCAGCTGCGCCATCCACTCCGTTAGCGGGTGATCCAAAAACGGCACTCGACTCTCGATGGACGCCGCCATGCTCATCTGATCCTGCTTCATCAGCAGTTCCTGCAAATAAGTACTCACATCGGCAAATAGAATCTGCGAAATCAAGGGCTTGCCGCGAACTCGCTCCAACGCTCTGTGATATGCCGAATAGGGATCCACCGCTGACAATTGATCACGAATTGGGCTCGCCAGTAAGGAGCGCTGCGCATCCCGAGAGAACACTGCAAAGTTGTCAAAATACAATTCGTTGAGATCCGCACCCCGAGTCAGGAACGTACGCGAGGCGATTTGCCGAGCACGCGAAGTCAGCGGCAGTCTCTCGATCGTGTTACGTACGGCTCGGCGGGCAAAGGCCGGGACAAATTGCTGGTAACGCGCGCCGAGCTTGGCGTTGTACTCAGTCACTCGGTAACGGTTATAACCGGCCAGCATTTCGTCGCTACCTTCACCCGTCAATACAACCTTGACATGCTCCGATGCCAACTTGGATACGAAATACAGCGCTACGCTCGACGGGTGGGCCAGCGGCTCGTCCTCATGCCATATCAAACGCGGCAACGCGGCAAAAAAATCATCCTGCGAGACCACAATTTCATGATGATCCGTGCGATAGCGCTGCGCCACTAATCGCGCGTACTCCAATTCGTTGGCCTCGCGTTCCGCGAAGGCAACGGAGAACGTGCGAATTGGGTCCTTGACCAGTTCGGCCATTGTCGCCGTGATCGCGGCAGAGTCAATGCCACCAGAGAGGAACATACCCAGCGGTACGTCGCTCATTAATCGCATCCGCACCGCCTCCGTAAAGCGCTCAGTGAATTCATCGACCAGTGCCTTCTCGCGAGCCGATCCGACTGCAGGGCCGCGGAGCCTGTCGCCCGCTTCCAAGTCCCAATATCTGCGAAGGCGGATTTCACCACATTGCCACACCAGGCAATGCGCTGGTGGGAGCCGCTTGATCCCGGCGAAAAGCGTTTCATCTCCCGAGGGAGCATGATTTGCAAGGTAGTCCGGCAATGCGGCTGTGTTCAGGATTGGTTTGGATCCCAGCGCAGGCAATAGAGCCTTGATTTCTGATCCGAAGATCAACGTACCATCGGGACGGTGAACATAGTAAAGTGGTTTGACGCCATATCGATCCCGAGCCAGGAAAAGGCTGCGCTCCCGGCTGTCCCAGATGGCAATGGCAAACATGCCACGCATTTTTTCCACGCACGACTCACCGTACCGCTCGAAAAGATGCAGGACCGTTTCGGTATCGGAGCGTGTGCGATATTGAACACCCAAAGATTCAAGCTCAGGCTTTAGCGTGGGATGGTTGAAGATCTCACCGTTGTACACGATCGTGTATCGCTTATCTTCGCTATACATCGGCTGGTGGCCATGCTCGACGTCCACGATACTTAGCCGACGATGGCCCAAACCGATCCCAGGGCCGATGTGCAGTCCGGCTCCGTCCGGCCCACGATGGGATATAGCCTCGCGCATACGTTCCAGCAGCGCTCGAGAGGGCTCATAGCCCCCTTGCACGCTGGCAATTCCGCAAATCCCGCACATTCCAGGTCTACTCCCAGCTTGGTCGTGGCTCAGTCATCGACATAATGCCCCACCCCGCCACCGACTGACTCGCTACTACGTCACGGCAGGATTTCCCGTTTGGATCCTCAATTAACTGCTGCCCGGTTGGGGAGGTTAACTGTGACGCACCTATCGCAATTAGCAGCGGGCCGGGGACAACTTCGCTGGGGCCGGGCCCTGGATCAATCCACCACAGCAGTTGGGCATTTGCCACCCAACCCGCATAATGCATCGGGTGCCCGGTCAACGCCCGCAGGGTCAGCACCAAATGGCTCCCAAACCTATCTACCCACTCAATTCGGGTGACCTGGCGGTCGGTAGAGGTAACCGTGACGGCGGGGAGGACGCCTTCTGCAACTGGCAGAATTATGGTCAAGCATTGCAACCCATTGTCGGTGCTGGCTTCCAGAACTGTAGCGGGTGCGCGGTGACCGTACCGGCCAGAGATTTCGCGCTCGACGGCCGCATTTTTGGCACTGATGGGCATAACGACGCGTGCCAGTGAGGCAATAGCGGTAACCACGTCAAAATTGGAATTGCCGCCAGGTATCGCGCTCAGGCCGGTGGCCAACTGCCACCGGACAGTGGCGGTGTTTGTCCCAGTTCGGTGGCCCTGATCGAACACCAGCCAGGCACCATCGCGTACGTGTGCAACGACCCGCGTATGGGTGGACGGAGAATGTGTAGCGATATGGCCGGCGGCGGTGCTGCGAACCAATGTCAGCCCCGCGCACTCTCTGAGCGTTGCCACAGGTGCTGGCGGTCTAGGCCCCCATTGAAAGGGGGTCAGCGGCGCCACCGAGGACTCACCGTCAAATTCCATGGTGTTGTGCGAGGTGGTCGAGCGAAACTCGTTACGCTCTACCCCGACATACGTCAACGTACCCCGATCGACGAACAGTGGTTGCGCGCCCAATGACAGCGTAATGGACAGCGCGTCGGCGTGAGCGTGGGCGCAATTCAGATACCCATGTGGGCCGGCATCCAAAATACAGACCGCCGAGTCTGAATCCCAACCGTCTCGTACCACCAGGGTACCGCCGTCCTCACAATTCAAACTGCGCCATGCAGGCAATTGGGTGTCCATCTCGAGCAGCCGATCAGTGGAGTTGACGCCGCATAGCGCGTACGCCATCGCCGGCTGCCGGAGACCGGGCGGGAGCAACTCTGGCCTGTGCAGCGTCGCTGCTCCCGCTAGCAACACCCCCCCGATAGCTTCTGGGTCTCTGCCATCGAGTGGGAACAACATGCCGCCATCGTCATCTCCGATCACTGGAATACAGCCCGATCCATTAGCGATGGATCGCATTACATTCATCATGCGCGATAAGGTCCTCAGCACTTCGTCCGTCACGGGCCAATCGCTAGCGGCGGCCAGGCGCACGTAATGCAGGTAAATCTCCATGGTATAGCGGTGATAGAGCGTGGCCTGCTCTCGATAGACCCCATCAGGGTGAACTTGACGATCAAGCCAGGACTCGAGAATGGAGGCACCTTTCCGCCGCCAGCGATTGCTATGCGAAGAATTCGGCAACAATGTACCGACATAGAAGAGGCAGAGGGCTTCACCCGTCAAATGCGTATTCGGACTAAAATAAGTTGATAGAAATTGCTCAACGTGCAGAGCATGGCATTCTATTGCCGCGGTGAGTCGTTTCAGTAGCGACTCGCTCCACGGCGCATCATTGAGCAGCCATAGCAGCCACAGCCACGTAATTGCCCGGTAGGCAACCTCCAAGCTGCTGGCCCAATTCACGCCCACATTGGGGGGATTCTCATCGAGCCAGGATGCGAGGTGGCGTTGCACGAGTTCAAACGCCCGCTCCTCGCCATCTATCAAGAAACTAAGTGCGGGGGCATATAGATACTGATGTCGATTAATCTCCCATAGCGCCTTGTGATCTCCCACGACTGTGGTATCCAAGTAGGAGATGCGACTCCAATGAAGCCGGGGCGCGATAAGTCCGCTCAACGGGTCCCGATGCCAATTGGGCGAATCGCCAATCCGCCATGGTGGGAATCCTAGAAGGCGCACCTGGCCAGCCAGCAACTGACCGGTTCGCCGCCGTGCCTCCGCCACTGCATCCGGATCTGCAGTAGCCAATGCTCGGGCCAATTGGCGGGCAGTGTGCCCCGCCCCCCCCAACCTTGAAAACACCGTACTGGTCGAGTCGAGCAGCGTCCGGGCAGCTACGCCCGGGCGCAAGTGATAGTCCACCTTGGGATTGATTTGCAATTGCACCCATTCGACGCGTGCACGAGCGGCCTGCCCGAAGCGGGTCCGCAGCTCGAGGACCGAGCGGCCGCGAAGTCGCTTCAAAACTCCAATCACTAGCAATAATTCCCAATAGACGGCGAATCGCTATGTCGTGCGTGCCGATATCAAGCGGATCCGGTCGATATTGGTGTCTTCGACCTCCGCTACCGGGCGCGCGACATTATAACATCAGACACCCCCTACACCGGCAGTCGAACCACCGTACACTCTTCGTTGCCATAGGGCGACAGGTTGGAGACGCGGGGCTTCTGACCGAAGCTTTGATCCTCACATCCCATACTTAGCGTGTAACCCATGAAACAAAGCACCACGATGCCGACGTCTACCCCGCGTGCCGGGGCCCTCGCGAAAACATTTATTTGTTTTGTGACGCCTGCACTGTTGGTGCTGTCGGGACTCGCACTGCCTGTCGGTTCAACTGCAGCCACTCTACCTACGCTGCCGCAAGTATTCGACACCACCTATACAGCTCCAGTCGGTGCGACGATTAGCGTGGCTAGCGGAGGCAACCTTCAGAACGCGCTCAACCAAGCCAAATTGGGCGACACAATTGTCCTTGCCGCCGGAGCTTCGTTTACCGGTCCGTTCACTCTTCCAAACAAGGGCAGCGGGAGCGGCTGGATCTATGTTCGGACCAGTGCCTACACAAGCCTGCCGGCACCCGGAACGCGAGTCAGTCAATCTGACGCCAAGAACATGCCGAAGATCGTCGCGCCGGATTCAGCGCCTGCAGTTGTAACAGTGAATGGCTCGCATCACTTCCGCTTTGTAGGCATTGAGTTTACGAACGCACCGAGCATGTTCACCTATAATCTCGTTGAGCTCGGAAACGGCGATACCTCGACCGCGACCCTGCCCAATAATCTGACCTTTGATCGCTGCCTGTTTCTGGCCGACGCCACGGCCACAGGTGTGCGCCGCGGGCTCCTCGCTAACGCTGCATACGTTGCGGTAATTGATTCAGATCTCGAGGGTTTCAGAGAGATTGGCGGCGACTCTCAGGCCATCATGGCCTTCAACACCTCTGGCCCCATCAAGATCGTCAACAACTACATCGTAGGGGCGGCCGAAAACGTATTGTTTGGCGGTGGAGATTCTGCAAACGCCACACTGGTACCCGCTGACGTCGAGATTCGCGGCAACCACCTGTTTAAGCCGCTTTCGTGGGTGGGTTCACAGTGGGTCGTGAAGAACCTGCTTGAATTGAAAGCCGTAAAGCGCGCGCTGATAACCGGAAATGTCCTGGAGAACAATTGGGCTGCCGGTCAAACCGGCTTTTCACTGCTTGTTACCCCCCGAAATCAGGATGGAACGGCTCCGTGGAGCGTGACTGAAGATGTAACTATTACCAGCAATCGGATGATCAACATTGGCTCCGGCATCAATATCCTGGGCTCGGACAACATTCATGCAAGTCAACAGACCGTGCGGATTCTGGTGAAGAACAACGTCCTGACGGCAACCGGGTTGAATGGCGCGCAGGGGGTATTGTACCAGATTCTCGGTGGCCCGACCGACGTCACCATCGATCACAATACTGCGTTTGGCATTAACTCCTTCCTGTTTGCCGATGGCAGCGCGAGCCAAAAAGCCCTGAATTTCGTGTTTACCAACAATATCGTCACCAAGGGCACATACGGCCTGATAGGGACCGGAACCGGTGACGGACTCGGCACGCTAAATACGTTCTTCGGTAACTGGAACTTTACCCATAACGCGGTAATCGGCGGCACGCTGACGGCATACCCGACCGGCAATTTCTCCCCTTCGGATGTTGCAGCAGTAAAGTTCGCCGATTTTGCGGGTGGCGATTTCCACCTGGCTGCAGCCAGTCCCTTCAAGGGCGCCGCCACGGATGGAACTGATCTCGGAGCCGATATAGCAACGCTTGCGTCTGCCTCAAACAGCACTCAACCCGTTGCAGCGACGCCTGCGCCCGCAGCGCCGCGCCCACTACCGCCTATCAACGTCACAGTGCGGTAAGCGACTAGGCCCGGCGTTTGGAAAGCGCAGACAGGACGTAGCCGCAGAAGTAAAAGGTCGACTGGACCAAATTCAGACCGAGTACCTTGCGGTAGATGCGCCACTGCCAGCCGGCAGCCACAACCTTGTTGGCCGATATCGAGGAGTTACGAACCGTGTAGAAGCACAAGGGTTGATCACTTGTAACACGTACCACTCGGTTCACATTGCGAGTGATCTCGAGCCAAAACACGTAGTCTTCGTGGCCAAGTCTCTTGAAAAAAACACCAGCCGTCGCAGATCGCAGCACCATACCCGTGAGGTTGCCAATGTGATTGGAGTACAGCATTTGTTGGAATCCAAACGTCTCCGGCGGCGTTACCTTGGATAGCGGAACGCCACTCTCGGAGATGCGCTGATAGTCCATGCACGTTACCGTTTCCCGATGCTCGCGCATGAATTGATACTGCTTGGCAAGTTTATCGCAATGCCAATAGTCGTCGGCATCCAGAAAACAGATGTACTCGCCGGTAGCCGCATCCAGACCTAAATTGCGTGCGTTCGCCACGCCGCCGTTGCAGGGCAGGGGTATAACCTTGATCCGAATGTCTCGCAATGCAGCAGCTTGCGCAATGTCCAAAGTGCGATCAGTCGACATGTCGTCGACCACAATCCACTCCCAGTCCGAAAGAGTCTGATTGACTATTGAGTCAATGAGCCGCGGAAGCCACAACTCCGCGTTGTAGGCAGGGGTCACAATACTGACTGCGGGCATTCTCGATTTTTCTCAAGCAGCATGTCGAACTTTACAGGTCGAAACCGGGCGCCTAATTACCCGTCAACCTGGTTATTGCACTTTGAAGTACCGTCCATTACTGGTCTCGCGCTAGACTGCCGTATCTCGGCTTCATGGCTACCCACGTGCGCCGAGCGTGACGAGCGACACGGCGCTCTGAAGGCTCGAAATTGTACAGTATCTCCAAGGCGGCAATGTAGAATCGCCGGGGTTTACGGCTGTGGCGACTTTTCGAAAGTGTAATGTGGCTCACGATTTACCACTGTATGCCCTTCGTTGGTCGATGCCATCCCGACCTGCTTCCGCTCGGGCGAACTGCGTGAAGCGGGGTGCCAGCAAGATCAGGGTAGCCTACTGTATTGACTCGTTCGCCGTCGGTGGTACCGAATTAAACGCAGTTCGCACTGCCGAGGCCCTGAGCCCAGACGATGTGGAGCTTCGCGTGTTTCACCTTTCGGCAGAAGGCCCGCTACGCGCCCGCTACGAGGCACTGCAGCTGCCGCTCGTTCAAACACCAATACCGAATCTGTATTCTTTGGAAACTGCCCGCCAAGGTATGGCCTTCGCCCGCCAAGTCAGGAATTGGAATGCCGATATCGTTCACACTCACGATCTATACACGAACATTTTCTTCGCATCCTGGGCTCGTCTGGCTACCGACAGCAAGGTACTTGCCAGTCGCCGCTGGTGGTACGATGCCCCGCGCCCTGGGTTAGTGCCCCTAAATCGGTGGTGCAATCGGTTTGCACATCGAATTTTGGCCAATAGCCCCCGCATAGCGACGATGCTAGTTGACGAGGAGAACGTGCCAAAGCGGAAGGTGCTCGTGATACCAAATTTCCTTGCACCCGCGGCCTTTGAGCGCCCAAATGCCGGACAGATTTGCGAGCAAAGATCACTGTGGGGGATACCAACCGACGCGTTCTTGGTCGGTATCGTTGCGCGACTGGCTCGGGTCAAGAATCATGATTTGCTTCTACGCGCCGTTGCCCGTACGGCGCCTAACATTCATGTCGCCATTGTTGGTGATGGGCCGATGCGAGCGAGCATTGAACAACTTGCTTCCGATATGGGTATCCGCACCAGGGTCCACCTGACTGGCGAGACTGTTTCCCAAATCAATCTTCACCACTTCTTTGATTTAAGCGTGCTTTGCTCAACAAGCGAAGGCTTCCCAAATTCAATCATTGAAGCCATGGCGGCCGAGCGCCCAGTCATTGCCACTCCGGTTGGCGGCGTTCTAGACGTGATTGAAGATGGTCGTACAGGATTACTTACAGCACTGAACGATCCACCGGCGCTTGCGCATGCGATTTCATCGCTCCAGGACAGTCCAGCGTCTCGAGCGCGCCTTGGCAGCGCGGGCCGCGCCTTCGTTGAAGAGATGTTCAGTCAGTATTCGGTGATTCAAAAGCTGACAGCTGGCTACCGGTCCATGGCAACAGGTCGTCTCGCGTGAGCACCGCCGCTGACCAAGTTAAAGCGCTGCCCCGTAACATACGCGGTTCTCCGATGGCGCCCAAAGACGTCGGCGTGGCGCTGACAATGCTGGGATTGTGCATGTTCACCGCCACAATCGTTACGGCTCGCATTCCATTGGGCGAGATTGGCATAGTCATTGCTCTGATCGGCATGTTCCTCGGGAGAGCACCCATCTTCGTGTCTTCCGCCACATGGTTCTATGTCGCTTTCCTTTTGTGGTCCTGTCTTGGCTCCTTCTATGCTCTGGAACCTGAGGTTGCTCGTGCCGATCTCTTCGAGCGCCTAAAATTTGCGGTGATCTTTGTGGTAGTCGTGAACGCGCTTCGTACCGATCGTCAGCTGCGGTTTTACCTATTGTTCCTGTTGACCTGCTTTATGGTGTACCCGGCGCGCGGCACTATCCAAAACTACTTCTTCACGAATTACAACTACCATGGACGGGTAGTATGGAACTCCAATTACTCAAACCCAAATGATCTGGGTGCCCTGTGCGGTCTCGCTGCCGGAGTGGCATTGACGTTTTCCTATTCCGTGTACTACAAACTTTCGCGGCGCGTGATCGCGGCAATGTGCGCCTTGATCTTGGTCGCCATCATGCTGCTGACGCAATCGAGAGGAGTGGCCATTGGTCTGGTGGCAGGCATCGGCGTCGGCTTTGTAATGGCCATGTTCCGGAGATCTCGCAATATTGTTATTGGAGTTGTCCTGGTGATGGCCTTGAGCTTGGCAGTTCCGACGAAAGTGTGGGACCGACTTTCGGGAATCAGCAAACTGACTAGCACCAGTACGATCAAGGAGGCCGACAAGGAAGGTTCGGCAGCAGAGCGTTACGAGATACAGAAGACAGCGTGGCGAATTGCAACCGATAACCCAGTGCTTGGAGTGGGACTTGGCAATTACCCCATCGCTAACAAAATCTACTCGCCGCGTCTCGGCGCGCGCGATACTCATGACACCTACCTGAATCTCTGGGCTGAGGCGGGATTGCCGGGATTATTGCTTTGGTCCGCGTTTGTAGTTTCAGTTTTGCGCAGTTTCCATAAATCCAACAGATCGCCATCAAAAGCCGGTCACGGATTGCAACTGGTATGGATCGAGCGCGCGGTAATCGGATTTCTGGTCAGCGGAATATTTGGCTCTTATTCCGCGCAAACCATGCCCTACCTGTTACTGGGTGTACTCTCCTGTTCAGCGGTACTAACGCAAATGCGTAGCGCACAAGAATTACCCGCAGCAACTGGGAGCCCCTGAAGTGTGCGGTATTGCGGGATTTGCCGGCCTGAATGGCAACAAGCTTGAAGACGCGTCCGTTCTGCGTGCCATGTGTGACGCCATAGCACACCGCGGCCCAAATTCCGACGGGTACTACATCGACAATGACGTTTCAATGGGGATGCGGCGGCTCAGTATCATCGACGTTGCGGGTGGTCGCCAACCCATCTCTAACGAAGACGGCACGGTAACCGTCGTATTCAATGGCGAGATTTACAACCACCGCACGCTGCAGACGGAACTGGAAGCTCGTGGCCATCGCTTTTCTACCAAGAGCGACACCGAGGTGCTCGTGCACCTGTATGAGGACTTTGGCGCGGATATGGTAGGGCACCTCAAGGGGATGTTCGCGTTCTCAATTTGGGATGCGAAGCAGCGTTCGCTGCTGATTGCCCGCGATCGTAGCGGCATGAAGCCGCTCAGTTACCGTGCCGTAAGCGGTGGCCTCGTCTACTGTTCCGAGCTTCGATCCCTCTACGCTTACGATCCCGCGAGCCTGCAGGTGTCAGTCGCGTCGGTCATGCAGTACCTCGCATTTGGGTATGTGCCCGATCCGGCAACTATTTTTGAGGGCGTTCACAAACTTCCAGCAGGTCATATGCTGATTTGGCGGCCAGGTTGCGACATCGTGGTAAAGCGGTATTGGCACCCTCCCCATCCAACGGATGAACGCCTTGACGAGCCGGAGGTAGTTGAGTTCATTCGCCAGAAGCTCGACTCCGCCGTCGCCTCACATCTGGAGTCCGAAGTTCCGCTTGGAGCCTTCCTGTCCGGCGGTTTGGATTCGTCCACGGTGGTTGCATTGATGAGCCGGCACGCCGTGGGACGGGTAAAGACTTTTTCTATTGGGTTTGCCGAGGAGCAATACGACGAATCGACTGCCGCCAGAGAAGTTGCCACGCACTTTGGCACTGAGCATACGGCGCTGGTGCTGCGTCCAGATGTTGAACCAATGTTTGAAAGTGTCGCGGCAATGTTTGATGAGCCGTTTGCCGATTCGTCCGCGATCGCGACGTTTCTGGTGGCGCAACTCGCACGAGAATCAGTAACGGTCGCCTTGTCTGGCGATGGAGGTGATGAGCTTTTTGGCGGTTATACACGATACGGAGACGCGCTGAAGCGTGATGTCCGGCGTAATCGTCAACTCGCGAAACTCTATGGCGCTATCGGCATAATGCTGCCGCACTCCTTTCCTGGCCGCAATCGTCTTGTGGACCTTGGTCGCTCAAGGTGGGGGCGATACGCCTCAACTGTGGTGCTTCCTGTGCGCACAGATGAAGGCGGAGTAGCGTCTATGCGTTACCCAGGAGGCCAGATCGCTATGGACGCGCAGCTCTCGGGAAGAATTCCTGAAGAGCTCAGCGCCGACTATGCAGCCTCCATGATGTTGGTGGATTTCGAGACTTATCTTCCTGGAGACATCCTGACGAAGGTCGATCGAACCAGCATGGCCGTGTCGCTTGAAGCGCGAGTGCCTCTTCTGGACTGCGACCTGGTGGATTTTGCCCTTACGATTCCCGGTCACTTGCGCGTTACGACCTCGGAGTCCAAACGCCTGTTCCGGCGGGCTATTCGTGGTCTGGTGCCTGACTTCGTTTTGTCGCGGCCCAAGCGTGGCTTCGAGGTGCCACTCGGTCGCTGGTTTCGTGGCCCGCTGAAGCACCGCATAGAGGAATTGCGTACGGGGGCGGCCGCCATTGAACGTTACGTCGATCGTGGCGCCGTAGACAGATTGATATCCGAGCACGCGGTGGGTCGCCGCGATCATAGTGGTATGCTTTGGAGACTGATAGTACTTGACTATTGGCTGTCCGCGCTACGATCAGGAGCGCTTGGCAGGCCGCCCCGGGTACCACCGGCGCCATCGGGCTGACTGCGGATCATGCCGACCAACACAACGCGGCTAGCCGCACCCCACCCAGCAGCGGTGTCCTTGCCATACCTGACTGCCGATGCAGGAGCACGGCGGCTACGGATTGCCGTATTGATCGATGCAGCTGGAACTCCCATTTATGCCCAAAGCATTCTCGATGATCTTCTCAAGGCCAACTACATTGATGTGGTCCAATATATAGTCGCCACGCCAGCCAAGCCCCGCTTTGCGCGACCGCACTCGGATGGATTGCTGCTCGACGCCTACTCGTTTTACCTGGGCCTTAAGTATCGTGCCGGCCCGGATCCACTTGAATTGGTTGATGGCGCGGCGCTGCTGCGCCAGGTCCCCTATAGAGCCATCCAGCTGACAAACCTGGACCGAGAGCGGGGAATGAAGCCGGAAGACGTACAATTCGTGGAGTCGCTGAAGCTTGATGTCTTAATCGACTTTGGGGCACGCGCCATTCGAGGTGCCGCCACCGGGGCAGCTCGCGAGGGTATATGGCGCTACCACTTCGGGGACAGCCGCAGATATCCGGCAGGTTCCGGGTATATTCGTGAACTCGTCGACGGCTCGCCACTGAGTTCCATTGAGCTGATCAGACTCGGACGCACTCTCCGTGCCGATCGCGTGTTGGAGCGTGTGCAATTCAGCACCGCGCCGTTCCTTTCAAAAGTCGCCAATCGATATGCCCCGATTTGGGGTGCGCGACATCTTGTAATCCAACAATTGTGGAAATTGCAACGTACCTTGGCAATTCCCGCCCTGCAGATTGAGCCTTCGCATGGCGTCCACCCACCTCCACATTTGGTGGGTCTGCGACGCCCCGGAGCCTTTGCGCTAGCACGTTGGCTCCTCGCCGAGGGAAGTAGACGCCTGCTGGGTTCGCGGCACCACGTCAATCAACCGTTGCAGTGGCGAATCGGCATTCGCCGCGCGGACATTCCGTTGCACCAGGACGCGTCCCTCGAATCACTGCGGCGCTTCCAATGGTTACCGGTGCCAGCACTCCAGTCCTGGGCCGACCCGTTTCTGGTGCAGCACGGCACGAGCACCTGGCTTTTTTTTGAATTTATCGACAAACCCGGGCATCGGGGACAGATCTCTTGCGGCAAGCTGACCGATGAGGGTAATCTTGTTGACCCCCGACCGGTGTTGACAAAGGAGTACCACCTATCCTATCCGCAACTCATACAGGCGAATGGTGAAATCTATATGCTGCCGGAGGCCGCTCAGTCCGGGGGTGTGGACTTGTACCGTGCGCGCGCATTTCCCGACCAGTGGGAATTCGTTCGGCGGCTGGTCGAGTTTCGCTGCGTTGATTCCACTATTTTCCCGCATGCTGGCCGCTGGTGGATGATGACTTCGCCGCAGGTCGTACCCGGCCACGCACCAATTACCTGGCTCTTCCAATCTGATGAAATCGAAGGCCCTTGGCGAATTCATCCTGCCAGTCCAATTGCCACTGACGCCAGCATTGCCCGGGGCGCTGGCGCGGTGTTTGCGTCGGAGCAGGCCCTGATCCGACCGAGTCAGGATTGCAGTACGGCCTATGGGAGAGCGATTCTCTTCAATAAAATACTCTCGATGACGAATGAGTCCTACGAGGAGCAGACCATTTGCAGGGTAAATGCCGGCTGGGAGTCCGGCCTCATGGGTGTCCACACCTATAGCCGCACCAGCGGCTGGGAAGCCATCGACGGCGGGTTTCGCCAATAGCCTGACCTTCGGTCATTGCCGCCACTTTGCCAATCGTTTGACTAAGAAGGCCCTGAGGCGTTGTTGCGGTGTTGAGTAGATTTCATACTTCACGCACACCTACGTCGCCGGCCATCACTCCCGGGCAACGTATCTCCGAAGCCGCATAAACGGACTTTCCAGATAGCGGTGAGAACAAACGGCAATCGCGTAGCTGGCACCGACAATCGCCACCGAGCGCACCGCCAAAGCACCAGGCCCGCCAAACCGCACGACATCGCTTATGCCAATTTGTGCAAGAAGCCAATAGTAGAAGTCGCCCACCGCCAGATGCACCATATAAAGGCAGTAGCTCAGCTTCGCAGTCCAGCGCGCGAATCTCGACCTCAACACGGAGGTCCATGGCGAGTGGGGGTGGGCCAGCGTGAGCGCCATGGCCGACGCACACAGCACTAATGCCTGAGGAGAGCGCAAGGCAGCAGCCGCGGGTGCCCCTACTTGAAACACACCGAACGGGACCGCGGCTTTCGTTACCGCACACATCAGCGCAATCACCAAGGCGACGCCAATCCAGGTATTTCTGGCCGTAAAATATACACTGCGTACAAATATTGCCAACAAGGCACCCAATGCCAGGCCGTCAAAGCGAAACCACGAGAGCACATACACGGGGCCGTCGGCCCGCATTCCGGAAGCCACTCCCCAAGCACGGAAGATCGGACACAAGAGCACTATTGCACCCGCAACAATCACCAACATTCTTCGGCTGGCAATCCGCACACCTAGTGGCCAGATCAGATAGAAGTGTTCTTCGACAGCCAGCGACCACATGACGCCCGGCCCATGCGGTACAGGCAGCCCAAACAGAAAGCTCATATTCGCCGAGAGCATCAATGCCAGAGCAAAAAACGGCGCGTAACGCGTGCCGTAGGCGAGATACCAGATGCCAATGCACAAAAGCGCCAAAGGGAGAATCCTGAGCGCTCTACGCGCGTAGAAGTTTCTGAAGTAATGTGGCTTCGCTCGATCATCAAGCAATATTCCGGTGATCAGGAATCCGGACAGGACAAAGAAGATGTCGACACCGAGCCACCCATGTGAGATGCCGGAGTAAATAATGCGTGGCATCCACGCGGTCGCCGATGCCGGTAACGGCCATCCCTCCAGCATGTGGCATGCAAGAACCATCAGCACTGCGACGGCTCGAAACCCATCCAACTCGCTGATTCTGCTGTGTGATTCAGGGGGCTGGCGAAGCACGTGCACTTTTGGGTCAAGCCTTATCATTGGTGCGACACGCCGTTGCCCTGATTTACAAAATAAACGACTGCGAGATGTCCGACGGCCGACCTTGATTTCATTGCGTTGTGTTCACGCGTACTCATAAATCATCAAAGTCAGTGTTCGCAGCGGTAACAAACCAAGGCCCCGATCCCAGCAGCCGCTGCAGCCGGCTGTCATCGATCGAATACACGGCTATCGTGTCATAGGCCTTGTAGCGCGGCAGAAATCCCATACGATGCAGCAGCGCCTCTGAACGCGGGTGGTACGCTGTAACTTCGATTGCACCGACGCCTTGGTTGACAGCGGCGCGCACCGCGTCGGCGCACAGCGCGCGAAACACCGGGCGAAATCTCGTCTGATCAATACTCCAGTCAATCAGTACCGTGCTCGAGGGGTGGTCCCGATCACCACGTTGCATCGTGGCCATGTAACCCATCAATACGCCACCTTCAAAGGCACCGGTCACCGCGTAGCGTACCCGTGGGTTGGCGAAAAGCCGCCAGTTCAAGAATTCAATATTTCGTGACAGTGTCCATTCCGACAGATCCACCGAGCGCTGGAGGAGGTCCGTGGTGTCGCCATCGAAGCTCTGCAAGGGCTTAAGCTCCAGCGCGCCGGTAGCACCCAGGAAGGCAACCCACCTCCACAATCTTGCCAAACCCTCAACAAACGGTGCGATCAGATTTGCGAGCGCGGGGCCGCCCAAACGCTTGCTCAAAATTCGCTGAAACCGGATCGGCATCACAAAAGAGCGCCGGTTCGGCAGCCGCCGAAACGTCCGGGTAATCATATTCAGCGACTTCTCATTCGATCCTATGGTGAGCGCACAGCCCGCTGCCTGACACAGGCGCATGTTCATCCAGCTGCCCAACCCGCTGCCCTCAAATTGCGGATCGATAGCAATATCCATGGTGGACCACGCTGGAATGCGCTCGGCGCCGCGTTCCAGCTCTACTTCTTCCGTGCCCACCATGCCTGCCAATCGGCCCTTCAGCACCAACACCCAGCAATCCCCCCGCCCAGCGCAAGTGGACCCAAAGCGGTATCGCCAAGTCATGTACGCCTTGTCGTCCCAATGGATGCTCGCCCCAAACAAGGTGTTTCGAAGCTCCAGGACGCCTGCCAGGTGCTCGGCGGCTCCCGGTATGAAGCTATCCAGTAATTGCTGCGGCGAGAGGCCCACAGCGCGCGCAACCAGTTTGGTCATGCGATCAACCGACATTGGAGGGTTCGAATTCAGCTTTTGAGCGCTCCCTTCTGCCGCAAGAACTCCAAGACATCGCCAATGCGCTGCATCTTCTTGGACGTTTCCGCGTTGAGCTCAATCGAAAAGCGCTCGTCCAGCTCCGCCATCAGCATCAATGCGCCCATCGAATCCCAGCCCACAATGGTCGAACGCTCGACCTCCGGTCGAATATTTTCTGGCGGCTCTGCAAATGTCTCGGCCAGCATCTCTAAGGCTTCGCGCTCGTTGATTTGTTTCGAGGCATCCACTTCTTCAACTCCGCGGCACTGTGCCGCTGTAATCCGAATGCAGTAGTGGGGCGTCGGCGGCCAGATTGAACACCGCCGAACCCCACGACAGTCCCACCCCGTACCCCAGCGCCATAATGCGCCTGGCGGCTGTGGGCGTGGCGGCGCCGCCCTGCGTCAAAGCCAGTGGCACCGACGGGCCGCCGCAGTTGCCAAATCGATCGAGCACGAAGGGTACGCGCTCCATCGGCAGTTCGGCCTTCTTGATCAAGTGCTTCATCATGAATTGATTGGATTGGTGAAACAGGTAGGTGTCAATGTCTTCAACGGACAAGCCCGCAAACTCCAGCGTGGCGCGAATCAGTGCCGGCACCCGCTTGATCGTAAAATTGAACACCGCCGCGCCGTCCATCTGCAGGAAATTCAGCCGTGGATTGCTCGGGGTGCGATCGCGGTAGGCCCCTCCTCGCACGATCAAGCCATCGTAGCCAGAGCCATCCGTGTGCAAGTTGAAGAAGGCCGGTGCAGCCTGCTCGTCCACCTCAATGGCTGTGGCGGAACCCGCGTCGCCAAACAACAGGGTGGTGGCGTGATCATCGGGGTCGGTGAACAGACTGGGCGTCTCACCGTTCAGCAGCAACATGCGCTGTTGCCCGCCCGCCTGCAGCATGGTTCCGGCCAGATACAGCCCATAGGGGTAACTCGAACAGCCCAGCCCCACGTCGAAGGCGGCGCAGTCGGAATGCAACCCCAACCACTTATGCGCCATGCAAACTGAGGAGGGCAGAAAGTAGTCAGGTGATTGCGTGACCAGAATCACAGCAGTGACGGATTCTCGCGCCCAGCCCAGACGCTCGAGCAAGCGCACGGCCGCTTCAAAACAGAGATCCGTCGCCGTGACTCCCGGTTCGACCACATGACGGCGGCGCACGCCGGCCATGGCCACGACTTTTCGCACCTCGGTGTCGCCAAAATCCTTACCCCGCTCGAGGTTGTCGAAAACCCGCGCCGGCACGCAAGTGCTGACGCCGGCCACTTTCAGGTGCGGGATGCGCGTTTGGCTCATTGAGTGACCCCTACTGCAATCCCGTCTTGCTGATCTTGCCGGTATCGGTACGCGGCAGGTCGGTCACGATAACCACGTACTTGGGCGTCATGAAGCTCTCGAGCCGCGCCGCGCAATACTTGATGAGCTCGCGCTCGGTGCAGCGGTGCCCTTCGCGCAGCACCACGAACGCCTTGACCGCCTGTCCAAGCAGCGCATCCTGCACACCGATCACCGCCACATCCTGGACGGCCGGCATGCCGTACAGCACGTTCTCGACTTCACGCGGACTCACCTTCTCACCGCGCGATTTGATGATGTCGTCCTTGCGGGCGACGAAGTACAGGTAGCCTTCCGCGTCACTGCGAAATACATCCCCTGAATAGAGCACCGCCTCGCCGGTCAACCTATCCAGTTTGAGGCGCCGAGCCGTGGCCTCGGGTTTCCGCCAATAGCCGTGCATCACGTGGCTGCCGCGGATCACCAGCTCGCCCACGCTCCCCGGGGGCAGTCGCCCCCCAGCCTCGTCCACCAGCCACACCTCTTCATTGGGCATGCCGCGACCCACACTGGTGGGGCGC
>Ga0075017_100000390_pt1 | contig 23944 bp, 21 predicted proteins | sample AleBraG_ABR_2012_FD_71475 | JGI IMG/M metagenome (GOLD analysis project Ga0075017, IMG submission 71475) | Freshwater sediment microbial communities in response to fracking from Pennsylvania, USA - Alex Branch Run_MetaG_ABR_2012 | ecosystem: Environmental > Aquatic > Freshwater > Creek >... | reverse complement strand
GGGGAAGGCCGGTCAGCTGCCCAGGCGCGCGGCGGCGGCACGTATCGCCAGCTCGTAGCCGAGTGCGCCCAGGCCGGTGATCGTCCCCACGGCGATATCGGAAAAATAGGAGTGATGCCGGAACGGTTCGCGGGCCGCCGTATTGGACAGGTGCACTTCGATGAACGGCAGCTTGACGGCAAGCAGCGCATCGCGCAGCGCGACGCTCGTATGGGTCAGCGCGCCCGGGTTGAAGATCAGGAAGGCGATGCCCTCCTGCGGTGCATGCTGGATCAGCTCGATGAGGACGTGTTCCGCGTTGCTCTGCTGCGCCCGCAGCTCATGGCCCAGATCCCGGGCCAGGGCCTGAGCGCGGCGCTCGATCTCGGCAAGCGTCAGACTTCCATAGGTGTCCGGCTCGCGGCCGCCGAGCAGATTGAGATTGGGGCCGTTGAGCAGTAACAGTCGGGCCATGGGTCGAATGGTCTCGCGCCGGCATTATCGTTAAGTGCGGCGAATTTAGCCCAAACGCGTCGATATTGATATCTATTGTCGGCGATAATGCAGGAAGCGGCAATCCGCGCGCCACGCCCGCGATTGGCGCGTCAATGGGACAATTCGGCCCCTTTTGGGCCGGATTGTTTCGCTCGCTCCAAAGCCAGCGCCTTCAGGGCCGCCGCAATGCCGCTTCTGGCCTGCGCCAGGCTGACCCGTCCCGCCTGCAGATCGCGCATCGCCTGCAGGATCGCGTCGGCCTCCGCGCGATGCAGCTCTCCGACCTTGACGGCGATGATCCGGTTCTGCCCGTCGGCGAACACGGAGAAGGGCAGGTTCAGCTCCATGCCAAACTTCTGCGCCGCCTCGAGGCCATCCTCCTCGCCGATCAGCAGGCTGTAGTGCAGCGGCTGCGCCTTGAGAAAATCGCGGACCGAATCCCGGAAGTCCACCGCAATGCCCACCACCTGCAGCCGGTCGGCGCGGTAGGCGCCCTGCAGCGTATTGAGCAGCGGGATCTCCCGGCGGCATGGTTCACACCAGGTCGCCCAGAAGTTGTACAGATGCGGGTGCCCCGAAGCATCGCGCAGCGCACGTCGCCGCCCGGCCATGTCCTGCAGCACCACATCGGGCACCGCCTCCGGGATGGGCGCCGCAGGCGCGGCCGCCTCTGCGGGCCCGCCGGTCGCATCGGAGACTGCGCCAGGCGCCCCGGGCGCGGTGGCGGCAGGCGACGGTGCGCTGGCCGTCAGGACACTGGCGGGTCCGGCGGCCCGGCGGTAGACCAGGAAGCCCGTGGCCAGGCCGCCCGCGGCCACGGCAATCAGCAGCATGGCCGGGGCCAGCTTCACGGGCCCGGGCCCGTCATCGCGGAGCGCCCGCCCGCCGTCAAGCTCAGGCGCCCGGCGCCAGGGCGCGCGTCAGCAGGTGCGCGAAATCGGCGGCCTGCATGTAGCCCACGACCCGATAGGCACTGCGTTCATGACCGTCACGACCGTAAAAGGCGATCGTGGGCGGACCGAAGATGCCGAAGCGCTTCAACAGCACCTGATCTTCGGTGCTGTTGGCCGTGACGTCGGCCCGCAGCAGCGTCATCGACGCCAGCGCACGCCGGACCTCGGGATTCGCGAACGTATAGCGCTCCATTTCCTTGCACGATGTGCACCAGTCGGCATAGAAATCGAGCATCACGGCGCGGCCCGAAGCCGCCGCCGCACCGACGGCGCGATCGAGGTCGGCGACGTTGGCCACGCGCGTGAACCGCACGTCGGATTGCGCGGCCGCGGCCGGCAGATCCAGTGGCCGCAGCGGATCCGTGCCGCCGCGCGCTGCGCCCACGCCGAGCAGCACCGCGTACACGCCCGCCGCGGCGGCCACGGCGCGGCCGACGAAGCGTGCGGCGCCACGACTCTGGAAGCGCCACAACACCACCAGCGCGGCCAGCAGCGGCAGGCAATACAGCAGCATCGCCGCGCGATCGCTGACCAGCCGCGACAGCATCCACGCGGCAACGCCCAGCATCATGGCGCCAAACAGCTGCTTGACCGTGTCCATCCACGCGCCCGCCCTGGGCAGCAGTTTCCCGGCCGATGTCCCAATGGCCAGCAGCGGCGCACCCATCCCCAGGCTCATGGCAAACAGGGCGATGGCGCCACGGACCACGTCGCCGCCCTGGCTGATCACCAGCAGCGCGCCGACCAGCGCCGGGGCCACGCACGCGGTCACGATCAGCGCGGACAGCGCCCCCATGACCGCCACCCCACCGAAAGTTCCGGCGCGCTGGCGGTTGCTGGTGGCGGTCAGGCGCGTCTGAATCGCCGCGGGCACCTGCAGCGTATAGAAGCCGAACATCGAGAAGGCCAGTGCGACGAAGAAGGCCGCGAACAGCACGACGATCCAGGGCTGCTGAAACACCGCCTGCACCTGGTGCCCGGCCGCCGCGAACGCGGCGCCCGCAATCGTATAAGTGAGGGCCATGCCGAGCACGTAGGTCAGCGACAGCGCGAAGGCGCGTCCGGTCGTCACGTGGGGTCCCTGGCCGGCGATCAGCCCGGAAAGTATCGGCACCATCGGCAGCACGCAGGGGGTGAAGGCCAGCAGCAGGCCCAGGCCGAAGAACGTGGCCACGATCGCACCGAGACTGCCGGTGCGGATCATCCGCGCCAGGCGGTCCTGCTCCGAAAGGTACCCGGCCGCTCGGCCAGCAGCGACCGCGGCGCCGCTGCCGGCGATGCCGATCGATGTCGCAGTCGGGCCGCTTCCAGAGCCGCCCGGCGCCCGCGCCGCCGTCGGCGGGCTCAGCTTGAACGCACGCGTGATCGGCGGATAGCACAGGCCCGCCTCCGCGCACCCCTGGTAGGTCGCGGCGATCGTCAGATCGGGTGGCGCATCGGCCGCACGCTTGATCGAAAGGTGCGCGATCAGTGCATTGTGGTAGACGATCTGCTTGCCGAAGTACTCATCATTCTTGGTATCCCCCTCCGGCAGATCCGGTGCGGCCAGCGTGACGCCCGGGGTCGGCGACGCGAATTTCAGCCGCGCCTTGTAAAGGTAGTAGCCCGGCGCGATCGCCCAGCTGAGGCGCACCCGGTCGGGCGCCTCGAGCACGGCGGCGACCCGGAAGGCCTCATCCGGGGACAGGAATCCATCATCCCTGGCCCCCTTCTGGGTCAGCGCGCGCAGATTGGACCCGGAATCGGCGGACTCCGCGGATCTGACGGGGCTCATATTCAGCAGCACGCCCAGCAGCGTGGCCACCCCCATGGCGATGACCCACCGGATTCGGGGCCGGTACTGAGGCACTTGCATAGGACGTGTCTCTTTCAAAATCAGGTACTTACACTCTCGCATGGACTCCGCCCACCCCTATATCATAGTCCTCGGGCGGCTGCGCCGTCATGTGCGGAAGATCCCAGACTTGAAAACTGCCGATTTGCCACTATTATTAGCAGCCACCGGTGGAGAGTGCTAACACTCACCCCACCGGTGTGATTTCGATAGAGAGGCCGGCTTGCCGGTTCGTTCGCAACCAATGTTTTTAAGGAGTTTGATCCATGAAGATTCGTCCTCTTCATGACCGCGTGATTGTGAAGCGACTCGAAGAAGAGCGCACCTCACCAGGCGGCATCGTGATTCCGGACACCGCGGCCGAAAAGCCCATCCAGGGCAAGGTCATGGCGGTGGGTAAGGGCAAGATCCTCGAGGACGGCAGCGTCCGCGCACTCGACGTCAAGGTCGGTGACAAGATTTTGTTCGGCAAGTACAGCGGCACCGAAGTGAAAGTCGACGGTGACGATCTGGTGGTCATGCGCGAAGAAGACGTCATGGCCGTCATCGAAGGAAAGTGAGGAATTAATCATGGCAGCTAAAGAAGTCCGTTTCAGCGATGACGCGCGCTCCCGCATGGTGCGTGGCGTGAACATCCTGGCGAACGCCGTCAAGGCGACGCTGGGCCCCAAGGGCCGCAATGCCGTGCTCGAAAAGAGCTTCGGCGCCCCGACGATCACCAAGGACGGCGTGTCGGTCGCCAAGGAAATCGAACTCAAGGACAAGTTCGAGAACATGGGCGCGCAGATGGTCAAGGAAGTCGCCTCGAACACCTCCGACGAAGCCGGCGACGGCACCACGACGGCGACCGTGCTCGCTCAGGCGATCATCCGTGAAGGCCTCAAGGCCGTGGCCTCGGGCCGCAACCCGATGGACATCAAGCGCGGTATCGACAAGGGCGTCACTGCGGCCATTGAAGAGCTGAAGAAGCTCTCCAAGCCCTGCAAGGACACCAAGGCGATCGCGCAGGTCGGCACGATCAGCGCCAACTCCGACGTCAGCATCGGCAAGACGATTGCCGAGGCGATGGAGAAGGTCGGCAAGGAAGGCGTGATCACGGTCGAGGAAGGCTCCGGTCTGGCCAATGAACTCGACGTCGTCGAGGGCATGCAGTTTGACCGCGGCTACCTCTCGCCGTATTTCATCAACAACCAGGCGAGCCAGTCCACGGAGCTCGAAAAGCCGTACATCCTGCTGGTCGACAAGAAGATCTCGAACATCCGCGAGATGCTGCCGGTGCTGGAAGGCGTGGCGAAAGCCGGCCGACCGCTGCTGGTCGTCGCCGAGGACGTCGAAGGCGAAGCGCTGGCGACCCTGGTCGTCAACAACATCCGCGGCATCCTCAAGGTAGCCGCCGTCAAGGCCCCGGGTTTTGGCGATCGCCGCAAGGCGATGCTGCAGGACATCGCGGTGCTGACCGGCGCCACGGTGATCTCGGATGAAGTCGGCCTGTCGCTCGAGAAGTGCACGCTCAACGATCTGGGCGAAGCCAAGAAAGTATTGGTGGAGAAGGAAAACACCACCGTGATCGATGGCGCCGGTAAGGCCGCCGACATCAAGGCCCGCGTCGAGTCGGTCCGCCAGCAGATCGAGGAAGCCACCAGCGACTACGACAAGGAAAAACTGCAGGAGCGCGTTGCCAAGCTCTCCGGCGGCGTTGCCGTGATCAAGGTCGGTGCGGCCACCGAAATCGAAATGAAGGAAAAGAAGGCCCGCGTCGAGGACGCCCTGCACGCCACGCGTGCCGCGGTGGAAGAGGGCGTGGTGCCGGGCGGCGGCGTGGCGCTGATCCGCGCGCAGAAGGCGCTCGAGAAGCTCGAAGGCGCGAATGAAGACCAGACGGTCGGTATCGCGATCCTCAAGCGCGCCATCGAAGAGCCGCTGCGCCAGATCGTGGAGAACGCCGGCGAAGACGCCGCCGTGATCCTCAATCAGGTGAAGTCCGGCAAGGGCAGCTACGGCTACAACGCCGCCACGGGCGAGTTCGGCGACATGCTCGAAGAGGGCATCCTGGACCCGACCAAGGTGACGCGCCTGGCGCTGCAGAACTCGGCCTCGGTGGCCGGGCTGCTGCTGACGACCGAGGTGATGGTGGCCGAGGCGCCGAAGGATGAGGAGCACAGCCACGCCGGCGGCGGTGGTGGCATGGGCGGCATGGGCGGCATGGGCGGCATGGATATGTAACGCACCGGCGTTATCCGCTCATGAGCGTCACTGGACGCTCGCCAGGGTCGCAAGACCGAAAGGCCCGGGAGGCAACTCCCGGGCTTTTTCTTGCCCGGCATCGGCATGCCTCGCGACCTTGAAGATTCCGGCGCCGCCCCTATCTACCCAGATGCCGGAGGGAAAGCCGGCGCATCGTTCTGATAGTCAATCCACTCATGGAGGTATTCGCGATGAGCAACATGGTGCGTTATGAGCCGTCGGAAGTCGTGCCGCGGCTGCAGGACGAGATCAATCGCCTGTTCGGTAACGTGTTTGGCAACGACAGCAGCGCCGCGACCGTCACCTGGGCCCCCGCGGTCGATATTCACGAGTACGGCGACCGGTTCGATCTGTACGTCGATCTGCCGGGCGTGGATCCGGCCAGCGTCGAACTGACGCTCGAGGATGACGTGCTGACCATCGCCGGTGAGCGGGCCGAGTCGGCCGCGCAGCGGCGCGGCGAGGAGCCGCAGTACCGCCGCACCGAACGGGGCCAGGGGCGCTTCTACCGCCGCTTCGTGCTGCCCGATACCGCCGACAGCGCCAACGTCAAGGCCAGCGGCCGGAACGGCGTGCTGACGATCACGATCCCGAAGCAGGCCAAAGCCGTGCCGCGTCGCATCCAGATCGCGGCCTGAGCCCGGGCGTGCCTGCCGGCCCAACCGCGCGCGCAGTGCGCGGTTCGGCCGGCGTTTGCGGCGTACCATCGCCGCACGATGCGACGCCTGGGCAGTGGCTTGCGAAGTCTGCGGGATCCGATCCAGCGCTGCGGGCTCCTGGTCTACCGGAATCTGGCGCGCCTGAAGCGGCTGCTGAAGATGAACCTGGCGCTCAACGGCTGCGCCAACGTCACAGCCACCCAGATTGCGGCCAGTGACCGCAAGGGCGAACTGGAATTCGTCATGAACCGGGCCAACTCGGGCGGCTCGAAACGCATGCCACTGGTCAGGGACTACAAGTATTTCTATGATCAGCCTGGGATCGTCAAGGTGCAGGCCGACCGCCTGGATGACGTACTGGCCGATGAGGAGTTCCAGCTGATCGTCATGGACATCGAAGGCTCCGAATACTTCGCGCTGCAGGGCATGCAGCGGCTGGTCTCCGGGGCCGAGCACCTGGTCGTCGAATTCCTGCCGCATCACCTGCGCAATGTCGCGCGCGTGTCGGTCAGGGAATTCCTGGGCCTGATCCAGCCGCATTTCGATACCCTGACGATACCGTCCAGGGATGTGACCGTCGCCAGGCCACAGTTCCTGCGGACTCTCGAGGACATGTACCAGCGGGACGAAGGCGACGATGGTCTCGTATTCTCGAAGACCTGAGTTCCCGCGGCGGCGGCCGGCGGGCCTGCTCTGCCTGCTGGTGGCGGGGCTGTGCGGCGCTGCCGCTGCAGCGGCGGCACCGCCCGAGCCGGACCTGCTGCTGGGTGTACTGGAAGAAGTGCCGGGCGGCGCCCCGGATCAGGGGACCATCGCGCAGATCAGGGTGATCTTTCGCCATGCGACGACCGGCTGGTCGGCCTTTCCGAACGCCTGTGACGCTGCGGACTGTCCGGCCTCGACGCCGCCCGACGCCGTGGCTCTGAAGCTGCTGGCGGCCGAGTACCCGCGCAGCGTCCGCTGGAGCGTGTCGCTCGCCGGACTGTCGCTGGGAAGCATTCGCGGCCGCACGCCCCCGGTATTCCCGTCGTACGCGCAGGTCGGCGTGCAGGACATCGTCAGCCACGGCACCGTACCGGCGGTCGGCGGGCGCACGCTCGATTACGCCGGGTCCGTCGACCGGCCGGTACACCGGCCGCTCCTGGTAACCAGCGGCGCGCGCCGCCCGCTGCGGTCGGCCGCCGGATGGAAGGAGGGTGTCCCGGACCCGGAGGATCTCGAGCGGGTGTGGACCACCTTCCGCAGGCAGGTGCCGCTGATCGACGACTGCTCGCCGGATACCGCGGCGGGTGTTCATGGTGCCGATGGGCCGGCCGCCGGCCGTCGTCCGCGCAAGCTCGAGCTGGAGATACCGGCGGTCTGGGTGGCACGCAGCGGCGATGCGCTGCTGAAAGTCATCGTACGCGAAGAAGTCTACAGGGAATGCGACGGACCCCGCACGCTGCCCAGCCAGCTATGGGTGTATCGCGAGGCGGGTGGCCGCGTGCGCGCACTTCCCGGTCAACTGCAGGCCGATCATGCGGCCCTGGTCGCCCCGCTGGACTTCGTCGACCTGCTGCACGACGGGCACGAGCAGGCGGTGTTCTTCGCCGCCAGCCACGATCGGGGCGGCTACGTCCTCTATTACGATCACTTCCGGAAATTCCTGAAGTTCTTCTGGCCGTATCACGGCGACCGCGCCGCTTCCACGGGCGCGACGACCACCGCGGTCCCGTAGCAGAGCACCTCGGCGGCGCCCACCATGGGGCCGGTGTCGTAACGCACGCCGACGACGGCGTTGGCCCCCAGCTGGCGCGCCTGGGACTGCATGAGTTCGAAGGCCTCGAGGCGTGCAGATTCGCACAACTGCGTGAAGATGCCCGCGCGGCCACCGAACAGCGTGCGCAGGCCGCCGATGATGCTCATCGGCAGGGAGCGGGTCCTCACGGTGATGCCGCGGACGAGCCCGAGGCACTGCGTGGTGCGGTGAGCGGGGATCTCGAAGGTCGTCGCGGTCATCATCGGCAGTACCGGTCCATGCCTTCAATGTGGCTCAGTGAAGCATCGAGCCGGCGGAGCGCGGCAAAATCGGCGCAGGCACCGGCCTTGTCCTCCGGATTCGAGAAGCGGCGCGCCTGGCTGCGCAGCAGCAGAATCTTCGCGTCGCTGGGCGTCTGCGCGAGGTAGAAGCTGAAGTCCTCGGCGGCGCCGTTATAGTTCCTGCGCAGGTAACGCACCTGGCCGCGTTCGGAATACAGCAGCGCCGCCGCAGGATAGGCGCCGATGGCCAGGGTCAGTTCATCCTCGGCCGGTCCGAGTTCCCCGCGCCTGCGGTGCTCGATGCCCTGCTTCAGGTGCATCGCCGCCGACGCCTCCGCGGTCGCGTCGTCCGCGAGCGGCGCAACCTCCGCCGGTTGCGCCGGTTGCGCCGGCTGCGCGGGCCGCGACAGGCCCGGCCAGGCGGCCATGCCGAGCAGCGACAGGGCCACCCGCGCCGTCAGCGCGGACCGCCGCGTCCTCATCGGGCACGCCTGGCGGCGGCGTTCGGAACTCATGCCGGCACTACACCACCGGAACGCACCGCGGTCCAACACCGGCCCGGCGTCAGCTCAACGCGCGATGCCGACCCAGCCGGCGGAGCCCGGCCAGCGGTGCAGGGGCGGCGCAGGTGCGGTCAGCAGCGAGCGCTGGCGCAGGGCGCGCGCGAACGACGGTGCGTTCACGGAACCGAGACTCGGCCAGGCCCGGCGCATGTGCAGGGCCTGGCGCACGCAATCGCGGCCGGTCTGTGTCCCGAGTGCAGGTGTATTCATGAGCCGGACTCCATTACCTCGAAAGGCGTGTGCCATCGTGCCGAAGCGCATTTTCGCGCGAACCGGCAGGGAATGGGCGGCAATTTGTGTCGCCGCGCGCCGACGGCGCGCGGCCGGCGCGCGGTCGACACGGTCGACGCGCGGCGCATCGCCTTGTCGAATGCCTGCCCGCCGGCATAGAGTCAGGATCCAAAGGGGGGAACGATGCTTTCTGTCTGGCTGCTGTCGGCGCTGGCGGTCACGTACCTGGGGACCCTGTTTGCGATCGCCTTCTACGGCGACCAGCACCGCGTCTACTCGCGCTACGGGCGGCTGCGTCCGTATATCTACGGTCTGGCGCTCGGTGTGTACTGCACCTCGTGGACATTCTTCGGCGCCGTCGGCAGCGCCGTTCGCGATGGCTGGGCTTACCTGCCCATCTACCTCGGACCCGCATTGGTGCTGCTGTGCGCGCGGCCGCTCATGGAGCGGCTGGTCGAGGTCGGACGCGCCCACAAAGTGACCTCGATCGCGGATTTCGTCGCCTCGCGCTTCGGCAAGAGCCGTGCGCTTGCCGTCCTGGTGACGCTCATCGCCTTTACGGCGGCGATTCCCTACCTCGCGCTGCAGTACAAGGCGGTTGCCGCCAGCATCGCCGTGCTGACCACGTCAGCGAGCGGGGCGGCCCCCTGGTATCGCGATACGGCACTGGCCGTGGCGCTGCTGATGGCGCTGTTCGCCGTGCTGTTCGGGGCGCGGCGCGTCGATGCCACCGAACATCGCGAAGGCCTGATGCTCGCGATTGCGTTCGAGTCGCTCCTCAAGCTGCTGGCCTTCGTCGCCGTCGGCGCCTATGCCTGGCTGCACCTGCAGGGGCGCGCGCTGCAGCTGCCGCCGCGCCTGGCGACCAGCGCCAGCCTGTTCAATGGCGATGCCCTGGTCAGCACGCTGCTGGCCGCTGCCGCCATCGTCTGCCTGCCGCGTCAATTCCAGGTGGGTGTGGTCGAATGCGCGGCGGCCTCGGATCTGAAGCAGGCGCGCTGGATGCTGCCGCTGTACCTGGGCCTGTTCTCGGTCTTCGTGCTGCCCGTGGTTGCCCTGGGGACGCTCGACGGGCTGGCGCTGCGCGGCGCCGCGGACGAGCTGATCCTGAAACTGCCGATGACCCGCGGTGCCACCGGGTTGACGGTACTGGTGTTCCTGGGCGGATTGTCAGCCGCCACGGCCATGGTGGTGGTCGCGAGCATCGCCCTGGCCACGATGATCTCCAATGACATCGCCGCGCCGCTGCTGTGGCGCGCGCGGCTGGAGAGCGGTGCCAGCCTGGGCCGGCGGCTGCTGTGGGTGCGGCGCTGCGTGGTGATTGCGCTGGCGCTGCTGGCGTTCGCCTATTACCGCTCGACCTCCGGGCCCACGAGTCTGGCGGCCATCGGCCTGCTGTCGTTCGCGGCGGTCGCGCAGTTTGCGCCGGCGCTACTGGCGGCGCTGTACTGGAGCGGCGCCAGTCGGGTCGGCGTGTTCTGGGGCATGGTGAGCGGATTCGCGACCTGGGCCGTACTGCTGTTCCTGCCCAACTTGCTCGCCGGCGGGGTCACCGGGGCATGGCCAGCCGACGAGTACCACGCGTTCGGCTGGCTGTGGGTGCCGGTCCAGCCGGCCCACTCGGGCCCGGTGAATTTCGGCACCGGCGCGCTGCTGTCGCTCGCCGTCAACGTCGTGGTCCTGCTGCTGGTGTCGATACGCCGGCCGGTCACGCTGCAGGAGCGGCAGGCCGCCCGGGCTTTCGTGACGCCGCGCCGTGCGGCAGCGGCGGCCGCGCTGCCCAGCATCAGGGCGAGTGTGGGCGATCTCGAGACGGTCGCGGCGCGCATCATCGGCGTGCCGGCCGCGCGCCAGGCGCTGCAGGAATATGCGCTGCAGGCGGGCCGCCCCGCGCCGCGGCCCGCCGATGCCGCCGATCGCGACGTGCTCCAGCACTTCGAACGCGTGCTGGCCGCTTCGATCGGGGCCTCTTCGGCGCGTGTGGTGCTGACGCATGCACTCAAGCGCAAGGGACTCAATGCCGACGAGGTGGCGGAACTGCTCGACCAGACCTCCCAGGAGCTGCGCTTCAGCCGGCAGCTGCTGCAGGCGACCATGGAGAACGTGACCCAGGGCATCAGCGTCGTCGATGCCGAACTGAAGCTGATCGCCTGGAACCGCCGCTACCTCGAGATGTTCGATTATCCCGAGGGCATGGTTTACGTGGGACGGCCGGTCGCCGACCTGATCCGCTGGAACGCGGAGCGCGGCGAGTTCGGCAGCGGCGATCCGCAGCTGCAGGTCGAAAAGCGGCTGGCGCACATGCGCGCGGGCACGGCCTACGACTTTCAGCGCGTGCGGCGCACCGGGCAGGTGTACGGCATCCACGGCCAGCCGATGTCCGGCGGCGGATTCGTCACCACCTACACGGACATCACCGCATACAAGCGCGCGGAGCAGGCGCTGCTCGACGCCAAACTGGGCCTGGAAGAGCGGGTCGCGCAGCGCACGCAGCAGCTGAGCGAGGCGCTGGAGGCGCAGCGCGCGGCCAAGCGCCAGGCCGAATCCGCCAACGCCAGCAAGACGCGCTTCGTGGCCGCGGCCAGCCACGACCTGCTGCAGCCCCTCAATGCCGCCCGCCTGTTCGCTTCGGCACTCGAGTCGCGCGCCAGGGCACTTCCGGAATGGGCCGCCATCGGCGAGCTCGCGGCGCGCATCGACGGATCGATGCGCGCCGCCGAGGAGCTGCTCAGCGACCTGCTGGACGTCGCGCGCCTCGACAGCGGCGTGCTCCGTCCGGAGCCCGGCAGCTTCCCGGTGGCCGAACTGCTCGAGGACCTGCGGCGTCAATATGCGCCGCTGGCAGAGGCCCGGCACCTGCGGCTGCGCGTGGTCCACTGCGCGGAGGTGGTGCGCAGCGACCGGGTGCTGCTGCGCCGGATCGTCCAGAACTACCTGGCCAATGCCTTGCGCTACACGCAGCAGGGTGGCGTGGTGGTCGGCTGCCGTCGCCGCGGCGCCGAGCTCGAGATCGGTGTGTACGATTCCGGGCCGGGCATCGCCGAGCACGAACGGCAGCGCATCTACGGCGAGTACAGCCTGCTGGACCGGGCCTCACCGTGGGGAGAGAAGGGGCTGGGGCTGGGGCTGTCGATCTGTGAGCGCCTCGCCCGACTGCTGCATCACCCTCTCACGCTGGTCAGCCAGCCCGGACGCGGCTCCTGCTTCGGCGTACGCGTGCCGCGCGATTCCGAGGCGCGCCATCGCCCCCGGCCGCCGGCCGCGGCGCCGGCGCGCGAGCCGGGGGCCTTGAGCGGGCTGCAGGTGCTGTGCGTGGACAACGACGCGGCCAATCTGGACGGCATGGAAGCACTGCTGGGTCAGTGGGGCATGCGTGTACACAGGGCCGACAGCAGCGCCGAAGCGTTGCGTGTGGCCGCCGGGTGCCGCTGCGCATTGGCGCTGGTCGACTATCACCTCGGAGACGGCAGCGACGGGATCGAGCTGCTGCGCCGGCTGCAGCAGCAACACGGCGCACTCGCCGGCGTACTGATCACTGCGGATCGCGACGCCGCACTGGCGCAGGCGGCGCGCGCCGCCGGCATTGCGCTGCTGCACAAGCCGCTGCGCCCGGCAGCGCTGCGCGCGCTGCTGAGCGCCTTGCGCCCGCGGACCACCACCGCCGCCTGACCGCTCAGTCCTCATCCCCGGCCGGCGGCCTGATCTGCCCCGGATCGACCGCCAGGCGGCCGGCCATCAGCACCGCCTGGGTGCGATTGGTCGCGCCCAGCTTGCGCAGCACGGCGGTCATATGTGCCTTGACGGTGGCTTCCGAGATCCGCAGCTCGTAGGCGATCTGCTTGTTGAGCCGGCCGGAACAGAGCATGCCGAAGACCCGGAACTGCTGCGGTGTCAGCTCAGCCAGGCGGTGCGCCACCGCCAGCGCCGTGGCATCGGGACCCGGGGCCGCACCCGGGCTCAGGCCCGACGGTGCCACCGGCATCCCGTCCAGAACCGCATGCACGTCGCGGCCAATGGCCGGTGCGTCGGCCGACTTGGAAATGAAGCCCTGGGCGCCGAAGGCCAGCGCCTGCTGCACGGTGCGCGGATCATCCATGGCCGAGACCACCACCACGGGCAGCTGCGGGTAGGCGCCCCGCAGGTGCGCCAGGGCGCCAAAGCCATGCGCGCCCGGCATGTTCAGGTCGAGCAGCAGCAGGTCGGGATCGGGGCACTGCTCCAGGAGCGCGAACAGCGCGGCGACAGTCGGCGCCTCGTGAATGCGGCTGCCCTCGCAGGCGCTGCCCACGGCGGCACACAGCGCGGCGCGGTAGAGCGGATGGTCGTCGGCGATGATGATCTCGTAGGCCATCGGTCCGCAGCGTGCCTCAGACCGTCGCCGGCCGGTTCGCAATCAGCTCGGCCACGACGGCCGGATCGGCCAGGGTCGAGGTATCGCCGAGCTGGTCGGTTTCGTTGGCGGCGATCTTGCGCAGGATCCTGCGCATGATCTTCCCGCTGCGGGTCTTCGGCAGACCCGGCGCCCACTGGATGACATCGGGGCTGGCGATCGGCCCGATCTCCTCGCGCACCGTCGAGCGCAACTCCGTGCGCAGCCGGTCGGACGGCCGGTAGCCGCTCTTGAGCGTCACGTAGGCGTAGATACCCTGGCCCTTGATGTCGTGCGGAAAGCCGACCACGGCCGCCTCGGCCACCGCCGGGTGCGCGACCAGGGCGCTTTCGACCTCGGCCGTGCCCATGCGGTGGCCCGAGACATTGATGACATCGTCGACGCGCCCGGTGATCCAGTAGAAGCCGTCGTCATCGCGCCGCGCGCCGTCGCCCGTGAAATACCGGCCCGGATAGGTCCGGAAATAGGTGTCGATGAAGCGGCCATGATCGCCGTACACGGTGCGCATCTGACCCGGCCAGCTGTCCTGCAGGACCAGGTTGCCTTCGCAGGCCCCGTGCAGCGTGGTTCCCGTGGCATCGACGATCTCCGGCCGGATGCCGAAGAAGGGCTGCGCGGCGGATCCGGGTTTGAGGGCGGATGCTCCCGGGAGCGGCGTGATCAGGATGCCGCCGGTTTCCGTCTGCCACCAGGTATCGACGATCGGGCAGCGGTGATTGCCGACGACGCGGTGGTACCACTCCCAGGCCTCGGGGTTGATGGGCTCGCCGACGCTGCCGAGGAGCCGCAACGACCGGCGCGAATGCTGATGCACCCACTGGTCGCCTTCGCGCATCAGTGCACGGATCGCCGTGGGTGCCGTATAGAAGATCGTCACCTGGTGCTCGTCGCACACCTGCCAGAAGCGGCCCGGATCCGGAAAGTTGGGCACACCTTCGAACATCAGCGTGGTGGCACCATTGGCGAGCGGGCCGTACAGCGTATAGCTGTGGCCCGTGATCCAGCCGACGTCCGCGGTGCACCAGAACACATCGTCGTCGCGATGGTCGAAGACGTTCTCGAAGGTATAGGCCGCATACACGAGGTAGCCGCCGGTGGTATGCAATGCCCCCTTGGGTTTGCCCGTCGATCCGGACGTGTAGAGAATGAACAGCGGGTCCTCGGCGCCCATCTCCTCGACCGGGCAGTGCGCGGCGGCGCCGGCCATCTGTTCCTCGTAGCGGAGGTCGCGACCGGGTACCCAGTTTACCGGCGACCCCGTGCGGCGCACGACGATGACCTTTTCGACGGTGCTGTGCGGGCGCAGCGCGATGGCGGCATCGACATTGGCCTTGAGCGCCACGCGCTTGCCGCCGCGCAGCCCCTCGTCGGCCGTCACCACCACGCGGGACCCGCAGTCCTCGATGCGGCTGGCAATCGATTCGGGGGAAAATCCGCCAAACACGACCGAATGGATGGCGCCAATGCGGGCACAGGCCAGCATGGCCACGGCCGCTTCGGGAATCATCGGCAGGTAGATCGTGACGCGATCGCCGCGCCCGACCCCCAGGCCCTTGAGGACATTGGCGAAGCGGCAGACATCGGCGTGCAGTTCGCGGTAACTGATGCGGCGGGATTCCCCCGGTCGATCGCCTTCCCAGATCAGTGCCGTACGGTCGCCGCGTGCGTCGAGATGCCGGTCGAGGCAGTTGTAGGCGACGTTGAGCGTACCGTCCTCGTACCAGCGGATGCGGAAATCCTCGACGTGGTAGCAGACATCCTTGACCTTCTGGTAGGGGCGTATCCAGTCCAGCCGGCGGCCCACCTCAGCCCAGAAGGCGTGCGGGTCCTCGACGCTGCGCCGGTAATCGGCCGCGTAGCGCTCGGCGTTGACTCGGGTGGCGGCGGCAAAGGCCGCCGGTACCTCGTAGCGGTGTGCCGGATGGTTCATGGCAGTCCCCCTGCGTGTCGGTCGGTACTTTCTACACGCGCCGCGGCGCCGCGCGTTAAGACTTTGGTCGCAGGCGGTACCGTGGACAATACCTAAGACGAAAAGGCAATACTCCGCCGCCGGCCGCGCGCTCAGCATCGAACCCGCCCCATCGCAGGCGGATTCCCGGATGGCGGCGCCGCGCCGCCCGGCGGTCCGGAGCGAATGCCATTTTCGGGATGACCAAGTATTCTAGGCGCATATAAGGGGAGTAAGGGGGATGGACATGACCAATTCCGAGACCGTGAACTGGGACGCGATCATCCAGGATCCGCGCTTCCAGAGCCTGCACCGGCGCAAGAGCATCTTCCTGTGGGGCCTGATGGTGCTGTCGGTGGTCTATTACTTTCTGCTGCCCATCGGCGCGGCCTATTACCAGGAGCTGTTCCGGATCCGCGTCTGGGGCGTCGTCAACGTCGGCCTGCTGTTCGCGCTGAGCGAGTTCGTGGTGGCCTGGAGCATTGCGCTGGTCTACTCGCGCAAGGCCAACCGGGATTTCGACGTGCTGGCGGCGCAGATTGCCGCCGATTTCGCCAAGCAATACCGGAGCTGAGCCATGCATCACTACACGAAGCGAGCACTATCGGGCGTCCTGCTGGCGACGCTGGTCAGCACGCCGGCCTTGGCGCAGGCCGGCGTCAGCGACCAGTACCGCTGGCTGACATTCACGGTCTTCGCCGTCGTCATCGCGATCACCATGTATGTGACCTATCTGGCGGCCAAGCGGGTGCGCTCCGCTTCCGACTTCTACACGGCCGGCGGCGGCGTGACCGGGTTGCAGAACGGATGGGCCATCGCCGGAGACTACCTGTCGGCGGCCTCCTTCCTCGGCATCGCCGGCCTGATCTCGCTGTACGGCTATGACGGCTTCATGTATTCCGTCGGCTGGCTGGTGGCCTATATCACGGTACTGCTGCTGATCGCCGAACCCTGCCGCAACATCGGCCGCTACACGCTGGCCGATATCCTGGCCTACCGGAACGATCCCAGGAAGACGCGCATCGTCGGCGCACTTTCCGTGATCACGGTCTCGACCTTCTACCTGACGGCGCAGATGGTCGGCGGCGGCGTGCTGGTCAAGACACTGATCGGCATCAACTACGAAACCTCCGTGCTGTGCGTCGGCGTGCTGATGCTCGGCTACGTGCTGTTCGGCGGCATGGTCGCGACGACCTGGGTGCAGATCATCAAGGCCGTGCTGCTGGTGTGCGCATCGCTCCTGATCGTCGTGCTGGTCTGGGTGCCCTACGGCTTCTCGCTGCCGGGCTTCCTGCAGGATGTCGTATCGGACCCGAAGGTTCAGTCGCGCGTCGCCACGCTGCTGGGCGATCCGGCCAAGGCCATGTCGGCGGCCGAGCTCGGTCAGCGCTTCCTGGAACCGGGCCTGTACTTCAAGGCGCCGGTCGACCAGATCAGCCTGGGGATGGCACTGGTGTTCGGCACGGCCGGACTGCCCCATATCCTGATGCGCTTCTTCACGGTGCCGACGGCGCAGCAGGCGCGCAAATCCGTGGTCTGGGCCATGGCGATCATCGGCGGCTTCTATGTGCTGACGCTGTTCCTCGGGTTTGGCGCCGCCCAGCATGTCGGCTCGGCCAACATCGCGGCGGTCGATGCCGGCGGCAACATGGCCGGTCCGCTGCTCGCGCAGTACATCGGCGGCGGCCCGGATTCCTTCTTCGGGAATTTCATGCTGGCCTTCGTCTCGGCGGTCGCCTTCGCGACCATCGTGGCGGTGGTGGCCGGCCTGGTGCTGGCGGCGGCGTCGGCGATGGCCCATGACCTGTACGTCGGCGTGGTACGCGCCGGCCAAGCCGTGACGCCGCAGGGCCAGGTCACGGCCGCGCGCACCGCGACCGTGATCGTCGGGGCCATGGCGATCGGCATCGGCATCGCCGCCAAGGGCCAGAACGTGGCCGTACTGGTGGGGCTTGCCTTCGCGGTGGCCGCGAGCGCCAATTTCCCCTGCGTGCTGCTGACGCTGTACTGGAAACGCTGCAACACCGGCGGCATCGTCGCCGGCATGCTGGTCGGGACGATCGCGGCCGTCGGCCTGACTCTGGTCTCCCCCAATCTCAGCTATCCGCTGGCGATCAAGGCGGCGGCGCACAAGGTGCTGGACGGGGAGGCCGCGAAACGCGCCACCGCCAGCGAGGCGCTGGCGGCGGCCACGGCAGCCGCCGACGCGGCGGCGCAGGCCAAGGCGCGCAAGGATCTCGCGGCGCTCGACAAGGCCGTGACCAAGGCCAAGGGCGATATCACCAAGTGGGGCGATGAGACCACGTCGTTCATGGGTCTGGAAAAGCCGCTGTTCGAGCTGAAGAATCCCGGCATCATTTCAATTCCGCTCGGGTTCATCGCGGTGGTCATCGGTTCGCTGCTGTTCCGCGACAAGCGCGCCGAGCAGATGTGGAACGAAGTGTACGTGCGGCAGAATACGGGCCTGCTGGTGTCCAAGGCCACGGGGCATTGAAGCCCGCGGCGCGCGCCGCGGTCGGCGCGCGCCGCGGGTGGCCGTAGCGGGGTCCCATGCCGGTTCCGGATGCACTCGTCGACAGCGTCGTGCGCTTCCTGGGCGCGCATGCGCCCTTCGCGCAGATGGCCGCGGCGGACCTGCGCTTCCTGATTGAACACCTGGCACTGGCCTATTTTCCCGCGCAGGCGGTCATCGTCGAGACGAGCGCAGCGGACGCGGCACCGCTGCACATCGTGCAGCGCGGCCACGTGCGTTTCGAGCCGAGCGCGGGTGAGGGCGTCGTACTCGGTCCCGGGGAGTGCTTCCCGCTGCAGGCGGCCGGTACCCTGGCGGGCGCGCCCGGGCGTTTCGTCGCCACCGAAGACGTCTTCTGCTATCTGCTCGAAGGGCCGCCGATGCGCACCCTGCAGGGGCGCTCGCCGGCGTTCCGGGACTACTGCATCGCGTCCGTCCAATCGCTGAACCGCGATTCACAGTCCCGGCTGCACCGGGAGTTCATGGACCGCGCCATCGAGCAATCCACGCTGCTCGAACCCCTGGCGGCGCTGGTGCGGCGCGCGCCGGTATCCTGCAGCCGGCACACGCCCGTGCTCGAGGCGCTGGAGCACATGAGCCGCGCGTCGGTGGGCACCATCGCGGTGGTGGATCCGGGCGGGAAGCCGGTCGGCATCTTCACGCTCACGGACCTGATGGAGCGCATCGCGCTGCGCGGAAAGCCCCTGTCCACACCGGTCGAGGCCGTCATGACCGCGGCGCCGGACAGTCTCGACGAGCAGGCCTGCGCCCAGGATGCCATGGCCGTCATGGCGGCACGGGGCGTGCACCAGCTGCTCGTGACCCGCGATGGCGTGCTGGCGGGCGTCATCTCGGAACGCGACCTGTTCGCCCTGCAGCGCGTCTCGATCCGCAACGTGCAGCAGCGCATCCGCGCCGCCGTCGACGAGACCATGCTGCGCACGGCGGCGGCGGAACTGGGCCGCCTGACCGACAATCTGCTCGCCCAGGGCATCGGCAGCGAACCGCTGACGCGCATCATCAGCGCAATGAACGACACGCTGTCGTGCAGGGTGATCGAACTGACGGTGCCGCGCTTCAATCCCGGCCCGCAGCGCTGGTGCTGGCTCGCGCTGGGCAGCGAAGGGCGCCGCGAGCAGACCGTGGTCTCCGACCAGGACAACGCGCTGCTGTTCGCGGACGGTGATGGCGATGACGAAGCTGACCGCGCGCGTCGCGCGGACGCGGCCCGGGCGCGGCTGGTACCGTTCGCCGATGCCGTGAACGAGGCCCTGGCACGGCTCGGCTTTCCGCTGTGCCCGGGGCAGATCATGGCGGGCAATCCCCGTTGGTGTCTGAGCGAGGCGGAGTGGCGGACGCGTTTCGACAGCTGGATGCGCGAACCCACCCCGGACGCCCTGCTGCATGCCAATATCTTCTTCGACTTCCGCCCGCTGTGCGGTGAGTTGACGCTGGGCCTGGAGCTGCGCAGCTGGCTGACGGCGCGTGCCGCCGGTGCCCGGCTGTTCCTGGCGTTGATGACGGCCAATGCGCTGCAATGCGAGCCGCCGCTCGGATTGATCCGCATGTTTCACACCGACGAAGGGGCCGCCGCAGGAACCCTTGATCTGAAGACCCACGGTACGCGGCTGTTCGTCGATGCGGCACGGGTCCTGGCTCTGGCTTCCGGCATTGCCGAGACGCATACCACGCAGCGGCTGCGCCAGGGGGCCCGCGCGCTCAACCTGCCCGAGCGCGACCTGGCCGGATTTTCCCAGGCGTTCGAATTCTTGCAGCTGCTGCGCTTGCGGGCGCAGCGCGGGATCCTGTATCCGGCGGGTGCCGAGGTCGGCCCCCCTGCGGGGTCGAATCGCATCGATCCCTACGCCCTGAGCGACCCCGACCAGAGGCTGCTGCGCGAATCCTTTCGCCAGGCGCGGGAGCTGCAGTTGCTGCTCGCGCGGTCTGTGGCGCACTGACCTTGAAACCCTGGTGGCCAGGCCGCGCGTACTGGCGCCGGCGGCGCACCCGGCGGGCGATACCCGCAGCGCTGCAGGCCCGCCTGCACGGGCTGCTCGATGGGCTGGAAAGCCGGCAGGCCGAGGCCATGGGCGTGCCGCTGGCGCTGGGACGCTTCGTGGTCGTCGATCTCGAGACCAGCGGCCTGCGCGCGGACCGCGACCGGCTCATCGCGATCGGCGCGGTGGCGGTGCGCGCGCGCAGCATCCGGCACGACGACTGCTTTGAGCGCATCCTGCGTCAGCCGGCGCCCAGCGGCACCGACAATATCCTGGTCCACCGGATTGGAGGCCAGGCGCAGCTGGCCGGGGATCCGCCCGCCGGCGCGCTGGTGGATTTTCTCGAATACGTGGGTGACTCGCTCATGCTGGCGTTCCGTGCCGAGTTTGATGCGGCCTTCCTGCGCCGCGAGTGGGCATCGCTGCTGGGGTTCGTGCCCCCGATGCACATGGTCGATTTCGCTGCGCTGCTGCCCGCATTGTTTCCCGGCACCGACTGCCACACGCTGGACGACTGGGCCGGGCTGCTCGGCGTGACCGGAGGCAACCGGCACCAGGCCGTGGACGATGCCTACCAGACGGCCGCCATGCTGCTCGTCGTGATCGAGCGGGCGACGCGCCTCGGGCTGCAATCGACTGCGGATCTGCTGGGCATCGAGCGCGCTCACGCCTGGCTCGGCTCGCAGCACTTCCGTGCCTGACCCTCAGGTGTCCGGGTCGCGCCGCGTCCCGTTCATTCTGGCGCCGATCGCGGTACAGTGACTGCGCACGGGATCAGGGCGCAGAGGGAGGCGGCAATGAGTGCGAAGTCGATATGGCGGACCGGTGCCACGCTGGAGTGGGCCCACCAGCACGCCGGGGGCACGCTGAGCGAGCACCTCGGGATCGTGATGACGGAGCTCGGCGCCGACTTCCTGCGGGCAACCATGCCCGTGGACCGGCGCCATTGCCAGCCCGCCGGTATCCTGCATGGCGGTGCCTCCGTGGTGCTGGCGGAATCCGTCGCCAGCCTGGCCGCGACCCTGGTGGTCGACTGGCCCCGGCGGGTGTGCGTCGGGCAGGAGGTCAATGCCAACCACCTGCGGCCGGTGCCGATCGGGCAGTCGGTGACCGGCACGGCGCGGCCGTTCCACCTGGGCACCCGCAGCCAGGTCTGGGGTATCGAAATCACCGATGCGGCGGCCAGGCTCGCCTGCGTGGCGCGCATCACGATCGCCGTGGTGGCGGGGCCGGGGGCTGCCCACGGCGCCTGAAATCCGCGGCCATCCGCTGTCCACTTTCCCATTGCAGAGGTGACCTCCGCATGTCCGAGCACAAGCCATCCGCCCCAGGGGAACGCCTGGGCCCCGCGGCCCTGCAGCGGCTCTTCCTGGCCGCGCGTACGCGCAATGCCTGGCAAGCGAAGCCGGTGGGCGACGCGCTGATCCGGGAACTGTATGAACTCGCCCGCTGGGGCCCGACCGCCGCCAACACGACGCCGGCGCGCTTCGCATTCGTGCGCAGCGCCGCGGCCAAGCAGCGCCTGAAGCCGCACCTGGCGTCGGGCAATGTCGACAAGGTCATGAGCGCGCCGTGCTGCGTGATCATTGCCTACGACACACGCTTCCACGATCTGCTGCCCAAGCTGTTCCCGTCCCGCGACATGCGTGCGGCCTTCGCCGGGAACGAGGCCCTGATCGCCGAAACGGCGCAGCGCAATTCAAGTCTGCAGGGGGCCTACCTGATCGTGGCCGCACGCGCGCTGGGCCTGGATTGCGGGCCGATGTCAGGATTCAACGCGGCGACGCTGGACGCCGAGTTCTTTCCGGACGGCCGCTGGAAGTCCAATTTCCTGTGCGCGATCGGCTACGGGAGCGATGTGAATCTGTACCCGCGAAATCCGCGCCTCGACTTCGAGGAGGCCTGCCTGGATCTCTAGACCGCGTCGTGCTTGGGCTGCGTCGTCCTCAGGCTTCGTCGCCGCGCAGCGCCGCAAACGCCTGCTCCATCGACTGGCGTGCCAGGAAGGCGGCGTGCATCCAGTGCATCGATAACCAGGATTCGGAATCCGCCTCGTCGAGGGACGGAGCGGGGGCGGTGATTCCGGCATCGTTCAGCAGCGCGCGCTGACGCAGCACGCGCGCGAAGGAGGGTGGATTCACTGTACCCGGAGCCGGTGCCAGCGGCTGGGGTGCGCGAGTCAGCGCGTCGGGATTGATGGGTGTGGTCATGGGGCACCTGCACTGCGAAGTGAACGCTGTAGATGGGCTTATAGGCTGGTGGAGTCACCTCTTGGTTCCCGTCGAAAGTGTCGGGACGGGCCGACAGCATGTTCGACTGACCGCTCGAGTATGCGCCCGCGCGGTATCAGCGGTATGACATTTGTGCCGGACCGCGGCGCGCGCCCGGCTGCGCGCAGCGGCCTGTCCTGCAGCGTGTTGTACGCGCCGCAGCAAGTCGGCGCGATCTCCCGGGCCCTTCGTGGCAAACTCGCTTCCCATGCTGAATTTCACCGATATCGCCGTGCGCCGCGGGCCGCGCCTGCTGTTTTCCGCCGCCACGTTCAGCCTGTCGCGCGGCGAAAAGGTCGGCATCACGGGTGAAAACGGCAGCGGCAAATCCACCCTGCTCGAGCTGGTGCGCGGTACGGTGCATGCGGAAGCCGGCAGTTTCGAGATGCCCGGCAACCTGGTCATGGCGCATGTCGCGCAGGAAATCGCGGCCACCGACCAGCCGGCAATCGAGTTCGTGCTCGACGGTGATGCCGAACTGCGCGCCATCGAGGCGCGCATCGAGCAGGCGAGCGCGGCCGATGACGGTGACTGGCTCGGCACGCTGCATGCCCGCTATGCGGAGGTCGGCGGCTACGACGCGCGCGCACGCGCCGCACAGCTCATGCACGGCCTGGGGTTCGATCCGGCCGAAGACGAGCGGCCGATGCGGACTTTTTCGGGCGGCTGGCGCGTGCGGATCAACGTGGCGCGCGCGCTCATGTGCCGTTCAGACCTGCTGCTGCTCGATGAGCCGACCAATCATCTCGATATCGACGCGATCCTCTGGCTCGAGACCTGGCTGCGTGCCTACCCCGGGACGCTGCTGCTGATCGCGCATGACCGGGAATTCCTGGACCGTGTCTGCAACCGCATCGTCAACATCGAGCACGGGCAGATGCGCGCCTATCGGGGCAATTACTCCTGCTTCGAGACGCAGCGCGCGGCGGAACTGGCCGAACAGGCGGCCCTGTACACGCGCCAGCAACGCGAGATCCGCCACATGGAGTCGTTCGTGGAGCGCTTCCGTGCCCAGGCCACCAAGGCGCGCCAGGCGCAGAGCCGGCTCAGGGCGCTCGAGCGCATGCAGCGCATCGCCCCCGCGCATGTCGATTCGGCCGCCTTCGAGTTCGCCTTTGCCGAGCCGGCCAGGCTGCCGCGGCCGCTGCTGGCGATCGACGACCAGAGTGCCGGTTATGGCGACCAGGTGCTGCTGGAGCACGTCAGGTTCACCCTCATGCCCGGCGACCGGCTCGCGCTGCTCGGCCGGAATGGCGCCGGCAAGTCGACCTGCATGAAACTGCTGGCCGGCGAGCTGCCGGGCCTCTCGGGTACGCGCAGCGCAGCGCGCGACCTGACCATCGGTTACTACGCACAACACCATCTTGAACAGCTCGCCGCCGACGAGTCGCCGCTCGACAATCTGCGCCGTACGGGCGGCCCGCGGGCAAGAGGTGCCACGGAAGCGGAACTGCGCGACTTCCTCGCCACCTTCGGTTTCCGGGGCGACCGCGTGTTTGAAGCCGTGGCGCCGTTTTCCGGCGGTGAGAAAGCGCGCCTGGTCCTGGCGCTGGTGGCATTCCAGCGCCCGAACCTGCTGTTGCTGGACGAGCCGACCAATCATCTCGATCTGGAGATGCGCCAGGCCCTGGCCGTTGCGCTGCAGGATTATGCGGGCGCCGTGGTACTGGTGTCGCACGATCGGCATCTGCTCAACACGGTCGCCGATGAGCTGATCGTCGTGCACGATGGACGCGCGGAGCCCTTCGACGGCGATCTGGAGGACTATGCACGCTGGCTGGCCGCCGCTGCGACGGTGTCGGGACACGAACCGGCCCGTGCCGACGCGGACAGTGCTGACCAGCGGCGGC
>Ga0075017_100000388_pt1 | contig 23951 bp, 23 predicted proteins | sample AleBraG_ABR_2012_FD_71475 | JGI IMG/M metagenome (GOLD analysis project Ga0075017, IMG submission 71475) | Freshwater sediment microbial communities in response to fracking from Pennsylvania, USA - Alex Branch Run_MetaG_ABR_2012 | ecosystem: Environmental > Aquatic > Freshwater > Creek >... | reverse complement strand
ACTGCATTGCGTCTCGCTCATTTCTTCGGTACTAGCCCCCAGTTCTGGCTGAACCTGCAGAGCATTTATGACCTGCGCCTCGCTGAGCAGAGGGCCGGTAAATCCATCCGGGAATTGCCAAAACTCAAACGCCGCGATCCCGTTCACGCGTTGCCCAAATTCAGTTTGCACTGCCGTGCCGCTCCGTATCCTCGGCGATATCTATCCTCGTCACGCCGGCCCTTGGAACAATGCTGGCCGGAATCTCGCACCCATCTTCCTTATGCCTTAAAATGGGATGGCCATGCAGCGTTCGGCTGAAATCCCGCATCTGACTCTGGCAAGCCGCGTAAGAGGCTGCACCATCGCATAAAAGGCAGGCACAATGAACAAATTCTTCTCCCGCATCCTCGCGCTATTTTCCGTGTTTCTCCTCTTGCCTGCCCCGAACTGGGCTACCTGCGGCGGTGGCGGTGGCGGCGGAACGGGGGGCATGAGAGGCGGCGGTTCCATGGGTGATGAGCAGGTCTACCAAGTCCCCTGGAAACTGCTCAAACCAACCGACGCTCCCACGTCGGGCGGTCTTGTCGTTTACTGGTTCCCCTCTTCTGTCGAGGAATTTCAACGTTCCAGCCTTCGCAACTCCCGCAGTCTTTCTCTTTACGCTTCGCAGTGCGTCACCATGGGCATCGCGGATGCTGGCACTTCTCTCGGCCAAAAATTCCTCACTGGCGAAAAACTCCCCGTCGTCGTTCTCGCCAAATCCGACGGCACGGTCATCAATAAAGTCCAGAACAACAATGGATTCCTCAAAGTTGACCAGGTCGAAAAACTTGTCGAATCGGAAATGAAGCAGCGCGAAGACGCCATCAAACAGCAAATCAAAGCCGCCAAGGAAAAAGCCAAGTCCGGCGACAAAGATGGAGCCATCCCGCTTCTTCGTTCCGTGCTTGATGAAAAATGCCTCTTCCCCGGAAAAGCGAAAGACGCTGCTAAAGAATTGAAAAAACTCGGCGTAAACGATATCTCGCAACAATTTGAGGCACCTGTCATGGAACCTGCTGCCAGCGCCGCCATCGAATCCGTCATGAAGCGCGGCCTGGCTGCGGAAATGAACGAGAAATACGAACAAGCCCAACGTCTCTATTCTCAAGCTCGCATGATGGATCCCGCCGATCCCGCGCCGCTCCGTTACCTGGGCGAACTCTATCGCCATCACATCGGCGATTGGGAAAAAGCACGCTACACTTTCGATTCCATCCTGGCCATGCCCGCGGATCCGCTCTCCCGCGCGGTCGCTCTCCACGGCCTCGGCAAGATGACCATCCACGAAGGCGATTTTCTCAAAGGTCTGCATCTGATGGAAGATTCCGTCCGTGAATTCCCCATCGCGCTCGCCTACCGCAATCTCGCCGTCTATTGGAATTCCGAAGGTGACACCGCAAAAGCGGATTACTACACTCGCGAAGCCACCAAGCTTGATCCAACCGATCCCTACAACTTGATCTTCGCCGCGGCTTTTCTTGCAGGAAACGGCCACGCCGACGAAGCGTTGAAAATCGCGTCACAAAATGAAGCACTGCTACCGGCTTCTTACAATTTGGCTGCCATCTACGCTCAAACTGGCCAAAAGCAAAAAGCGCTCGATCTTCTGAAGCGCCATTTCTTCCAGTACGAACGTTACGAAGCGGTTCGCTCCAAGGAAATGATGGAAGCGCGTGTCGACGCCGTTTTCACTTCCTTGCGCGAGGACCCGCAATTCGTGGCGCTAACAAATTCCGCCGACGGCAAGCTTCCCATCCCGCAAGACAAAAAGATGCCTATTGCCTCGCCTGCGAGGATGTAACCAAGCTGCTCTCAAGCTCACATGCAACCAAGAAGCGCATCTTGGAGTGCAGCAGCGCAACTGCCGCTTTTCCTCCCGGCTAAAGCTGATGCTCACAGGAGTTCCCTATGCCAACTGCTGCCCCCAAAAATTCTCGCCTGGCAACTCTGACAAAGCTTGCTCTCGCTCTCCCCGAAGCGAAGCGAGAAGTCCTCGGCTCGCACGCTTCCTTTCTCGTTCGCAAGAAGACCTTCGCCTACTTTTTGAATAACCATCACGGCGATGGCATCGTGGCCGTCACCTGCAAAGTTCTCCCAGGGGAAAACGCCGCTCTCGCGAAGGCCCAGCCCAAGCGCTACTACCTCCCCGCTTACATCGGCTCGCGCGGATGGGTCGCTCTTCGCTTGGACCTCGGCAAGATCGATTGGGACGAAGTCCGCGAACTCCTGCTCGGCAGTTATCTCCTCACCGCGCCTAAACGCCTCGCCGCTCTCGTCCAACCTTCCGCTTGATCCCGCGGACGGCGTCCTCGCGTGCCCGCCGCCTCCGTTGTCAATTCAGAACCGTGGAAAAAACAACCGTCCCACCAGACCTCTTTTTTAATTTATAACTAAAAACTGACAACTGAAACCTCTCATGACTCCAGAAAAGAAACGACTGCGCGTGGGTGTACTGTTCGGCGGACGATCCGGAGAGCACGAAGTTTCGCTGGCGTCCGCAGCGTCTGTCATCCGCGGGCTCGACCCGGACAAATATGAGCCGGTCCCCATCGGCATCACCAAAGATGGCCACTGGCTGATCGGCACCGGCGCGCAGAAAATGCTCCCCGAAATCTTGCGTACCGGCCAGCGCGTGATGATGGCCGCCGACCCGAGCGACGCCGCCCTTGTAAAGCTGGATGGAAGCGGCAGCGGGCAACGCCTCGACGTTGTTTTTCCCGTGTTGCACGGTACCTACGGCGAAGACGGCACAATTCAGGGATTGCTCGACCTCGCGGGGCTTCCGTTCGTCGGCGCTGGCGTGCTCGGTTCCGCCATCGCCATGGATAAGGATGTCTCCAAGCGGCTGCTGCAAGCGGCCAGAATCCCCGTCGTTCCCTGGATCGTCGTGCATCGCCATGGATGGGAACGAAATCCAGATGAAATCCGCAAAGCTATCGAACTGAAATTTAGGTATCCCGTTTTCGTGAAGCCGGCCGCGCTCGGCTCATCCGTGGGAATGACGAAAGTGCATTCGCGCGCGGAGCTTGCTTCGGCGCTGAATCTTGCCGCGGAATTTGCGATGAAGATTATGGTAGAGCGCGCGGTCGTCGCCCGCGAAATCGAAGTTTCTGTTCTCGGCAATTATGATCCCAAAGCATCTATCCCCGGCGAAATCGTGCCCCATCGTGAATTCTACGATTACACCGCGAAATACCTGGAAGAAGGAACGGAGCTTGTGATTCCTGCCCTATTAGTGCCGGCAATCGGGAGAAAGATTCAGAAGCTGGCTGTGGATGCGTTCCGCGTGCTCGAACTTTCTGGAATGGCGCGCGTCGATTTTTTCCTCGAGAAGAAAGGCGGCAAACTTTATCTCAACGAAGCGAACACCATTCCCGGCTTCACTTCCATCAGCATGTATCCAAAACTCTGGGAAGCCAGCGGAATTCCTTTCCGCGAACTGATCGACAAATTGATCGAACTTGCGCTCGAACAGCATGCCGAAAAAGCTCGCACCAAGTATCAGATCGAACTTCCATCCGGCTCGGGCGGCGCGCTTGAGGGTTGATTCAACTTTCCGAAAACTACTCAGCCGGCATTTGCAACGAAACATTTCGCTTCCTGAATTTTCTTTCGCCTCGAATCTGTCCCCGAAAATTTGCTCGAACGGGAAACTTTTGCTACGTTTTTAGAGTCAAATATTCAGCCAGGGATGCTGGGCAATCGCGGTAACTTTCAATCGCACGCTCGCAGGGCAGGAGAAAACTGAATGTCAATTCTGAATCCACCTGCTGAAAAGCCGGAAAAATCGCGGGTCATGGCATTCACAGTTTCGGCGGTCACGGTTATTGTGCTCGTCGGGCTGTGGTTCGCGTTCCGCTACTACCCCGAGAAAAAAGCGGCTTCGAGATTTTGCGAGGCGCTGGCCGCGGACAACACAGACCTGGCTTACAAACTCTGGAAACCTGCGCCCAGCTACTCGCTGAAAGATTTTCTCTCAGACTGGGGACCGAAAGGCTACTACGGCCCCGTCAAGAGCTACAGAATCCTCCACGCCAGCGCACCGCGCGGCTCAAACACGGTTGCGATAACGGTCGAGGTCAGTCCGTTCTCGCCGATGCCCGAGCCATCCGAGGTCGATAAGAGCCGCAAGACGAAGGTCATCGTGCTTTGGGTCTTGCCGGCGGACAAGTCGATCAGTTTCCCAGTTCCCTACTCCTAAGCTCTTCCCCAAATCTAGTCAGTTACGCCTACTTGCGAATTTCTCCCAATGCCTAGAGGAGCTCCTCCTTGCTGACGCTGGCTTCCCACCAAACCCCACGCCTGGCCAATAATCAGACGAAGCTTCGGGGCATCCAGGACCTTTTGCATCGGCAGATCCTGAATACCAATCCTTCCGGCTGCATCATCACGGATTAGAAATCTCACGTGATCCACGTTGGCAGGATATTCCGAAAAAATAAAAATGACGATGGGTTGATTAGGAGGCGTCCAACCGACGCTCGCGCTGCGGACTACTTCATACCGCTGGACCTTCCGCTGGATTGCCTCGTTATGTGCAGAGAGAAAAGTGATAACAGCTGTCACCTCCGAACGGTGGCTGCTATCGGGAATTGCCTTCCAGGAAAGCGGTTCGCCATCTAGTTTCAGCGTGAACTTTGCAAGCTGCGACTGGCCTTCGTAGGTTGCTCCTTCTGCCTCAAAGGGAATCTCCGATTTGCCTTCGGATGTCTGGGCGTCGCGAGAAAACGAGATATCTGTTGTGCCTTCATGCCCTAGTGAGGCTTCGGAAACGGAATAGTGCGGTGGCGCACCGACTCCCCCATAGCCCGACCGATAATTCACTACTACCTTTCCATATTTTCGAACCGCGCTGTTGGATAGTTGGACCTTGAGCGTATGCCACTTTCCGTCCATGGACGGAGGAAAAAAGGCCATCAAATACCGGGAGTGGATTCCATCTACCACCCTTTCTAGCGCACCTTTCCCGGTCGTCGTCGTGAGAGTGAATGCTTGTCCCCCAGTTTCCTGACTCAAATATCGAATCAACGGCACATGTGAGGACGCCCGCCTGGGTGGAACTCGTTCATCGATGACAAAGACTTGTGCAGACGTGTGAGACATCACATCTCTCGCAATTCGCTCTGCGTCATTCACCGACACCGTTGCCGGACTCGGGCCCAAGAAGACCACCACCGGAACCTTCTGCGGGTCCCCTTGCGGTGCAGAAGTGTGAATCAGCTGCAATACTTTCAAAACGGATTGCCCGCCAGCGCCCTCGAATGCCCCGACGGGATTCTGTTGGAGGATTTTTTTCAACGCTTCAACTGGCGCTCTCCGATCTGCCGTGAGTGGTAAATCGATCTTGGCCTCTCCCTCTTCACCGCACGAGTGAGCGACTCCTACCGTGTCTTGTTCGTGCAGTTTTTCCAGCGCGGGCTCAAGAAAGTCAGCTTCCGTCGCGATTGAACTTGAACGGTTTTGTTCACCGCTCTTCTTAGGACATTCCGTGACTAACCACAGGGCGAGTGGTTCCAATTCAGGGTTCGATGCATGCCCAAAGTAGTTGATGTGAACAGGATTCCCGTCGTCGAATACCAAGAAATCCTCTCTTCCGAGATCGGTTACCGGCATTCCGGTGTTCTCGTCTTGCACCACTACGTTTAAGACTAGAAGGTTGACATAAGTGCCAAGAACTGTTTCCGGCTGCGAATCAGCTCGCGAACCCGAGACGGAAGATAGCGAAAGCGCCACGACAGTTGCGAAGGCTATGGCGGTGATGCTGAGTGAAAACATTCGGCTCATGTGAGCATCCAAAGCGGCGACGTTCGGAACAACGGACTTTCATTGAGATGCAAAAACGGTCGGGCGCGTCTAAGTGCGAGTGCAATTAGTAGCCAAAAACTCTACTGGCGAATGTCGTCGAGGGCGTGAAGGAGCTCCTCCTTGCTGACGCTGGCGGTGCCGAGTTTTCCGACGACGACTCCGGCGGCGGTGTTTGCGAGCATGGCGGCGTCCGCCAGAGGCGCTCCTGATGCGGCGGCGAGAGCGAGAACGCTGAGGACGGTGTCGCCGGCGCCGGTCACGTCGAACACCTGGCGGCCGGAAGCGCCGCGCTCGACGCCGGGCTGGCCGACGCGCGCATAGGTGATTTCAAAACTCGTCGCTGGAATGTGGAGATGGCGCGACGAGGACTCTTCAAAAACGCTCATTCCCTTTTCGCCGCGAGTAATCACGACAGCGCCGCAGCCAAAACGCGCAAGCAGGGAGTTTCCTGCTTCTCCAAATGATTTTTCATCGGACAGCGATTGAGTAACGAAGAAGCTGGCTTCCTTGGCGTTGCAGACGATGGCGCGAGCGCCGCGATAGGCGTAGAGGCGGGAAGTTTTCGGCTTCACGAAGACCGGAACTTTCAACTGATGAGCGGCGCTGAGGACGCGGTCCGCGAAGTCATCCGTGATGAGTCCTTTGTCATAATCGGAGACGACAAGGGCATCGAGAGTCTTGAGCGCGGAGAAAAGCACGCGGAGCAGTTTTTCCTGCGTTTCGTGCGCAAGCGGATCCCGGCGTTCGCGGTCCACGCGAACGACTTGCTGATGGCGCGCAATGATGCGAGTTTTTACCGTGGTGACGCGTTGCGCGTCTGAAATTACGCCCGCGTGCGAGATGCCTGCATCCTTCAAACATTGCAGGAAGGCACGGCCAGATTCATCGGAGATGATTTTTGCGCGTCGATTTTTTCCACGGCCACTGTTTGCGACGAAAAGTTTTTCTCCTCCGATAACGCCGAAAATTTCCACGCGCGCGCCAAGTGCTGCCAAGTTTGCCCCGACATTGCCTGCGCCACCAAGGCATTCACTCTGCGAAACAAAATCGACGACCGGAACAGCAGCTTCGGGAGAGAGACGCGAAGCGGTTCCCCAGAGGTAGCGATCGAGCATGAGATCGCCGAGGACGCCGATGCGGTAGCCGCTGAGGCGAGGAATCAGACGTTTGAGGCGCGGAATGGATTCGTGGAGTGAAGTGGCCATGGGCGGTGTGAGGCTAGCTTCTAGGCTGCTCGCCGGGGATGGAAGCTTCCTCGGGCAGCATGACGGGGATTTCGTCTCGGACTGGGTAGATACGCTGGCAGGTGGAACATTGTAGGCCGGAACCGTCTGCGAGCAGGGAAACTTTGGTCTTGCAGAGAGGGCAGACCAGGATGTCGAGCAGGTGTTGAGGCATAGCCATGGGCGTCTCTTTCGCAGGTGAAGCGGAATTGGGAGTGCGACTTTGGACTGTACCAAAATCAGTGGTGAGTGGCGAGAGAAGAGAAGGAAGTAAGGGGGTAACCCTGTAATGACAGGGCGAGGGCGGAAGTGGGCGCAGCGCGCGCAGGACTCTGCAATGGCTGGGCGATTGGGCTCGCCCACACATCGCGTACCGAGCATAATCGAGATTTTCTAGCGGCCATCCGCCGGGCGGAAGAGTGCGGAGGAAAAGTCGAAACCAGGACGCCCGACCAGCCGGGGCGTGTGGCTCCCACATCTTGCCTAGTAGATAAGTGCCTTGTCACACGCACAAAGCTAGGCCGGGGACGCGGTCCGCTTGTTCCATCGGGTTTCCCCGCCGATGATAGCGCCATCCGGACGGCACTGGTGCCAATAGCCCTGCATTTCATTCCGAAGGGCATTCAGTTTGAGAATTACGACGCCGCCCAGGGGGCGGCGGTCCGCGAGCCCCTCGTAGAAGAAAGTCACTAGATTGGATTGAGAGATGCGTCCGACCAAGCGGTACCCTCCGACACCAGGGGTGTTTCCAAGAGCGCGAACTTTGTCCCCATAGATTTTCTCAATGTTAACGCTATCTCGAATAGGAAATCCTTTTTCCGGGGTGTCGGCATCCCAAGTGCAGTCCCAGGCTCCAACGAGATCTTTGTCGCGGTTCAACCTTCCGAACAGAAGCGCCTTTAATTCCAAGGAGTATGCATTCAGAAGGGCTCCGGCCAATGTACCTGCGAGGCCAATGAGTGCCACGACAAATTCAGGTTTCATAGGGTTCTCGGACTGTTCTGTCGCACTACTATATAGGGAACCTCGTGAATTTTGATAGCACTTCAAGAGCGCGAACCGTTAAGCGGCGGCGGGCATAGGAGTAGGAAGATTGTCGAGGAAAAGCCAGCTTGCAGAACTAGCGAGATCAGATCATATCTACGACGCGAATGGCGGGGTGAAGCCCGCTGATAGAAGGGCAAATTCGGAGAATGGGAGGGGCAAGCCCCTCCCCTACAAAGCTTCGTGAGGAGAAAGCTAGATACCAATCCCGCCACGGCGGGCTGGCAGGCGATTGGCGGTCCCGGAGGAAGGACGAGGCAAGGTCAGGCGGGGTCGACGCGCCAGGAGAGGCGGGTAGACCAGGATTTTAGTGAAGCGAGGTCAGGACGGGAGACCGCGAGAATCTGGGAGCCCTGGTAGACGCGCTCGAAGCCTTCCTCGGATTCAGAGACAGTTTCAATGGGCGCGACCCAGAATTCGCTGGCGCCCGGGGAGTTCAGGGTGACGCGGAGGTGTTGCCAATCGTCCTGGATGCGGAGGGAGGGCGTGGGCAAGACGCCGCTGAACCGAAGATTGGCGTGGCCGGCGGGAGTTTCAATGTAGCGGTCTGGTTCGGCAGGCGCGAGGAAATTGATGACCGACTCGATGCCGATGGCTATGGGACGGACTGGGGCATCCTTGAACTTCAGCGTGATTTCGCAAGAAATCTCAAAACCACCCTGGACGGACGCAAATGAAAAACGCTTGGTGAGCAAGACTTTTGAGGCGGGACCGCCCGGAGGATGCGAGAGGGAGAGTGGCTCGGCGCGGAAAAGCTGGGCTTCAACAGGCGAGCAGGATTGAATAGCAAAAGCGCCGCCGGCAAATCCGGCGTCTTCTTGAAGTTCGAGAGCTTCATAGTCCGAGTGCAAGCGAGAGGGATCAAAGATCAGGACGCGAAAAGCATGACGGGGCCAGCGGTCGTAACGGAGGAAGCGTTCGAGGTTGGGCTCTTTGACGCGGATCTGATCGTGGATAGAAGCCACGGCGCCGGTGGCGGGCTTGACTGCGACTTCGCGGAGGCGCGAGTGATAGGCCTCCACGCGGCGCATCATGGAGTTGATGAGCGTGGCACCGGCCGGACGAAAATCGAGCGCGGCAATCGTGCCGCCGTCGTCTGGCTTGAGGAGCGCTTGCCAGTCCTGGGCGGTGAAGAGGACTTCGTTGGCGCCATCGGCGTCGTAGTCGAGAAGTTCGATCCGGGGAGCGGAGGATTTCGGGTCCTGTTTATCGGCGATAGCCTCAGCGCGAATGAGATTTCGCCAGGGATTGGTGCGGAGGTGCGGAGCGTAGATGCCGCCGAAAACTCCGTGCCAGTAAACGTCGTTGCATTGAGCGCGAAGGAGCAGGTCGCGAGCTTCGACCAGATCAGCGGACAGCCTGGAAGATTTCGTGCGGCGCGGGGTGACGGCAGCGATGCGCGCGGAAACGCGCAGCATTTTTTTGTGGAGGAGATTTGATTCGCTGTACTTGCGGAAAAAACCTCGCCAAGAGCCGCCGCGGAGGAAGGCCTGGACCTCGGGGCGAGCGTCAAATTCACCGAGGACGGCATGAAAGCGCTGGCGGACGCGGGTGGGAAGGACCCACTCCATCATTTCCGAGTAGGAGGCGGTGGGAAGATCGGCGCGCCCGAGGGCAGTATGGCCTGCAATGTATTGGCCAGGGCTGACGATTTTGAGCCAATCGGAATTTTCCTCGAGGGCGGTGAAAAACTCAGAGAGCCAGCCTTTGGCATAGCAATGCTCGAAGGTGCCGGGCCAGACGCCAAATTTTTCCATGTCGTCCCCCATGGCGGCGACTCCGCCGGGATGAAGGCTGGCGGACTCGCGCAAGTAAGTGATGACGTCCTTCACGATGCCGAAAGGAATTTGATAGCGAAGTTTTTTCTGGCCGGGATAGAGGCGAACGGCGCGGCCGCGGTCTTCCGCTGTGTAATAGCCGAAGAGTTCCTCGGGCTCGAAGCCGGCGGCGAGGAAGTGCATGTCGTCAACAAGAGTGTAATTCACGCCGGCAGCAGAGAGGGCGGAGGGGAGTTGCGGTTCCCAGACGCGTTCGGCGAGCCAAGCACCGGAAGGTCTCTGGCCGAAATGAGATTCGAGAAAGTCAGCGAGGCGGACGATTTGCTCGTGTTGGTCGTCTTGAGGAATGGACACGAGGATAGGCTCGTAAAAGCCGCCACCGACGAGTTCGACCTGGCCACGCTGAACGAGGTTTTTCAGGAGTTCGAAATATTCGGGGCGATGGGCTTCGAACCAGGTGAGAAGAGGCCCGGTGTAGTGCAACCCCAGCTGGACGCGGGGGTGCTGTTCGAGGCACTCGAGAAATGGGAGATAGGAGGTCTTGTAAGCGCGTTCGAAGACATGCTCAAAATTTCCGCCGGGCTGATGGGCGTGAATAAGGAGAGCGAGGTGGAAGTTCTGGGACATGGGGACAGTTTTTGCCTAATTCTAATGATAACCCGCCGGGAGAATCGGGGAGAGCGAGTCGCAGGAACGTGAACGAAAGCTTCACTCCAAAAAAACAAAAAATCGAGATCGACAAAGCAGAACTGACTTGAAAGCCGTCTAAAAGAGCACTACGTTCACCGAACCAAAACGACGCGCCGGGACGGAGTGTTCAGAGACTCTAGAAAGGCGCCGGCTTAAAAAGGCAATCGCTACTTTTTGGCGTACCACTCGCTGTTAATGGCGGTAAAGCTCTGCCACTTTTCGGGGAGATCTTCCAGGGCGAAGATGGCGGTGACCGGGCAGACGGGCACGCAAGCGCCGCAGTCAATGCACTCGGCGGGATGGATGTAGAGCTGGGTGGTGCTTTCAAAATTCGGCTCATCCTTGCGGGGGTGGATACAGTCCACCGGACAGACGTCTACGCACGCGGAGTCTTTTGTGCCGATGCACGGTTCGGCAATCACGTAAGCCATTCAGAATCTCCTTTGATCTGGCAGCAGGCCGGTTGAGCCCTAAGACGAGAGAAACGAACCGGCAAGTTTTTTTATACCATGCGGCTGCATGAAGGAACAAGCAGCACAAATAGAATTGTACGCGGCACGTTACGGATTCTCAACCTATACGGGAGCGGCTAGAATGGTGGGGGAGCGGAAATGAAAACTCGATTGGGGATGATGCTGGCGGCAGGGTTGGCGTGGGCGACGCTGACCGGAGGCGGGCAGGGGCGCACGCCGGTCGCGGTGCGGGATCCGAAGATGATTGATGTTCAGGGATATCAAAAGATGCTGAGCCTGTACCGTGGGAAGCCGGTGCTGGTGACATTCTGGGCGACCTGGTGCGAGCCCTGCAGGGACGAGTACCCGATGCTGAATGAGCTGGCAAGACAGTATGCTCCACAGGGGTTGCAGGTGGTGGGCGTGAACCTGGACGATGATGGAGATCTGATCCTGATGCGGCGTTTCATCGCACGGTACAAGCCAGTGTTCCCGAATTACAGAAAGAAACCAGCGGGCGGGGACGGTTTCACGCAGATGGTTTCGCCGGAATGGAATGGAGCGTTGCCGGCTGGTTTTTTTTATACGAAAGAGGGGAAGGCGGCAGGGCACTTCGTGGGGGAGCAGCCAAGAGCTGTGTACGAAGGGGCGATTCGAGCGCTTCTGGCAATGGGGGCGGTATCGAATTGAGTTGAGCCCAGAATTGAAAAAATGAGTAGCGGGACGATTTGCGTTGAGGAGGATGAGGATGTTGCGGACAAAGGGCAACGTGATCACGTACTTCGGCCACAGCACGTTTTCACTGACGACGCCGGGCGGGCAGGTGGCACTGATCGACCCGTGGGTGACGACCAATCCAGTGTGTCCGGAGAAGCTGAAGAATTTGCCGCGGCTGGACGCGATTTTCCTGACCCATGCGCACTCCGACCATATGGGCGACCTACTGGAACTGGCGAAGAGGTTCAGGCCTAAGATTGCGGCAAGTTTCGAGACGTCTTTATGGATTGAGGGCAAGGGATTTGAAGAAGAGACGTGCCCTATGGGCAAGGGCGGTTCGCAGAAGATTGGCGATTTTGAGATTACGATGACGCATGCGTTCCATTCAAATTCGATTGATGAGAATGGAGTGCGTCACTACGGGGGAGAACCGGCGGGATACGTGATTCGGATGCCCGCAGGATTCACGGTTTATCATGCGGGGGATACGGCGATTTTTGGCGATATGAAATTGGTTGGAGAACTCTACAAGCCGGATCTGGCGATGCTGCCAATTGGAGACCGCTTCACGATGGGGCCACGTGAAGCTGCGCATGCTATCAAGCTATTGGGCGTGAAGGACGTGATTCCGATGCACTATGCAACGTTCCCATTTTTGATCGGGACACCAGAAGAGTTGAAGAAAGAAGCGAAGAAGATTAAAGGGCTGAAGATACACGCACTGAAACCGGGAGAAAAGCTATGAAATTAAGTCCAAATTTTCAGAGCGGGTACATTCAGACGGACGTGGAAGAGTATCTCTACGAACTTCTCCCCAAGCGCGATGCGGTACTCGATGAGATGGAAGAGTATGCAGCGGAGCGTGACGTGCCGATCATTGGACCGGCAGTGGCCCGAGCGTTGTCGTTGATCGTGCAAATCTCCGGAGCCAAGAGAATTTTTGAGATGGGATCGGCGATTGGATACTCGACCGTGTGGCTGGCACACGCGGCGGGGCAGAATGGCAAGGTGATCTATACGGATGGCGATCCGGAAAAAGCGAAACTGGCGGGAAGTTACATCAAGCGGGCCGGAGTAGCGCGGCGAGTGGAGCAGCGCGTGGGGGATGCTCTCGAACTGCTCAAGAAATCACCGGGCAAATTCGATTTGATTTTCATCGATGTGGACAAGAAGCAATATCCAGCGGCCCTTCGGCTGGCAATACCGAGGGTAAAGCGCGGAGGGATCCTTGCCGCGGATAACACGTTGTGGTCTGGAAAAGCGGCGCGGATTGCGGCTCCGGAGGACCATTCGACGCTGGGCATTCAGGAATTCAATCGGATGGTCTACGCGGCAAAAGAGCTCTATCCGGTGATGATTCCGCTGCGCGACGGCCTGACAGTTTGCCGCAAGAGATGAACGGCGGCTAGGTTAGCGACGCATAAAATTGCGGATGAAGAACCAGAGATTGGCGGGACGTTCGGCAAGACGGCGCATGAAGTAGGGAAACCAATCCCTGCCGTAGGGAATATAGACGCGGACTCGGAAGCCGTCAGCCACCAGGCGACGTTGAAGGTCAGTGCGGACGCCATACAACATTTGAAATTCAAAATCATCCTTAGAGATCTTATTTGAGGCGGCGTAGCGAATTGTGGCCGAGATCATCTGCGGATCGTGGGTAGCGATTCCGTGATAGAGGCCGCTGGAGAGCAGCTTCTGCATCAGAAGGATAAAATTGGCATCCACATCCGCCTTTTTCTGAAAAGCGACCTCGTCAGTTTCCTTGTATGCGCCTTTGCACAACCTGATTCTGCAGCCGACAGAAAAGAGATCCGATACATCCGATTCGCTGCGATAGAGATAGGACTGGATGACGGTGCCGATGGCAGGGTTGCGTTCGCGGACGCGCCTGACGAGCTCCAGAGTTTTTTCCGTGTAGGCGGAGCCTTCCATGTCCACGCGGAGAAAATTCTCGCGGCTGCCGGCGAATTCGACGATGGAGACAACAAGGCCCTGGCAGAAATCTACATTGAGATCGAGACCGAGCTGGGTAAGCTTGCAGGAGACGTTGGCGTACAGATTTTCCTTGGCGATTCGCTCAAAAATTCTCAGGTAGGCATCACGAGACTGCTGGGCGGCGGCGGTGGTGCGGACGTTCTCGCCCAGATAGTCGAGGGAGACCAGCATGCCGGCGTTGTTGCAGATGCGGGCAGCAGCGACGGCTTCGTCGAGTGTGACGCCAGCGACGAAGCGGCGAGCCATCTGGCGGGTCTTCTGGTTGGAAGTGATCCAGTGGGCAAAAACCTTATTTTCCGAAATCTTGAGCAGGAGTGATCGAAGCATGCGTGAATAATTATGGCAGCAAGGCGAGAACGAAACTAGTCCGTGTGCCCTTCCAGAAACTTTTCAGCGTCTATGGCAGCCATACAGCCTGAACCGGCCGCGGTGACTGCTTGGCGGTAGCGGTGATCCTGGACGTCACCCGCGACAAAAACGCCCGGGATGGAGGTGAGGCTGCCGTGTCTTGCGAGGAGATAACCGTTGGCGTCGGTTTGCAGCTTGCCTTTAAACACCGCGGTATTGGGATCGTGGCCGATGGCCACGAAAACGCCGTCGAGGGCGAGCTGCTTGGGTTGCTTGGTTTCAACGTTGCGGAGATGGATGCCTTCGACCAGTCCTCTAGGGGCGAGGAGTTCTTCCACGACGTAGGGCGTGACCCATTCGACTTTTTCGTTGGCCTTGACGCGATCAATCATGATTTTGGAGGCTCGGAATTCCGCGCGGCGGTGGATCAGATAGACGCGGCTGGCGTAGCGCGAGAGGAAATTGGCTTCTTCCATGGCGGAGTCGCCGCCGCCGACGACTGCAATCGGCTTGCCGCGAAAGAAATAGCCGTCGCAAGTGGCACAGGTGGAGACGCCGTGGCCGATGAGCTCCTTTTCGCGGGGAAGGCCGATTAATCGAGCGGATGCGCCCGCAGCGACGATGAGCGTTTTAGTTTCGTAAGTCTCTTTCCCGACGGTGATTTTGAAGGGGCGCTGGCGGAGATCGACTTCGGTGAGCGCTCCGGCTTTGAATTCGGCGCCGAATTTCTGGGCCTGCTTGCGCATGTTTTCGATGAGTTCCGGCCCCATAATGCCGTCGGGAAAGCCGGGGAAATTCTCGACGTGAGTGGTGAGAGAGAGCTGGCCGCCCGGTTCGTGGCCATCAATGACGAGTGGCTTCAGGTTCGCACGCGCGGTGTAAATAGCGGCAGTAAGTCCGGCGCAGCCGCTCCCGATGATCACAACGTTGTGCATTCAGTTTTACTCCAGCTACTTAGATTCAGGAGCGCCCGTGCAAGATACAACAAGCGGGGTATTGTAACATTCCATCCTCCGCAGGAGAGGAGTGGCAACCGTCAAAATGGATGGCAATTCTGAGTCACTTGCCGACGACTGGCCCGGAATAGTCGGATGAGCTGGAATGACACATGTTTCTTGGAGTACGATTGGTCCACTTTGCCCGTGGCTGAAAGACGGGAGGCAGCTTGGAGACGCTTCTTCAGGACTTGCGCTACGGGCTTCGGATGCTGGCGAAGTCACCGGGATTCACGGCGATTGCGATTTTGACGCTGGCGCTAGGCATTGGCGCGAATACGGCGCTATTTTCGGTAGTCAACGGCGTCCTGCTCAATCCATTGGCGTACCCACACCCCGGCCAGCTCGTAGCGTTGTATGGAAAGAGTCCGGGATTCGATCGAGCCCCGATCACCTATCTGAATTTCCTTGATTGCCAGCGCGACACTGAAACGTTCAAATCCATGGCGATGTACCGGAACCAGGATTACAACTTTATCGGCCTGGGCGAAGCGGGAGAACGCCTTACCGGTTACCAGATTTCCGCAGACTTTTTTTCCACCCTCGGCGTAACGCCCGTTGTTGGGCGCACTTTCCGACCCGATGACGATCGCTTAGGTGCCGCACCGGTGGTGATTCTGAGCGGCGGCTTGTGGAAACGCAGATTCGGCTCTTCGCCAAACGTCTTTGGGAAATCGGTGGTCTTGAATGGCACTTCCTACGTTGTCGTTGGCGTGATTCCGGCGGGCTTCAAGTTCTATGGTCAGGACCGCGACGTCTACACTCCCATCGGCCAATACAATGATCCATCTTTTCGCGACCGCGGCATCGGCATGAGCGCGCACGCGGTTGGCCGCCTGAAACCCGATGCAACGCTCGCACAGGCGAAAGCCGACATGGACAGCATTGCAGAAAACCTCGCCGCAGCGTATCCGGAAACCGACAGGGCCGTAGGCATCACGCTTGTTTCCATGAAGGAAGACATCGTTGGGAACGTCCAGCCATTTCTGATCGTGCTTCTCGCGGCCGTGGGTTTTTTGCTGCTGATTGCTTGCGCGAACGTTGCCAATCTTCTGTTGGCGCGCGCGATGGGCCGCTCGCACGAGTTTGCGATTCGCGCCGCGATAGGTGCGAGTCACTCTCGCGTCATTCGCCAACTTCTCACGGAAAGCATGCTGCTCGCGGGGTTGGGCGGAGCGCTGGGAATCTTGCTCGCTTTTTGGGGCATCAAAGCGGTGCTCGGCACGTTGCCCGGGGCTGTGCCGCGCGCCAATGAGGTCTCTCTCGATTCGCGCGTGATGCTTTTTACTGTGGCGCTGTCGCTGTTTTCCGGAATTGTTTTTGGCTTGGCTCCCGCGCTGAAGACATCCCGCGTGAACTTGCAGCAGATACTCAAGGAGAGCGGCCAGGGCGGCAGCGGCATTCGCCACCGGCTCCAAGGAGTTTTTGTTGCCAGCGAAGTTGCCATGGCCCTGGTGTTGCTAGTCGGAGCCGGCCTGATGGTTCGCAGCCTCACGGCGCTTTGGCGCGTCAATCCGGGCTTCAATCCCAGCCATGCCATTACCTTCGCGTTGTCCATGCCGTCCACCGGCGCAACTACATCCGCCGAAACGCGCGCCCGACTGCGCCACTTCGACGATTCCATGCGCGCCATTCCCGGCATCCAAGCCGTTTCCGTCACGCTCGGCTCCCGCCCGATGATCCATAATTCCACACTGCCCTTCTGGATCGAGGGTCAGCCCAAGCCCGGCAATCTCCAAGAAATGCCCCAAGTGATGTTTTATCTCGTTGAATCCGGCTTTCAGCAAGCCATGGGAATCACCCTCCAGCGCGGGCGCTTCGTCACAACGCAGGACGACGAGCACTCGCCGGTGGTAGTCGACATTGACGAAGTTTTCGCACGCACCTATTTCCCTAACGACAATCCTATCGGCAAGCACATCCATCTCGCGACCTTCGACGTGAAGGTCGAAATCGTCGGGGTGGTCGGCCACGTCAAGCAGTGGGGGCTCGACACCGACTCGAAATCGGCCATCGAGGCACAGCTCGACTATCCATTCATGCAGCTTCCCGAGAAGCTTATGGCCATGGTGGCGGATTCGGTGGCCGTCGTGGTGCGCACGAAAGGCGATCCCGCCGCGGTCATGGGCTCGGTTCGCCACGCGGTTGAGCAAGTCGATCCTCGCGAAGTAGTCTACAACGTCAGAACGATGGACGAAGTCATCTCTAGTTCCTTTGCCGCGCGAAGACTCTCCATGCTTCTTCTCAGCGTCTTTGCGGGGCTGGCATTAATGCTCGCGTGCGTCGGAATATACGGCGTGATTTCCTATCTGGTCGGCCAGCGCACTCGCGAAATTGGAGTCCGTATGGCCTTGGGCGCGGAACCTAACGATGTGTTGCGGCTAGTGATCGGGCACGGGACCAGGATGGCACTTATCGGCGTCGCGATCGGCATGGTCGCCGGGCTGGGACTGACGCGTCTCATGGCCAACCAACTCTTCGGCGTCGGTGCGCATGACCCATTGACCTTTGCCGGTGTCGCCGGGCTTTTGATTGTTGTGGCCGTCGGGGCATGTTACATCCCCGCACGGCGTGCCATGCGCGTCGACCCCATAATCGCTCTGCGATACGAATAATCCTTCTCGCAGATGACACCTTTCATCTTCGCAGAAGCCTCGCAACAACACGTGGGCTTTGCGGCATTCATGGCGATAACTCCCGAGTGATGGGCAACCGGGCCAGAAGTCCCGCTCTGGGAAGCTGCGAGATTGCAGACAGGTGACGGCGTGCGCGAAAACAACGGCTTACCACGGCAGTTCCTCTTGCCTAAACTAACTCCGGACTGTCAAATTGGAGAAATGGAATTGCATGCGGTGCGTTGACTCGATTCGGCGGCAATCGTTATAGTCCAGATACTAAGGGGAATGGTTGCCAGAGGAGAGCTTGGCTATGGACCAGCGTTACCCGATTGGAAAATTTGAGATGCCGCTTGATCGCACGCCTGCGCGCCGTCAGCAGGCAATCCATGAGATAGCGTCAACACCGGCAAAAATGCGCGCCGCTGTGAAGGGCTTGACGGAAGCACAACTGGATACTCCGTATCGCGAGGGAGGTTGGACGGTGAGGCAAGTGGTTCATCATGTTCCGGACAGCCACATGAATGCGCTGGTGCGGTTGAAGCTTGCGCTGACCGAGGATAAGCCAAACATTAAGCCCTACAATGAGGCGGCCTGGGCGGAATTGGCGGATTCGGGGAAGGCACCGGTGGAGGCGTCTCAGCTTATGCTGGATTCGATACATGCGCGATGGGACCGTCTGTGGCGGTCGCTGAAGACAGAAGAGTTTGCGAGGATTCTGGTGCATCCGGATTATGGAGAGCGGACGGTGGACTGGCTGCTCTTCTTGTATGAGTGGCACGGAAAGCATCACGCGGCGCATATTACTGAACTCCGCAAACAGAAGGGCTGGTAGGTTAAGCACCGGTTAAGCGAGGGCCAAACTGGCGCGGCAGGTTCAGGCTCGTGTAGGATGAATTGGTACACGAGGAGAATGCATGAGCCGGCCGGCTGGAACCTACGCTATTTTTGAAACTTCACAAGGAAACATTGTGGCAAAGCTGCTTGAGGCTGAAGCGCCAAAAACGGTGGCCAATTTTGTCGGGCTTGCCGAAGGCACGAAAGAGTTCACGAACGAAAAAACGGGGCAGAAGGAAAAAAGGCCCTTTTACGACGGGCTTATTTTTCACCGCGTGATTCCCAAATTCATGATTCAAGGTGGGTGCCCGCAGGGAAGCGGAATGGGCGGGCCCGGATACAAGTTCGCGGATGAATTTCATCCGACGCTGCGACACTCGAAGGCCGGAAAGCTCTCGATGGCGAATTCGGGACCAGCGACCAATGGGAGCCAATTCTTCATCACCGTCGCCGCCTCGCCCTGGCTCGATAACCGGCACACCATCTTCGGGGAAGTAGTGGAGGGGCAGGACGTGGCGGACAAAATCTCCAACTTGCCGCGCGATTCCGGCGACCGCCCGCGGACGCCGGTGACCATCAACAAACTGCGAATCGAACGCGTTGCGTAGGCTGGCGGCGAAGCGATGCTCTCGCCTGAGCGCCTGCAGCGGTTGCTAATCGAAGTAATCTTTGTACTTCTTGGCGTGCTGGTTGTGTGGCTGGGAGTGCGAAAAAGAATCTTTGCGGATCGGCACAGTGCCGCCTGGCTGGTGCTGGGAGTGGCGCTGATACTTTGGGGAGGGCGCGCACTTTACAGCCCGGGCCGGTGGTGGACCAAGTGGGAGAACTGGACGCGAGGATTATCGCTCGCTCTTCTGGGAGCGCTAATGCTGGTCATTATTCGAGTGCCATTTTTGTGGGTAGCACCGCTGTTGATCATCTGCGGCACGGTCCTGGCGCTGAGGGGGATTATTCAGAGTGTGCTTCTTCTCCGACCGCGCTAAGGGATGCGATCCCTTGAATAAATACAATGCTTGAATTCACTTCGGGTTTCCCTTCTGAGTTTTCCTGTTCGCGGCTATAATCCACGCCTGGAGACAGCCCGGCTCAACATGGGGAACCAGCCCAGGTTGCCTAAACAACAGAAGAGAATAAAGGAGATTTCCGTGTTCAAGGATTTCAAAGAGTTTGCGATGCGCGGGAACGTCGTGGATCTGGCGGTAGGCGTAATCATCGGCGGAGCGTTTGGAAAGATCGTCTCCTCGCTGGTGGAGGACGTGATTATGCCGCCGGTTGGGAGGCTGCTTGGTCACGTGGATTTTTCGGGATTGTTTATAAACCTGGGAGACAAAACATTTGAGACGCTGGCTGCGGCAAAATTAGCTGGCGCGCCGACGTTGAATTACGGGCTTTTCCTGAACTCGGTGATCAACTTCCTGATTGTGGCGTTTGCCGTGTTCCTCATGGTGCAGCAGATGAATCGCTGGACGAAGAAGGCGGAAGCACCGGCAGTGCCTACGACAAAGGATTGCCCGCAATGCGCGATGACGATTCCCCTGGCGGCGAAGCGTTGCGGGCATTGCACGGCACAGTTGGCGTAGCCCTTAATGGTATTGGGCAGCGCCTCCGAACAGCGGGAGGGGCAAGCTCCTCCTCTCAAATAATTTCCAAATGGCAGAGCCGGAGGCGGCTTACCCAAAACTATCGCGAATCGGGGAAGTAAAAAGAGTAGCTATGGGGGAGGAGTTCGCTTCTTTTGGTTGGTTTCGAGGTGCGCGCGGAGACGATTGACGACGATCTCTTCATGGCCTTCGTCCAATTCTTTTTGAACTTCTTCGAGAGCAAAGTGGACGATATCGTGGTGGTGCATCTCCAGAGGCGCCGTGGAATCGCTGAACCGCAACCAGAGCCGGTGGAGGAGATTGACTTCGTTAGCGGTCAGGTTAGGTGCGTGTGGTCCGAGGACTTTGTAGACCTTATCACCGTTGGGCAGGTGGATTTCCAGGTTAAACTGCGGTTTCGGGTCGCCCAGCTTTTCCCACGCCTCGCCGATTTGGCGCGCTTGTTCTTCGTTGGTTTCCCTGCCTGAACGCCCAGTAACGATGGTGCTGGATTCCAGCGACGTGGCAGCCCGCAGAATACCTTCCCAAAGTTCATTTGCAGCGACGACGGCAAGGCGAATGGATTTACCGCGTTTTTCGGAAATTGCCAGAGCCTGCGAGAAAAGTTGCTGTTCGACACTGCCGAAGATTTGTTCGGCTTCCAATTCATATTCACCGGAAGCTGAGCGGCGGAGTATACGCACGTGAAGAACGACCACATCCCGGCGGCCCGGTTTTACACGATCAAGCACATTTCCCAGGTGATAAAGGTGGTGCAGGTTACTTACCGGGACAAGAATGTTGCCCGGGCGAGCGCCAACCGCTGCTGGAGTGAGTTCCCCTTCCATCTCCAAGTGGAACTGATCCATTTCTACATGCTGAGAGCTGCCGCTGCGATGATGTGTGAGCCGTTCGGAAATGGTGAAGACGATGAACAAAACGATTGAAAAAGTCACCCCGGCGATGGTCGCGTCTTTTTTCGTGAACAGGTTCACAATCGCGATGCCAAAAAGAACCAGGGTGATCAGGCCCAGGCCTATGGGAATCTCCACCCCAAAAATCTTGAAGTTGAAGGGTACGCGGTATTCGCGGTCCCCTGGATGAGTGTAGCGGAGAACCAGGACGGCCAAGCCCTTCATGGCGAAGCTCCAGATCACGCCAAAAGCATAGAGGTTGGCCAGGAAAGTGACGTCACCGCGGCTTATGAGGATGGTGATGATCTGTAGCGCCGCGATGATGTTGATGATGCGATGCGAGGTTCCAAAACGTTTGTGCGGCTGGCGGAACCAACTGGCCAGGACGCCGTCTTCAGAAACTCGATTGAGTACGCCATTGGAGCCCACGATCGCCGTGTTCACCGCTCCGGCGAGGATCAGAGTGCCGACGACGACGACAAACCCATGAAAAACAAGCCGCATCAGAAACGGCCCTTCCAGGTTCATGGCCAGGCCGCCGATCAAATTTTCCAGGTAGTTCTGGCGGACTGAGTCCGGGATGATCATGACAGCAAAAAACGAGACGAGCGAAGTGAAGACCAAGCTATAGATAAAGATGACGAGTCCGGTCTTTTTCAGGTTTGGGAGCTTGGGACTTTCTATTTCCCGGTAAACCTGAGCGAGTGATTCTTCGCCGCTCATGGCGAGAACCGAATGACCCAAGCCGATGAACACGGCGAGGAGTCCGGCGAAATGAGCGAAGTGTACGCCATAGAGCCAGCCCATGGCGTTGGGTTCCAGTTTGAGATTGCGCGGGTGCGGAAGGGGCGGCAGTGCCGGATGGCGCAGCCAGACCGTGTAGATACACCAGCTGATGAGGATCACAACCATGACGGTGGTGATCTGCATGATGCGCATGGCTTTCTGGCTGGATTCGGTGACGCCTTTGATGTTGTACCACCAGAAATAAACGGTGACGAGGATGGCGAAAAAGGCAGCACCTGCCCCTGGAGCAATATGGAGGTTCAGATGGATGTAATCGAAGGTCTCGTTGAAAAGTCCTACAAGATATTGTCCCGCGGAGACGCCGCTGATGGGGCCGGTGAGAATGTAATCAAACATCAGAGCGGAAACGCTAAATTTGGCTAACGTCCCACCCATGGCTTCCTTGACGACGCGGTAGACGCCGCCGCGAACGAACATGCTGCAGCTTTCCACGTAGATTGCGCGGACAGCGTAAGAGAACAGCATGATGCCGAGGATGAACCACGGGGCTGCTTTGCCGATGTAGCCTTCGGCTTCACCTCCGGCGTAGTAAGCGGAAGAAGCGAGGTCGTTGAGAACGATGGCGGCTGCACGCCAGAAAGAGATGAAGCTCAACAGCGCCGTTGTAGCGATTAGAACGCGGGGGATTCCATTGCCGCGCTTGCCTGCGGCTGCAGGATTAGTTGGAGTGCTGCTCATTTATGGATTTCAGTAAATAGCAGTTTAAGATGCTCGCATTATTTGAAATGGAAGTCCAGTTCAGTTGGGAAAGCTCGATTCACTCCGATGGGGAGCGGAACACTTCAGCACATTCCGCGCAGGGGCAGATATTGCGAAGGTGATCAAAACTGAAAATGCCGGTGGAATGGCCGTCGGTGAAGCTGATCTGAATGGCGTAATTCCCCATCGGGGTGGCGGACTGAGCTTTGGTCTTAGGTTTAAACATCGGCAGCGCCGGTGAGGAGGCGAATCCGGGGGCCAGCGATTTGAGGGCGGCTTTCTTGCCGCGCTCATCGTTGCAAGTTGCGCAGGGGCATTCTTCGCGGAGATAAGCGAACTCATAATGGCTGGAGTGACCGTCGACCCAAGTGATGTCAACACCTGTTCCGGTTTTGACGTGGATATTGACACTCTTGGGTTTGGTTCGCGGGTCGATGGGGAGAGGCATGATGAAAGTTTACAGTTAACAGTCAGCAGTCGAAAGTCAGAAAGCAGCTCATCGGCGAGTGAAGTTGGAGGAGCGTGAGAGGCTTGAAAAAGGGGAGATGGTATGAGCTGGTCAGGCTTTTGTGTGCCCATCACAACAATTGCCTGGGGGAATGGGATTGCCGTGGGGGCAGGTAGTGGGGTGGCCTAGAAAGGTACAGATGCGCTGGTCGAGTTCCGGGCTAATGATGTGCTCGAAGCGGCAGGCTTGCGTACGCGCTTCAGAGTCTTCGATCGAGAAAGTGTCTTTGAAAAGGCGCTCGGCGAGTCGGTGACGGCGGACTACGTCTCTGGCGCGCTGGCTACCTACTGTCGTGAGTTGCGCTGTGCCGTTTTGCAGGGCTACCAACTGTAGATCAGACATGCGCGAGAGGACGCGAGACGCAGGTTCCTCAGGGATTGCAGGCAATTTTCCGGCGGGCCCTGAAGCGTAGAGATTTTCGACCTGAGCGGGTTGGCCTTCCTCACCGCAGATCCAGATTTGTTCCAGTACATGATCGAAGCGGATTTCGTCATCGGCCGAGACCGGTGTGCAGCAATCACCCGTGTTGACCAATGGGCAATTGAGAGGATGTCCGGGGCCGTGGGTGGCGGTGTCGAAATGAATATGGCCGTGAGCCAATTCGATGCGGCGATCGGCTTGGCGAGCGATGTCGGGGTCGTGCGTAACCATCACGATGGTGTGACCGGAATTGTGCAGCTCACGAAAGATCTGGAGGACGGTGGTTTCGTTGGCTTCGTCGAGATTGCCGGTAGGCTCGTCGGCGAGAATGATTTTAGGCTGATTGATGAGCGCCCGAGCGATGGCAACGCGCTGCTGTTCGCCGCCGGAAAGTTGCGAAGGAAGGTGCGTCAAACGGTCGCCAAGGCCAACGCGCTTGAGGGATTCCGCGGCTTGGGCTTCGTCGGCGACGCTGTGGAAATACTGTGCCAGCATAACGT
>Ga0075017_100000387_pt1 | contig 24137 bp, 20 predicted proteins | sample AleBraG_ABR_2012_FD_71475 | JGI IMG/M metagenome (GOLD analysis project Ga0075017, IMG submission 71475) | Freshwater sediment microbial communities in response to fracking from Pennsylvania, USA - Alex Branch Run_MetaG_ABR_2012 | ecosystem: Environmental > Aquatic > Freshwater > Creek >... | reverse complement strand
CGCGTTTTGGACTGAATATCGCCGATGTGCAGGCCGTAGTCTCTGCCGCCATCGGCGGAGAGACGGTGGGCGAAACCGTCGAGGGTCTGGCGCGCTTCCCGATCAGTGTGCGCTATCCGCGCGAGTTGCGTGACTCGCCGGGTGCACTGGAGCGACTACCGATACTGACCGCGGCCGGCCAGCAGATTACGCTCGGAATGGTGGCCCGCGTGCACGTGAGCGATGGTCCACCCATGCTTAAGAGCGAGAACGCGCGACCCTCCGGCTGGGTCTACATTGACGTGCATGGCCGCGACCTGGCGGCCGTCGTCGCGGACCTGCGCAGGGCGGTGACTCGCGACGTCGCGATCAAGCCCGGCATGAGCGTGGCGTATTCAGGGCAGTTCGAGTACCTGGAGCGCGCCAGCGCGCGACTGCGACTGGTCGTGCCGCTCACGCTGCTGATTATCGGCGGCCTGCTGTATTTCACGTTTCGCAGAATGGATGAAGTGCTCCTGATCATGGGTGCGCTGCCTTTCGCATTGACCGGCGGCGCCTGGTTCCTATACCTGAGCGGCTACAATTCCTCGATTGCCACAGGAGTGGGTTTCATAGCGCTGGCCGGCGTCGCCGCGGAGTTCGGCGTGATCATGCTGCTGTATCTCAAGCAGGCCATAGCCGCGCGCGAGGTTGCAGGTCGACCGTTATCCGAGGGTGATCTGGATGAGGCGATCCGTGCCGGCGCGGTTCTGCGCGTACGGCCGAAGGCAATGACCGTGGCAGTGATCGTCATTGGGCTGTTGCCCATCTTCCTGGGGCACGGCACCGGGTCGGAGATCATGAGTCGGATTGCGGCACCGATGGTGGGCGGGATGATCACGGCGCCGCTCGTCTCAATGTTCCTGATACCGATTGTCTATCGGCTGCTTCGTCGCACCCGCAGGGCACGTAGTGGTGGCTCTGCAGAGTTCGGAGTAGCTACGACCTGAGTCCCCACCGAAAGTGACGGTCGAGCGGAAGCAGGCAGACGCGGGGGGCAGAGACGCGGGGGCAGAGAGTTGCGGAAAATCCGTAAAAGGCGTATGTTGTGCACCCTCTCAGGAGGTGCCCATGCAGGTCTTCAAGAGTACCGAAGTGGCCAAGCGGTTTGGTGCGATCCAGCAGATCGTGCAGACCGAGCCGGTATGCGTGCAGTCGTATGGGCGACCGCAGGTCGTCATGCTTTCGCCGGCCGAGTACGAACGCCTCCGGCGCCAGGACCGGCGCGTCTACAACACCAGCGCCTTGCCGCCGAGCCTGCGGGCTGCCATTGCGAAGGCCAAGCCATCGCGCACCGCGGCCGCCTACAACGACGAGGCGAAGGGCTGATTGGCCTCGTACCCGGATCCCATTCCGGGCCTGGTGATCCGCTACGCCTATCTCTGGAAGCGCGAGGCGGAGGCAGGGCAGGTCGAGGGACGCAAGCGCCGTCCCTGCGCGATCGTCGTATGCGTGGAGAAACAGGATGGCGAACAGATCGTCACCGTGGCTCCGGTCACTCGCGCTCGCCCGAAAGATCCGGCTTTGGCGATCGAACTCACGGCGGCCACTCGCCGTCGATTGGGGTTGGGCCATCAGGCCAATTGGGTCATGGCGACCGAGGTCAACACCTTCTGCTGGCCGGGTCCCGATCTGCGCCCAACTGACGCGGGGGAGTTTGCCTACGGCGAGCTGCCTGCCGTTGTATTCCGGGATTTGGTGAAAAAGATCCTGGCGGCTGGGGCTGCAAGCGTCAGCCGCGATGAGTGAGCTCCAGCGGGCAAGGGGATTAAAATAGAGCATCCCAAGCTCAATGCAGACTCCGCGCAACGAATCGGTCGCACTTTGAAATCCCCTCACGGCCCGTCGGAATACTTGCTCGCCAAACCCCGGAATTGCCTGTCAGCGCTACACGCGGCTCCATCCGTGGGAGCCATCCAGGGACGTCCAGGAACATCTAGGGACATCTACTGACCGCCAGTTTGTCGTGCCACTCCGCATTTCGGAGCGGAAGTTCACCGACCCTCAATCCCGGCGAATTCCCGTTGCGTCCACGGACATCCTCGTGCAGCAGACGGGGGCTCTGGGGTGTTTGGGTGGGGTATCACCCGTCAATTCAACCAGATACACCAAGAGGTCAATTTGGACCGGGTTCCTGGTGCGGCTCCCTTCGTGCGCGCCAACAGTACTTCAATGGGCCAAATTGCCAAGTCGACGTCCATATGAGGCCCGTTCTTGACAGGCGCCGCCCGGCTGTGATTTCCTGCGAAAAATGATTTTACAATCAGAAATGAGAATACAATCAGAAGCAGACAACGGGGGCAATTATGAGCAACAGTTCCTTTCCGGTCTCGAGCATCGATCTCTTTGCTGACGAGGTCCTCGATACACCGTATGCGCAGTACACCGAGCTGAGGGCAGCCGGAGCCGCCGTGTGGATGGAGCGGTTCAAGATGTGGGCGCTGCCGCGCTATGCGGAGGTGCGCTCGGCGTTGATGGACTGGAAGACGTTCTCCTCGAAGGATGCCGTGTGCGTCGGGGAAGAACACAACGCCCTGTACGTCGGTACGGTGCTGGCTTCTGACCCGCCGCTGCACGATCAGCTTCGCGCCGTCCTGGCCCCCAGTCTGGCGCCCCGCGCGCTCGCGGACATGAAATCGGATCTTGAGCGACGGGCCAGCGATTTGGTGACGGGGTTGGTACAGCGCGGCGAATTCGATGCTGTGGGCGACCTGGCGGCGCAGTTCCCGGTTTCAGTCGTGGCCGATCTGGTGGGCCTCCCGGAAGAGGGGCGCGACCGCCTGCTAGCGCGCGCCGACGCGTCGTTCAATACCTTCGGACCGGTCAATGATCGCTCGCGCGAGTCGATGTGGACGTTCCCCGAGTCTTTCGCCTACATCCAGTCGGAGGCCGCTCGCGCCAAGCTTCGTCCTGGCAGCATGGGCGCTGCGGTGTACGAAGCCGCGGACCGCGGGGAGATCTCTCCCGAGCAATGCTTGCCCCTAATGCTTGCCTATCTGTTCGCAGGCATGGATACGACCGTCAATTCCATCGGTAGTGCCGTGTGGCTGTTCGCAACCCATCCGGAGCAGTGGCGAATGTTGCGCAAGGATCCGTCGCTGATACCAGCGGCATTCGAGGAAGTGCTCCGGTTCGAGTCACCGGTCCAGGCATTTGCCCGGCGTCTGGTAAGGCCCTACGTCGCTGATGGCATCACACTGAATGAGGGTGATCGGGCCATCATCCTGTATGGGTCGGCCAATCGCGATGAGCGCAAGTTCGAGAATCCTGAAGCGTTCAACATCCGCCGCGGCAGTTCCCCGCACGTCGCCTTTGGCATGGGATTGCACCTGTGCGCGGGCCAGGGCCTCGCGCGACTCGAAGGCCAGGCCGTCCTCGCGGCACTTGCAAGAACTGTGGAGCGCTTCGAGCTGGTCGAGGTCCACCGTCACCTTAACAACGCAGTCCGCGGATTGGGCAAGCTGCGCGTCAAGGTGCACTGAGCAACAGGAAGATGCAGTCTCAACCGCCCTTGCCAAGCCACGTCGGCAAGGCGGTATACGCGAGCCGGTGAGCCTCGTCATGAGGCAAACCGTACATGCGAAACAGTGCTTCGACCATCTGGCTGGGGCCATCATTGCCCAGCGTGCCTTCCAGCGCATGTCGCATGGTGGTCATGATGGCGGCCAGTGTGATCGACGCGGCCATGGGAACGGACGGGATCGTCACCCGCCCAGTGGCCGGAAGCCTGGCGAGATCCCTGCAGATTCGCTCGTGAAACGTGGCCTCGACGATAGGCAGGGCGACTTCGGCATGGATCAGGAACCAGCCCCAGACCGGATCCCGACGGCCACATTCAATGAACCAGCGTTGCACGATGCCGGCGGCGAGGTTGGGATCTTCGATCCGATCGAATACGCCTTCCAGTTCCTCGGCGAGTTCGCGCGCGCGCGAGGCGAATACCTCGTGGGCGATCTCTTCCTTGGACTTAAAGTGGTTGTAGAACGAGCCGAAACCGACGTCCGCCTGTTCGGTGATGTCGGCAATCGTGGCTGCCTCCACGCCCTGTCGACCCATCACGATCTGCGCCGCATGGACCAGCCTCTGGCGCGTGTCCAGCTTGCGACGTTCCAGGCGGCCAGGCGCCTTGGCGGGTACCGCAGAGAGCTTCCTCGGCCGCTTGGTCGGCGCGCGACCGGATTTTCGGTGCTTTGTGGGCATGTCATTACAGAGGTGATGGGCTCATCAGAGCAGGAGTCTATCCGGAAGGCCGACTCTGCGCGCAGCAAAGCGAAAACCGCGGCCCAGCCGACGTGAGACGTGACGGGACTTGACGCCAAACCCGACCAGGCGTAAATATTCCCCAAGGACTGATTAGGTAATCAGTTCTGGCGACACTATCACATTGAATGCGCAAACAAGCGCACCGGGGGAGTCATGAAGAAGTGGCCGATCAGGGGCTCGCGCGGCCTGTATGCGCTGGGAGCAATCGCTGCCGTGATGGCAGCGGGAAGCGCGGTGGCGGCAGAGTCGGGCGCACTCGAGGAGGTCGTGGTCACGGCCGAGAAGCGCACGGCCAATGTGCAGACCACCCCGATTGCGATCACTGCCGTTGGCGCCGAGCAACTCGACAAGATGGCCGCCAACGGGCTGGGCGACTTGCAGGCCGTTGTGCCCTCGATGCAGTTTTCGACCCAGTCGGCCGATGCCGTGCGCGTGCAGCTGACCATTCGTGGCATTGGATCCGACGTGATCGAGGCCGGCGCGGACGCGGGCGTTGGGTTGTACCTCGACGGCGTCTATATGGGTCGCACGTCAGCGGCGCTCACGAGCATCTTCGACCTGGATCGCGTCGAAGTGCTACGTGGCCCGCAGGGAACTCTGTATGGGCGCAACACATCCGGCGGCGCAGTCAACCTCATCACCAAGGCGCCGATGTCAAAGTCCGAAGCCTATGGGGAAGTCAGTGGTGGGGACTATGGCGAGTATTCCCTCAAGGGCGTGGTGAACGGGGCACTCTCTGACACCGTGTCCGCGCGCTTCAGTTTCGGTGGCGAACACCGCAATGGCTACCAGCAAAATCTGGTTCCCGGAGGCACGTCTGCCGACGATAGCAAGACGGGATTCGGCCGACTGCAACTGCTGTTCGCGCCTTCTGAGATCTTCGATTTCCTGGGCAGCGCCTACTACGACAAGATTGGCGGCGTCGGTCCGGGCACGAAGGCCTTCGGTGGTGTTCCGCCGGTCTTTGCGACCGGCGTGCTTCCGGACGGCACGCCGAATCTCTCCGGGGTCGTCAACCCCAGCGTCTTTGCGCTGGCGCAACCGTTCCCATCCGACTACCACACCGTGTACAAGGACACGCGCGAATCCGTGGACGTGCCGATGTACGGTGTTACGGGCACGGCGCAGTGGAAGCTGGAAGCAGCAACGTTAAAGTCCATCACGTCCTACCAGGACACTACCCAGGACGAAGTTCGTGACCTGGACGCCACCGAGTTGCCCATGGCGGTCCTGGATCGCCATGAAGCGGCGACCCAGTTCACGCAAGAACTCAACGCGGGATCGCGCGGTACAGGCCCCGCGCAGTGGCTGCTGGGCGCGTTTTACTTCCGCGAGCAGGTCAAGGATCTGCTAACGATTATTGGTCAGGGCGGCTACGTGGGGTTTGGCGGACCTGGCGGTGGCCTGGATCAGACCGTCAATGGCCACGTGACCACGGAGTCCTACGCGCTGTTTGGGCAGGCCTCCTACGAATTCAGCCCGCGGTTCAAGGTAACAGGCGGTCTTCGGTATACCGACGAAAAGCGGTCCATGGTGACGAGCGCCGGCTTCGTGGATCGGGTCAACGGCGCGCTGCTGTTGGGGGGCGGCCTGACGACGCGGCCGTCGCTCGACGTTGCAAAGTCCTGGCAACCCCTGACCTGGAAGCTGGGCGTCGACTCGCAGCTCACCGACAACGTATTCGCCTACGCCGCGGCCTCCAACGCCTTCAAGAGCGGTGGTTTCAACCTCGGCAATCCGCTGGCTGGTTCCTTCGAACCAGAGAAAATGACGGCCTACGAACTGGGCCTGAAGGTGCGCGGTTTCGACCAGCGGCTACAGCTGAACTTTGCGGCCTTCCACTATGACGTCAAGGCGATGCAGCTGGAGGTGTTCGGGCTCGGCGGTCCTGAGATCGTCAATGCGACGGGCGGCAAGGTCGACGGCGTGGAACTCGAATCCGTGGCGGCCCTTCCTGGCGGCCTGCGCCTGTCAGCCAACCTGGGTTGGCTCCATACCCAGTTCGACAAGGGCTTCCAGGCGGTCGATCCTGCCCAGCTGACCCTGCTGGGTCCCAACCCACCGCTGGTCAATCTGGGCGGGAACAGCTTTCCGCGCGCGCCTGAAATGACCGCGTCGATCGATTTGGATTATCGCCATGCCGTGGGTGCAGGGCAGGTCGCTGTCGGCGCGACTTACAGCTATCAGGACAAAGTCTACTTTCGGATCTTCAACGACCAGACCCCCTACCGCAGTCAACCCGCCTACGCGACGCTCAACGTCCGGTCCGGCTATGAGTGGGCAAACGGGTCCTGGAGCCTGATGGCGCACGTGAAGAACGTCACCAACAAGGACTACATCAGCAACGACTTCGTGCCGCCGATCCTGCTGGGCGCCGAAGACATCGCGACCGTAGGCGCGCCGCGCACGATCCTGGTCGTGTTGAAGCACCGATTCCTGTAACGCGCATCCCACCGGAGTCAACGATGAAACTCTCTGAATGCGGCGGCATCCTTAGCGCCGATCCACTCAACCTCGAGACCGGCTACGAACGACTCGAGGACGGTGTTTTGCACGTGGCGTGCCGCACGGACCTCCACGGGTGTACGGGAGAAATGTTCGAGTGGTGGTTCCGCTCGCGCCCGAACACCCAGCACTACATCTGGTGGCATCCTGTGGACCACATCGGCAGCGACTGGGCCGAGGGGCGGGACGGCACACACGTCGGATCTATCCATCTTGCCGAGGAATACTTCACAGGGCTGCCCGCGCAAAAGCTCTCGATCCAGTTTCGCGATGCGACCGAGTTTTTCGACGCTGAGGCCTATCGAGCAGCGCGTGCGAGTGGCAAGGTGTCCGCTGCCATCTGCGCACGCCTATCGGCGGGCTTCCAGCCTCCGCGGGACGAACAGGGCAGGGTCGTGGGCGGTCGACTAATCCACGTGGGTCGGGACACAACCTGGGGCTGTGCGTTGCGCAGTCATTTCTACCTCGGTCAGGATCTTCCCGCCAAGGGCGTGTCGCCAGATGAGATGCGCACGCTGTTCACCGACGAATTCGGACGCGCGCTCTTGCAGCACTGCTACAACGAATTCACGTTCCTGTCGCGCTTCCTGCCATCACTCTTTATAGGCGACAACCGCGACCGGATCGCGGTTCCGCTGCCCTGGTGAGTCGGTCGCAGTCCGTGGTTCCATGGAGCAACGCCGGCGCGTTGCGTGGCGCCTTCGGCGCCGTGCGTATTTGTGAGTTTGCTCGGTCGAAAGTAGGTTTGAAGAATTTAACTACCGTCGTCTGAGGTAAACAGCCCCGAAATTGATCCAGTAGTATCCATCAACATTCGCTCAAATTCGGGGGACTCGACGGGGGGATCTGGCGATAGTAGGCTCACAAAAATAGCAATGTCCCCGAGTAGTTTTGAGGATTTCCGCTCCGGCCCGGGGACGCCAATAAAAAATAACTTACGGTAAAGTTCTCGGCACTACAAACCGGTGATGATTGATCACGCTTGTTAGCCGCGAATTGGCTGGCACCTGTTATTGCGCCGCCGGGATCGAGTCAGTGTCTACAGGGCTCCGGAGAATAGTCTGAGATCTATTCCGTTCCCCATCGCGGCATAGCCTGCATCACTAGGGTGCAGCTTATCTCCGGAGTCAAAAGCTGCCGCCAGTCTGCCGGGATCTGCTTCGTCTCTGACGGTTTTTTCAAAATCGATGACCGCGTCAAAACTACCACCGCTACGAATCCAGTCATTTGCCGCCAATCGAACGCGCTCCCGCTCTTCGGAGAAGTAGAAAGAGCCCTTGAACGGCAGGAGCGTACCACCGATTATCTTCAGCCCCAATGCATGTGCCCGAGCAATGAGCTGCTGATACGCGGCGATCATTTCGGCTGCACTAACGGCGGGTCCTGTACTGCTGAACTTTCCGTCTTCGAACCGGAAATCACTGAACGTGCCCTTGCCGATGCCTATGTCATTGATGCCTTCCAGGACGATCACATACGAGGCGCCAGGCTGCGACGCCACGTCACGATCAAACCGTGCCAGGGCGTTTGCGCCGATGCCATCCTGCAGCAACCGATTGCCGCCAATGCCTTGATTTGAAACGCCGTATTGAACTTTGCCGGCGGCCTTCGCCAACTTAAGCGCGAGCTGACCCGGCCAGCCGCGCACCTCGTTGGAAGTCGACATGGCTGCATCCGTAATCGAATCGCCGAGCGTTACGATAGTCCCGGAACGTTGCGGTGCGTCCACGTAGATTGCACTCACCAACGGTCGTGCAGCCACGAGTTTCAAGTCCGATGGGCTGTTTTCCTGCGTGGCGTCGCGGCCCTCGACGCTGGCAACAAGGATGCCGCTCTGACTCTGGGCCTGTTGTGCGGGTTCCGGCAGGTAAATGCTGACGACCAGGTCTGCCACGGCGCCAAACGAGGTTGCTATCGGGTCGCTGACGACTGGGGCCCCGGCCGGTATCACGACTCCGGAGCGATCCCCGAAAGTGACATTGACCAGAGTGCCCGGATGCGCGGCAAGTCCCGCATCGGCGACGCCGACGGAGACAGCGCCTACCACGAGCGGCTTGGTGCCGGCTTCATTGGAAAGTCGCAGCGCCAGTCGTCGGCCTAACCGAGCCACTGGAATCCGGTAGCGTACGGTGCCGCGTATTTGCGGCGCCTCGGGAATCGGGCTATTGGCAATGTGCGGAAACGGTTCCGTGGCGCTGCAACCCCAGACGGAGATCCAGTGAAGGGGATAAGCAGGTGCGGCCTGCGCGGTGGCCGCCTTTGCCAGGCAGAGCAGAATTGCCAGACTCAAAATCCGAGTGCTCATTGCGCGAACCTCCCTTATCGTATTGCCAAATCCCGAGACTAGCCATCGTGTAGTGGGGATTGGACAGTGCTGACGATGCTCCAGCAAGATCCGTCAACGCCGGCCGTGCCGTCGGGAACTCGACTGGGGAATCTGGCATTAGTAGGCCCTAAGTTTCCCGATTTACCCGGATGATTTTGAGGTTTTTCACTCCGGCCAGGGGCGCCCATCAATGCTGCTGAGAGGGCTGCGAAGCCAAGTCCAGCCGACGATCTTGCTTGTTCCACAGGGAGTTTCCGAATGATTCGCCACATTGTAATAGGGGTTAGTCTGCTACTGCTGTCTGGCGCGCAGTGTAGAGCCGCCCCAGGCAGCGAGGCCTCAACGTCGTGCCCAGGAGCCAATGCGTGGCGGGAGTCGCATCGCGATCAACTGCCGTCCTCCCTCGCGCAACGTGATCAAGCGCGCACCTTCACTGCGCCAGACTTGCGGTCTGAATTGGAGCGGCGATTCGAAGCCGATCAACGCGAACGCCAAAAACTTGTCGCCAGCCCGCAAGATCGTGAAGCACGAAACACAGTGCAGCGGTTGGATGCGGATAATTTACTGTGGCTCAAGAAGCTTTTGAAAGACAACGGCATCCCGACAGTCGCCCAGGTGGGCGAGAGCGGCGTTCATTGGACCTGGTTGCTGGTACAGCACGCAGACGATGACCCGCAGTTTCAACTGAACGTTCAGCCGATGTTTGCCCAGCGCCACCAAGCCGGTGAGCTACCCGCTGATGACCTGGCAAAACTCACCGACAGGGTTCTGTTGGCAGCGGGCAAGCAGCAGCGATTTGGCACGCAATTTGATTGGTATTCGGGTCAATTCAAGCCAAAGGGTGGCGGAGACATTGCCGACATCAATGCAAACCGGAAGTCCTTGGGATTGATGCCGCTGGCAGATTACGCCTGCATGATGAACGGGAAGTTGCAGCGCAACTAGCAGCCCCGCCGGCTACCGGTCGTTCCGCTACGCCGCCCAGGAAAATATGGGCCGCCCGTCAGAAGCCAACCGGCGTTACGCGCAGGATCAATCGACCGTCGTAGTGCGCTGGCGCCAGTGGTCGCTCGGTGCCGTCGACAACCAACGAAAGCGAGAAACCGGTAGGCGCAGTAATCGAGGCCCCCGGTGCGATTTCGAGGTGCGTCAAATAGGAAGTCTGGTCGACAACCCAGCGCGACTGCCCGTCCAGCGTGACTTCCAGGCCATATTTTTCGTGCGTGGGTTGATACAAATTCCTGACTTCGCCGATCATGAAGTAGCCGGCCTTGGTCGGAACATTGTGGGTCGCCGGTTCTGCAATAGCGCTGGTGACCGCGCCGCGAAGCGAGCCGTGTTGCAGGTCGATGCGCATGCCGCCCTGCCGGGTGCGTGCGTTCACGATGTCGCCATGCAGGTCGACGTCCTTGAGCGTGACCATTACCGGTCCGCTCAGACGCCCGCCGGCGTCGACACCACGGACCGAGTCCGGACCGGGCGGCAGGCCGGATGGTGGTGGCGCTGCCGGTGCCGACCCCAGCGGCGGCATGGCCATGCCATGAATGTTCTCTGACCCAGGTGTACCCTCGAGCATCGCATCGATCTTCGCCTCGGGTCCGTAGCCGCCGACAAACGGGTCATCGTTCGGGATAGCCTCGATGAGCAGGCCATTGCCGGCGCTCACCCGCGCTCCATCGAGGATCAGCTGTACGCCGCGGCCCTTGATCTCGATTGCAGTAGAGCGCGAATTGATCTCACTACCCTTGTCAATGGTGAGCGTGCCAAATTTCCCGTCATTGGTGTGCATCATGACGCCAAACCGCCGCGAGTTGATTACGCTGCCATCCGTGACCAGCGCCGAACCGTAGCCCGTAACGATCAGTCCGACGTCGGCGACATCGAAGGTGCAATGACTAAAGGTATCGAGCGAATCGCCGATGGTGTAGGCGCCATAACCACTTTCGGTGTTCTCGATCCGCGAGTTCGTCACATACATGCGCACATGGGTCGGGGCATCGGCCGATAGCACTCCCCAGCCCTGCGAGCGAAAACGTGAGTTGTTGTAGTAGACGGTTCCGTTTTCGATGACGTTGGTCGCCCGCACATTGCCGCTGATGCCGAGCATCCAGGGCACCTCCATCATCGCGCTGCTCCCCCCGTCCCAAGGACCTTTGTAGTCTGGTGGCAGGGTGCCATTGGAGGAGAGGATCTCGGAGTCTTCGACGTGCACGGTAGCGTGGCCGCTGACGAACAGCGCGCTGCGAACCGCGCCATGCGTCGTGATGTGGGCGTGATCGAGCGTCAGGTCCGCTTGCCCGGTGGCGAGTACGGCGGCGCCGAAGCCGGCCATATCGTTGCCACCGTTGCCGGACAAGTCGATCGTCGGGTGGTGCAACACGAAATGGGACTTGCCGCTGACGATCACGCCGTTGAACAGGGCGCCTTCGGAGCGGATGGCGAGGTCGTTGGCCTCGGCGTCGCTGACGGTGCCGCCGCGGACTGCGGCGGCGACCGAGGCGCCCGGCACGTAATGGCCGTCATCGATCATCACCGCGGCGCGGTACACGGTGCCAGGTGTACCCTGCGCCATCTCGAGGTTGATTGCCTGCGTAACCGTAATGACGATATCGCCGCGGTAACGGCCGGGTTCGAGGGTGCGCTCCACGCCATCGACCGTCAGCGTCAGCGCGTGTCCAGGCGGCGCGATGAGAGTTGCGTTCGCACTCACCGTGAGCGCCGACAGGTGAGTGGTGCGGGCGACGAGCCAGTGCTGACCGGGCGCCACAGTCTTCTGAAGCATTGACGCGGCGAGCGCCGCATGCGCGAGGAGCGCTGCTATGAGCCCGAATGCAGGCACTCCGAGTCTGCTCCCGCTGTGCATGATGATGTCCTGTGTCGATGTTTTGAACGGATAGGCCGCGACGTCAGTATGCGGGTCGCTTCGACCGCGCTGCAAGTGAGCGCGTGGGGCGAGATTGAGGGACGCGCATGGGGAGAGGCGTAGCGCCTCACCCGACGGCGGGATTGGGTTGGCTCTATTGACCGTGCGATCCCGTGCTCGATCAATGCTGGCGACTTATGACACCAGCGTCATGCCGCCGCTCTTTGCCGCACCACGATCGAATGTCACGGTCTTTACGCAGCCAGCCGCCTCTGCCGTGCAGGCGATCAGGCAATCGGCAAAGTCTCCCCCGGAGCGCTGTAAGAGACGAAGGCCTTTCCAGACGATATCGCTGCAGTCGACCACAAGTTCCTTGGTGCGAAGTAGCGCCTCAAATGCTTCTATGAGCTGTGATCGACTCAGCTCATAAGCAGACGATAGTACCCAAGCAAGTTCCACGATCGCAACCAAGGGTACGAATCCGCGCGACTCCGCCGTAAGTGATTCGAGTATTCGAGTAGCCAGCGCCGACTGCTTGATATCATCTTGCATGATGTAGCGGACCAGGACGTTGGTATCGAGCCCAATCACTTTGCTGCAGCCCCCCGTCTGGCGATTGCAGCATTCATGTCGTCAATCGATACCGCTTTGCGTGGCTTACCAAACATCCCTTTCAAGGCGGTTACCGAGCGTGTTGCGGCGATACACTCATAGCGCCCAGGCGCAACTTCGACAAACTCCACGCGGTCTCCGGCATCCACGCCAAGGGAGGCACGCACCTCGATCGGAATCGTGATCTGCCCCTTGGTCGTCAGTGTTGCAGTTGCCATGGAAGACTCCCGATAAACAATCCTTACTTTATGGTAAGGAGGGCAACAAGGCAAGTAGCATATGCTGGCGAGACCACATTTTTGTCGGTTCAGCGATGGGGTAGGATGGGTGCATATGCCAGGGGCGCCGCCGCCGGCTAGGGAGCGATCGCTCCTGCCAATTGAGCGAGCGGCTCAGGCCGCGCAAACCCGTAGCCTTGCGCGAAGTCGACCTTAAGAGCCGCCAACCAGCGCCTATCCTGCTGCATTTCGATGGCCTTGGCGCAAGTGTGCATGCCCAGTACGCAGGCCATCTGTGCGATACCGGCAACGATCGCCTGGCGGCGCTTATCGAGGCCGATGTTGGTGGTCGCATCCGGGTGGAGTTTCAGCATGCGCAGTCCCTTCAAGCCCAGCAGATCGATGGATTCGCCGCGCAGCACAAAATCGTCCAGCACCAGTGTACAGCCAAGCGCCGCCAGGAGCTGCGAGGCCTTGGCGGTGCGCTCGATGTTCTGTGCGCATAGAGCGGTATCCACTTCAAATGCGATCATGCCGCGTGGCAGGTCTGCTTTCGCCAGGCAGAGTTCAAGAAACTTGAAGAAATGTGGTTCTGTCAGCGTCGTGGGCGAAAGATTCACGGATACGGCGATGGGATCAGTGCGCCAGACGTCAGCATGGCGCGAGAGCCACACCAGCAGTTCGGTGATCACGCGTCGATCGACGACGGATCCGAGGCCATTCCGGGCCGCCGCCTCAAGCATGGCTTTAGGTGCCTGGTCGCGTCCGTGCTCGGAGGCGCTGCGCAGCAGGATTTCAAAGCGACGAATGCGGCTGCCGGTGGCCATTGGTTCGAGGCGCTGAGCGTACAGCACCAGCGGTTGCGCGCGCAGCGCTGCATAGTGTCGCTCGAGCATGGGGTTGACCGGTAGGCCCGAGTTCTGCGCGCTCGCGGCCGTCCTGGATTCCGGGGCCTTTGCAGCCGGCACCGCCGCGGGGGCGATCTGTGGCGCCTCCGGTTCGGCCTCGAGCTGCAGATCCATCGGTAAGGCAGCGTCAGCCATCAGTTCGGGGAGCGCCCGCAGGCGCAGCTGCGTGGCCGACACATCGTCGCTCAGCCATTTGGCGAATTCGGCGAGCGGCTGTTGCAGCGCGCCGCTGCGGGCGGCCGCCAGGGCCAAGTTCTGGCTCATCGCCGTCTTGTGATCGACAATGGCCATGACCACGCCCACCACGGAGCCACTGCCGTGGCCGGCGCGCAGGGTGACGGCCACGCGGCCATCACCCAAGTCGTATTCATGCCGCAACGGCGCCCCTTCGCCGGCAAAGATCTCCAGCGACGAGCGCACCGCTTCGTGCTCGTCGGGCCCCAGCACGCTCTCGGTAAGCCAGAGCACGTCCGCATGTTCGTCGTGGAGCGAGAGGCTCGATATGCGCATCCCACTGAGCGCATCCAAAAAACGCTGTGCAATGGTCTCCAATTCGGCAGTGAGTCGTTGTCCCGAACTGACATTACTCTGCGCACTACTGGTCATAGGGTAAGTCTCTGACTGGCTTCGGGCATTATGGTGAACGGGTTGTGCCGGCCAGGCATGGACCCGCGTCGCAGTTTCGAGGGGCGCATGGGGTCCATATCAGGACTGACGCCTCGAATGCGGCGACCTTTCCCGACAGCGCGGTGGGCGCAGTCCACCGCGCGCTGACCGCGGCAATCACCGATCGCAATTGCGGCAATCGTGTGGGCGTGGCAGGCTTCTGCGCACTGAACAGAAGGAAATTCACCTGAGTCGTATCGAGGGTGGTTGCCTTTGTGGAAGGGCGCGCTTCAGTGCGGATGTGGACCCAGTATTTGTCGGTGTTTGCCATTGCAATGACTGTCAGCATTTCACCGGCTCCGCGTTCGCGACCGTCGTTGCAATACCCGCAGCCGTCCTGAATGTAACCGGAATGCTCAAGACATTTACCAAAGCGGGAGACACCGGTAGGTCGATTCATCGCCGCTTCTGCCCGGAATGCGGCTCCGGCATCATGGACGAAGCGGATGCGCTGCCGGGCGTCGTGATGGTGAACACCCGCACCCTGGATGATCATAGCTGGGTAAAACCGCAGTCGGAAGTCTATTGCGATAGTGCGCAAGCGAAGGGGTCCAACGGGTTGGTTCAAAGGACTTGCCAATTCACGAATCGCAACAGTCGTTCGCCATTTTCACACCAACCCGGCTAGGCATTGGACCGTACGAGAATTGGCGCGCCAAGCTGCACTATCGCCGTCGCGATTTGCGGGTCTCTGTCGGGAAACGACGGGATTATCCGTAATGACGTACGTCGCTCGCTGGCGGGCAAATATTGCCCGTCGCCTGCTGACCGATACTGATCTGCGTCTTGGTCAGATAGCGGAGCGGGCTGGCTACGAGAGTCTGCCGGCTTTCAGTCGTGCCTTTAAGAGTCAGGTGGGGCTACCGCCAGCTGCCTGGCGTGTGGAGCGTCGAAGGGCGAATGATCAGCCCGCTCGAAGTCAACGTCTAGATCGTGTCGCCTGAGAACCAGCGCCCAGCATCTGCGCCTGGCTCGCAAAACGTTGCGCCATCTGCCCGCAAACCAGGTCGCAGAGCTGGTAGACGCTTGAATCCGCAATGCGGTAGTAGGCGCTGGTGCCCTGCGGGGCGCGTTCCACCAGGCCATGGCGCATCAGTGTCGCCAGGTGCTTGGAGACGTTGGCCTGGCTGCAGTCGAGCAGCTCCGTAAGTTCACCCACGTTGCGGGCCCGATCGCGCAGCGCGTTCAGTATTTTCAGCCGCAACGGCTCCGAGAGCGCTCGGAAGTACTCGGCGACGTGGCCCAAAGCCCGATCATCCAGTGCCTTCAATTGCGTACACCCCTGCTGGCTAGATTTTGAATGGCCGTTGGGTCCGCAGCTTATACTAAATCTCCAGTTGCTATCAATCGTCATATAGCGATATAGTAGTTCTAGCTTGGAGTAGAAGCAATGAAGTGGCCGGTATTGCTTGGCGTGCTGGGAATTCTCACAGGTCTACCGGCCGCCGCCGGTGCGCTGGCCACGGTCACGGTCCGAGCGCAGTCCGAGGGGGCCTGGTTCTCGGCCACCGGCACAATTGAAGCCGTACGGCAGGGCACGCTGGGCGCGCAAGTGTCAGGCCGCATCGTCGCCGTGGCCGTGCGCTCTGGGCAGGAGGTCCGGGCGGGCCAGCGGTTGGTTCAAATCGAGGCCGGAGATACCGGCGAGGCCGTGGCCGCAAGTGCGGCGACGGCCCGTGGCGCCGCGGCCCGCCTGGTCAATGCGCGCGCGGACTTCGAGCGTGCGCGCAAGCTCCAGGCGCAGGACTACATTAGTGTGGCTGCCATGCAGCGCGCGGAGTCGAGTCTGCAATCCGCCGAGGCGGAGGCGAAGGCGGCCGAAGAGCAGGCCAAGGCGGCACGAACCCGCGCCGCGTGGCACACGGTCACGGCACCGTACGCTGGCCGTGTAACCGAGCTTTGGGTGAGCGCCGGGGACTTGGCCACGCCTGGAAGGCCGTTGCTGGGCCTGTACGATCCAGCAGCTCTGCGGGTGGTTGCGCATTTGCCCGAATCTCTGGCAGTGCGCATTCAGCCGGGCAAGAGCGCGCAACTGGTGACGCGTGAAGCCGCACCGCTGCCCGTTACCTCCTGGAGCGTAATACCAGCCGTCGATCCAGTGACGCACAGTGTCGAGGTGCGAGCGGAGCTGGCGGGCGGAAGCGCTCTGCAACCCGGCCAGTTCGTGAGGCTGTTGCTGCCGATGCAGGGCTCTAGGGCCGAGATTCGAATCCCGCAGAGCGCGGTTCTGCATCGCAGCGAAGTAGTGGGCGTCTATGTGGTCGAGGACAACGGTGCGGCGCATCTGCGGCAAGTGCGCCTGGGTGCGGTGGCCGGGGACGCCGTAACCATTCTTGCAGGGTTGCAGGGCGGCGAAAAAGTGGCGCTCGATCCTGTAGCGGCCGCAAGTCGTTAGGCCGCCCCCATGGGTGTTGCCGGTCGAATCGCGCACTATTTCCAGAGTGCTCGCATTACGCCACTCCTGGCGCTGGTGGCCCTGCTAATGGGTCTATTCGCCGCGCTGGTGACCCCGCGCGAAGAAGAGCCGCAGATCAACGTGACGATGGCCAACGTGCTGATTCCGTTCCCGGGTGCCTCGGCGCACCAGGTCGAGCAGTCCGTGGCAGGCCCCGCTGAGCAGGTGCTCGGGCAAATGGCGGGTCTCGAGCACGTGATGTCGGTGTCGAGACCCGGTCTGGCTGTCATCACCGTGCAATTCAAGGTCGGAGTGGCGCGGATCGAGGCGCTGGTGCGGCTTTACGACACGCTCCAATCCCATCGCGACTGGCTCCCGGCGGGTCTCGGGGTCGGTGATCCCATCGTCAAGCCCATGGGTATCGATGACGTGCCGATTCTGACGGCGACGCTGTACGACCAGCGACCCGGTAGCGGTGCGCAGGAACTCGAGCGCGTCGCTCATGCGATGGAGGCTGAGCTCAAACGCGTGGCCGGAACGAGCGCAGTGGCGACGATCGGCGGGCCGGGTCGCGCCATCAACATAGTACTGGATCCGCAGGCGCTAGGATCAGTGGGCATTAGTGTTGCGGAATTGCGCCGCGTGCTCCAGTCGGCGAACTCTGGATCGCCTGCCGGCAACATCGTGCGCGGGGACGAGACCGTGGCCATCGATGGCGGTGGGATGCTTGAGAATGCCGACGCAGTCGCTGACTTGGTCGTCGGCGTGCACGCGGGCCGGCCGGTGTTCCTGCGCGATATTGCGCGAGTGAGCGACGGCGCGCCCTCACCCGAGCACTACGTATGGTACGGGACGTCCGGCAGGGCCGCGGCCGAATACCCGGCAGTGACATTGAGTGTCACCAAGAAGCCCGGGGAGAACGCAGTGGGTGTTACCACCCAATTGCGGACGCGCATTGCCGAACTGCGCAATACGCTGATACCCGCTGGCGTCGGCGTGGAAATCTCACGCGACTACGGAGCGACCGCCAACGACAAGGCGCTCAAGCTCATCGAGAAGTTGATCTTTGCCACCGCTTCGGTGGTGGCTCTGGTGTTCTTCGCGATGGGTCGACGCGAGGCAGCGATTGTCGGCATTGCTGTCGCGCTGACGCTCACCGCAACACTGTTCGCTTCCTGGGCATGGGGATTCACGCTCAATCGCGTCAGTCTGTTCGCACTCATTTTCTCTATCGGCATTCTTGTCGACGACGCCATTGTGGTGGTGGAAAACATTCACCGGCACAGACAACTTGACCCCGACCGGGCGCTCACCGAAATCATTCCGGAGGCCGTGGATGAGGTCGGTGGGCCTACCATCCTGGCAACGCTTACCGTTATTGCAGCACTCCTGCCGATGGCCTTCGTCGGCGGCTTGATGGGTCCTTACATGGGTCCGATCCCAATCAACGCCTCAATGGGGATGCTCATCTCCCTGACCGTGGCGTTCACTGTGACACCCTGGCTGGCACGGCTGTGGTTGCACTCCGCCCTACCAGGCGCTCATTCGAGTTGGTCCGCGCGCCTCGAACCGCGGTTCGAGCGGATGTTCCGACCATTTCTCGATGCGGACCAGGGGCGGGGGAGCCGACGCAAACTGTGGGCGGGCGTGGGTGTGATGATTCTGCTGGCCGTGGCATTGCCCGCCATCGAGTGGGTGGTGCTGAAAATGCTGCCCTTCGATAACAAGTCGGAATTTCAGGTGGTCCTCGACATGCCAGCGGGGACGCCCGTGGAACGCACGGCTTCGGCATTGGGCGATATGGGTCGCTATCTGGCGCTGGTGCCTGAAGTTCGCAACTACCAGGTATATGCGGGACTGGCGGCACCGATCAACTTCAATGGCCTGGTCCGCCAGTACTATCTGCGCTCCAATGGCGCGCTGGGCGATATCCAGGTCAACCTGCTGGACAAGCACGAGCGGCGCGATCAGAGCCACGCCATAGCGATGCGCGTACGCCCGGCGCTGGTCGCCATCGCGAGGCGCTACGGTGCCGTCGTCAAAATCGTCGAAGTACCGCCCGGTCCGCCTGTCCAGGCCCCAATCGTGGCCGAGATTTATGGGCCCGCTGACGCCGGGCGGCTGCAGGTTGCGCAAGCGGTGCGCAACGCATTCATTCTCCAGCCGGGCGTCGTCGATGTCGATGCCTCGTACATCACCTTGGCGCCGCGGCAAGTTCTGTTAGTTGAGAGGACCCAGGCCGCTCGACTGGGCGTGAGTGATGCCGATATTGTGACGACGCTTCGAACGGGCATTGCCGGAGAAGACGTCACCTATCTCGAGGACGCCAGCAAGTATCCGGCGCCGCTGCGTCTGCAGCTGGCCGACAGCACGCGCGGTAGCCTCGATGGCGTCTTGAGTCTCGGCGTGCGATCCAGTAGCGGAGCGTTGGTCCCATTGGGCTCACTGGTGCGGGCGCGGGAACAGACAGTCGAACAGCCGCGCTATCACAAGGATCTGTTGCCGGTGGTGTACGTCACCGGCGATATGGCCGGAAAGGTCGATAGCCCGCTCTACGGCATGTTTGGGCTGCGCGGGGCGATCGGGCGCATCAAGGCCCCGGGCGGGGGTGGAATTGCCGAGTACTTCATCCATCCGCCTTCCGATCCTTATCGGGGCTACGCGCTGAAATGGGACGGCGAGTGGCAGATTACCTTCGAAACCTTCCGCGATATGGGCACGGCCTACGCGGTGGGATTGATTTTGATCTACCTGCTGGTGGTCGCGCAGTTCGGCTCTTACCTCACGCCCCTGATCATCATGGCCCCTATTCCGCTGACCATCATCGGCGTCATGCCCGGCCACGCATTGTTGCGGGCCCAGTTCACTGCCACTTCCATGATTGGCATGATTGCGCTCGCGGGCATCATCGTGCGCAACTCGATCCTGTTGGTCGATTTCATCAACCTGCAGCTTGCGAAGGGAGTGGATTTCGGCCAGGCGGTGATTCGATCGGCCGCCACGCGCGCTCAGCCCATCGCACTCACCGCGTTGGCCGCGATGTTCGGCGCAGTGTTCATTCTGGACGACCCCATTTTCAATGGACTGGCGATCTCGCTGATATTCGGGATTCTGGTCTCGACGGTATTGACGCTGATTGTCATACCGGTTTTGTACTACGCGGCGTATCGGCACGCGTATCCCGCTCCGCTCCCGCCGGAGCCCAATCTACCGGAGCTAGCGCTATGACTTCGTGGCAACTCACCCGTGTAATCGCCGGAACCTTTGTGCTGCTATCGCTGGCCCTGGGCGTCAGGGGTAGCCCAATCTTCCACAGCGCCCAGTGGCTGTGGTTTACGGCCTTCGTCGGCGCGAATTTGCTACAGAGCGGATTGACGCGCTGGTGCCTCATGGAGAGGATTCTGCGTGGATTAGGGCTCAAAGCCAGTGCGGACTCATGAGAGCCCTGTGCATCGCAGTTCTGTGGGCCGGCTGTTCCGCGGCATCAGGCGGTGAAATCACCCTGGCGGATGTCTGGCACGCGGCGCTGGGGCACGATCCGATCTTCGCTGCTGCCCAGGCTCAACGCGATGTGGGTCGTGCTCGCGGTGCCGAGGCTATGGCCCTGTGGCTGCCGACCCTGACCGCGACGGGGAGTGCGGGACGGGCCGATCTTGACCGCCGCACTCAAGGGGCGTACTTCGCGGCGCCCGGTTTCGCCGGTACCCGCGGCGTCGATTTCCAGACAAACGTAACCAGCGGCACTGCGACGCGATGGGCGATGGTGGCCGAGCAGCCGCTGTACGACGCGGACCGCTTCGCGCTCTCCACCACACAGAGGAATGCGGCGCGCATGGCCGAGGCGCACTACCGCGCGTCCGAACAGGACCTCATGCTGCGCAGCGCCAGGGCCTATTTCGAAGTGCTCACCGCGCGCGCGCAGCTCCAGACTCTGGTGCGCCTGCGGGCGGCGGCGGAGCGCACGCGTCAGGAGACCCAGGCGCGCTACGAGGCCGGTGACATTCCGGTCACCGATATGCGCGAGGCGCAGGCGAGCGCGGACACCTTGGATGTGCAGGAACTCGACGTGCGCAACAGCGTTACCTTGAGCGAGGCCGCCTTCACTGATTTGACCGGGCTCGACGCTGCGGATATGGGGGAACTGCCGGAGGCCGCCACCCGTGAGATGCGGGCTCCCGAGTCGTTGGATGCCTGGACACAGCGGGCCCTCAGCGGCAGTCCGCTGCGGGCGATTCAACAATTGGCGCTCGTTGCAGCGACGGCCCAGGTGAAACGTTATGGTGCGCTGAATTCACCCCGCCTGAGTCTGGTGGGCCAGGTCGGACAAGATTCTCTGCGCGGCAGTGGGGAGTACGGTTCTACCGACATCAGCGGACGGCAGTCAAGCATTGGACTGGAGTTGTCAATTCCTCTGTTCACCGGGGGTATGCGCAGTGCCCAGCGCCGCGAGGCCAGGGCGCTGGAGCAGCAGGCGGAAGCCGAATTGGCGAGTACCGACCAAACCGTCAGACAAAGTACCCGCGCGGCTTGGCTGGCGGTGACGAGCGCGTCCGCGCGCGTACAGGCCCTGCTGCGGCTGCGAATCTCGGCGGCGAGCCGACGCGACGCTACGCGCCTCGGCGCGCAGATCGGAGCTCGCACCGCGCTGGAGCTGCTCAGCGCAGAAGCCGACAGTCAACGCGCCGAAGCCGATTTCCAACTCGCGCAGAGTGACTGGATCTTGGCGGGTCTGCAGCTCAAGAGCGTGGCGGGCGAGCTGACAGAGGCAGACCTCAGCCAGATCGACCGCCAGATGATTTCCATTAATTTACAACAACGGGGGCATTAGTCATGGCACACATCGCAATCCTCGGAGCCGGAACCGGTGGCATGCCGGCGGCTTACGAGCTCCGTGCGGCGCTCGGTTCCACGCATCGCGTCACAGTTGTCAACGCGGTAGACTATTTTCAATTCGTGCCATCGAACCCCTGGTTGGCGGTGGGTTGGCGTAAGCGATCGGGCATCACCTTCCCCATGGCCGGTCCGCTGAAGCGTCGCGGCATCGAATTCATCGCGCAGTCGGTAGCGAACATTGACGCGGCACAGAACCGGCTCGAACTGGCCGACGGCAGCAGCCTTCCCTACGATTACCTGGTCATTACCACCGGTCCCAAGCTCTCGTTCGCAGAAGTCCCGGGATCGGGGCCGGACGGCGGGTTCACCCAGTCCGTGTGCACCGTGGATCACGCCGAGAAGACCTGGGCGGCGTACCAGGAGTTTCTCAAGGACCCGGGCCCGGTGATCATCGGGGCCATGCCGATGGCCAGTTGCTTCGGGCCCGCCTACGAATTCAGCTTCATTTTGAACACGGACCTGCGACGTCGGCGGCTGCGCCACCAGGTCCCCATTACGTATGTCACCAGCGAGCCCTACATCGGTCACCTGGGTCTCGGCGGTGTGGGTGACTCCAAGACCATACTGGAATCGGAACTGCGCAACAGCGACGTAAAGTGGATCACCAACGCCCGCGTCACCAAGCTGGAAGCGGGCAAGATGTTCGTCACGGAGCTGGACGCTCAAGGACAAGTGGTGAAGGAGCACGAACTCCCGTTCAAGTTCTCAATGATGCTGCCCGCCTTCAAGGGAGTGGACGCGGTGGCGGCTGTGGACGGGTTGTGTAACCCGAGGGGATTTGTGATCGTGGATGAAAACCAGCGCAGCAGGAAATATCGCAATATCTATTCTGCCGGCGTGTGCATCGCCATCCCGCCCGTGGAGGTGACCCCGGTACCCACTGGCGCGCCAAAGACGGGCTACATGATCGAAACCATGGTCACCGCCATCGTCAAGAATCTGGCCGCTGACCTGGCCGGAGAACCCGCCGTGGCCAAGGGGACCTGGAATGCCATCTGCCTCGCGGACATGGGCAGCACTGGCGCGGCTTTCGTCGCCATCCCCCAGCTCCCGCCCCGCAACGTCAACTGGTTTCGGAAAGGCCGCTGGGTGCATTGGGCCAAGGTGGCGTTCGAGAAGTACTTCATCTACAAGATGAAGCGGGGCAGCTCCGAGCCCCTGTATGAAAAGTACATGCTCAGGGCGCTGGGAATTCGGCGCCTGCAATCGTGACGGCGAGGGCCTCTGATTTCGGCCCGGCAGGTCTGCCACGAAGAGAAGCCAGTCTGGTGTCACGACGTATAACTCGCTAAATCATCGTAGTACAATCTACAACAGGAGGGCGCGTCAGCGGGCGATCCCCGACGCTGCCCGCCCCTTCCTGGCCATGGCTGATTCTTTGGAACGCCGCGCAGTCTCGTAACACTCCATACTTGCCCAACTGGATCCGGGAGATATCGTATGAGCCGATTACCTCTTTACATCCTTGCTGCGATCGTCGCCGGCCTCACTTCAGCAAGAGCCGCCGAGATCGACTGGTCGAGGGTGGACAAGGCGTTCGGAAAGCCGGCCGTAGTCTTGCCTGGCGGTGTCCACAAATGGGGATTGCCGCGCACGGATCTCAAGATCACGGTGGACGGGATTCTTCTCAAGCCCACCCTCGCCCTCGGCTCGTGGGTCGCTTTTCTGCCCATGGAGGGCGGCGCGATGTTCATGGGCGATCTCGTACTGACCGAGGACGAAGTCAGCCCCGTGATGAAGCGGTTGATCGAGGGGGGTGTCGAGATCACTGCCGTCCACAATCATTTACTCCGGACCTCGCCGGCCGTGTTCTACATGCACGTCGGCGGACACGGCGATCCGCTGCAACTGGCCGAGACACTCCGCGCCGGACTGGCCCTGAGCCACACGCCAATTGGTACGTCACCAGTCGCTGGGCCGCCGACTCCCTTGGATCTGGACACTGCTGCAATCGAGTCTGCGCTCGGATTCAAAGGCGCTGCAAACGGCGGCGTGTACCAATTTGGGATACCGCGTGCGGATGCCGTTTCGGAAGCTGGGACGGCTATTCCGCCTTCCCTCGGGACCGCCATCGCGATCAACTTTCAGCCCACGGGCGCCGGGAAGGCCGCCATCACCGGGGACTTCGTGCTGCTGGGTGCGGAGGTCAATCTCGTCCTGAAGAGTCTGCGAGACAGCGGCATTGAGGTCACCGCGCTGCACAGTCACATGGTTGACGATTCCCCGCACCTGTATTTCATGCACTTCTGGGCGAACGAGGACGCCGTCGCACTTGCCAAGCACCTGCGTACAGCGCTGGACCTCATCAACCTCAAGCGCAGCCCGTCATAACGACACTGGTTCGGTTCGCGCCGCAACGAGACGCAACGTGCGGGGTATTGGACACTCTCTGAGACAACCGGCGCGTCGATGTAACCTTCCACGAGCCTGATCGAACAACTGATCAGTTGGATGCGGGGAGATATCGGCA
>Ga0075017_100000386_pt1 | contig 24146 bp, 15 predicted proteins | sample AleBraG_ABR_2012_FD_71475 | JGI IMG/M metagenome (GOLD analysis project Ga0075017, IMG submission 71475) | Freshwater sediment microbial communities in response to fracking from Pennsylvania, USA - Alex Branch Run_MetaG_ABR_2012 | ecosystem: Environmental > Aquatic > Freshwater > Creek >... | reverse complement strand
CTTCTGCGTCGTCTCCCGCTATCACGGTGGCGCATACGTAGTCTTTTCGAGAGCGCTGAACGAGCAACTCGAAGTTGCGGCGCTGGAAGGAACCTACGCGTCCGTGATCGGCGGCGCGCCAGCGGCCGCCGTCGTTTTCGCGGGCGAAGTGGAGGCAAGAGCAAAGAAAGATCCACGTCTACAGGAACTGACCCAGGCGATAAGCAAGGCGGAGGGGACGGAAAAGGTTCGCCTGCGTACTCAGTGGGAAGAACTTTTTAGAGTCATACACTCGGAGAAATTAGGAGAGATGGCGGCGGAGTTTGACCGGGTGCACAGCGTCCGCCGGGCACTCGACGTGGGTGCGCTGAATTGCATTATTCCACCCGCTAACCTCCGTCCTTATCTCATTGACGCCGTGGAACGCGGCATTGAAAAAGAGGAGGGATCAGCGCTTCCGAAAGCGGATGAGACCAGCGCCATAGCAGCCTAGCGCGTAAGGAGCAGATGCGATGGATGTGTACTGGGTCGAGCAGAGGGAATGCGATGTGCCGCTAGCGAATGATTGGCTGAGCGCGAGCGAACTCAGCCGTATGAGCGCAATGCGCATTGCCAAACGCCGCGCCGACTGGCGGCTGGGACGCTGGACGGCGAAACTAGCTGTAGCTTCTTACCTGAATTTGCCGGCGGACCGCCGGGCACTTGCACAAATTGAAATACGCCCAGCGCCGTCTGGTGCGCCCGAGGCGTTTGTCGCAAATACTGCGGCCGCTATGACCATTTCAATCAGTCACCGCGCTGGGGTGGCATTGTGCGCTGTGGCCGCTTCCGGAACTCAGTTGGGCTGCGATCTGGAAATCGTTGAGCCGCGAAGCGACGCCTTCGTTTCCGACTATTTCACGACAGAAGAGCAGGCACTGGTGGCCTGTGCATCTGCGGCTGAACGCTCCCGGCTTCTGGCACTGCTGTGGAGCGCGAAAGAGAGCGCTCTGAAGGCCTTGCGCGAGGGTCTCAGAATGGACACGCGGGATGTGATCGTGAGCCCCGATGAGAGTGCATTTGGACTTACTGGCTGGAGCCGGCTGCAGGCCCGGTGCGTCGGCGGCCAGACATTCCGTGGTTGGTGGCGAAGCTCAGACAGCATGGTGACAACAATGGTGGCCGATCCGCCTCTCGGCACGCCGATCTGGCTAAAGGTTCCAGCCCGTCTTCCCGACGCAACATCCCTCGATTCCCACGAAGGAAGCGAAACGGAGACCGAAGCTCTTTCCACAGTCCACTCATAGGGGAATTTCATGTCGCCCCGCAACGGCCAATTTGATTTCGACTTTATCGTGATCGGTTCCGGCTTCGGCGGAAGTGTTTCGGCCCATCGCCTGGTAGAAAAAGGATACAAAGTGGCGGTCATGGAAATGGGCCGCCGCTGGACGCCTGACTCACTGCCTCGCACCAGTTGGTCGCTCCGTAGCTGGCTGTGGCGTCCCAAGCTCGGTCTGCATGGCTTCTTCAACATGCAGTTCTTCAGGCACGTGACCATCTTTCATGGCTGTGCCGTGGGAGGCGGGTCGATCACGTACGCCTGCACTCTGCTGCCACCTCCGGAGAAGGTATGGGAAGCGGGTTCATGGACTGGATTAGGCAACTGGAAAGCGGAAATGCCGCAGTACTACGAAACTGCGGCACACATGCTGGGCGTCACCGAGAACAAGATCCTGGGTCCAGCCGACCTTCTTTTGCAGCGAACCGCCGAAACCGCGGGTTCCGGCGATACTTTCTATCCCACTCGGGTCGGTATTTTTCAGGCGGCAGAGGGGCAAGCAAGCAACCAGACTTTTCCCGATCCGTTCTTTGGAGGAGAAGGCCCCGCGCGCACCACCTGCCTTGGCTGCGGTGGGTGCATGATGGGGTGCCGCTTTGGCGCGAAAAATACTCTCGACCTCACTTACCTCTACCTGGCAGAAAAACACGGCGCGCGGCTCTTTCCTGAAACACAGGTCGTTAACGTACAGCCCTTGCCGGGTGCGAGTGACGGCGCCGCCGGATACGAAGTATGCACCGTCAAGTCGACCTCGTGGATTCGCCGGCATCCGCAGCGGTTCAGCTGCCGTGGAGTGGTATTCGCAGCGTCTTCACTGGGCACGATGGAATTGCTGTTTCAACTGAAAGAAAAAGGATCGCTGCCGGCCATCAGCCCGGAGCTGGGGAAGCACGTCCGCACCAACTCCGAATCGCTCATCGGAGCGCGTATGCCGGGCTATCACGAAGACCTTTCGCTGGGCATCGCTATCGGGTCGGGCGTTTACATTGACGAGCATACTCATATCGAGGCGGTACGCTATCCGAGCGGGTCCGACGCCATGGGTGTGCTGACCACCATCCTGACCAACGGCCACCCAGGCCCGCGGCGCATTGCACTCTGGATCAGGAATGTGATCAGCTCGCTGTTGCGCCATCCTGTCAAGACGCTGCGCGTGTTGCAGCCTTGGGGATGGGCGCGTGAGTTTGTGATTCTGCTTTGCATGCAGGCGCTGGATAACCAGATCGAGATGCACTGGCAGCGCCCCTGGTTCTGGCCGTTCCGGAAGTTTCTGGTGAGCCGGGGGCAGAAGGTTCCCACCTACATTCCGAAGGCCAATGAGTTTGCCCAGAAGTTCGCGCAGCTCACGGGGGGATTCCCCATGAGCATGCTGCCGGAGATCCTCTTCAACGTTCCAGGCACGGCACACTGCATCGGTGGCTGCGTGATCGCCGATTCTTCTACCAACGGCGTAGTCGATTCACGCCACCGCGTCTTCGGCTATAAGAACATGTATATCTGCGACGGTTCAGTGGTGGCGGCCAATCTAGGGGTCAATCCCAGCCTGACCATCACGGCGCTGGCTGAGCGCGCCATGAGTTTCATTCCACCAGCCGCACAAACAAGTTGGGACGATGCCGCGCCTTCTGGTGATCAGGCCGATGCATGTGATACGGACGAAGAGGCCGGTAACAGGCGATCCAATACCGTTTTTTCGTAGCGCACCCACAGGCGGGTTGTGTAGAGCAATGCGCTACACTGCAGCGTGATCCAGTCTTTCGTCATCAGAGGCGAGCGGAACGCTTTGCGATCGCTGATCCAGTGCTGGGTAAGGTGACGGACAATCGCCAGACTCATTCCCGTCTCGCTTCCGTCGATATCTTTGAGAATCCCATCCAGCGTAAACATCACTTTGGATAGCATGATCAGCGATCCCGGAAATTTCACTCCCTTCATCGCAATGCGTTCCAGAAGCAACATCGCATCCACCATGTTTGGGAGGAGTGCCGGCGGCAGATCATCGAGAAAAGTCCTGACCGTTTCGGCGATCATCTGTCCGCGAGGGGAAGTCTTACGGATGCGCTGCTGGCCGAGTGCCAGAACTTCGTTGCAGGTGCCCACCGGATCGCGCAGGCCTACCATCGCAAACAGAAGCGCAAGATGCCGGCGCTGGTCGCGGCTCAAACGTTCCCGCAGCGCCCAGTCGATGATGATCAGTTCTCCCGTCCGGTTGTTATAGAGCAGATTTCCTGCATGAGGATCACCGTGGAAGATCACGTCCTCCTGTGCCGAAAGAAGAGGGAAGGCAACCAGCGCTTCGATCAGTTGTTCACCCAGACGTTGACGACGCGCTGGCGAGAGGCGGGTAGCCGCACTCGTCACCTTTGATCCTCGCTCGTGCGTGAGCGCGGTAATCCTGGGAGTGCAGAGAGGTTGAATCAGCTTTGGCACACGCACCTTCGCGAGGTTGCGATAGAGGTTCGCGGCTTCGAGCAGTGTTTTCTGCTCACGCGCAAAGTTGACTTCGTGCTGCAGCAGGCGCCGAACCTTCTTGAACGTATCAGGAATGACAGGAAATCCGTAATTGTGGCTTCGGTCTCCGAAGTATTGCGCCAGCGCCTGCAGATAGTCCATGTCTTCGGCGAAGTATTCGGGGATGTGGGGCTTCAGGATCTTGAAGACGCCTCGTTCGCGGCGGCTCGTCTCCGGGTCGCGCCAGGTGAAGCCCACGACCGCGCTGACACTGGCTTCCGATAGGATAACGGAGTCGATGCGGACGTCGAATTTCTTGAGCTGCGGCCCCAGGTCGTGCTCGATGATGGCTCGCATGTCCTCCGGCTTTACATCCCGAATTCCGTTTTCCAGCCGGGCCAGCGCATTGCGCAGAGCAGGACGGAGGTTCCGATTGCGGGCTATCACTTGCCCGAGTTTCTGCAGGCCTGGGACTTTTGCAATCAACCGAAGTAAACGCTGTTCCGCGGAAGTGTTTTCCGGAAGTTCCAGCTGCTCGATGAGCTTGGGCGCCAAGCGTGCAGGCGAGAGTCGAGCCACCACGAAGATCATGGCGTCGCGCACCGGGGGACGCCAGGTCACATAGGCCTCGGGGACCAGCCTCTCCACCGGGACAATCTCATCGACGATCCACTTTGCCAGCGCGTCCCGCATGGACTGGCCCAGGGGACTGCGCAACCCGGCTTCAACCGTGGCGATGCGCTCGGCGGCGGTCCCGTCTTTGGGCAGGAAGTTGGCAACGGCGGCGCGCAACTGATCCGGCGCCAACTGGGGAAGCCCGGCTTCGATGGCAAGAGCGGCGGCGGGCATGGGAGTTGGACTCCTTCAGACTATAGCGCCGCAGAATGGGTTTCCGCTGTGATCAGAGTCACGAGACTGCAGGCGCGGTAACGCTGTCTGACTATCGCCGGCTGCCAGATCGGAAAAAGAATCCTGGTGTCGCTTGGTCCCCGGATCCAGCAGAAGAACAGAAATAACCCCACTCATTCGTGAATACCGCGAATGAGTGGGGCATCCACGAGACAATTAGCGTGTCTTGCTCAATGGACGGAGTGCTGCGTGCTGTGGTTGCGTAGGCGCAGCCGCCACCGGAGGTTTGGCCACCGGCAAACGAACCGCTTCGTAGCCTGACCGCAAAGCAATAATGCGGTAGTCGAACGCAACGTTTGATTGTCCTGCGCCGAGTTCTCTAACTTCGAACGATGTTGGCGTCTTCTGCGTCACATACAAGCCGTGGCAATCGCCGTTCGGAGTCAGAAAGACTTTGTAGTCTTGTTTTGCGTTGACCGTCTGGGCAAACTTGGTGTCGATCGTCACAGTCGCAACGCCACCCACGAGGCTGGCAGAGCCGAAGTCCTCAAACCAGTTCTGGGGTGATTCCATGGCAAACAGTTTGACCTGAGTGCCGTTTTTCAGCGGCACGGCCGCCGACTTCGTACCGGTTGCCGTGAAATCGCCCAGGCTATCGACATAGAACACGGCTTTATTGTTAGCGTCAAATGAGGCAATCTCGAACACGTTGTTTGCCGGCCCTGCGAAGTTCCGGGTTTGGACAACCTGCTGACCACCGTTGTTAAAACCCAGAAAAGCAAAGCAGTTGGAACAGTCAACCTGCGCGTTAGGGGCAAACAACTCCGCACCGGAGACGACTTCTTGACCTGCGAATACGTTGCCAGTCGCGTTTACGTCACCAGACGGGAATACGGTGCCACCCAGGATTATGTTGCCGTCGAAGAACTGGTCAGGTCCGAAGATGTTGGACACATTGACTAGCGCAACATTGGGGAAGGTTTGACCGGAAACGAAATTAACCAGCCCCGAATTGGCGATGCTGAAGCCTGAGCCGTGAATGGAAAATGCTCCGTTCACATCCAATTTACTCGCCGGGGACGTAGTACCAATCCCGATGTTGCCCCCGGTTTGGAAGAGTGTGGAATTTCCGAGTGCGTGGGCCGCTGTCCAGCGAGGAATGAAATTGGCTGTGCCGCCGCCAGTAACGTTAACCAGAGGGCTATCTTGCGCCGCCGCGGTTAAGCCGAGGAGCAAGAATGTGAGCAAGAAAATCCGAGCGTGCTGATTAGTCATCATTGGGAGATCTCCTTTTTGCGCGTGTTGTAACTAACAGTGGATGGGGTTCTGGCGCCGACAGCTCGGGCTACTCGTGCAGCTGAGCAGAATCGTCCAGACTAAGTTTTGTGCGGTGAAATGGTTCGAGCGGCGAGAGGAACGTGGTGCCCGGGACCGGAATCGAACCGGTACGTCCTGTTAGGGACCCGGGATTTTAAGTCCCGTGCGTCTGCCAGTTTCGCCACCCGGGCGGGAGCTACGCAACTGCATTCTATAGCACTCGCCACGGATCGTTTTCATCGCACTCGGTCTTACCAGCGCCTTGCTTCGCGCTGCGGCAACTTCACTGTGATGGCGGTGCCCACACCCCCTATTGGTGGGACACCGCCGACTCCCAGTGATGACGAGCGGATCGACCGCCATCCGCTCGCCAAAGCTCGATTTAGAAGGCCTTGTAGTTCACCTTGACCGTGCTCGTGGCACCGGGAGCGAGGGTGATGTCGTACTGAATGAAGATCGAACCGTCGACGCCAGCCAGCGGCGCGAGGACGTGTTCGAAGGGTTGGCATGCGTCGGGCCCACCAGAAATGTCCTGGGTAAATGCGCCGTTCAGAGCTGCTCCGGAAACGTATCTCTCCTGAAGACCGTTGACGCCGCTGTTGTAGCCGAGAGCGGTGTGAAACGTGTAGTCGAAGTCATTCAACATCGAGCTGTTGGCATCGACGTCTGCGTAACGGAGCAGGCCAATGTGATGGGAGGACCCGCTGTTGTTCTTGATCCCCATGGTCACGTCGGCAAGAACGTTGCCGGCGTCCTGGTCGATGGATTGAGTCAGGGTGTAGATACCATCGTTGGTGGCACGGGAAAACTTCACACCAGTGGCGGTCTTCGCGGTCTGTTTCGTAGGCTGCCAGTTTCCGCTGTCGCCGTAGCCGGCATAGTCGAAGTAGGCAGTGGAGGAATCGAAGTCACAGAAGGCGTAGCCTTCCCCAATCGTGCCTGTTTGGATGTACTCCACACCCTTGGGACTTTCGAACTGCGTGATGTTTCCGTTATTGGTTACGCAATATTTCAAATACCGTATGCCGTTCCCGGAGGTGAACGTGTATTTGCATGCCGTGGTCGACTCAGGGCTGATGTTGCCCACGTACATCTGTTGTTTCGCAGCGGCCTGCTGTGAGGAGGCGGTGATGGAACGCGGCGTCCGTACCTGGCACATGGCACCACAGGCAAGAACGAGGATGGTGGCGACTAGCAAACCCTTTTTCATAGCGAAGCTCCTTAATTCAGTCTTGTTCATGGCAGATCCTCCAGCAGGTTTCCCGGTTTACCGAGTGACGGAGGCCACCTTGAGGTCCGCACGAAAAAAAGGCAACGAAACTGATTCCGAACTGATTCCGAACCCAAGCTAACCAGCTAACACGCTGCAAGATAAGGAGGTTGAGGGATTTTATGAACTGAGAGTGCTATAATCGCGCTCGATTTCTGTGGCGTCGCTTTCTCCATGCCGACCGAATCGAGCAACCGGACTTACCGCTTTGGCGTCTACGAGGCTGACCTGCAACAGGGCACTCTCACCAAGGCAGGAGTACGGATACGTCTTCAGGAGCAGCCCTTTCAAATTCTTGGGCTACTGCTGGAACGCCCAGGTCAGATAGTTACCCGAGAGGAAATTCGCCAGAAACTCTGGGCTGGGGACACCTTTGTCGAATTTGACGATGGGTTGAACACAGCCGTCCGTAAGCTTCGTGCTGCGCTCGGTGACTCGGCCGATAATCCCAGGTTCCTGGAAACCGTTCCCCGCCGTGGCTATCGTTTTGTCGCCCCGGTGAGTTTGCCGGATGGCGTCATCGTCGCCCGGGTCAGCGAGACTGACGCGGTGCGTCGCTATGAGGGCAAATCCAACGAGTTTGCGACCGGCCTCGAGACCTCGAATGTTGGACCCGAGCCGGATCAGAGCGAGGGCCTGGTATCAAGCCCTGAAGCTGCGGCTTCGAGTAAACCCTCGTCCGAGGAAGTAAGGGTTTCCCCATTCCCTCCGTTAAAGCCTAATAGCCAGGTTGTTGTGCCGGTGCGGCGGAAGATTCTGTTCTCCGTAGCAGTGCTCTTGGTTGCCGGATTGATCGGTTTCTTCGTCTACGCCAGGCGCCAGCGTCCACCGACTACAAAACTTACGGCGCAGGACACCATTGTCGTCGCCGACTTCACCAATTCGACGGGCGACAAGGCTTTTGACGATACGCTTGAGCAAGCCCTTCTCATCGCGTTGCGCGAATCTCCCTTCCTGGAGATTCTTCCCGAGAGCCGAGTCAGCAAGACGTTACGACTGATGACGCTGGATGAGGCCACCCGTCTTACTCCGCCTATCGCTCGCGAGGTCTGCCAGCGCGCTGGTGGTAAGGCGTACGTCACAGGCGCGATCGCGACTTTAGGTACGGACTACGTGCTCGGCCTGAAAACCGTGGATTGCCAATCGGGGGACACGCTGGCAGGCCAACAGGTTACGGTTACCGCCAAGGGCAAAGTAATCGACGCCCTGGGAGAGGCTGCCGCCAAGCTGCGCGGGGGAATGGGGGAATCACTCGCCACGGTCGAGAAGTTCGACACGCCGCTGGCTCAGGCAACAACATCCTCGTTGGAAGCGCTGCGTCTCTACAGCGTCGCCAATACTATCCAAAGGCGTAAAGGCGATGCCGCCAGCGTCGGACTCTATAAGCAAGTTACCGAGCTCGACTCCAATTTTGCGCTCGCGTATGACAGCCTGGCGCTGGTCTACGCGAATCTGGCCGAATATGGTCTGGAGCGCGACACCATTGCCAAGGCCTTTGTTCTCCGAGATCGGGTCAGTGAGGTGGAAAGGTACTCGATCTCCTCTCATTACTACGAAGCGGTGACAGGAGAACTGGAAAAGGCGAACCAGGTGCTGGAGCAGTGGGCCCTCAACTATCCGCGTGACGCAAATCCAGCAGATCGACTGCAGCTCAACTACAACATGGTGGGAAATTACGACAAGGCTGTTGCGGAGAGCGCGAAAACGGTACAGTTGAATCCTTCGGATACCTCCAGCTATTCCAATCTGATCGCTAATTGTGCCGCTTCCTACCGCCTGGATCAGGCAGAGGCGGCTTACGAACGGGCCCTAACCCTGAAACTTGACAATCCAATTCTGCACGTCAACCGATATGGCATTGCTTTCCTTGAGAACGATGTTCCCGAGATGGAGCGTCAGTTAGCCTTCGTCAAAGGGAAGCCAGGGATCGAAGACCTGATGCTCTCGGTGCAGTCGGACACCGACGCTTACTTTGGCCACTTTAACCAGGCGCGAGAGCTTTCACTTCAAGCGGCCGACTTGGCGAAGCGCAACGACAAGCAGGAGACGGCTGCCGAGTGGCTGTTGAACTCCGTTTTGCGTGACATAGAAGTTGGTGATCGATCACAAACTCTGGCGCGCATCAAAGCGGCGGCTTCGTTAGCACCTTCGTCCGGCGTCAATATCCTTGCGGCGCTGGCGCTGGCGCGCAGCGGGGACGCGCCGCAAGTCACATCGATGGTGGAGACACTGCACCAGCAATCGCCGCTGAACAGCTTGTTTAATGGATACTGGCTTCCGACCATACGCGCCGCGCTGGAACTGACCCACGACCGCCCAGACAGTGCCATCGAATTGCTCCAAGCCACTTCCGCATACGAATTCGGAGAGCCTAACCCACAGGTACAAATTGGCGGAACACTCTATCCCGCGTACCTGCGGGGCGAGGCCTACCTGAAAAGGGGAGATGGACGACTGGCGGCTGCGGAGTTCCACAAGTTAATCGATCATCGCGGTGTGGTCCTAAACTTCGTGCTGGGCGCACTGGCGCATCTGCAGCTCGGCCGAGGATACGCGATGTCCGGCGACGTGGGCAAAGCCAAGGCTGCGTATCAGGACTTCTTTGTTCTGTGGAAGGACGCCGACCCCGACATTCCCATCCTCAAGCAAGCCAAGGCGGAATTCGCCAAGCTCCAGTAGGTACCAGTGTGCGAGGAGCCACACCAATTTCTCGCACACCACCGATTACCGATGGATCTGTTTGCCATGAACCAGTTTTCTGGACAGATCCACCAAGTCCAGTCATCTCCCGGTTGTTCGGTTTACCGATTTGATCTTGTCCAGAGTTGAATCTTGGCAGCCTTCGAGGTTTCTGAGGATTCTATGGACGGCCAATCCGAATTGCTATACATCTTTCAACATCGCAACAGGCATCTCTTGTGAATTGTCCACCTCGCGAATTCAGAGGAGAATCTCCAGATGAAGTCACGCGCTAAGGTCGTCTTGAGTGTGGGGACTGTATTAATTTCTGTACTGATGTCGTATCCGCTGTATGCGCAGAGTGCCACCGTCACTTTATCGGGCAATGTCACGAACTCCTCGGGGGGAGTCGTGCCCAACACCAAGGTCTCCGTCAAAAATTTGTACACGGGTCGAACGATCGAGGCTCAGGCCGACTCATCCGGCGCCTACGCTGTGCCCCACCTCATCGCAGGGGACTACGAGGTTTCCGCTATAGCAGAAGGATTCGACACCAAGACACGCAAGGTGACGCTGAACACAGCGGCGCCGCAAGCATTGGACTTCGCCTTGACTCCCGCACTCGCTAATCCGCAGAGTTCAGGAAAGGGCCAATCGTCATCTCAGGAAAGCCTGCCGAATGCCCCCTCCAGCAGTAAGACGGAGCCGTCTCTTGAAGATCTGGGCTTCCCCACCGCTGCGTCCCAGGGCAATGCGAAAGAGCAGGCGTTGCTCGACAAGCGGACGCACATGCTGAAGATTCATCAGCGGCTGGGCTTGATCACAACGGCGCCTTTGCTTGCCGCGGTCCTCTCATCTCCTGGCGCCGGTGGCAAGAGCACCAGCACAACCGGGCGCAACGTACACCTTGCGCTGGGAGCGGTGGCCGGGGATTTATATTTCATCACGGCTTACTATGCCATTCGCGCGCCCAAGGTACCTGGAACCGAAACCCGCGGACCCATCCGCCTGCACAAGGCGCTGGCCTGGATTCATGGTCCGGGCATGATCCTGACGCCGATCCTGGGAGCGATTGCCTACAATCAGAAAAGCAATGGGGAAAGAATTCATGGAATTGCCTCGGCGCACCTGCCGGTGGCGATCGTGACGGCTGGGGCGTTTGGGGCCGCTCTTCTGTCCGTCTCGGTTAAATTCTGAACCGAACCTATGAACAAGAAAATACTGCCAGTCGTTTTGTGGTTGGCGCTGCCCCTTGTCGCCGCCGACAACCAGTGGGTCCTTAAACAATGCACCGTTACCTATCATGTGTCGCACCCGCTGCATCAGACCGAGGGTGTGAGCCATGCCGCCAGGGGCAAGGGCGTTTGCCATGCCGGCGAATGCGATTTCCTGATTGCGGTGCCGGTGAAATCGTTTGACTCCGGGGACAGCAACCGCGATCTGCACATGATTCAAGTTACGCGCGGCGCTGAGTTTCCCATGGTCGCCGTGCGCACCCGGTTGCCTGAAGCGGCGTCGGGATTGACGACCATCAAGGCAGATCTCGAGATCCAGTTTGCCGGGCAGACTGTCCAGTACAAGCAGGTTGTGTTTGAAGTCGTGACCAAGGGAAGCGAAAAACAGATATCAGGCACCATTCCAGCAACGCTTAATGACTTCAAGATCGAACCACCTTCGCTGCTGACCCTCCCTGTGAAGAACGACATTCCGATACGCGTCGAGATGACATGGGACCCACAATGAAGACTTGCGTACGCGGCTACCTCGCCCAGTAAGCGTTTGAGACGGCCCCGCTAGACTCTCCAGTCCAAATTTTTGGACGCCAGCACCTCAAAGATCAACTTGTCATTCGCGGGACCCATCGCCCTGAGCATCTCGTATGAAGTGAACGCATCTAACCTTGAAATCATGTCAGGTATTCGGTCTCATTTCTTTTCTTTGGCGACTGTCGTCATTGGGGCGCTGATGTGTTCGACGTTGCTGTTGGCGCAATCTCCGGGTGCTCCTCAGTCGGGCGCCGATGCTACGTTGCCCGACGATCCATCAGTGTCGCGGGCAGCAGCGAATGCGGCATCGAATCCGTCCTCCATGGATGGGCAGCAAACGAAGCGCATTCTCGGCATTATCCCCAACTTTCGGTCCGTCTCGGTCGACGCAAAGTTGCCGCCACTTTCGCCCGGAAGCAAATTCAAGCTGATGCTGCAGGACAGCTTCGACTACTCATCGTTCATCTACGTAGGCATTCTCGCCGGAGTTGGCCAAGTCCAAAATTCCTATCCTGAGTTTCACAAAGGTTCGGCGGCTTATGGCCGCTACTATTGGCATAGCTTCGCCGACAATCTGGGCGGGAATTTGATGACCGAGGCCGTGGTACCAACGCTTACTCATGAAGATCCCCGCTACTACACGTTGGGAAGGGGCGGTTTCTTCCGCCGCACTGGCTATTCGATCTCGCGCCTGCTCGTCACCCGCACCGATCGCGATGGGATGTCACCCAACGTCTCCGAAATAATTGGAAACGGAGCTGCGGCCGGTATGGCGAATTTTTACTACCCCAGCCAGGAGCGTACCTGGACCAAGACTGGACAGCGCTGGCTCCTCCAGATCGGTCTCGATGGAGCGTCAAACCTTATTAAGGAATATTGGCCGGACTTGAACTCCAGACTCTTCCACGGGAAGTATTAAGAAGAGCCCGAGTCAAGGACAAAGGGCGTTACGAAGTCATAGCGCTCGCTGATTCCCACCACGTGCTGGTGTAGACTGCATTTTCACTTGCATGGCCGGGCACGCACCCTCACGCTGCGCGCCTTCAGGCCACGCTTCGTCAGACCTCGCACAGAGCAGGAGCAGCAATGACCAAGTTAGGCAAACTTGCCAAGCCCTATCGAATCGATCATGGCAAACATTTTCGGCTCAAGGACTTCGATCCGGCGGACACCGGAAAATTCGAATCCGACAAGCACGCCACTGAAATCCTGCAGAAGAGTGTTGCGAAGCTGGAGGAGCTTCAGGACATGCTGTACGCGCAGGATCAGTGGGCGCTGCTGCTGATTTTTCAGGCCATGGATGCGGCAGGCAAGGATGGCGCGATCAAGCACGTGATGTCGGGCGTCAACCCGCAAGGATGCGAGGTCACGTCGTTCAAGGTTCCATCGCCGGAAGAGTTGGCGCACGGCTACCTGTGGCGCACTTCGCAACATGCACCGCAACGCGGCAAAATTGGAATCTTCAATCGCTCATACTACGAGGAAGTGCTCATCGTCCGGGTGCATCCGCAGGTTTTCAAGAATGAAAGAATTCCTCCGCCGTTGGTGACCAAGAATATCTGGAACGAGCGTTTCGAGGATATTTGCGCGTTTGAGCGCTATCTTAGCCGGAATGGAATCATCGTACGGAAGTTCTTCCTGAATGTCTCGAAGAAGGAGCAGAAGAGGCGTTTTCTGGCGCGGCTGGAAGAACCGGAGAAGAACTGGAAATTCTCCGCGTCGGACATTCACGAACGGGAATTTTGGGACGATTACATGGAAGCTTACGAAGACATGATTCGAAATACCTCGACGCCCGATGCCCCGTGGTACGCGGTTCCGGCCGATAACAAGTGGTATACGCGGCTGGTGGTTGCATCGGCAATCGTCGACACATTGGAAGAACTAGATCTTAGGTATCCCAAAGTCAACACTGCCAAGCGCAAGGAATTGCAAGCCGCGCGGGCGGTGCTGGAGAAGAAGGAATAGCGCGATTCACTCAGTCAATAATCGCCTGGTAAGCCAGCGTGGGCACCTCCTTGTTAAGCAGCAAGTCGCCGGACGGATGCAGTTGCCCCATAGAGACGACGATCATCTCTTCTTTCGGGTCAACCGTGAAGGTGGTGTAGAAGAACCCGCCCCAGCTGAATTCCCCCGCCGACCCCAATTCAGAAAGCGGGGCTTTCACACCATCCACGCCGAAACCGAGACCAAAGCCCTGATCGGGACCAATCTTTCCCAATTGATCATGGGTCATGAGCTCAACCGATTTGCGGCTCAACAGTTGCTTGTTGCCGACCTTGCCGTTATCCAGCATCATCTGGCAGAAACGGGTGTAGTCTGCGGCAGTTGATACAAGGCCAGCCCCTCCGGAAAACAGTTTCTTGGGACCGCGGTACGGATAGTCCGCAGAATAGGAAAAGGCCCCTTCCGTGATTGGCGTGTCGGGGAAGCGATTGAGACCCTTATCCGCGTAATACGTGTATGCCGTGGCGAGCCTGTCCAGTTTGTTGTCGGGCGGGTAAAAGTAGGTATCCTTCATTCCCAGCGGTTCGAAAATGCGGGTGCGGAAGAATTCGTCTAGCGTCTTGCCGGATGCGACTTCCACCAAACGTCCCAGCACATCCACGCTAAGGCCATATTCAAACCGATCTCCTGGGTTGAAGAGAAGCGGAACTCCTGCAAGACGCCTGGTGCTGTCTTCGATCGTGCCGTCGTAGGGCAGCAGGCCGTGTGCCACATTTGCGGCTGCGTACGTGGGTCCGAGATCATCATTCCACTGGTAGGTAATCCCCGAAGTATGCCGCAGCAGGTCTCGAATCGTAATTTCTCTGCTGGCTGGGACCGAGTACGGACTGCCCGATGCCGGTTTGACCAGTACCTTCGGTTCTTTGAACTCCGGCAAGTATTTCGAGATGGGGTCTTCCAGCAGGAATCGACCCTCTTCGTACAGCATCATCACAGCAACGCTTGTGATGGGTTTGGTCATGGAGCAGATCCGAAACAGGGAATCGGTACGCATCGGCTTACCGACCTCGCGGTCCGCCATGCCCTGGGCCTTGAACCAGACCACCTTACCGTGCCGAGCCACCAATGTGACCGCACCTGCGATCCGCTTGTCGTCCATGCTGCGCTGGACAGCCGTGCCGATACGTTCCAGCCGTTCTGAGGAGAGTCCGACAGATTCCGGTTTCGCGCTGGGCAGTTCCTGCGCGACCACAGCAGTCAGGAAGAGCAAGCAGGGGACAACGAAATTCAATATTCTGCGGTTCATCGCTTCAAGTGACCTCATCCGTTAGCGGTCTTAACAGTTGGCGATTGTATAAGAAGATGGCTTGGCTCGACTCTCTCGCGGGTAGCTGCAGGAAATGTCTCGACCCCGAGTGACCCCGGGACACTGTTGTGTCTCAGCGGCTTGTCGCAAAGCGTATCGCGAATTGCTATTTCCGGTTGTTGAAACGTTAAAACATCTTTTCCCAGTCGTCCTTTCTCCCGTAACATATCGGTTCACCATTCTTCCCCCGGAGACAAGCAGATGTGTGTGATGGATCGCGTGATGAAGTGGATACTGGCGGCTTCAATGGTTGCAGGTTGTATGGCCGTTGCGCCTGCTCAGAATGCGACTGAGCGGAGCAGAAAACCTGCAACAGACGCCAAAACGGATGCTCAGGTAAAAGGGGACGATGCCTCCAAAACGGAGAACGAGGATCCTCTCTTTAAGGGGATGAAGTACCGCTCCATCGGTCCGTTTCGCGGTGGCAGATCACTGACGGCGGCAGGAATTCCGGGCGATCCGACCACCTATTATTTCGGCGCGACCGGCGGTGGCGTATGGAAGTCGACCGATGGCGCTCTCACGTGGACCTCGGTTTTCGACAAAGAGGGTACTTCATCGATTGGCAGCCTCGCCGTTGGCGCCTCGGACCCGAACACGGTATATGTCGGCACTGGGGAAGCCTGCATTCGCGGCAACATTTCGCATGGCGACGGCGTGTACAAGTCCATCGATGGCGGTAAGACGTGGAAGAATGTCGGCCTGCGCGACAGCCGATCCATCGGCAGGGTCATCGTCAATCCCAAGAACCCTGACATCGTTTTCGTCGCTGCCCTCGGTCACCCCTTCGGTCCCAACAGTGAGCGGGGTGTGTTTCGCACGCTGGATGGAGGGAAGAGCTGGGAGAAGGTCCTATATAAGGATGAGAACACCGGCGCCATCGACATCGCATTCGATCCCCACAATCCCAACATTCTGTATGCATCCTTGTGGGAAGCGCGCCGGACCCCGTGGAGTCTTTCGAGCGGCGGCCCCGGCAGCGGTCTTTATCGTTCGACCGATGGCGGCAGTACCTGGAAGCAATTACAGGAGCACGGCCTTCCCAAACCGCCCTACGGACGAATCGGCGTCGCCGTTGCTGCGAACTCGGACCGCGCTTATGCTCTGATCGAAGCGAAGGAAGGTGGTCTGTATCGCACGGACGACGGTGGCGATACCTGGCAGCTCGTCAATGGCAGCCACAGTTTCACGCAACGCGCCTGGTACTACATGCACATCATCGCCGATCCGCAGGATTCTGAGACCGTCTATATCTTGAACGTGGAGAGCTATAAGTCCTCGGACGGAGGGCGCACTTTCAACAAAGTGAAGGTGCCCCACGGCGACAATCACGGTCTGTGGATTGATCCGCAAAACCCGCGGCGGCTGATGGTCTCAAATGACGGCGGCGCCACTCTTTCTCTGGATGGTGGCAAGAGTTGGAGCCGCCAGGATAATCAGCCCACGGCGCAGTTTTACCATGTGATTGCAGACACGCGGACTCCGTACTATGTGTACGGTGCGCAGCAGGACAACAGCACCATCGCGATTGCGAGCCGCAGCGACGAAGGGACGATCAATCGCTCAAACTGGTATGACGTCGGTGGGGGCGAGGCCGGCTACATTGCGCCTTACCCTCCCGATCCCAACATCGTTTACGCCGGCGACTACGAGGGCAATCTCACGCGCTTCGACAAGCGCACCGGGCAAGTCAAGAACATTGGTGTGCAGCCCGAACTCTCTGACGCGCAGGGCGCGGCGAGTCTCGAGCATCGCTTTCAGTGGACCGCACCCATGCAGATTTCGCCGCACGATCCAAACACGCTCTACTACGGCGGCGAGCGCGTGTTTAAGACGACGGATGGCGGGATGCACTGGGAGGCGATCAGTCCTGACCTCACCCGCAATGACAAGGACAAGCAGCAAGCTTCAGGCGGGCCGATCACCATAGACGACACCGGCACGGAGTACTACGACACAGTCTTTTCTATTGCCGAGTCGCCTCTTACGAAAGGCGTGATCTGGGCGGGGACCGACGACGGACTCATCCAGCTCACTCGCGATGGCGGGAAAAACTGGGCCAACGTTACACCCAAAGATTTGCCGGAGTGGAGTCGCATCAGTTTGGTCGAAGCTTCACCACACGATGCGGGCACCGCCTACGTGGCGATTGATCGTCACCAGAATGACGATCTCCATCCCTATATCTACAAAACCGGCGACTACGGGAAGACCTGGACAAAACTGGGGAAGGGAATTCCTGACAACACATTCGTCCGCGCGGTTCGGGAGGATCCAAAGAAACGCGGCCTGCTTTACGCCGGCACCGAAACCGGTGTGTATGTTTCCTTCAACGACGGAGCCGACTGGCGTCCCTTGCAGCTCAATCTGCCGCGAACACCGGTGCACGACTTAGTCGTGAAGAATGACGATCTGGTTCTGGCAACGCACGGCCGGGCGTTCTGGATCCTCGATGACATCACGCCCCTGCGGCCATTCAGCGATCAGATTGCGAATACTGACGTCCATCTCTACACGCCGGCTACCGCTTATCGTTTTCACGACAACGAAGAGTCGGAGTCCGAGGCCAAACCTGTCGCTGTGGGCCAGAACCCGCCTCCCGGCGCGGTGGTCTACTACTACGCGAAGCAGACACCTAAGCAGGAAACGAAAATAGAGGTCCTCGATGCCGCCGGCAATGTCATTCGCAAATACTCCAGCAACAAGGCGAAGGATTTGCAAGAGCCCCTGGACCCAGACGACAAGAAGCCAGAAAAAGAAATCAAAACTGAGGCTGGGCTAAACCGGTTCATTTGGGATCTCCACTACGAAGGCGCCAGCGCTGTTTCCGACTACTACCTTTATGAGTACAAGGACGGCGCGCGCGGGCCGCTCGCGGTTCCCGGCCAGTACCAGGTACGTCTGACCATCGATGGCAAGAGCCAGACAGCGCCTCTCGAACTGAAGCTCGAACCGCGCGTCAACGTTGCCCAGTCGGATCTCGAGAAGCAGTTCAAGCTGCTGATCGACATTCGCGACGAGTTAAGCCGTGTTTACAACGCCGTGAACCAGATTCAGGATGTGCGCTCTCAGGTGAATGGACTCGCAAAGAGACTGCCGGATAACGGAAACGCGAAAACGGTAGTCACGGCGGCCAGCAGCCTGGACCAGAAGTTAGCCGCGGTGCGGGAGAAACTTATCAACCTGAACATAGCGGCAAACGAGGACTCGCTGGCTTACCCTCCGCAGATCGACGGCAAGCTGGCATATCTGGCAATGGCCGTGGGAGGACAATCGGACTCGGCCCCGACCGAGGCCTCTTACCAGGAGTTCGCCAAGCTGAAGAAACAAGCCGATGAGTACCTGGCTCGCTGGGAGGAGTTACAGCGTGCAGACGTCGCTGCGTTTCAAAAGCTTACTGGGGAACAAGGGATTCAGGCGATCGTGCTCCCCGCGGCTGGGGGAGGGGATCGTGCAGGTTCAGAACGTTAGCGAGAATCGGGCTAAGTCGGGTATGAGTTGACGGATAGCAGGGCGGATTGCGAGAGGTCGCTAGTTACTATTAAGTAAAATAACATGTGACTTCCGTGCTATGCCTATAGCACTTTTAGTTCATTGACCCACCGGTGCCCGGTTGCTACTGTGATCGTGTAACACGGGCTCCTGCTGCTCCCCTCCGTGCAAAGAAACATTGTGCATTTGGCGGGGTGAGTCATGAAAGTGATGCATCTGTGCTATGCGGCTATAGGGTTTGCGGTGGCACGGTGGATATTTCGGCGACGACCCGTACCGGTGGTCGACCCTGTAACCCGTTTTCGTACCTCGGGCCTTCTGTAAGACGTTTCGGGAAGAGAGTTTAGCGGGCGCGCGTCCCGTTGCGCGACACTTCGTTACGCGCGCCCGGTTGTTCCATTTCGCACCCTATCCCGGCTCGCCCAACTCTTCCAAAGTACTAGTACCAACGTGTACCTCTTAGTACTCCAAGCCACGTTCTCTCTGGGTACAATTTTCTCAGGCAGTACCTGGCTTATTGGTAGTGATTAACTGAGTTCGTCATTACCTGAGTGCAAGTGTGTGCCGCCCTGCCTGCGGCACAATGATCGGGGCCCTGCAATTTAGGCCCTTGCAATAACGATGAGTGTGACGAATCGGAAGCTTCGATTGTTGGTTGGCTTGTTGTTGGCGAGCCTGGCGTTGCCCCTCGCCGCCTTGGCGCAGGACGAGGGCGGCATGTCGTTGGGAGACCTCGCTCGGAGCCTTCGCAAGAGCAGGGAACTGCCCGCTCATTCGGTCATCGACAACGACAATCTGACGCAGGTGGTGGACGACGCAGAGACCCGGAAGTTAAGTGGGGCGTCTATGCTCTTCTCGATCGACGAAGCCGGCAAGGGTTTCAAGGTTTCGTCGCCGGATGTCACCTGTAGCCTGTCGTTCAGCGCGCAGGCCTCTTCGCTCCTTTCTGATCCATTTGTAGCGCAGGAGTTGCCGGCCGGTGAACTCCTCAAGCTTGACGGTCCGGCCAGTCTTAAGGACAACGCTCTGGAGATAAACGTCTACAACGGAAGCAGCTGGAGTCTGCGGGAAATCACCGTGGGCCTGACGATCGTACGCCATGACGCGTCAAGTCCGAGCGCGGCGAAACACCATGCTGGAAGGCTGATCCCCGCCTCCGCTATTGATCCAGAGACACCTGCACCCGTTGAAAAGCGGTCTGACATGACCGTGCTGTACCACTTGAAGGGAACCGCAGCGCCGTCGGCGACCACCATTTTCCGCGAAATCCTAGGCGGCAGTCCGATTTCTGATCAGGACTGGCATTGGGCTATCGTGCAAGCGAAGGGGATTCCGCCACAGCCAAAACTACCCGAGTAAGTTCGGCCGGCAGCCAAGATCTTACCCTCTACCGACGAGGGGCACGTCCTCCGATTTCCCACTTCTCAGGCTTCGATACGCGGCATCGAGGACTTCCTGATTCTGCCATCCTTCTTCTCCGGGAACGGGAAAGGGAGCCTTGCCTTCTACTGCGTCAGCGAAGGAATCTACCTGTGCGGCGTAAGCACGTTGGTTCGAAACGGTTTCGCTTTCCACCAGTAAGCCACCGCGACGCAGCTCCAGGGTAATCGGCCGCTCCACGTTTAAACCGTCTTCCGATCGAAGAACGCCGTTCTCCCCGACGATTTCCATTGGCGTTCGGTACTCTGCCCGCGTGGAGACCAGCACGGCTCCCAGCGTGCCTCGCGAAAAGTCCAGTGACACCACCGCCGCCGCTTCCACAGCGCCAGAATCAGGATCCGAGTGTCCGCGGGCACTTAATCGCACAACCTCGTCCTGCAGAATGTAGCGAAGAGTATCGATGCAGTGGACGCCAATGTCTGCAACTGGGCCTCCGCCTGACACCACAGGGTCGTTGATCCAGGTTCGAGCGTGACCACGACCCGGGAAAGAGAACTCGGAACGCGCAAAGACCGGTTTCCCGATCTGTCCCGCGGCTATGCGTTCTCTCAGACGGCGTGTACTCTCCTCGAAACGAAACACCTGCGCAATGCCTAGCAGGACGTTAGCCTCTCTTGAGGTATCAACCATGCGGCGGCATTGGTCTGCGTTCACCCCCATCGGTTTCTCGCACAACACCGGCTTACGACATTCCACCGCGAGCAGGACGTCTTGCAAGTGCTGTGCGTTCGGGGTAGCCACGAATACGGCATCGACCTCCGGCGACCGGCAGAGGGCTTCCGCCGAATCGAAAGCAAGGGGTACACCAAACTGACGCGCCGATTCCCGAGCCTTGTTGATGTCCCTACGGGACAAGGCGGCAACCGTGCAATTCTTGGCGAGGGCGAACCCCGGCATGAGCCTGCGGACCGCGTGGAGTCCAAATCCCAGAATCCCGAAACGAATCATGGTTACTTAGTATGACCCGCTAGTGTCATTGACTTGCCTTCGTCCGAAGCCTAACATGCCTGCCAACTTAAAGGCGTGTTCGGTGCAGATGATCGGCCAAACCCTAGGTCACTATCGGATCGTGGAACTCATAGGCTCCGGCGGCATGGGAGAGGTCTATCGTGCCACGGACGATCGACTGGCCCGTGATGTGGCATTGAAAATTGTTCGCCCCTCGTCCACTAGTGGCCAGGATCGTTTGCGGAGGTTTGAGCTGGAGGCGCGGGCCGCCGCAGCTCTTAATCATCCCAACATCGTGGCAATCTTCGACATCGGTGTATTCGAAGGCTGCTCGTACATCGTCTCCGAGTTGCTGGAAGGGCAGACTCTAAGGGAGCGACTGTCCGCGGGGCCTATGTCTGTCCGGCAAGCTGCGGAATACGGTCTGCAGGTGGCGCAGGGACTGGCCGCAGCTCACGAAAAACATATTGTCCATCGGGATCTGAAGCCGGAAAACCTTTTCGTCACGAAGGATGGTCGGGTCAAGATTCTCGACTTCGGCATTGCGAAGCTGGTCGACCAGGAAGAAGAGGACGAGTCAGTCGCGACCATGGCCACCCAGACCAAGTCTGGGATCGTCCTGGGTACGGTTGCCTATATGTCGCCGGAGCAACTGCGCGGGAAAGTAGTGGACCACCGCACAGACATCTTCAGCTTGGGGGCAATTCTTTATGAAATGCTCTCAGGTCGCCGGGCCTTTCCGGGTGAAACCAGCGTCGACACAATCACTGCCATCCTGAAGGAGGAACCTCCTTCCCTAACCGACCTGCGTCCCGAACTGCCGTCTGCCCTGGAACCCCTGATTGCGCATTGCCTGGAGAAGGATCCGAATAACCGTTTTCAGTCTGCGCGCGATCTGGCCTTTGCCTTGAGCGCGGTCGCGAGTAGTTCCACCAGTAAGACCGTGGTGGCGCTGCGGGCTATCAAGTCGAGGTCGCGGAAGAGGCTCGTCGTCCTGACGGCTGTCGCGGGCGTGCTAGCCGTTGCGGGCATTCTGTTTGGCTTCAAGCTGGGAGAGAAGACAGAGACGCTTGTTTACCGGCGGCTGACCTTCGAGCGAGGCACGGTTTACTCCGCTCGCTTTACCTCGGACGGTCGAAATGTGATTTACGGGGCCTGCTGGAACACTCAGCCGTTAAGGCTTTACACGACCGTTGCGGATGCACCGATGGAGCGGCAGCTGGACGTGGGTGACGGGCAATTGCTTGCCATCTCGCGTTCGAATGAACTCGCCCTCGAATTGCACGGAATCCATGGGGAACGCGTGGCAGTTGTCGATGGCACGCTTGCCCGGACGCCCCTGGCTGGGGGTGCCCCTCGCGAACTTCTCGAACATGTGCGATGGGCCGATTGGGGGCCCAAGGGAGACCTTGCTGCAGTCTACTCGGCGGGGACAAGAATTCTGCTGGAATATCCCCTCGGGAAACTCCTCTACGAATCTTCCGGCTGGATTAGCAATATCCGTGTCTCCCCGGGTGGTGACAAAGTAGCCTTCATGGAGCATCCGGCTTTTTGGGATGATCGCGGTACGGTAGAGGTCGTCGACTTGGCGGGGCGGAAGACTACGTTGTCTTCAGGGTGGGAATCGGAGGACGGCCTCGCATGGAACCCGCGAGGCGATGAGGTCTGGTTCACTGCAATCGAGAAGGGATACAACCGTCGATTGATGGCGGTCGACATGGGAGGACATCTTCGAACTGTTTTGAGCGTGCCGGGAGGACTCACCTTACACGACATAGCCCAGGACGGGAATGTGCTCGTCACACTCGATAATGAGCGCGTCGCGATGGAAGCGTCGATCCCTGGCGGCCAGGATACGCAGGATCTATCCTGGTATGACTGGACACTGGCCAAGGATATCTCGCGTGATGGTCAGTGGGTTTTGTTCGAAGAGAGCAGCGAGCCTGCCGGACAAAACTATGTTGTAGGTATTCGCAAGTTTGACGGCTCTCCGCCAGTTCGACTTGGCGATGGCAGTTCCGGAGGATTGTCTCCTGACGGGAAGTGGGCGTTGTCTATCTTTACTGGTGCGCCCGAGCATGTGACGCTGCTTCCAATCGGCCCGGGCCAGCCCCGCGACATCCCTTTGCACGGGCTGGAAAATATCCAAAACGGTTCCGCCCATTTCTTCCCAGACGGCAAACGGATACTAGTCAGTGCCAATCACCCGGGGCATCGTGCCCGTACCTACATGCAGGATCTCGACGGTGGAAAGCCCGTACCAATTACGCCGGAAGGCATGCTGGCAAAATTTGTTTCTCCTGACGGACGCTACGCCGCCGGGGTTGGCGCCGACAAGGGCCTGATGGTATTCCCGCTGGACGGTGGCTCACCACAACAAGTTCCTGGGCTGCAGCCCGGGTATTCGCTGATCCAGTGGTCGAAGGACAGCAAGGGCTTATACATCTATCAAGGGGGCGAACTGCCCGCAACGATTTACAAGGTTGATGTCGCATCCGGAAGGCGGGAATTTGTTCGTACCGTTGTTCCCTCGGAGCATGCCGGTGTGGTTTCAGTGGCGCCGATTGTGCTCAACACAGACGCGTCGCGTGTCGTCTACAGCTACTACCAGAGGCTATCCGCTCTGTACAACATTGCCGGCTTGAAGTAAGGGGCTCGCGGCAAATGCATGCTCAGTTGAGCGAGCCCGTGAAATCCTCTCGAACATAATGGAAGAAGATGGAGGTGGATGTGCTCCGCTCAGGCAGGCGATGCCGATAGTGTGGTATCTCGCGGCCTCGATAGAGAAGAGCATCCCCTAGCGCCTGATAGACCTTGACCGTTCCTGACCGTGTTTCCAGATACAGAGGCCATGGAGTTTGCATCGCGGGCTCGGGAGCGTAGTCCAGGCACAACGTGATGCTGAACTCACACTGCTCGCGGTCAGCATGCTTGCGCAACATTGCCCCACTCTGGTAGGACGCCACGTACACATAAGACGGTTTCACGGGCTCTCCAGCGATGTCGGTAACCAGCGGCGCCAGATGGCGATGGAAGAATCGGGCGACTAGATCGTTGTGCAATCCGTAGCGCAATGGACTTTCGTTGTCCCATCCGGCTTTTCCCGTTCGTATCAGCTGCCGGTAGTAACGACGCAGTGCTGCGAGGTGGAAGGGGTGGATCAGTCCTCCGACCGGCACGTAACCGTTCGGGAAAGCTTTCCTGCAATGCAAAACCGCCTCGGCCCAACTCTTGCGCTGGCGCGCCCTCGAGTCGTGTTCGAGCAATATGCCAGCTTTGGCTAGCACCCACCGAGCCCACTCCGGCAGACCCAGAGGTTCGGGA
>Ga0075017_100000385_pt1 | contig 24174 bp, 19 predicted proteins | sample AleBraG_ABR_2012_FD_71475 | JGI IMG/M metagenome (GOLD analysis project Ga0075017, IMG submission 71475) | Freshwater sediment microbial communities in response to fracking from Pennsylvania, USA - Alex Branch Run_MetaG_ABR_2012 | ecosystem: Environmental > Aquatic > Freshwater > Creek >... | reverse complement strand
TCTCACATGTGTATGCAATGTCCAAGACCATGGATAAGGACCGCAAGACCATCCAAGGCGTTCAAACCGCACTGAAAACGGCGAAGGAAAGCTGGAAGAAGGATGGTGGAAAAATCGGGGAGACGAAGATTCCGGAGGAAGTCCTGACCGCCACTGATGAACTGCAGAAAAAAGTGGACGCGGTGGCGGAGAAGTTTGTACGGGAAGAAGGCGGGCTCGGCAACGCAGGGCCGCCATTCGAATGGAAGCCCGAACCGCTGCCGAATCAGGTGCAGGGTTTGCTCTCGGAACTGGACGATGTTTCCACAGCGCCGAGTAGCAGCCAGCAGGATTGGATTACGGAACTGGCGCCGCTGGTGTCCGATGCTTCCGCGCAGGTAAAGAAAATTGCGGAACAAGACCTGCCTGCATTGAATAAGAAAATGAACGAAGCGGGATTGCCGCACATCGTTCCAGCAAAGCCCCAGCCACGCGGAGGCAGAGGCGGTTCCGAACAGGACAATGACTAAGTTGCGGGGCTCAGAGGAATCAAGGCATTTCAGGCCTGCTGAGTGAGATTTAGAACCAAGAGCCCGCCGAAACGTTTTCGGGATTCTTGCGTCAAAGCGGTGTATAACGGTGTGCCTTGCAACGGCAAAATGATGCGCCGTTCCCGAGACCAATTTCTCTTAGGATCAGTTTCAATTCAATTCACGGAGGAACTTCAGAATGAGCGCGAAATGGCCCTTCCTGAGCGGTACTTGTGTTCGATTTGCATCGATTTCGTTTGCCGTGTTCCTTGTAATGGGGCTTGCGGGAGCGCCTACGGTGCTCGCCGGAGCGGGCCCTGCCGTCCAGGAAAAGGACAAAAAGGACGACAAGAAAGATGAAAAGAAAGACGAGAAAAAGGGCCTCCAGTTAAAGTCTGACCGCAAAGTGGAGTTCACGACGGACGAAGGAACGTGGCTTTCGCTGGACGTCTCTTCCGACGGAAAGACCATCGTGTTCGAGTTGCTCGGCGACATTTATACGTTGCCGATCGAGGGAGGCCAAGCGAAGCTGATTGCCGGCGGGATGGCGTTTGACAGCCAGCCGAAGTATTCGCCTGACGGAAAATGGATCGCGTTTATTTCAGACCGCGATGGCAGCGAAAATATCTGGATCATGAACGCCGACGGGACCGAACCGAAGCAGGTTTCCAAGGATCCAAACAGTCAGTTCGCCTCTCCGTCGTGGGCGCAGGATGGGAAATACGTTTTTGTTTCCAAGGCGAATTTCGGCATCGGGTCCCGCGAAATTTGGATGTATCACGTCGAAGGCGGCACGGGGATTCAGATCACAAAGTCCAAACCCACACCGACCACGCCCAGGAGAGAACGGCCCAATGCGATGGGAGTAGTTGCCTCTACGGACGGAAAGTATCTCTACTTTGCCGAACGGCACGGACCTTTTTCGTATAACCAAATGTTTCCGCAATGGGTGATCAAGCGCAAGGACCGCAAGACCGGCGACGAAGACGTGATCATCGAGCAGCCAGCAAGTGCCTTCCGGCCCCTGGTATCTCCCGATGGCAAGATGCTTCTCTACGTGACTCGCTACGAGACCGAATCCGGGCTGCGGGTGCGCAATCTCGAAACCGGGGAGGACCACTGGGTGCGCTATCCAGTGACGCGGGATGACCAGGAAGCGCTGTTTAGCCGCGACCTTTTCCCCTCTTATGCGTTTTTGCCTGGTGCGAAGGAGATCGTTTATAACCAGGACGGCAAGATCCGCCAGTTGAATTTGGAGACCGGGTCAGAGAAGATTATTCCGTTCACCGCCAAAATTTCCCAGGAACTGGGACCGAAGCTGGATTTCCCTCAAAAGGAAGAAGTAGGTCCCGTTAGAGTGCGATTGATCATGGATCCCATGGAATCGCCGGATGGCAAGAAACTCGCTTTCTCCGCCATGACGCACCTCTACACACTAGAGGTTAGCAATGGTAAGCCTCAGCGCATGACGTCTGGGAATTCCACCGAATTTCAGCCAGCATGGTCGCGGGACGGGAAGTGGATTGCTTATGTGAGCTGGAACAGCACCGGCGGGCAACTCTGGAAGATTCCTACGGCGGGCGGAGCACCGGTGCAGCTGTCGAAGTCACTGGGGGTCTATAGCAATCCTACGTGGTCGCCGGACGGCTCGAGAATCGTGCTGCTGCGCGGTAATGTCTACGACCGCGAGAACAGCGGATTAGATTTCGGGCAAACTGGGAATGCCGACCTGGTGTGGGTGTCATCCGATGGTGGTGATTCCAACCTGATATTGCCCGCCCGGGGAGCGGGGGGCCCGCACTTCGCAAACGAAAAGGACCGCATTTACGTTTACACGCCTCAGGGACTGGTGTCGTTGCGTTACGACGGAACGGACCGGCGCACGCATCTCCAAGTCAAAGGTCAGGGCATCTATTTTGCGGACGAACCCGTTGCGGCGGACGACATCCAACCGAGCCCGGATGGCCAGTGGGCGCTGGCGCACGTGATGAACCAACTCTATTTGCTTCCACTGCCCGCGACAGCCGGCGAAGCCCCAACCGTCAATGTGACGTCGGCATCGATTCCGGTGAAGAGGCTGACCGATATCGGCGCGGATTATTTCGGCTGGGCTGACGGAGGAAAGACGATCACCTGGGCCGTGGGCGCGAGCTATTTCCGGCAACCGCTGGCGTCGGTATCCTTCGAGCCGCCAAAGGAAGAAAAGAAAGACGGCGAGAAGAAAGAAGGGGACAAGAAAGAAGGGGACAAGAAAGAGGCCGAAGCCAAGGACGCAGTGAAGAAAGATGCCGGGTCAACCGCGGAAGCCAAGAAGGAAGAGAAGAAACCTGAGAAGTTCAAAGAGCAGGAAAAAGACGTCACGGAAATCGCGGTGGATCTGGAACTTCCGCGCAAGACACCGAAGGGGACCATCGTGCTGCGCGGCGCTACTGTCGTTACCATGAAGGGTGGCAAAGAGGACGAAGTCCTGAAGAATGCCGACGTCGTCGTGGAAAACAACCGCATCAAGAGCGTCGGGCCCAAGGGCGCTGTTCCCGGGGGCGCCAAAGTCTTCGATCTCCGCGGCAAGACCATCACGCCCGGCTTTGTGGACACTCACGCGCACTGGATTGAGATTCGCCGAGGCATTCTGGATACGCAGAACTGGTCGTTCCTGGCCAATGTGGCGTACGGTGTGACGGCTGGGCTTGACGTGCAAACCTTCACGAACGATATGTTTGCTTACCAGGATCTGGTAGATACGGGGGACATCATCGGGCTGCGCGCTTACTCAACCGGGCCCGGAGTTTTCTCCGACAATAACTTCCAGTCCGCGCAAGAAGTGAAGGGCGTGCTGACAAAGTACAAGAAGTATTACGGCACTCACAACATCAAGAGTTACATGGTCGGCAATCGCAAGCAGCGCCAGTACATGGTCGAGGCGTCGAAGGAACTGGAGATGATGCCGACCACGGAAGGCGCGCTGGACCTGAAGCTCAATTTGACGCACGTCATTGACGGATTCCACGGCAACGAGCACACCCTGCCGATCACGCCGCTCTATAACGATGTGGTGCAAATGTTCGCAAAGTCCGGAATTGCCGAGACGCCAACCCTGATCGTGAACTATGGCGGTCCGTTTGGCGAAAACTATTGGTTTGAGAATTCGGAGGTGCACGATAACGCCAAACTAAACCGATTCACGCCACACCGGATTCTCGACGAGGCCACCAAAAGGCGCGAAGGCTGGTTCCGCAAGGATGAATACGCGTTTCCCAAGCTGGCCGCGCAGATGGCGAAACTGGTAAGGGCCGGGGGGCTTGTAGGAATCGGGAGTCACGGTGAGCTGCAGGGGCTCGGATACCACTGGGAGATGTGGATGCTGGCTTCGGGCGGAATGACTCCGCTGGAAGTCCTGAAGTGCGCGACCATCAACGGGGCGCATATCGTGGGCAGGCCGAATGAAGTGGGCAGCCTTGAGACAGGGAAGCTGGCGGACCTGGTGATTTTTGACCAGAACCCGCTTGACGACATCCACAATACGAACACCATTCACTGGGTGATGAAGAACGGCGAACTCTTCGAGGGAGACACGCTCAACCAAGTCTGGCCCGAACAGAAGAAACTGGAGCCGCTATTTTTCTGGAACAATTATGACGTTCCGAAATCGGGCGATCCCTTGAGCTACGGGAAACCAACCCAGCCGTAGATGTTCGTTGATCTCAAAAAACCTGGGCGCCCTTTAGTGAGGCGCCCTTTTTTTGTTGGAGAGTCTACTCATGTGCGCTTATTGTTTTTCGGCTGCATTGGCGTGCATCGAACGATACCATTCAAACGTGCGCTCCAGCCCCATTTCGAGACTAATCTGCGGGTCGTAGGCGAGGAGCTCCCGGGCTTGGGAAATGTCAGCCTGAGAGTCGCGGATGTCGCCATCCCTGGGGGGCTCGAACTTTGCTTCCAGCGTCTTCCCCGTAATTTTGGATAAGGACGTGAGGACATCGTTGAGGGAGACCCGGGCTCCACAGCCAACATTAAAAACCTTGCCGGAGACGTTTGGAGCTTCACATGCCAGGAGGTTTGCCTGCACGGCGTTGTCTACATACGTGAAATCGCGAGTCTGCTTGCCGTCGCCGAAAATCACCGGCTGAGTATCCTCCAGAAACGATGAGCAGAATTTCGCGAGGACACCCGAATAGGGAGAGCTGGGATCCTGCCGCGGACCGAATATATTGAAATATCGAAGAGAGACATTTTCAAGGCCGTAGCAGCGGCCAAAGGTCTGCGCGTAGAGTTCGCCAGCATACTTGGTTACGCCATAGGGAGAGATAGGCTGCGGCTGCATCGATTCCGACTTGGGGAGTGTCGGCGTTTCGCCGTAAGCCGAGGAGGAAGCCGAGAAAACCACGCGCTTCACCTTTATCTCTTTTGCGGCCACCAGAACGTTCAATGTGCCATCAATGTTAATGCGGTTCGTTTCGATGGGGTCTTTCACCGAGCGCGGAACGGAAGTGCGCGCGGCCAGATGCAAAACGTATTCGGCTTCATGCATGGCCTTGCGGACCACTTCAATGTCGGAGATGCTGCCCTTGATGAAGGTAATCTTGTTGCGGCTCTCGGCAAGATTATCTTCCTTGCCGGAAGAGAGATCGTCGAGAACAACCACGCTGTGTCCGCGGCGGACGAGTTCGTCCACGGTATTCGAGCCGATAAATCCGGCGCCGCCTGTTACGAAGTAGCGCATGCGTGAATTCCTCCTGCTCCGGTGACCGTAATTTGGCCAGTTGGCGGAGTTGCGGCGGATGCCTGCCGCGTAAGCCTTGGGTACAAGCCAGGGAAGGACGCTTGGCTTGCGTTTTGATACGCTTTAAGTTCGCGGTGGGACCGGCAGGCGCTGCCGGGGGAGCTCCGCGCCCAAAACAACATTGTACGACGGAAGGTGGAAGTCCGCGGGAAACTTTCGTTAGGGGCGTCTTACGACCGACATGGGAAAGAAGATGGCAGCGGGAATCGCGGTGCTCGCGGCAGTTGGATGCGCGGGAGGAGGATATTACTGGTTGCGGGCGAGGGAAGAACAGAAATTGCGGGCCGTCATGGCAGCCGAAGAGGCGCCAACAAGGCCGGAGGCCTTCGTTCCGAAAAGCTCAGCGCCGGGCGACAGGCCTGCATCCCTCAAGCATGAGATGGTCAAGCCAGAACACAGCGTTCAGCCCCCGGAGGCGCCCCTGAGGGAAGGCGAATCGCTGGAATTCAGCGCCAGCGTCTCCCAAGTGAGCAACGTAGCCAGTTTGAAGCTCCAAGTGGCGGATCGCCAGACGTTTGCAGGGAAGGAAGTGTGGCATCTTCGCGCTTTCGCACACACGCAAAACGCGCTTCGCATGATTTTCGAGTTGGACGATCGATTCGAGTCCTACAGTGACGCCAATTCACTGGTAAGCGAGCAGTATGAGATGCACCTGAGCGAGCGCGGACAAAAAGTGGAATCCGTGCAACGGATGATTTCTTCAGCGAAGGAGCCTGCACCTCCGAACACGACAGCGGCAAGAGTCTTGCCAGGTACGCGCGATCCGTTGGGAATGATGCAGTTTTTGCGGACCACCGACTGGTCGAAGACGCCCGAAGTCCATAGCCCGGTTTACGACGGGCACAAACTCTATGAAGCTCAGGCAAGACTGATTGGCAAACGCCTGGACGTTTCGGTTCCCGCCGGGAATTATAAGGCCTCGAAGATCGAGATTCGCGTGTTCGAGAATGGAGTGGAGATGAAGGACGCGTCGTTTCAACTTTTTCTTGCCGAAAACCAGGACCGTACGCCCGTCTTGCTGGAAGCGACCATGCCGTTTGCAACGGCGCACGTGGAACTGGCCAAAGTACAGTAGAGAGGCTCCAGCCGAGTGTTGGCGAGAGAATTATGTCTCGGCAATCAGTTGTTCGATGAGCGAACAGGCGATGTGACCGATGGTGATATGCGCTTCCTGAATGCGTTGAGGATCTCTTGACGGGACATTGAGCAGCAGGTCCACTTTGTCCGCGAGTTCCCCTCCCGTTTCACCCGTCAACGCGACTACATAAGCCCGCTTAACGCGGCCAGCCACAATCCCGCGGACGATATTGGGGCTTTTACCGCTCGTGGAAAGCGCAACAAGTACGTCCAGCGGTGCAACGAGCGATTCAATCTGGCGGGAGAAGATGAACTCAAAGCCGTAGTCGTTGCCGGCAGCGGTCAGGACCGAGGGATTCGATGTCAAAGCCAGAGCGGCCAGCCCTGCGCGTTCGGTACGGAGCCGGACGACGAGTTCAGCGGCAAGGTGCATGGCATCCGAAGCGCTGCCGCCATTCCCGAAGAAAACGATCTTTCCGCCCGCGCGGAGCGATGCGGCAGACTTCTCCGCGAACCGCAAGATGCCCGCTACTAACTCATCGGAAAAATTCTGCTTAACACGAACGCTATCCTCAAGCTGACGGCGAATTTCGTCTGTGGTGCTGGGCATGGCGACCTAACAAAGAACAATTTTATGGCGATTGCGAAGCACACGTCGCGTCGCATTGCGTGTGTCAATCACGAGTTTGCACGAATCGGCGATGGCTTCGTAGTCGTAGCTGGAATGATCCGTCGCAATGATGACAGCGTCATAAGTCCCCATTGTTTGCGGGTTCAGCGGCACAGACTTCATGTTCTCGTAATTGTAATGACGCATCTTGTGGAGTTTCGGGAAGTAGGGGTCGTTGTAATCGAGCTGAACGCCGCGTTGCAGCAGGAGCTGCATGATCTTCAGAGAAGGCGACTCGCGCAGGTCGTCTACATCCTTCTTGTACGCCACGCCCAGAATCAGGATGCGCGAACCCTTCATGCTCTTCTTGTTATCGTTCAGGGAATTCGCCACGGCATCCACCACGTGATAGGGCATGGCCGTGTTCACTTCGCCGGCCAGTTCGATAAAACGAGTGGCGAAATCATATTCGCGAGCTTTCCAGGAGAGATAGAACGGGTCCACGGGGATGCAATGTCCTCCGAGTCCGGGGCCGGGATAGAAGGGCATGAAACCGAAAGGCTTTGTGGCTGCCGCATCGATCACTTCCCAGATGTCAATGTTCATGCGGAGAGATAGCTGTTTGAGTTCGTTGACCAGCGCGATGTTCACGCAGCGGAAGATATTTTCGAGGAGCTTGGCCATTTCCGCGGCGCGAGTGGAACTTACGGGGACAACTTTTGCGACCACCTGTCCGTATAGGGACTGAGCTGCGCGCCCGCTAGGAGGATTCAGGCCGCCTACAACTTTAGGGATTTGCGCCAATCCGAAGTGCTTGTTGCCAGGATCTTCGCGTTCCGGGGAGAAAGCGAGGAAAAAGTCGCATGGAATATTTTCATTGTCAGGGCCCGAAGCGATCGAGCAGCGCAAGCCGCTCTTTTCCAGGATGGGCAAAACCAGTTCTTCGGTGGTGCCGGGGTAGGTGGTCGATTCCAGAACGACTAATTGGCCGCGCCGCAAGTGCGGATAAATGGAAGTTGCCGTCTGCTCCACGTAGCTCAAATCCGGTTCGCGGCGCTCATCGAGGGGGGTGGGAACGCAGATCAGAATCGCGTCCGCATCTTTCAGTTTTGCGAAATCGGTTGTTGCATTGAAATGCTTGCTGTTGACGTACTGCTGGATTTTGCTTTGTGAAATATGCTCAATGTATGATTTCCCGGCATTCAGCATGGTGACTTTTGTCGGGTCTGTGTCGAACCCGGTCACCTTGTGGCCTGCTTCCGCAAAGCGCAGGGCCAGGGGGAGGCCCACATAGCCGCAGCCGATAATTCCCACTTTCAACTGCGCACCCTTGAAAAATTCCGGTCTGCGATCGACTGGCATGTATTGCGATGCACTCCTCACTCTAGGCGTCCGTCTGGACGGTCCTTAGTTTCGCGATTTCGGGGATACCGCGATGTCTCTGACGACCGAGCAGCTAGCGGGCCAAGAGCCTACTCCAGCAGAACGCATTCATCTTAGCAGGTATTCCTAAATCGGAAAAACCGCTGATGCCAACCGGGTTAAAGGACGTTGATGAGTGGTCGCTGGACAGGCCAATAGAGTGAAGGATAGAGTGACACTCGAGGTGAATGGAAACTGGTGAATTCACTCACGGAAAACTCATGAACGGCATCGTGATCATGCTCGGCCTGATTGTAGGCGTGCTTGTGGGCTTGCTAGGCATTGGCGGCGGGGTGGTCCTCGTGCCGGCGATGGTCTTACTCTTGCACATGGATCAGCATCTTGCGCAAGGAACTTCGCTCTTCATTCTGTTGCCTCCCATTGGCCTAGGTGCTCTGCGTGAGTACTGGAAGCGTGGTCAAGTTGATCTGCGCGCCGGAATTTTATGCGCTGCGGGAATGCTAGCAGGTGCATACGGCGGCAGCAGGATTGCGATGCCGATTCCGTCGCAAAACCTGAAGGGACTGTTCGGGGTGTTCCTGATGCTCGCCGCTTATCTACTCTGGCGGAAAGCACAGCTCGCAAGCAGTTCTGCGGCTAGCTCAACGGAGGAATTCAGTGGCTGAAGGTAAGACCCGCGATCTCGCGATTCTCGGTGTGGCTTGCATTTGCGGCATCGCATCGGGGATGTTCGGCATTGGCGGCGGCGTCCTTCTTGTCCCCCTGCTTGGACTGCTTTTTGCTTTCACCCAGCACCGCGCCCAAGGAACAAGCCTATTGGCGCTGGTGCTTCCTACTGGAGCCCTCGCTCTGATGTCTTATGCGAAGGGCGGGTTCGTTTCCTGGAAAACGGGGTTGCTGTTGATCCCTGGAGTATTTCTGGGGGGCGTGATGGGCGGATCGCTTGCCAAGAGAATCAATCCAAAACGAATGCGAGAAGTTTTCGCTGCGATATTATTCTTGCTCGGCGCATGGCAAGCGATCGCTGCCTGGGCGCACTGAGGGCGACGAACCAGATGGTTGATCTGCACTGCCATATTCTCCCCGGATTGGATGATGGCCCCGCTGAAATGGATGAGTCCGTGGCCATGGCGGAATCCGCGATTGCGGACGGCATTACGCATATTGTCGCCACGCCTCACGCAAGCCATGGTTTTGCGTTCAATTATCAGCGTACCAGAGAGCTTCGTGATGAACTGCAGGAGAAAGTTGGCGACCGATTGAAGCTGGCCACCGGCTGTGATTTTCATCTCAGTCCGGAGAATCTGCTGGCCCTCCGAAAAGATTCAGCGCCGTTCTGCATCCACCAGAAGAATTACCTGCTGGTGGAGCTCAACCAAGTCTCGATCCCGCCTTCGATGGATCAGACGCTCCATGAACTGCAGTTGGCGGGATTACGCCCGATTATCACGCATCCAGAGCGCAACACACTTTTGCGATCGCGCCCCGAGCAATTCAGAGGCTGGATTCGTCAGGGGTGCTTCGCACAGGTTACCGGAGGAGCCCTCACCGGTTTTTTCGGCCCCTCAGCTCAGGCTGTGGCAGAGAGCTGGATCGCCGGAGGACTCATTCACTTTGTTTCGAGCGATGCGCACGGCACTCGCAGGCGCGTATTGAACCTTCGACCGGCCTTCGACGCCGTACTCCATAAATTTGGCCCGGAAACCGCAAGAGCGCTATTTGAGGAGAATCCACTCGCTGCCTTTGAAGGAGGGGAACTTCCTCATATTCCGGAAGTTTCAGACGCACCAGTGAAGCTTCGGAGGAAGTGGTTTTTCTTTTCTTGATTCCTAGATTCCTTCAGCAAATGGCGGTCGGAGCGTTAGCGCGTGGCGGCGCAATTCGTTTTCCGGCGCAAGAAAGTAGGGCCAACTCTTACCGGTCACTTTGGTGATTAAAAGCTCTCCAAGCTAAACTGATTGTTTCATTTGCTGAGGAGGAAGCATGCGGGCAGTGGTTACTGGCGGAGCGGGATTCCTGGGTTCGCATCTCTGCGACCGGCTCCTCGATGAAGGGTGGGAAGTCCTGGCGCTGGACAATTTCATCACCGGAGTTCCGGCGAATGTCAGCCATCTAAGGAAAAATAAGAGATTTCTATTGCAAAAGGCTGACGTCAGCAAACCGCTGAAAGTGCCTGGAAAAGTTGGCTACGTTCTCCACTTCGCTTCGCCAGCAAGCCCGCCGGACTATCTGAAGCACCCGATCGCAACGATGATGGCCGGCTCGGTGGGCACAAAAAATGCCTTGGACCTTGCGCTGGCAAAGAATGCGAAGTTTTTCTTGGCATCCACCAGCGAGTGCTACGGAGACCCTGAGGTTTCGCCGCAACCCGAAGATTATTGGGGAAACGTAAATCCTGTGGGACCTCGCGGCGTGTACGATGAGGCGAAGCGGTTCTCTGAAGCCATGACCATGGCCTATCACCGCTATCACGGCGTGGAGACGCACATCGTTCGAATCTTTAATACCTACGGCCCGCGCATGAGGCTGAACGACGGCCGCGCTTTGCCTAACTTTGTGTATCAGGCCCTGTGCGGAAATCCACTGACAATTTACGGAGATGGAAAGCAAACACGCAGTTTTTGTTACGTCTCGGACCTGATGGAGGGAATCTACCGTTTAATGATGTCTGACGAGCGTCTGCCGGTAAACGTTGGCAATCCAACAGAGATTACGATTCTGGAATTTGCTGAACGGATTAGAATGCAGTTTGAAAATCCGCCGAAAATTGTGTTTGAGTCACTGCCAGAAGACGATCCCAAGCGGCGCTGTCCAAACATCTCGAAAGCCAAGCGCATTCTGAAATGGGAGCCTGAGGTCGGATTGGATGAAGGTTTGAAGCTGACGCTGGCCTATTTCAGAGCGATTTTCGACAAGCGCTGAGCAGAATTGAGAGATCAGATCCCGAAGCCCGTGCCAGCGAGGCCCCGGGTCGCGAGGTTCCAGATACAGGAATTCAATCCCTGCCGAACGAATAATACTCAAAGCCTTTTTCACGCATTTCTTGCGGGAGGTAGAGGTTTCTGCCGTCAATCACGAGTTTGCGCGCCATCGTTTTTCCCGCGCGGTCCCATTCGAGTTTACGGAACTCGTCCCATTCCGTGCAGATCAGCGCGGCATCGGCGCCCTTCAGCGCCTCGTAAGCGTCTTTGTGATAGTGCAGTTGGGGAAAGAGAGTTTTCGTTCGGGCCATGGCTTCCGGATCGGTGACATGAATCACCGCGCCCTCTCCAATGAGTCTTCTTACCACTTCCAGTGCGGGCGCGAAGCGAATGTCGTCGGTATTGGCCTTGAATGCCAGTCCAAGCACTGCCACGTGTTTGCCCTTTATAACCCATAGGGCCTCGCGGATCTTTTCAAAGAAGCGTTCGATGCGCTGCTTGTTCACATGTTCGGTTGCTTTCAGCATTTCAAAATCCACGCCGACGGTAGCGGAAAGATGGATGAATGCTTGCACATCCTTGGGGAAGCAGAACCCTCCATATCCAAGCCCAGCTTTCAGGAATTGACCTCCGATTCGCGGGTCTAGCCCCATCGCATGAGTCACCTCTTCGACGTTTGCACCAATTTTCTCGCAGAGGTCGGCAATGACATTCGCGTAGCTGATCTTTAGCGCTAGAAATGAATTGGAAGCGTGCTTGATCAACTCCGCGCTGTTGATCGTGGTGACAAGGAATTCTGGTGCGTGGCCAGGCGGGCATGCGCCATTGTGAACGGGGCAATGAAAGCTCTTCTCCAGAATCGGCTTGTAGATTTCGCGAAGTTCCGCTGCTGCGGAAGGATCCTCGACGCCCACCACGATGCGGTCCGGATGGAAAAAATCTCCAACGGCGGTTCCTTCACGCAGGAATTCAGGGTTCGATGCCACACGGAATTTCATACCCCCGCTGCGCGAGTAGGCCTCAAGCGCCCGGCTAAGAGCAAGACCCGTGCCCGCGGGCACAGTGCTCTTCTCGATGACGAGCTTCGGCGTACGCGCTTCAGCGGCAATTTGGCGGGCAACGTGGTCGATAGCGGAGAGGTCCGCCTCGCCGGACTCTTTTGGAGGAGTTCCCACGCAAATAAATATGGCTTCGCCATCTCTGATGGCTTTTGCGGCATCCGCGGTGTAGGAGATGCGCCCTGCTTTTCCCGCGGAGGCAAGAATTTCTGCCAGATGTTGCTCGTAAATCGGCACGCCGCCGGCTTTCAACTTCGCTACGCGCTCGGCGTCAATATCGGTGCAAACGACTTCATGGCCTGCCTCCGCGAGGCAAGCTCCAGTGACCAGACCTACGTATCCGCAACCAATGACTGAAAGGCGCAAGAGGGCTCTCCCTACAGACTGTCGGAAAAGACACCAACGTTTTTCAATGGCAAAGCTGCAATTCTCTATTGTGACTGAAGCGGCTGTAAGAAAAAAGCTGCTGCTCTCTGATGATTATCTAAGCCTGGCTGCAAGCAGTAGAACGAAGGGCTGTTCTTGACCGGTATGCATCCAGCACACCCTCTGACTATCCTCGAAAACTTCTGCCCATCAGCAGCCCGCGCAAGCCAAGCAGAGCGAGCTTGGGTTTGCGGCGCACAAGATTCCATAGCAGCCGCGTGGATTCGTCGCGGTTAATACTTCCAAGCGACTCTTGCATGGAGCCATCGAGCAGATCCACGAGTTGCGAGTAGTCACTCTGCCGAAAGCGGTGCAAAGCCCTTCGGATCAGCCAATGCGTAGCCAGTTCCTTTCTTAACACTGATAATTCCTTGCTTCGGCCCTCCTGGAGGAGCGCTTGAGCCACTCCCAGTGCGCCGCGAAAACCTGTGACTATTCCGCCGATGGTGGAGACTTTTACCTGCGCGGCAGCATCTCCCACCAAATAGACTTCGCCGTTTCCTATTTGCCGCCGAATGGGAATCCAGCGCCGATAGACGGGGACTCGCGCGCCCTGCCACTCCAGTGGCTCCATTCCTTTACGTTCCAGGAATCGCTCGAAATACTTTCGCGTGTCTTGGCCATTCTCGCCGATCACTCCCAAAGCTCCACGGTCCGGCGACTCTGGCACCAGCCAGTAAAAATAGGGCGTATCGTCAGGGACGAACCACACGCGCGCCGTATCCCGGGGGCAGTCTTTCGGGAGTTTGACGATCACTTGAACCAGTGGCACCGTTTCCACAGGAGGCCAGCCCGATGCTCGAGCCACCCGACTCGCCGCACCATCGGCGCCTACAACGCTGTCCGCATGCAACTCTTCTCGTTTCCCCGCTGAATCAACTTCCACGCGCAAGCCCCGTGCATTCGGGCCAATTCCAAGGAAGCGCGTCTCGAACTGGAATTTCGCTCCCGCTTGCCCCGCCTCACGAGCCAATCCGTTGATCAGCTGTGAGCGCTCAATGATCAAGTCCGGCTTGTGCAATGCCACCTGCGCCGAACGGCCATCGGTAAATAACTCAAAGCGCCGGATTTCGTTGACTATGCTTTCCTGCGCCGAGCTTCCGAGCTGACTGCGAAAGTGGTCCGTAACAATCAGCGTGCGTGCCGCCGGCTCCAACGCGAGCTTAGAGTCCAGAACCCGCACTGGGCGGCCTCCGCGCGCAACCTTGGCAGCGGTGAACAGCCCGGCGGCAGACCCGCCCACTACGATCACTTCACGGCCGGCCGGAGCGGGCCGTGAGATGTCTTTTCTATTTAACAAAATCTGAATGTCCGACTGGCGCCGCATCCGAAGAATCCGCATCGGGTGGACGGGCCATCATTGTCTGCCTGCACCCTGCCGCTCCGTCACAGTCCATGCCGGGGCGCTTGAGAAGGGTGCGGTAAGTATAGCGAATCCTCTACTCGCGGCAAACTCACGAGGTGAACTTAATCAGACTTGCGTGGTGGAGAATCATTCAAATCCAAAGGCTACTTTGGAAAAGAATTCAATGCTTGGAGACTTGGCGCTCGTACGGCGCACGTTCCAGAAACGTCACGCCAATAAGGATCATGGCCAACACAGAAATTCCAGCAATGAGAGCTCCATTTTGTGAAAGACGGCTTACCAGAATCGCCGCTCCCCCGCCAAGAAATCCAAGCAAGTACATCGTCAGAACCGCGCCATTGTGGCCCAGCCCAAGATTGGAAAGACGGTGTGCAGCGTGGTCCTTTCCAGGCGTTGTGAAGGGAAGCAGCCCGCGCCGCGACCGCGAGATTGTAATCAGCGTGGTGTCAAAGATCGTTGCTCCCAGAATCAAGACGGGAACAAGCCATCCGGAAAGAGAATTTGTCTGGGTGAGGCGAAGCTTGAGTCCCAGTGTCGCCATAAGGAATCCCAGGAACATCGCCCCGCCATCTCCCATAAATATTTTCGCTGGTTTAAAGTTCCATCGCAGAAATCCCGTGCCTGCCCCCAGAACTGCCGCAGCCAGAGTGCTTACCAGCGTCTGGCCGTTCAAGTACGCCAATATCACGAAGAACAAAGAAGCCGAAGCAGCTACTCCCGCGCAGAGCCCGTCCATGTGATCGAGAATGCTGAACGATGCTGTGATGCCTACAACCCAAAGCACCGTCAAGGCTGCGTCCATCCACCCACCGCCCCTTCCGCCGAGCAGAACACTGAAGACTTGAGCGTGGATTCCGCTGATAAGCAAAATCCCTGCAGCCAACGGCATTCCGACGAACAATTTCACTTGATGATGCAGCAGTCCGCGGTCATCTAGAATTCCGACTGTCGCAACCAGGGTTGCGCCCAACAGGATTCCTGCGATCTGTAACCTCGCCGGTCCATTGAACACGAGTAGGACGGCGATCAAGACCGCGGCATAGATAGCCACGCCGCCCAGTAAAGGGATAGGGGTCACATGAACTTTGCGAGGCCCAGGCAGGTCCACCATTCCAACGCGCAAGGCGAAAGCGCGAACGGGAATCACCAGCGTCAGGGAAGCAATCAGAGCGACAAAAAAAGCGAGCAAAACAGCAGCCATGAAACCCCTTGGTCCTATGATTCTAAAACCCAGGCATTACTAACGTTCCGTCAGCATCCGGGCAAAAATGCGCTTCACTTCTTCCTTGTCTCTTGTCTTGTAGTACCAATCGATCGTCCGTTTGAGCCCTTCCTTGAAAAGGACTTTGGGTTCCCAGCCAAGTAGTTTCTTGGCAAGCGCATTGTCCGCGACGCGATTCAAAGGCCCTGTCGGCATATCCGGGCGGAGCTTGATTTCAGCTTTGTGGCCAGTGATTTCGCAGACCATTTTTGCACAATCCAGCACGCGAATCCGCTCCATCGTTCCCAGGTTCACGGCAGTGCCGTCATTAATTTTTTCTCCGGCCAGGATCGTCCCTTCAACAATGTCGTCAATATAAGTCCAGTTTCGGATCTGGGTGCCGTCCCCCCAAACTTCGAACGGATTCTGGCCCAGGAATGCCCGCGCGATCATGGCCATCACAGCGTGATTCTCCACGCCTCGCGGTCCATAGACCGTGAAGTATCTGCAGGAAGCGGCTCCCAGCCCGTGTTCTTTCGAGTAGGCCTGCAGCGTGAATTCAGCCATCAACTTTGCCCAGCCGTAAGTGTTGTCCGCATCGTTGGGACCCTTGGTCAGGTCTTCGGTCAAGTACAACTCCTTGTTGACGTTGGCCTGCATAAAATTTGGATAGACGCATCCCGACGATGCGAACACAACTTTCTTTACTTTGGCTTTTAGCGCTTCGGCGAATACCAATCCGTCCAGAAAAAAGTTGGATGCCGGGCCTGCCTGATGGAGGTCAACATAGCCGCGTCCACCATGATCCGCCGCCAGGTGAAAAACAGTGTCCACGCCCTGCATCGCCGACCGCGTGACGCCGGGTTCGCGCAAGTCCGCCTGCAGGAAATCTAGTTTGCCGGTACCCAGGTGGTGCCGGATGTTTCCCAGGTGGCCGCTACTCAAATCGTCCACTAAGCGTACTTTTGCGACTCCGCGAGCGATCAGATGATCGGTGAGCGTGGAGCCGATGAAAGAAGCTCCGCCCGTTACAAATACAGTCTTCCCTGTCCAAAATGTCTCCGCACTTGCCACGCGCTTCCCCTCGTCAGGGTATGGATTCAACTTCGCTGATTAGTTCCAAAAGCTTTTGGAATTCTTTGACTCTATCATAATCGGGGGAAGCGGCCATTGCGGCCTCGCCCATCATTTCCACTTTATTTGCGTTCTGAGCAAGATCCCGGATGGCACGTACAACTTCGTCTGGCTTGTCTGGATCAGCTGCCACCCCAAAGCCTTTTTGAACGGCGAGGGTCGCCACGTCCGTCTCCTGAGGTGCTATAGCCACCACCGGCTTGCCTGAGGCCAGAATTCCGTAGAGCTTGCTTGGGACCACCACGCCTTCCAGCCCACGTCTTACCGTCACGACATGCGCATCCGCTGAAGCCAAAACCGAAGGAATTTTTGACGCAGGAAAGAAATCCACGAATCGTACATTGCTCGCTCCGGCCGCAAGCTTTTGGATCGCATTCTTTTGTGCTCCATCGCCAACGAAAACCAATCCTACCCCATCACTAGACAACCGCCGTGCCGCTGTGATCAGCGTGTTCCAGGCGCCGTAAAATCCAAGATTCCCCGCATGGACCAAAACGAACGAAAAACTGCCGCGAATGGCTCGTACTACCTCTTGATCGGCTTTAGGTGATGACGTACCCGGTGGAAGCACTTGCGCTCCGTCGCGCACTACACTCACCGAGGAGGGCGCGACGCCTTTCGAGATAATCCGCGTGCGCATATCATCCCCAAGCACGATCACACGCGCGGCCCGCTTGAGCGCCCATCGGTGCATTCGCTCCCACAGGCGAGCGACACGGCCATCCTGCAGGATCCCGCCGCCCAAAGCCATGTCGGGGTACATGTCCCTTATGTTGTAGAGGAATGGCTTGCCCTTGAGCTTGGCCACAAACGCGCCCACGATTCCCTCAAAGGGCGGATCTGTCATCGCCAGCACCGCGTCGCAATCCAGAGATAGCGCCTTTGGGACCGACAGCGCTACGTAGCTCAAGTAGTTGAGCAAGCGCTTTTTCATGTCGAAGCGTGGAAAGTCCGTTGAGCCTACACGAATGATTCTTCCAATTCGCGCACCTTCCGCGCGGTAAAGTTTCCATTCGCGCCTCTCCAAAGGTTCGTACGAGGGCCGTCCGCAAATGACAGTGACGTCGTGCCTGGTCCCGATGGCTTCCACCACCAATTGCGCCATCTTCGCTGTCGCGGATGTGTCCGGCGGATAATACTGATTTAGGAGCAGGATTCTCAAGAGTTCGAGCCTTCACATTCGCTGAATCAAGAAGTCTCCTAAAACCAGCGCATCCATCCTCGTACGGAGGAAACACCCCAACGCTTCTTCCGGCCTGCAGACAATCGGCTCATTGTCGTTAAAAGACGTATTGAGCACGACGGGCACTCCCGTCAGATCGCGGAACGCGGAGATCAGCGCGTAATACCTCGGATTCGCTTCGCACGTCACAGTTTGCAACCGGCCGGTTCCGTCTACGTGCGTCGGCGCCGGAATGGACTCACGCTTCTCCGGGCGCACGGTGTAGGCCAGCGTCATAAACGGCGAAGGGTGCGATTTTTCAAAATATTCCCCAGCGGCCTCTGCGAGAATGGACGGCGCAAACGGACGGAACGATTCTCTGTGCTTGATTCGACGGTTCAGAATCTCTTTCATCTCCGGCCGTCGCGGATCTGCCACCATGCTTCGGTTCCCCAGCGCTCGTGGACCCCATTCTGCACGTCCCTGAAACCATCCCAAAATGTGGCCGTCCGCTATGATTCGTGCCGTCCGCCGGAACAACTCTGGCCCTTTACTTTTCTCTGGCAGCTCTGCGACCGTAAACCCATCCTGCACGATTCCACTCGAATCAATCGCTCGCCAGACCTCCTCGTGCGAATAGCCCGGCCCCCAGTAGGCATGCTCCATTACGAATGACCGAGCCTTGCCCAGCTTCTGATGCCACACATACAGTGCGGCACCGACGGCCAGGCCTGCATCGCCCGCTGCCGGATGCACATAGACTTGTTCAAACGGGGTTGAGTCAAAGATTTTTCCATTGGCTACGCAATTAAATGCGACGCCACCTGCGAGGCAGACGTTCCTGCTCCTCGTGCGGGCCGAAATCTTTCTCAACATCCCCAGATACACCTCCTCCAGCCGTGCCTGGAGTGACGCCGCAAGATTCTTGTGCCGCTGCTCCACCGGGCCTTCCGGCTGTCGTGAGGGTCCAAGTTTTCTTTCCATCTCCTCCGAATACAATTTTCCAAGCACGGGCGTCTTCCCCGATTCGGCCCAGGACATCTCCGGCGCAGTCCGGTGGTGCGAAAAATAGTCGAGTCCCAGTTGGAAACCGTTGCGCGGGGACTTTTCGTCAAAATGCACAAGGTCACGAACTGCTTCAATCTGTTCTGGCTCGCCGTACGCCGCCAGACCCATCACCTTGTACTCATCGCCAAATTTTAGGAAGCCCAGATATTGCGTCACGGCGCTGTAAAAAAGTCCCAGCGAATGAGGGAACCCCACAGCACCATCCACCCGCATTCGCGGACCAGCTCCTTCGCCCCACATCGTGCTGGCGAAATCGCCCAGTCCGTCGGCTGAAAGCAGCGCGGCGTTCTCAAAAGGTGAGCAATAAAAACTGCTCGCCAGATGCGCTTGATGATGTTCGATGCGGTGAAATTTTGCGGAGATGGATTTTGCGTCTGTTTCGAAAGCCTGCGCCAAGGCTTCGGGGATCCCTGTAAACTTTACCAGCACTTTGGCGCGTTCCCGGGCGAAAGTGGGCATCCGCAGGGCATAGAACAATTTAGTCCCCAGCCGCGCGTAGGGATTTCGCGGCACCGCCACATGATCCACTTCCGGTAGGGTGATCCCTGCTGTTTTCAGGCAGTACCGAATTGCTTCGACGGGAAATCCCGCGGCGTACTTTACTCGGTTGAATCGTTCTTCTTCGACCGCTGCAACCAATTGGCCATCGCAGAAAATCGCGGCGGACGCGTTTCCGTGGTAGGCATTGATCCCAAGAATATTCATCAGGCTGCGTGACAGTTTACATCAGCTTCGCGAGAGTTTCGTTTAACCTTACTGTTTTCGAATCTGAAACCTCGCCTACAGCTGCCGGCACCACTCATTGAGGACATACAGCGCCCACGGCCGCGACCAATTCGTCTTTCCGGCAAGAAAATCTGCCCATACATTTTCTATTCCCGCGGGCTTTACGAACGCTTGAAGCGCTGGAGCTACTTCGAGCAGACCGCGTTCTACCTTCTCTTTCAGTGGCCCGCGCAGCCACTCTTCCCACGGCAAGGTGAACGTGCGCTTCTGTTGCCGGAGGATCTCCTTTAGCAGCAATTCGCCCACTGCTTCTGTTAACAAATCTTTTTGCACTCCGTTGCGCAACTTTACCCCATCTGGCAAGGCGGTCATAAATTCCACGAGCGGCGTATCCAGAAGTGGCACACGCACTTCCAGCGACTGCGCCATGCTGACCGAATCGGTGTCTCGCAATAATGTACTCGCCATGTAGGTTCGCATCTCAAGCCACGATGTTCCGCTTGCTGGATCGAATTTCCTCGCCTCCTCCGCGCATCGTTCCAGCCAGCCGAGCCAAGTCGGCTCTAGCGTGAGGCCATCCACTCCCAACGTGCTCGGGCGGTATCTCGGCTCGATGAGGTTGTCAATTCGGCCCGGAGGGAACAGCGCCCTGGCAAAATAGTAGGGGTGCGGCAACGCGCCTGGGCTGGTCCACGCTGCATGCGCTTTTTGCGCGCCATCCAAAGAATATCTATGCTTCACAAGCGAGCTCAGCAATGGCGCAATCGCGTGCCGCAGCGGCGCAGGCACAAACCAAGCTGCGCGCACAAGCTTCGAGAATCGCGGCACATCCGCGAACGTCGAGTAGCCCGCGAAAAGTTCATCTCCCCCAAGCCCCGAAAGCGCCACTTTCAGCCCGACTTCTCTAGCCGCCCTGGAAACAAAATACGTATTCACGGCATCCATCGTGGGCTGGTCGAGCGCCGCGATGGCCCCTCCGAGACCGGCGAGAGCACTTTCACCAGTGAGCGGCAACTCCGAATGTTTCGTTCCGCAGTGTTTAGCGACGAGTCGCGCCAATTCAGATTCATCCAATTGTGTTCCAGGAAATGTCAGTGTGAAACTTTGCACGCCGGGCCGCGCCTTGCTCGCCAGCGCCGCCACGGCGGCGGAATCCAGCCCGCTGGAAAGAAAAAGTCCCACGGGGACATCCGCCACGAGATGTGAACTCACTGCGTCTGCCAAAACGGGCCGCAAGTGCTTTGCCGCTGACGCAAAATCACGCGGCTTTCTGGAATCCCGCGCTGCTGGCGACTGCTTCGGATCCCACCACGGTCTTGCTCGAGGGGTTCGCCGGCGATCCGGTAGGTACAGCAACATGCTATGGCCCGGCGAAAGTGAAAAAACCCCTTCGATGATGGTCACTGGTTCAGACACACTGCCGAACAACAAATAGGACGTCAACGCGTCTTGCGAAATCTTTCTGGCCACCATACCGCTCGCAAGGAGCGCTCGTACCTCTGATGCAAACGCGAATCCGTCCGGAGTCTGCGCGTAATACAGCGGCTTGATTCCTAGCGGATCGCGCGCCAGGAAGAGAATCGGCGCTGTGGCATACCGCCCCCGCATGTCCAGTAGCGCGAACGAATACATTCCCCGCAGTTCGCCGAGCGAATCCTCTCCCCACTCCTCCCAAGCGTGTACCAGTACTTCCGTATCGGACAGCGTAGCGAACTTGTGACCGCACAAACTCAGCCTCTGGCGCAAATCCTGGTAATTGTAGATTTCGCCGTTGAAGACAACCGCTACGTCGCGCGTCTCGTTCCAGACCGGCTGGTTTCCGCCAGGGAGGTCTATTATGCTGAGCCGCCGTATTCCCAGCGCAAGTCCAGGGGCTGCAGCAAGGCCGCTCAGGAATCCTTCGTCATCCGGACCGCGATGCCGCATCGCAGCCGTCATTGCACGTACTCGCGACTCCGCCTCCGCACTTCGCGAGGCGAAGACGATGCCGCTTATGCCGCACACGCTACTATTTCATCTCCGGAGTTTTCAGGAAGGCTGCGCCTGCACGCATTACGTGCTCGCGCAGGTGAAAGCGTCCGACATGCAGACGGCGATCAGCGTACCAGCCAAGTACCATTCGCAGCATCAGAAAGAAAGCCGTTGTCGACGTGAAGAGCACCAGCATAAAAAATGATTCTCGCTCCAGCACCAGTCCCCACCCCTCTGATTCGTCCCAACTTGGCCATAACCTGTCCAAAAATTGCCGCAAGTGCAAAGTTTTCAGCGGCAGCCGTGCCAACCGGACATGAGCAAACTGTTCGTAAGTGTATTCGATTGGGTAGTTGGGGATCTCACCGATTGCTTCGGCGAACATCTTGGGGTTCTGCAACTCCCCTCGCGTGAGAGTACGTCCCTTTGCATCCCGAAAAACAAATCGGAAAGCGGGGTCCACAACAATCCACCGGTTATCAATTTGCACCTCGGCCACGACGTGCTTCACTGTCCGCTCCGGTGTGAGCAAGAGCAGCCGCCGCGCCGTTACCCCTGAACTCCGTGCCAGATTCAGAAACGCATTTGTTGCCGTCCCGCACACTTCCAGGAGCTGTCGGTAATTGAGCGTTGTTTCTGGATCGCGAAGTGCCAATTGGTCCAGATGGGCAGCCACGGGGCGGGGAGCCCCAGTTCTCATCCAGCTCAGGATGGCTTCCACCTTCTGCTCACTGCCGAGATTCGAAGGCACAAGTGCGTCCGAAAAGCCCCGCAAATATTGCCGGACCGAGTACTCCCAGCCTCCTGAATAAATTACCGCTAGGATCGAACTGGCCAGGAGAAAATTGGTAGCCCACCATGCGGCGCGGAAAATGCGATGTCTGGGTGTCTGCAATTGGCCGCTCCGTCAGAACGAATTCTGCACGAGTTTACTGGCTTGTGGCAAGCTCGCTATAAATTGCTTCCATTTCGCGGACCGGTTCTTCCCATCCCATCCGCGCCGCAAGCGCCACGCACCCGGCTATCCTTCGAGCGCGAACCTGTTCGTCGCTCAGCATTTGGTGCAACGCGCTTCGGATTGCGGTTGCATCGTGCTCCGTCACAACTCCCGCTTCACCGGTGAGGAGCGATGCGATCCCGCAATTCTCACTGACGATCACCGGAGTTCCAGCCGCCATGGCCTCCGCCGCTGAATTGCCAAAATTTTCGTTCTGCGAGGGGAGCACGAATACGTCAGCGTCGCGGTATGCTGCCCACTTTGCGTCGCTGAAAACCGGCCCAATAAATTGGACCCTGCTTCGTATTCCGGCTTTGTCCGTCATGGCCTCTAGTTTGGATTGCATCCCACCTTCGTCTGGGCCAGCAAACACCAGCATCAGTGGACTCCCGGCAATTTCGGCGGGCAACCCAGCGAAGGCTTCTAAGAGTAGTTCTGGGCTTTTCTTTCTCGATAGACGCCCCAGGAAGAGCACGAGTTTCGTTTCTCTTGCAATGCCGTGAGTGCGCCGAAATTCTCCCCGCTCCGGCCATCTCGCTGGCATTGTGACGCCATTCCTTCGCAGAACAATCTTCCCCCGCGGAATCCCACCCGCTGCCAGCTCTTCAATCTCCCGCTCTGAAGTGGCAATGACTTTGCTCGCCCCCCCGAAAAGTTTTCGCCCCCAAAGCCAATGGTACAATTTTTTTAGAGGCAAGTTCCGGACGATCGGTACAAACATCCCGATTGGTTCCACTACATATTTCTTGTTTTGCTTTTTGCAAGCTTTCGCGACAGCTGGCCCCAGCAAATCGTAGAGTCCGAAAATGTGAGCGATATCAAATTCCTTCAATCGCGCGTGGCAATAGCGGTCGACCGCCGGGTTCCAGCTTGTCGCCCGATATCGCAGCCACGTCGGGAGATAAATCGACTGCACGCCATTCACCTCGCTCCGCCAGCCGAATGGCGAACGATCGGCCTTCCCCTGCTCCTGTATTGAGCCCAGGCGCTTTTCCAGTCCCCAATCGGCCGTAAGGACAGTTACCGCATGTCCGCGTTTTACAAGTCCTTCCGAGAGCGCTTCCACCTTCACCGGCGGCCCGCCAAATTCCGCGAATGGCTGGTAGGTGGCCGAGACGTTTAGGATTCGCATTGCTCGCGCAAAATTCTTTTCAAGGCCTTCGAGAACACCTTGAAGCGAAACTCGCGGTCTACCCGTTGCCGGCCGCTCTCCCCCATTTTTCGGGCGTGCTCCGGGTCTGCCAGCAGCGTTTCAATCGAAGTTGCCAGTTGGATGGGATCACCATGTTGGACCAGGTACCCGCTGACGCCGTCCTCGATCACCTCCGGCACACCGCCGTGCGCTCCTCCGATGACGGGCTTTCCCCTGGCCATCGCTTCCAGGTAGACAAATCCAAATCCTTCGCCGCTGCTCGGTAGTGCGAAAATTTCGCAAGCTCCATAGCAAGCCGCAATTTCAGTGGGGCTCAAATCGCTCAGAAAGTGGACGTGCCGATTCACGCCATTTTTCATCGTCAGTTCCACCAGCCATTCGCGGTCATCGCCAGTCCCAACCAGCACAAGGTGCACTTCCGGCCAGCGCGTCAGCAGACGCGGCAGCGCCGTAATCAGGGTGTCCATTCCTTTATAGCGTTCCGCCTTCAGCCACCGCCCTACAGTCAAAATCACTCGGCCCTGCGGGAAGGTTAGCGGAAGGGCAGTCTGCTCCTTCGCCCCCATTCGCTCCTCAAATTGAGGATCGAGTCCCCACGGCAGAACTCCAATCCGTGCCCGGACAACGCCCTG